>Ga0315543_1000683_pt1 | contig 40114 bp, 41 predicted proteins | sample SalMarSW160210MG_2_FD_203098 | JGI IMG/M metagenome (GOLD analysis project Ga0315543, IMG submission 203098) | Salt marsh sediment microbial communities from the Plum Island Ecosystem LTER, Massachusetts, United States - Salt Marsh Sediment SW1601-210 ...
AGCTCTGTTTGCTGTATTGACGGGACTGATTGTAGGAATACCTGCTTTAAGGCTAAGAGGACATTACTTAGCCCTGGTTACCCTGGCTTTTCCCATAATGCTCACCGGGATTGTGCTTGCCTTTCCTAATTTTACCGGTGGTGAACTGGGCCTCTACGGAATAAGCCCTCTTTCAGGCTCCCGCGTAGTTACTTATTACATTGCATTAGTTGTCATGATAGCTTCAGTGCTTATACTGTGGAAGCTCACTGATGCGAAAAGCACCTTTGTTAGAACTGGGGTTATTCTTCACGCCATTCGGGAAGACGAGATAACAGCGCGAGCTTCAGGAATTAACACAACGAAATATAAACTATTAGCTTTTTGCGTAAGCGGCTTCTTTGCTGGAATTGCCGGAGGTTTATCCGCCCATTTTTTACAGATCGCTGGCCCTTCAAACCTGACACTCTTTTTCTCATTTCAGCCAATCATATGGACAATTTTCGGAGGAATCACGACTATTTACGGACCAGTAACAGGCGTTTATATCCTCTATCCTCTCATGGAAATTTTACGGGGGGTCATTCCGCAGTTCCGAACGTTAATCTTCGCCCTTATAGTGATATTCGTTCTACTCTTTATGCCCCAAGGGCTCACTAGCTGGTTCAGAGATAAGATTGAAGTAGAATGCCCGAGATGCAAATTAACCAATGTTGCCACCCGGCAATATTGTAGAGCCTGTAATGCCCCCTTACACCTGGAACAAAGATTGGAACAAAGATAAATTATAGGCCCAAATATGTTTTTCTTATAGTTTCATTCGTTAACAGTTCTTCAGCTGTTCCTTCAGCGATTACCTTTCCTCGGGAAAGGACATAATTTCTACTTGCTAGCTCAAAGGCGAAACTAATATCCTGTTCAACCAGGAGGATCGTGATACCCAATGCATAAATTTCTTTTACCCGTTGGAACAAATCATCCTTTACCTTAGGGGCAAGCCCTGTTGAGGGTTCATCAATGCATAGAAGCTTAGGGCGATACATTAATGCCCTTCCGATAGCAAGCATTGCCCGCTCCCCGCCGGATAACGTTCCCGATATCTGCTTCCTTCGCTCCTTCAACACAGGGAATAATTCGTAAACCCTGTCCAAATTTCCTTCCACCTCCTCTCTACTCTTACAAAGGTGAGCACCGACTTTTAAATTTTCAAGGACAGTCAGTTCAGTAAACGGCCTTCCTCTCTCCGGGCAAAGAATCAACCCTTTCTTAGCTACCTCGTGTGGCGGCAGTTTGTCGATTTTCTCTCCCTCAAATGTTATACTCCCCTGGAAACTTATATTTGCAAGTTCTTTCCTCATCCCTCTTGCTATTTCCCTCTCCCAATTTATTAATCCAGCTATAGTGCGTAACAAAGTGCTTTTCCCAGCACCGTTTGGCCCTACAAGGCTGACTAACTCTCCGCTATCAACACCCAAGTTTGCTTCACTTAATACCATGGCAGTATCGTAAGAAACAGACACATCTTTTATCTCAAGGAGCAACTTCAATTACCTCCCTGCCAGTGTAAGCTTCGATTACTTTTTTATCCTCGGCTATTTCCTGCGGGGTACCTTCGGCAATAATTTCTCCGAAGTTAAGCACAATCACCCTATCAACTATTTTCATGAGTTCACTTAACTTATGTTCCACAATAACCATAGCTGCCCCTTCACTATGTAACCTGCCAAACCTCCCCCCTTTATGCAATCTTTTCATCGATCTCGCCAAAAGCTCTGTTTCAGCAGGACTGAGCCCACCAAATGGCTCATCGAGCAATAGCAAATCAGGCTCAGTGGCAAGCGCCCTGGCTATTTCCAGGCGCTTTAAGTCGCCGTGGGATAGAACAGAGGCTCGTTCCCGTGCCAAGTTAGCAATTCCAGCAAACTCTAAGGCGTCTCGTGCCTTTATCTCTACCCTTTTGACCCATTCCCCTCTCTTTGCTGCCCCGGGAGAAAGACAAGCCACCATAACATTGGCAATACAGGGTAAGCGGCGAAAAGGCTTTACCACCTGGAATGTGCCTGCTATCCCTCTCGTAACAATGTCCCAAGTTTTATGTCCAGTAATATCCCCACCCTTAAATCTTACATTGCCTGAAGTAGGCTTTAATATACCGAGTATACATCGGAGTAAGGTCGTCTTTCCTGAGCCGTTTGGACCTATCAGGGCTACAATCTCCCCTGCTTCAACGTGGAAGCTAACATTGTTGACCGCAACGAGACCGCCAAAGCGCTTAGTTAGATTTTCAACCTCTAAGAAGGAAGAAGCCATCTTTATTCCAATTCTTCCCTTAGCTCCCTACGAGAGACTTTACCAACATCCGTCCTGGGTATTTCTCCCCTGAACTCCACAATTTTGGGAATTTTGTAATGGGCCAGGTTTTCTTTACAATAATCGGTAACGTCCTGTTCGGACAGTTGCCCTCTTGCATCAGCTTCAAGGACTACTAGCGCTTTAACGTTCTCTCCAACCTGGGGGTCACGAACCCCAATAACCCCTACCTCTTTTATTTTAGGATGCCTCTTTAAAACCTCTTCCACTTCCCGAGCAAAAACTGAATAACCTTTATACTTAATCAAATCCCTCTTTCTGTCATAAAAATGAAAATAACCTTCGTCATCCATACTTCCTAAATCGCCTGTCCTAAGCCATGTTTCACCATCAATATTGACTAATTTCTCGCTGGTTTCTTCAGGGTTTTTCCAGTAGCCCTTCATTACCTGTGGACCCTTGATAGCAAATTCGCCTACTTCGCCAGGAGGAAGAAACTCATTTTTTTCGGGATCAAGGACTGCTGCCATAGTACTGGGCATAGGTATTCCTAACGAACCCAACTTTATTCTCCCCATAGGATTAACATGAGTTGCCGGACTAGTCTCAGTTAACCCGTAACCTTCGTGTATTTTTACGCCTGTCCGCCTTTCGAAACCTCTGGCAACATCCACAAGAAGAGCATCAGCACCCGAGATAAGCGCCTTGAAACGTTTCCAATCCACCCTGTCAGTCTTCTCATAGTCCTTGAGAACATCAAATAAAGATGGAACGCTAAAAAATACTGTTGCTTTGTAGGCTCCAATAGCGTGTAAAATATCATCAAGGTCAGGGGTAGTAAATATGACCAGAGTATACCCCCAAATCAATCCGCCAAGCATAATTACCACTTGACCATAAATATGATAAAAGGGCAAATAAGCTATCACAACCTCTTTACCCTCCTCGAAAAACGGCAACCACATGGCTTGGGATTGAGCTTCATTGACGATTAAGTTGTAATGAGTGAGCATAATACCTTTAGGCAGCCCTGTTGTGCCTCCGCTGTAAGGGAGCACAGCCAGGTCCTCCCTGGGGTTAATCTCGATTCTCGGTGGATTTGGAGGATATTTCTTAATTAAATCTTGAAATTGATAGAAACCCTCTTTTTCAAAAATTTTCGTTGATGGCACTTCCATTTTCTTATATATATTTCGAAGAACACTGCTCCCCACGAATTTCTTGAAACTAGGTAGATATTCCCCGATACCAGTTAAGATAACATTCCGTAGCTTGACTCCTGATTTCTCAACACGGTCATAAAGTAAATCCTGGCAAACGATGTCCTTGGCTTCGCTATCTTCAAGTTGATGCTTGACCTCATTGCTGACATACATAGGGCTAATCGGCGTGATAATGGCTCCTACTTTAAGCGCTCCAAGGTAAGCTATAACGAATTGAGGACAATTTAGAAGGAACAGGGCAACTTTATCTCCCTTCCTAACCCCCAAATCGTATAAGGCAGTAGCAAACCTGTCAACCTGGTCTTTCAACTCCCGGTAATTTATCTTTTTCCCATAGAATATTAAGGAGGTTCTATTCCCCCATTTCTCCACCGCTTCATCAAAAACATCAGTAACAGACCTTTCGGGAACATCCACCTCGGCGGGAACTCCCTCAGGATACCACTTAACCCATGGCTTCTCTTCGTACTTAGCTTTAGCTTCCATAATTCTAACTCCTAACTTAATTTAATGAATTATAACACAAATAATATTACACGAAAGGCATAACATTATGAAAGACGCTGTATCGCCGGCTACATGAATAAATACCTAAGCTATAGTTTTTTAAGTATAATTAAGCTAGATTTATGGTGCTCAACAAAATTCAACGATATACCCTTTGCTCCATTTTGCCTGTCATTAGCTTGCTGATAGGCTGCGGAGAAACAACCCAACCTATTCTATCAGTTGGACCATCGAGCTTTAACATCACTGCTGAGCAAGGAAACGCTAACCCGCCAATCTGGATACTGAGTATTTGGAACTCAGATGGCGGGACACTACATTGGTCAGTTAGCGATAATGCTGATTGGCTAACCTTAGCTCCCACAACTGGCAACTCTACAGGAGAGGTAGGTAATGTAATCCTGTCAACAGATATATCTGGAATGAAGATTGGCAATTACAGCACTATTATCATTGTCTCCACTCCAGGAACAAGCATTGTTCCTCAAGAAATACCAGTAACCTTAACCATTAATCCTCCGCTACAAGGAGAGGTAATCGATGCCTTGGATACCGCCGTGCTTTTACAAATCGGGTATACCTATCATGAAAAAGTAGTTACAGTTGAAGGAATTATAGTTAATACTTATTATGTCTCGGGGCAACCAACCTTCTTAGATTTTCACGAGCCGCATGAAACCTATTTCAAAGCCCTGATCCGGGAAGATAACAGAGATAAATTCATACAGGCATTTCCCCCCAATCCCAAAACCTATTTCAAAAATAAAAAGGTGAGAATAGAAGGAACAATCACAATTTACAAAGGAGCACCAGAAATAATCTTAAATGACCCATCACAAATTTGGCTTGTGGAATAAGTGGCTGCTACTCAGCCTCGTTTTGGTTTTAGCCATCCTACCCACAGGCTGTCATAAAATTGATAACCCTGTTCTGGTAACTCGTGTTATTGATGGCGACACCATAGAGATTGAAGGCGGTTATCATGTGCGTTATCTTGGCATCGATACTCCTGAGATAGGCGAGCCTTATTATTCCGAAGCGTTAGAGGCTAACCGGAACTTAGTTGAGGGTAAGAGAGTCTGGATGGAAAAAGACGTTGAAGATGAGGACAAATACGGTCGCTTGCTCAGGTATGTGTGGGTTGATAACACTATGGTTAATGCCGAACTTGTTAGGCTAGGCTATGCCTATTCTTACTCTTATCCACCTAATACCAAATACCAGGCATATTTCCTTCAACTGGAGAAAAAGGCACGCGAACAAAGACTAGGATTGTGGAGCCTCAACCACTAGCAAATACCAGCTAAATAGCATATACTATCCCGATATTGCAAGCTAATGGATGAAGTCATTATCTCCAAAGCGATAACCGAAAGCTACATAAAAGACCTTCTTAAGGCAATGGATGTTGATGTTGCCATAGTCGGCGCTGGACCGGCAGGAATGGTTGCCGCCTATTACCTGGCAAAGGAAAAGGCAAACACCGCTATCTTTGAAAGGAAGCTGAGTATCGGTGGTGGCATATGGGGAGGCGGGATGATGTTCAACAAAATTGTAGTTCAGGATGCGGGTAAGGAAATACTTGATGAATTCGGCATCGCCACTACCAAATACCAGAAGGGCTATTATGTTGCCAGCGCCATAGAAATGGCTTCTGCCCTTTGCCTGCAAGCTGCAAAAACCGGAGCCAAGATATTCAATCTGGTTAGCGTTGAAGATGTCGTCATCAGAGAAAACGACAAGGTCAGTGGTCTGGTATTGAACTGGAGCCCTGTGTCCACAGCAAATTTACATATTGACCCCCTGGCTATAAGAGCTAAGCTAGTGATCGATGCCACTGGACATGATTGTGAGATTTGCCAGTTGGTCACCAGGAAAATAGGCGCTAATCTAAGGACGTCCACAGGAAACATAATTGGGGAGAAACCAATGTGGGCCGAAATAGCCGAGAAACAGATTGTGGAAAACACCAAGGAGGTTTATCCCGGATTGATAGTTGCCGGGATGGCAGCAAGTGCCGTTTTTGGCTTGCCCAGAATGGGACCAATATTTGGAGGCATGCTTCTATCGGGCAGAAGAGCAGCTGAGCTGGCTATAGAATTACTGAAATAACGATGGCAAAAACAATCGCCGAAATCAACCAGAAAATCAGGCAGGGAAAGGCGGTAGTGGTAACCGCTGAAGAGGTAATTGATATCGCCCGAGAAAAGGGCGTTAACAAGGCAGCCAAAGAAATTGATGTCGTTACCACGGGCACCTTCAGCCCAATGTGTTCTTCAGGTGTGTTTCTCAACATCGGTCATTCCAGTCCACGGATAAAGTTTGGCAGCGGCAGAGTGTATCTCAACGATGTCCCGGCTTACACCGGTTTAGCCGCTGTGGATGTCTTCCTCGGAGCAACCGCCTTGCCCGACGATGACCCTAGAAACAAAATCTATCCCGGCGAATTCAGATACGGCGGTGGACATGTCATTGAAGAGCTAATAGCCGGAAAAGACGTCAGATTAGAGGCTATTGCTCACGGCACCGACTGCTACCCCCGAAAAAAGCTGGAAACCTGGATTAACATCAAAGACATCAATAATGCCATCCTGTTTAACGTACGCAATGCTTACCAGAACTATGAGGTCGGAGTAAACCTGTCAGACCGAATGATTTATACCTATATGGGCGTGTTGAAACCACAGCTAGGCAACGCCAACTATTGCACCTCGGGACAACTTTCTCCTTTGCTTAATGACCCCTATTATAAAACCATAGGCATAGGAACTAAGATATTCTTGGGCGGTGGGACAGGCCATGTTGCTTGGTATGGTACACAACATAATCCCAACGTCCCTCGAGGTGATAATGGAGTGCCTACAGAGCCTGCAGGGGCTTTAGCGGTGATCGGCGATTTAAAACAGATGAAACCTGAATGGTTGGTAGGGACTAGTATGCTTGGCTACGGTTGCACCCTGACCGTAGGAATAGGCATCCCGATACCAATACTCTCCGAAGAGATTTTACGCTACACCACGGTAAGCGATGCTGAAATTTTCGCTCCCATCATCGACTATTCTGAAGCCTATCCCAAGATGAAACCAGATAAGCTGGGGGAAGTTAGCTACGCTGAGCTGAAAAGTGGTCATATAAAAATTCAACGAAAGGATGTCCCCACTGCCTCTTTATCCAGCCATTATAAAGCTCAGGAAATCGCCAATACTCTCAAGAGCTGGATAGAGAAAGGCGAATTTCTACTTACTGAACCAGTAGCCCCTTTGCCTGGAATAGAATCAGGCATAACCATTAAACCACTCAAGGAAAGACCGGTAATGGAGTAGCAAAATGGCGATTTCAAGAAGAATAGTGCTGCACTTTCCCCCTCGCATTACCAATCAATCTATAGTATGCCGCCTGGCTAAGGACTTTGATCTTAGCTTCAATATCATCAAAGCCTCCGTTACACCAGGAGAAGAGGGGCTGATGGTTATGGAGTTAAGTGGTGACCAGAGAAACTACGACAAAGGTATCCAATATCTCACCGAAGTGGGAGTGAAAATTCAATCCTTGAGCCAGGATGTAGTTCGCAACGAAGCCAGATGTACCCACTGCGGAGCATGTATCAACCTATGCCCCACTGGTGCCTTCACTCTAGACCCTAAAACAAGAAAGGTGCTTTTTGACCATAATAAATGCGTGGTTTGTGAATTATGCGTTAAAGCCTGTCCTCCTCGAGCTATGGAACTATATTTCTAAATGCTCTACCGCCTCGGGATTAAAGACACCGACCTGGTTTCCTTCAATGTTGTTGTAAAACAGACCAACCTGTATATCCGGGCACAACGCAACCTCAGAGACAAGGCGCTTCGCTCCGCGATAAAACATCGCCGCTCCCTGGAGAGATACATCGAACACCACCCCTTATTTTTGACCACGCTTGAGCCATATCCAGTAGAACAAACCGCTCCTGCCATTATCAAAGAAATGGCAATAGCGAGCAAAATAGCCGGCATCGGTCCTATGTCTGCCGTGGCTGGTGCCATCGCCGAAGCTGTGGGCAAGGATTTACTCCCCTTTTCACCCGAGATAATCGTGGAAAATGGAGGCGATATATTCCTGAAAACATCGAAGAAAAGGGTGGTGGGCATCTATGCCGGGGAATCCTCTTTTACCGGCAAAATCGCCCTGGAAATCAACCCTAGAGAAACGCCTCTGGGAATATGCACCTCATCAGCAACCATAGGGCATTCCTTGAGCCTGGGCTATGCCGACGCCGTGGTCACCCTCTCACCCTCCACACCTCTGGCAGATGCTATGGCCACTGCCATAGGCAACATGGTCAAAAGTATCGATGATATCCCCGAGACAATCGAGAAAGCCAAAGATATTCAGGGATTGTACGGCATAATCATCATTAAGGACGACAAGATAGGAATCTGGGGCAAGATGAAAATCGTCCCAGTCACGGACAACGGCAGAGGCAGGTCACCACTTTAATGAGCACTTCCTCACTGGCTACACCACCTCGTCCATCCGAGACCGTTACCATAATGATGAATTTGCCCTCGCGTGGAGGTGCAGTCCATTTTACCTTAGACCCACTCCCGGAGATATTCCCTGCATCGATTGACCAAGCATAGCTTAGCTCGTCATCATCGGGGTCAGATGCAATACACTCAATGCTGCAAGAAGCACTCGTCTTAAGACAAGTCTTCTCAGCACTTAGGCTCTCGATAACGGGAGGATGATTAACCCCCACATCGATAGTCACCGAAGCAGTGCTCTTGCCTCCCATGATATCTTCAACCAGCACGGTGATACTATAACTGCCTGGTTCCTCGGGAGCAGTCCAGTTAACTATAGAGCCCTCACCAGTGATGTTGCCACCTCCCACATCCCACTTGTAAGTTAATGGGTCGCCATCAGCATCTTCAGCATCACACTCTAGCTGACAACTAGCTGAGGGGAGAACTTTCTCCTCACTGGCAACCAAACCAGTGATAACCGGCAGCTGATTAACCCTCACAGTGAGGATTACAGAATCGCTAGCTTCATTGTCATGTTCATCTGTTACATTAACCGTGATGGTGTAATTACCAGTCTCACCAGGAGCAGTCCAGCCGGCAGATTCACCGCTGTTGCGAGCATGAATAGCACCTCCACTGGCTGACCAATTGTAGCTCAGGTTGCCTCCATCAACACCACTGGCATTACATTCTATATTGACCGTCTCTGAAGGAAGCAATACCGTCTTATCGGCCTCCAAGCTAACGCTGACCGGCGAGCGGCTAGCCGGGCCACAACCACAAACAGTAACAGCGATAGCCGTAAGCGCCATCAAACTAATAAGCCATCTCTTTAACAGTAGGTTCATTTTATGCCCTCCCATTTCCATTTCTTAATCAGCCAGGGACGAAAGTGCAACAATCCGGTGGGATGGAACACCAATATTATCACAGCCAGCATTAAGAGCACGACATCGAGAACCATCGCCTGCATTGGCGTCACTATCCCGAAAAGCGTTTCCCACACCCCAAAGCAGCCACATGAAGGGAATTCCTCCATCCCCCGGCTCATTGCTACTGAATTGTTAGCCATAAAGCCGATAAGCAGCGGAAGACACAACCCGGCAGCAATTCGAGGAAATATCCCGAAAACTAAAAACAGCCCCAGGATTATCTCCCCTACTGGCAAAACATGACCAATGAGGTAAGCCATACTAGGAGTCCACAAGGATTTGAGCAGCAAGTCAACGAACTCCGTTTGACCGGGTATCTTGCCCACACCGGAGATAAACAAAGTCAACCCCACGAATGTGGTTGGACCGAGGGCAATCAAATCCCTCCGCCAGTCTCCTTTGGTTACTAAACCAGCCATATCCAGCTATTATAATACGCACAAGCACGGCATACAATTTCGTGTACTCGCCACCACCTCAGTGACAGATGACTTCCCTTCTTGTCATTGTGAGGTACTCTCCTCTTTTGTAGTGCGACCCTTCAGGGTCGTGCGCACGAGGCTAAAGCCTCGCACTACATTTCACCTTTTGAGTTTCGCTTTGCCGAGATTGCTTCGCTTTGCCCGCAATGACCCACCTTTTGTCATTGCGAGGAAGTCCGTCAGGCGGCGGATGACAAAGCAATCTCCTACTCTCCATACTTTGGGTTGTCACCTATCTATCCGAACTACGTCATACGCCACCTGCATTGAATTATGCCCCTAATTCCAATTACAATAAGCTAAATGAACAAAGCGAAAGTCTCCATAATTCTCCCGGCACTTAACGAAGCCGAGACAATCGGCAAAGTTATTGATGAAATACCCCTACAGGGTTTGGAGCAAGCAGGGTATAGCGTCGAGGTCCTGGTGGTTGATAATGGCAGCAAAGTAACAGACTTTTTCCAGCAAAGACCTGAGTGCATCGGGTTTTCAGCGAATGTCTAACAGCATGATTGACTTCAGAATGCGAGGAGAGAAATGATTGTGGTTCAAACTCCACTGCGAGTAAGCTTTCTAGGCGGAGGGACTGATTTTGACGATTTCTACCTCAACTATGGCGGGGCAGTTCTCAGCACTGCTATTGACAAATATATCTTCGTCATCGTCAAGGAAAGATTTGATGACATGATTTGCGTGAACTATTCCAAGCGAGAAAGGGTTAAGAAGGTGATTGCCTTGCGTCACGAATTGGTAAGAGAGGCTATGAAGCTGGTTGGCATAGATAAGGGGATAGAGATCACCACTCTTGCCGATATCCCTGCGGAGGGGACCGGGCTTGGTTCGTCAAGCAGTGTCACAGTCGGGTTGCTTCAAGTTCTCTATGCTTACCGCGGTGAAATTGCGCCAGCGAAAACCCTGGCTGAGGGGGCGTGCCATATAGAAATAGATATTCTCGGAAAACCTATCGGGAGGCAGGACCAATATATAGCCTCTTACGGCAACATGCGATTTACTACCTTCGACAAGAATGGTGTTAAAGTTGAAAAAATCGAGCTTTCGCCTGAAGATAAGAAAAGACTAGATGATAACCTTCTTCTTTTTTATACTGGTGTAACCAGGAAGTCAAGCGAAATCTTGTCGGAGCAAAAGGCAAACATAAGCAGCCGTGTTGAAGTGCTTCGTGGAATGCAGAAGCTAGCATTTGAGGCGAGAGATGCTATTCTCGAGGGCGAGCTTGATGTATTCGGCGAGATACTGCATAGGGGATGGCAACTTAAAAAACAATTAGCAAGTAAGGTGAGCAATCCAGCAATTGATGATATTTATGAAACTGCCCGCAGGGCCGGAGCAATCGGTGGTAAGGTCAGTGGAGCTGGGGGAGGTGGTTTCATACTCCTCTATTGCCGCAAAGATAAACAGGACGATGTTACCAGAGCGCTTAAAGGACTCAGGCAACTCCCCTTCCGTTTCGAGCAGGATGGGAGCAAGGTCATCTTCAACTATAGGAGAAGCCAGTGAAGGTTCTGGTTACTGGTGGTGCCGGGTTTATTGGCTCTCATACCGTTGATTTGCTTCTTGAAACGCGTTATGAGGTTCTCTCTGTGTTACAGTATGGTAAGCTTCTTTCGAACGTTATGGGTAAAGGTATCACATCCAAAATCCCCGGGGAGTTTCGCTTTGGCGACGTAAGGCATATTATCTCCGACATCTCTAAAATAAAGAGGCTGGGCTGGCAGCCACGAACCTCCATCGAGCAAGCTGCCAGGAAATACATCGATTGGGCAAAGAAACAACCGGAGGCCTCAGATTACTACGCTGACGCTGAGAAAGTGATGAAGCAAGAAGGTGTGCTCAAAACTGTTAGGAGTTAGGTATTGGAGACTAGGGACTAGACACCGTGACGTAGGACATAAAAGCGATGAATCAAGAATATATTGAGCTTATAAAAAAATATCTTTCCGCAGTTAGTGCTACTTTGGCGAAGCTCCCCGTGGAGAGAATCGCCCAGGTTGTTGAATTACTCCAACAGGCGCGGGCGAACAGGAAAAGAGTCTATATTTTCGGCAATGGTGGCTCTGCTGCTACTGCTTCCCACTTTGCCTCTGACCTCTCGAAAGGCGCAATCTCCCAGGGGAAGCCTAGAATAAGAGCCTTTGCTTTGACCGATAATGTCCCCCTTCTTTCCGCCTGGGCAAACGATACCGCCTACGAGAACATCTTTGCCGAACAATTGGAGAATTTCATCGAGGTGGGAGATATTGCTATTGGCATCAGTGGGAGTGGCAATTCTCAAAATGTCCTGAATGGTGTAAAGGTGGCAAGGACTAAAGGCGCTACCACTATTGGCTTTATTGGCTTCGATGGAGGGAAACTCAAGGAACTTGTAGACATAGCCATAATAGTGCCCAATCATAACATGGAACAAGCCGAGGATATCCACCTTCTTTTGGAACACGTTATCACCACCTGTTTAAGACAGTTCTAGGTTCTAGGTTCTAGGTTCCATGTTACAAGTTCGTGGTTTGGGGTTAAGATAAATGGCCAAGATTGAGCAGTTTGAGGATATCGAATCTTGGAAAGAGGCTAGAAAGCTGGTGAACATGATTTACGAGGTTTCAGCGAAAGGGATATTTGCTAACGACTTCAGTCTGAAAGACCAAATCCGGCGTGCTTCCGTTTCTATAATGTCAAATATTAGTGAAGGCTTTGGTAGGGAAACAAATAGAGAATTCGTGCAATTTCTCGTAGTTGCTAGAGCCTCCGCCTTTGAAGTGCAAAGTCAATTGTATGTGGCTCTGGATCGCAAATATATAGACAGTAATAAGTTTGAAGCAATATACAATCAAGCAACCAGCGTTGTCAGCTTGATTGATGGGTTTATCCGTTATCTCCGAAAACCCAGAGTACAGGAAGGAACCTAAAGAACATGGAACACAGAACTTGGAACATTTTAGTCACTGGTGGAGTGGGTTATGTCGGCAGTATCGTTACTGAAGAACTTCTGAACAAGGGTTACAGAGTCATTATTTTAGATAACCTCCAGCAAGGGCATAAAGAAGCCGTTCTTCCTGAAGCTGAATTTGTCCTGGCTGATATTTGTGAAGCTCAGGCTCTTGAGGATGTCTTTCACCGATTTGAAATTGATGCTGTAATGCATATGGCAGCAGAGACAGTAGTGGAATATTCCATGACTGACCCCAAAAGATATTTCCACAATAACATTGTTGGTGGGATAAACCTCCTTGATGCTATGCTGAAGCACGGGATTCGTAAATTCATTTTCTCATCGAGTGCTGCGGTTTATGGGGAACCTCAAACCACGCCCATTGAAGAAGACCACTCTAAAATCCCTGTGAACAGCTACGGCGAATCCAAGCTCATGTTTGAGCGCGTTCTGGAATGGTATGGGAAAGCCTACGGGATTAAACACATCTCCTTGAGATACTTTAATGCCGCTGGGGCAACCGAGCTTCTGGGTGAAGACCACCACCCGGAAACTCACCTCATCCCCAATGTGCTCAAACCTGCTCTAACAGAAAGTTCAAGGTTCAAGGTTCAAGGTTCTAAGTCAGGAAGCGAGGACACAAAACATAGAACGTTGAACGTAGAACCGGTAAAGATATTTGGCACGGATTATGCTACAAAGGATGGAAGCTGCGTTCGGGACTACGTTCATGTAATAGATATTGCTCAGGCACATATCCTGGCACTGGAAAAGATTGAACAATTAAGCGGTAGTGCTTACAACCTGGGTAATGGAGAGGGTTACTCCGTGCTTGAGGTGGTAGAAACAGCGAGAAAGGTCACCCATGCTGAAATCCCTGTCAAAATCTCTCCCAGGCGAGTGGGAGACCCGGCAGTTCTGGTGGCAAGCTCACGCAGGGCTAAAGAGGAGCTCGGGTGGAGGCCCAAGTTCCCTGAACTTGAGGCTATAATTGAAAGCGCTTGGAAATGGATGAGGAAGCACCCAGAGGGGTATTGAGGTTTGAGAAGTTCAAAGTTCAAAGTTCAACGTTGAACATTAAACAATGAAAGCGATGCTCTTGGCTGCAGGGGAGGGGACTCGACTCAGACCCCTTACCCTAGAAATACCAAAGGTTCTCCTACCTATAGGTGGGCAGCCTTTGATTCGGTATCAGCTTTCCTGGCTTAAACATCACGGCATTCAAGAAGTAGCTATAAATCTCTATCACCTGGGCAATAAGGTCAAGGACTTCCTTGGCGATGGCTCTCGCTTCGGGGTGAAAATCTTTTACTCGACCGAAGAAAAATTATTAGGCACCGCAGGCGGCGTTAAAAGGATGGAGCATTTGTTCCACAACACTTTTGTGGTACTTTATGCTGATGTACTTACCAACTTTGACCTCTCAGCGATGGTCAAATTTCATCAAGAGAAGAAGGCTGCAGCCACCCTGGTCATTTTTGAGGCACCAAATCCAACGGAAGTCGGAGTAGTGCACATGAGCCCCGAAGGCCAAATCCTGAGCTTCGTAGAAAAACCGAAAACAGCGAACCTAGAACGTAGAACATCGAACTTAGAACTCCAATCCCCCGCCAGCGGTGGAGTCTATATCCTCGAAAAAGAAGTCCTCAATTACATCCCCGCTCAAGGCTTCTCTGATTTCGCCTATGATATCTTCCCCAAGTTGCTAGAACTAGGCCTCCCTGTTTATGGCTACGCCTTGAAGTCCCAGGACTATCTCATTGATATTGGCACCATTGAGAAATACAATCAAGCCAATAAGGACGTTCTAGGTTTGGGGGTTCTACGTTCTACGTTAGACGGGCTCAACTTAGAACCTTGAACGCTGAACTTTGAGTTTGGCGCTCGGAACTTGGCGGCACCATGCGAATTGAGAGATTTGAAGATATAGATGCCTGGAAGGAGGCCAGAAAGCTAGTGGACGTAGTTTATGCCCTTTCGAATGAAGGGGAGTTCTCTAAGGATTTTAGTTTGAAAAATCAATTCCGCGGTGCTTCAGTTTCCATAATGTCCAACATCGCTGAAGGTTTTGACCGGGGGACAAATAGAGAATTCATACAATTTCTTGTTATAGCCAGAGCTTCTACTTCGGAAGTAAGAAGCCATTTGTATGTAGCTCTGGATCGCAAATATGTAAACCAAGAGAAATTTGAGGAGACCTGTAATCAGGCTACGAAAGTGACCAGCCTGATTGATGGCTTCATCCGCTATCTAAAGAAACCTAGAACGTAGAACCTAGAACCTAGAACTTAGAACTTAGAATGTAGAACTCTATGGAACATAGAACTATGAACCGAGCAGTCTTTCTCGATAGAGACGGCACCATCGCCAGGGATGTCCATTATTGCCGCAGACCGGAGGATTTTGAGCTCCTTCCCACTGTCCCCGAAGCCATAAAGCTCCTGAATGAAAATGGCTTCAAGCTTGTGGTAATCACCAACCAGTCAGGAATTGCCCGAGGCTATTTTACTGAGGAGACCCTGGCTCAGATTCACCAAAAGATGAAAGATGAGTTGGCAAAATATGGCGCCCGGGTGGATGCCATCTACTACTGCCCTCATCATCCTGATGATGATTGCCAGTGCCGCAAGCCAAAGACAGCCCTTTTCCTTAAAGCGGCACAAGAACATAACATTGACCCAAAAATTTCTTATATGGTCGGTGACCAACAGATGGATATAGATGCTGGCAAAGCCCTGGGATGCAAAACAGCTCTAGTAACCACTGGCCCTCAGCCCCAAATCTCTAGTCCCAAGTCTCCAGTCCCTGGTCCCCAATCCGTGAACTTCAAACCTAGAACTTTGAACCCTGAACTTCAAATGCCCGACCACACTGCCGAAAGTCTCCTTGAAGCAGCCCGATGGATAGTGCATAATAGGCAGTAAAGCTAACATAGAACATAGAACTTTGAACTTTGAACTTTGAACTTTGCCCATGAAAACAATCAGCATTGTAATTCCCGCCCGCAATGAGAGGGATGGAATTGAACAGACGATACAAGCTATCCCAAAACTCGAGCTTGAAAACATGGGCTACGAAGTTCAGATTTTGGTGGTGGACAATGACTCAAACGACGGAACGGGGGAACTGGCGAAGAAAGCCGGAGCAGAGGTTATCTTCGAGCCCAGACACGGATATGGGAGGGCATATAAAGCTGGTTTTGCTCACGCCACAGGGGATGTAATCGCTACCGCTGACGCTGATCTAACTTACCCTGTTGAACACATTCCCAGGCTGGTCGGAATTCTTGAAAAGGAAAACCTGGATTTCCTCACCACCAACCGCTTTGCCTTGATGGAAAAGGGGGCGATGTCTTTTCCCAATAAGATAGGAAACACAATTCTGTCTTTAACAGTTAGAATTCTTTTTGGACTCAGGATGAGGGATGTCGAATCTGGAATGTGGATTTTCCGGAAGAGTATCCTTGATAAGCTGAAGCTTGGCTCGGACATGTGGCCCCTTTCTCACGAGCTAAAGATAGAGGCATGCTACTTTAATAGATGTCGCTGGAAGGAAGTGCCTATTTACTACAAAGCCCGCTCTGGGAAGACTAAATTAGTAAATATCTGGAAAGTCTTCTTCACCGACCTGTTGCATATAATAAAGAAAAGGATAATTCGCTAAAATTTGGAGATATTGGTTGTATGAGACAAACTCAACGAACCATAAAATCTATAACCTAGAGCGTTGAACATTGAACTATGAACCAAACTCTATCAACCCAGCAAAGTCAAGGAACTCAACCAACCGTCTCGGTAGTAATACCGACCTTAAATAGTGCTCAAACGCTTGAGAAGTGTCTAACTTCTGTAAGGGCAAACCATAGCAAATATAGCTATGAGATAATCGTGGCTGACGCCGGAAGCAAAGACGAAACTCTGGAGATAGCGCAAAAGTACGCTCATAAGGTTCTGAACGGAATGCCTTCCAGAATAAATAGAAACATAGGTGTCGAAGCTGCTCACGGAGAAATTATTTGCTTTACCGACAGCGATTGTGTTGTCCCTGATAATTGGATAGACGAGTTGGCGGACGGTCTTTTAAGGCTAAATAAAGTAGATAGTAGAGTAATAGGAGTAGGGGGAGGCAATATTCCCCTGCTTGAGAATCCGACACTCGAGGAACTGGCGGTCGCTAAGACTATGAGGTCGCCTTTTGTCTCTTTCAAAGCGAGGAACACTGCTGTTTACAAGAAAGAACAAGAGGTCAATCATAACCCACCTCTAAATTCCGCCTTGTTCAAGTGGGCAGTCCTGGAAGTCGGGGGATTCAGGGAAGAGTATGGGTATGGAGGTGAGGATTTGGCGCTGGATGGCAAACTGATAGAACGAGGTTATAAATTGTATTACTTACCAAACGTACTCGTTTACCATCGCCACAAAAGCAACTTTGAAAAATTTGCCCAGCAAATGCGAGAATTTGGGCGAAAAAGGGTAAGGCTAAACAGGGAATATAAGAGGCTGGCGAAGTTCTATCACTATGGTCCACTATTCCTGTGTTTAATGGTATATTCTCCCCTGGTCTTTATTCCTTTTGGGATGGCACTGCTGAACAGCATTTACGTAAGTCTCAAGGAGAAAAACTTTCATCTCCTTTCCCCCTTAATTAGACTGACAATGAGCTTCTACGTCAATTATGGCCGCGGCGAACTTGAGGAAATAAGAAAAAGATGAAAATCTATACGCTTAATCCTCCCTACCTCGCCCACTTTGGTCGAGGAATGAGATGGCAGGATACTGCCAGGGGTGGAACCCTTTATTATCCGATATGGCTTGCTTACGCTGTCGGAGTCCTCGAGCAAGCTGGATTTGAGACCAGGTTGGTGGATGCCCCCGCCTGGAACTGGGATAGAAAACAGGTTATGGAGGACATCAAGAGATTCGAGCCAGATTTAATCATAATGGACAGTAGCTTCCCCAGCTTAAGCAATGATATCTCAGTTGGCGAGGAGATAAAGAAAAACTGCCCGCATATCAAAATAGTACTCGTTGGCCCTCCAGCGTCACAATTCCCCGATAGAATTCTACAGAGCCAGGGAATAGATATCGTTGCCCGCTGGGAATATGACCTTACCGTCAGAGAAATAGCGCGGGCATTAGAAGGTAGAAAACCGCTTCAAGAAATAAAAGGTATTTCTTACAAGGAAAAAGAGGAAATAATTCATAATCCAACCCGTGAATTCACTGCCTCTGAAGACCTGGATAAAATCCCCTTTGTCTCCAAAGTCTATAAGGGACATCTCAATGTAAGAGATTACTTTCTGGGAAACTCGTTGTATCCCGAGGTTCAGGTATTTACCGGGAGAGGCTGCCCTTTTCAATGCACCTTCTGCTCCTGGCCACAGACCTTGATGGGCAGGAAATATCGAGTGCGGAGTATCGCCAATGTTCTGGATGAAATGGAGTGGATACAGCAAAACTTGCCTCAGGTGAAAGAGGTCTTCTTAGAGGATGACACTTTTACCATAGATAGAAAAAGGGTAATCTCCTTTACCGAGGAATACGACAGAAAAGGTCTGGATATTGTCTGGGCATGTAATGCGCGGGCTGACCTTGACTATGACACCATGAGAAAGATGAAGAAGACCAATTGCCGCCTTCTTATTGTAGGCTTTGAATCAGGCAGTGATGAGATTCTACAGAACATAAAAAAAGGTATCACTGTCGAGGACATCAAGCAATTTGCCAGGGATGCTAAGCGGGCGGGACTATTGGTGCTGGGGGATTTCATTATTGGCCTGCCCGGTGAGACGAAGGAGACCATTGCCATGACAAGGAGGCTGATAAAGGAGGTAACGCCAGATATTTTACAGGTTTCGGTAGCCTCCCCCTTCCCCGGCACTGAGTTTTACCTCTGGGCTAAAACAAATGGATACCTCATTACAGATGACCCCAATGAGTATCTGGATGAACAAGGACATCAGAAATCAGTGGTTTCCTATCCCTGGCTATCCGCCCAGGAAATAGTGGAAACAGTCGATGACATCCTGAAGAAGTATTATCTCTCGCCCAGATATATCCCCATAGCCTTAAGACAGGTCTTTCGTAAGGATGGCTGGGATGAAGCTCAGAGGATATGGATTGGCGCCAGGGCATTCATTAAGTATGTTAAATTGAGGTAAGAAAAGATTAGGATAGCTATTTTGGTTCCCAATTTTGTTGAATTTGATGGCGCAGGTCGTGTGGTTGAAGTCCAGTCGGATGAGCTGGTGAGGGAGGGGCATCAGGTAACTGTGTTCACTTTTGCCGCGGATATGCATCCTGAAGGTGTACAGGTGCTCACCATGGGGATGCCTAAAAGCCTCTTCTGGGAAAGGATGTACAGATTGCTCTTCCCTTTAGATTTACCCAAAACACTTAAATGGCTCCCCAAACTTAAAGAATTTGATGAAGTTATTGTCCATCTTTACCCTCTAACCTGGCTGGGATATCTGGCCAGAAAGCGTTACAAAGTTAAATACATTTTTTGGTACCATGGGATCATGACACCCAAACTCTTCCCACATCTCTATGAGCGAATTTACATGAGGTTACAGATATTCCTGACCCGTCTTACTGTTGGCAATGCAAATAGGGCCGTTGCCGTAAGCAAATATGGTCAGCAGGAACTAAAGAGATACACTGGCCTGGATAGTGAAGTAGTATATAACAAAGTAGACCTCACGAGATTTCATCCTGGGCTTGATGGGGCAAAAGTTAGAGAGCAATACAATTTGGGAGACGACCCGGTTATCCTTTTCGTAGGGGCGCTGCGTCCGGTGAAAGGACTCCATCTGCTAATCCAGGCCTTCAATTTGCTTAAAGAAAAGATACCAAACGCCAAGCTTGTCCTCGTTGGGCGCCCTGATTTTCCCTACTATTTCGAGGAGCTAAAGAAAATCAGTGACAGTTCAGTGACATTTGCTGGTTTCATTTCCCATGAATTTTTACCTTCTTATTATGCTGCTTGTGATGTCTATGCCACCTGCTCACACTGGGAGATCCACAATGTGTCTGGTATAGAGGCGGAAGCTTGTGGCAAACCTGTGATCGCCTGGCATGAGTCCTTTGCAGAGACGCTAAGCGCGAATAGCATACTAGTTGAGGCTGGGAACGTAGAAAAATTCGCTCAGGCTTGCATCGAGAAGCTAAAGCAAGTTCGTGGAATTTGACAGGTCATGCCGGAAAAAATTTATAGCATTCACGGTATCGTCACTTTCAAAATAGTAACTAACAAAGGATTGCTGGATGGTATTTTTGCGCCCCTATTCGGCAGTTGGGATATTGAGCTCCAGGGTTTCCGCTCGAACAGTATCACCGAGCCAGATTTTGTTGTTTCGATAGGCAAATTTAATCCCAACAATCCAGGCTGCACTATTCTGGATGACGACTATTACCTGAAGGAAGATTACCTCTATTGCCGGGACCACGATAAACATGCCAAATGGGAGCTGGAGGTCTCCGGCTTTGAACAAGGTAAAATGAAGGTTCAAATTCATCCCAACTCCCTCGGCAAGATGTTTATCCCTGAACTTATAGTAAACCCTCTAATATGGTTCAAATTAAACGAGGGAGGCTATCCAGTGATTCACGCTTCCGCAGTGAGCCGAGATGGTAAGGCTTATATCTTCGCTGCTCAGGGAGGAGCGGGAAAGAGCATCATTGCCTTAAGTCTTGTAAAAAAGGGGTTCAAACTTCTAAGCGACCACTTTGTTATCCTGAGCAAGGACGAAGTTCTGAGCTTTCCTACGCCATTTCATATCATGGACTTCAATCTAGCACCTATCCTTAGAGGTAATATGAGCTCCAAACATAAAGTCTCTTTTCATCTCAGGCAGCTATTCCACCGTCTGACGGGGAAAAGGATAGCTACGAAAATTCTTCCCAGGGACATTCTCTCAAATACTCTTCTGGCTGACAAAGCAAGGTTGAATGCTGTTTTCCTCTTTCTGCCAAAGGAAAAACTCGAGGTGGAAAGTATCGGGAAGGAAGAGCTAATCAAACATCTGGTAACAAACCAAAAGCTTGAATTCTTTCCCTTTATTAAATATATGATGGAATACTCCTATTTGTTTCCCCAGAGCAAAATGGCGACCTATTGGACTCGATATGAGGAAAATCTGAGGCAAGCTCTGGACATGGTACACGCCTTTTACAAAGTCGAGGTGCCGCTAAAGTACGATGCTGCAACCCTGGAAAAGATAGGCAGGTTAGTATCCGAATGCTGAGAATACAATATGAAGCAAGTCTTAAATTACAACATTCATAATCTAATCAAATTCCGCATAGTCAGGGATAGGAGATGGGGCTTTGGGGATTTGATGAACCTGAAATTCTCTGCTTTCCAGGTGGATGAGATAGACAAGCCGGATATAATCCTCAAAATTGGTAAGTTCACACCTGCTAACCGGGACTGCTATCTTGTAGACCACAAATACTATATCAAAGAGAATTACCTTTACTGCCGTGATTCCGCAGAGGGCGCAACCTGGGAGGTTGAAATCCTGGGCTTTGAAAAAGGTGAAACGGTAATTAACTTTAGTCTGATTCACAGGCCTTTTCCACAGCTCAGCAAGGCGGTATACACATTCCCCACTCTCCTGCCTCAGGCTTTCTTATTCAGACTGATTGAGCATAGACTTGGTGAAAACGGACATTTCCTCGCTCATGCAGCAGCCGTAGCTAAAGATGAGCAAGGTCTCCTGTTTGCCGGGAGGTCAGGCTGTTTCAAAACAACTCTGGCTATGGAATTTGTGCGCCGGAGCGGATATTCCTGGCTGGGTGATGACCGTGTTATCCTGGAAGAAGGCAAGATCCTTGCTCTTCCATTGAACCCCAGGCTTCTTGAATTCATGACGAAACATTTACCGGACGAGACCTGCTGGACATTCGCTAAACAATTGCGATTCCTGTCTGAGTGCCTCTTAAGTAAAGAACATGAAAACAAGAGGCACAAACCTGATTTTGTAGACTTGAAAGCGGTTTTTCTGATTAACAAGAGCAATAACGCTGCGCGAAAGGTCAATTTTTATCCGCTGCCCCAATCAAGCCTCTCCGAGCTGGTGGAAGGGTTTACTATCAGTAGGCGGCTGGAGGACTTTAGAGGCATGGGATTTAGTATAAACGCACCTTTCCTCCACCGGTATATGCTGGCTTATTCTTTCGTCTTTCCTGAGAATCTTCTTAGTGCGCAGGAAGAGAAAATCAAAGGGAAATTGAGAAGCGTTTTTCAGAGCGTCCCAATTTTTGCAGTAGAGATTCCTCCCAAATACAGTCCAGATATATTCGACGAAATTACTGAGTTTATATCCAGGAACTGTTGAAGTTACACACAATGAAAGCGGAAAACAGCAAATTGTCTCAGAAGATAGGCATAGTTGGTGATGCCCTTGCCCCTCATTTCAACGAGGCATTTGCCAACCAGATGCGTTTACTTTCCCGAGAGTTAAACCTTCCCGTGCTGACATGTAATGACATAGGCTTTACCCCTTTCAAAAGGATGGACAATTACCTTATAGTAAACGGAAAATTCCTGAGGGAGGACTCTCGAAAGCCTCTTCTATCCTTGCTCAATGGTGCCTTTTTCTATCCTTTCTTGAAGCTTTTTGAGAAGAGACACGCTGTAATAATCCTATCCGGGGGAATTAATAGTGGCTTTCTAAGCCATTCGAAACTCGAAAAGTGCGTTCTGGTCATGAACTCCCTGCCGTTCTCCAAAGAAAGTAAAGAGGCAAGAAGATTCGCGCAGAAGTTTGCCCCCAGGCTTAAAGGAATAGTTGCCCAGAGCAAGCGCATAAAGGAAAAACTGTTGGAAATCGAGGTTGAAGCTGAAAAGACTCATTTAATCTATCCCTGGGTGGACCTGAATAAATTCAAGCCAACGCAACCTCCACCCCTGGATGAATTCAGGATTCTATTTGCCAGTGCCCCCAATGCGGAAATCCCGGGTGAAAATATCTTCGAGGAGAAGGGAATACCCTTATTGCTGGAAGCGTTTAAGGAGTTCGCAAAAGAGCACAAAGCCAGACTTCGCCTTCTTTGGAGAGGATATTACAACGATGCTCTGGCAACAAAAATCAAAGAATTAGATTTAGCAGACAAGGTAGAGGTAATCAACGAAGTTGTTGATACCCCGACATTTATCTCTGAGTCTCATATCGTCGTTATTCCTTTTCTAAATACCCGCAGGAGCCCTGAGATTCCTTTATCGGCAATAGAGTCGTTAGCATGTGGCAGACCAATAGTAGCTACCGATGTAGTAGAGATTGCTGAGATTATCCAGGAGCATGAGTGTGGATATGCATCGGGAATTTCCAAAGATGAATTGGCAGCCTCACTACGGGAATGTTTTCAGGATTATCACTTCTATCAAAGGAATTGTCATCGCACCGCTCACAAGATATTTTCTGCGGATTTTGGCCCCTTAAGAGGTTATCTGGAAAACTTGCAATGATCTATCAGCGCAATATGGCAGGCACAGCGCCCTTTGTATCAGTTATTATCCCTGCTTACAATGCTGCTGGGATAATAGACGGTGCTCTTAATGCAGTCCTTAACCAAACCTATCCGAAGGATAAATTTGAGGTAATAGTGATGAACGATGGCTCCAGCGATAAAACGTGTAAGGTTGCGTCGCAATATCAGGTTACAGTTATTTCACATAGTAGCAATCTGGGGCCCGGCTTGCTCGAAAACGCCTTAGCGTGTGCCCTTCCTAACCCCAAAGACAGAGCAAAAGAGAGTTTCTCTAAATTTTCATCTAGATTTAGTTTAAGCATACAGAACCTCGCCCCAATATTTACTTCCCTAGTATTTCCCTTATTGTTTCAAATAGCCTTTTTGAATTCTCGTTATCCCTAAACTTATTAAAACGTTTACATACAGCTTCTCTTTCCTGTTTCCAATGGTCATTTTCTATAATCTCACGTATTAACCTAAAAATCTCCGGCCAATCTTTCGCTTTTGGGCCAGGAGTTACTTCATCATAGTCATAGTAGAACCCTTTTCCCCTTGTGTATTCCTCGATATCAAAGGCGGCGAAGATGATTGGCCGATTCAATAGCAGGTAGTCAAAGTAAACGCTGGAGTAGTCTGTTATAAGTATGTCCGTCTTTTTTAAAAGGGGGTAAATGTCTGGTAGCTCATCATCGGACGGGATGTATACTCTCAGTGGAAGTTCCCCACGAGAAGCCAGATTCAACTTCTTTCCACCGTAGTGCGTCTTAGTTATAAAAATCGCGTTTAAACTCTCAAGCATCTGTTTTGCCTCGCTTACTTCGAAGCCATACCCTCCAAATAAATCCACGTCCCCCTCGCTGAACTGCCGCCACGTAGGTAAATATGTGATAACATATTCAAAGCTGACCTTACTCTTGATATTATCGAGATAATCACACTGATTGGAAGCTAACCAGTCAACATCAAATAGAGCATCATTTCGCGGGTAACCCGTAACATAGAGTCGATTCGTATTGTCCCTCAAACCCGAGCGTAACTTCTCCTCAGCTTCTTCAGAGGTCGCAGTAAGCACGTCATAACGAAACAAACTTAATGGGTATACCTTGTTTGCTAGCTCAGCTATTGTTGCTCGGACTTTACCTTTCCTTTTATCTGGCATCAAAAAAGCCTTCATGCTACTGTCACAGCCCAACGTTCTTAAAGGAGTGCCATGACATAATTGTATTTTCTTAGCCTTGCCTGTTGCAAAGCCATTAATATCTGCCTGACTGTGGGATACAATTGTGCAGCCAGCCCGCAATGAATATAAAAAGCCCTTTAAGCTAAGTGCCTTGTACGCTTCGTATCCTTCTCTGGTAAGCTCCTGAACTACCCTGGCTCTATGGCTTAACCAGATAGCTCTAATCTCCGGATAATTCCTTTTCACATAAAGAAAGAGATATTTGGGGCTGTCAGCGAACTTCTCGCCGTGCCAACTCCCAAACACCCAGATATTTCTATTTCTGGGAACTATAAACGAAATGCAGTATATTGGCAGAAATGCGATAGATAGGAGGTATCTAACAACTCTTGGCATTACCCTTTACCTCACCTTTTACCGCAAATTTCATCTACAGCCTTCTTAAGCCAAAAACAAAATTACGTATCTCGTAAATAGACGCCTTTCTAGTGTATCAGCTTAACTGGAAAATATTGGCTTCTTAACCAAAAATGTATATATTCTAAATCTTCTGGGAAATCGATTTCATGGCAAAATAACCCGTCCACATTAACAGGTAAAAACTTTGTATTCTCTTGCTCGATCATATTCTCAATAGCTTTTTCGAAATAATCCTGGCTGTCGATTAAAGCGAGGTGTTTTCTGAATAGCGCTAGCTGTTTCCTTCTAACTAAATTAATTCCCAACGCCTTACCATTCGCTGGAAAGACTTCTTTTGAAATATTCTTTAAATTCCTAACTCTCTTTTGCAGCGCTTGGGCATCATCTCCTTCGGAGCCGTCACACACCACAATAGCCTGATAGCATCCCCAACCCCATTCCAGTTTAGGCTTATTATAGAACGCTTAAATAATTCATTCGTTCCCTTGAACTCACAGACAACCAAACGAGCGTCGCTTTGCGAAATATCTCGCCAATATTATATTATAAAGCTGTGGTAATGGCAAGGAAGCTCACATTGAGTCTCTCTTACACAGCGGCGCAGTCTTTGATGGACGTGATTCTGATAACAATTGATTGTTTGAGGGCAGACCACTTAGGCTGCCTGGGCTATTCCAAGCTGTGTCCCATGAAGGAATTAAAATCCGGCATTTCTGAGCATAGGAGGAAGCAGGCCAACTAGACGATTAAAAATGAAAATTCTCATTACTGGAGGGAGTGGTTTACTGGGAGCTAAGCTAATGACCATACTAGGTAGAGAGTATGAAGTTGTTGGGACTTACATGACTAAAGAGAAGAGGGATTGCATATGCTTAGACATAACTAACAAAGCTCAAACTTGTAGTAAAATTGCTGATCTGAAGCCAGATGTGATCATTCATACTGCTGCAATGACTGACATTGATACCTGTGAAAAAGATAAGTTTAAAGCATGGCTAACCAATACAGGTGCTTCTTTCCACTTGGCTACTATCTGTGAAGATATGAACATAAGACTGATTTATGTATCAACAGATTATGTCTTTAGTGGAGAAAATAGTCCATATTATGAAAAAGATATGCCACACCCGATAAACTTTTACGCTGAAACTAAATTAATGGCAGAAAAAATGATAAAGCGAGTATTAGATAACCGTGTAATCATTCGTATAACTATATTGTATGGTTATAATGACGAAAGTGACAAGGATAAATTTGTTTCAAGTGTAATAAGAAAGTTACGCAATAAATCCAAAGTTTATGCCGATAATGTTCGGATAAAATATCCGATATTAATAGATGATGTTGCAGAAGGAATAAAGCATTTATTGAACACAGATCTTACTGGCATAGTCCATTTTAGTCATAATGAGGGGATAACTAGATATAAATGGGCTTTAAAGATAGCTGATGTATTTAGACTACCTAAAGATTATATAGAAATAAGGAATGAGCAGTTCGGAAACGGTCGCCCTGAAAGACCTTACTGCGTTGAATTATTGAACACAAGACTTAAAGACCTACATTTCCATACCGTTACGGATGGTCTAAAGATCATGAAAGACCAAATGGAGGAAGGAATATGAAGTTAATAAAGGCAAGTCAAATTAAAGGTGAGAAGAGACCCTTTGGCAGAGTGACAAAGGAATTGCTTAGCCATCACTTTTGTAAAAGCGCTAGTAGCCTTACCTTGTATCTTAGTTACCTTCCAATCGGTAAGTTAGACATGCATTACCATTCTGACTCAACCGAAATAATAATTTCCCCTAAGGGGGGTAAAATTACAGTTAATCACACAACATACAAGTTAAACGAGTGGGATGCCATTTTACTTGAACCAGGAGAGGTTCATGGATATAACGGAGATGATTGTAAAGATATAATTCAGATAGCTATTAAGCTGCCATCTATTAACGATAAAGTTAGTGTGAACCCAGGGGGTAGTTTATGAAAGCGATTATTTTAGCAGCTGACGTAGGGCTACCCAACCAGCGCCAAAATACTCCAAAATGCTTACTAAAACTAAAGGACACAACTATATTGGAATATCAGATGGCAAAACTAAGAGAATTTGGAATCAGCGAAGTAGCTACCATTGTTGGAGCTGAAGGAGCTTGCTGGAATGAGCATGTGTATAAAAAAATTAAAAGTATATCGCCGGTAATGGCCATCAACCAAAAAAATATAACCACGAAGAATGGATTTAGCTTTTATATTGGAACAGGTATTATTCAATCTGAAAGTCTTCTTGTAATAGATGGTGATTTGGTTTTTACCGAGGGAATGATTCGCGAGCTAGTCAATACGAAATATGAAAATGTATTAATTTCGAGACCTGCCCTTACTCTTCCGGAGGAAGGGGGAAAAATTGTTTTATCCGATGGTAAAATTACCAAGGCTGGCACAAAAGTAGATGTCGAAGATTTTCCCTGGCATATTTACAGTGGAATCGCTAAATTTGGAGAAGAAGCACTAAAAGCTATTCGATCTTATATCGAAAAAAATACCAGTGCAGATCTGCTAGATGCTGTAGGAGAAACCTGTAAAAGCTTACCATTTTATGCAATTTCCTCCATCCAAAAGGAAAAATCTAAACAAAAAACAGTTATTGGTGGCTCATATGCCAATGTAGAAGTCAAGAAAATCATTAGAAAAGAGGCTAAAGGAGTTGGGAAACAGAAACTGATAGATGAAATAAACTGGTTAAAAAGTTTACCCCCAGACATTTCTGAGCATTTCCCTCAAATAAAAGACTATAAAATAACTAAAGAAATGGTATATCTCGAGCAACCATTTTATGAATGGCCATCGCTTAGAGATTTACTATTTAACCAAGCTATAGACTCAAAAAAAACATTAGAAATACTGGATAAAATTCTTCGATTCATGTTTGACAAGGTCTACCTTAAGGAAACAAAAAAAACGCCTGAAGGTTATTTAGATGAACTCCACTTTTATCGTGTTTGGTATAGATTAAACAAAACCGAAAGAGATGCCTCCATATTCAAAGAGATTATCAATGCCAAAAAAATTAAGTTAAATGGTGAAACCCTGATTAATATACCATCACTTGTTAGTTATCTCGAAAATAACGAGGGGCTAAGAACCCAAATAACTCCTGACTTTGTTTCAAAATTTACTCATTCTGATCTACATTTTGAAAACATTCTGGTTGACCTAGATAATGGAGACTTTATTTTGGTAGATCCAAGAGGCTATAAAGAATGTGATTATTATTATGATTTTGGAAAACTTTACCATAGTATAAATGGCATGTATGACTTTATCCACGAGGAAAGATTTATTCTTGATTGGGAGCTAGAAGGTAACAATATTACAGCTACATTAGAAATCCCTGATTCAAGAACAGTTCGGGAATATCATGAGATTAAATCAGGAATTTCAGAGTTATTTAAGAAATATTCTCATAATAAGGATTACCTGAAAAGAACCAAATTTAATGAAGCTATGCACTTTTGTAGTGACATGCCGTTTCAGTTGAAATATGATAATAAAGAGGAGAAAGCAATTGCAATTTATTTTACTGGCATAAAGCTAATTAATGATTTTGTGAAAGACTATGGCAAAGATTTTACATATGCGGACTGGATTAATGTTAACACTCAAGCTGAATACGAAAAGGCTAAGAGATGGACTAAAAGAGGAGAATGATTAATAACGGAGACAATAATGAGGAAGATTGAAACAATATTTATAGACTGTGATGGGGTTTTAACTACAGGTTCTTATTTTTATACCGAAGATGGCAAATTCCTAAAAGAGTTTAGTTCAATGGATGGGAAAGGATATGCACAAGCAAAAGAAAAAGGGATTCATTTATTGGTTATATCTGAAGAGCCTGACGAAAGAGGATTTAATATCACAAAAAAAAGGTGCGAAGACCAGAAAGTAGATTTGGCACACGCAAAAAATCCAGAAGATAAATTAGCGATAGCAAAGAAATATGCGGCAGGGAAAAGGATTACGCTGAAGGAGTGTGCCTTTATAGCAGATGATATAGGAGATTGGTTTTTGTTTAAAGAAGTTGGACTTCCCATCGCAGTTGCCAATGCTTACGATCAGCTTAAGGAATTTGCTGAAGAAAACAGCGGTTATGTAACTAAACGTTCAGGTGGTAGGGGTGCTGTAAGAGAAGCAATAGAATGGATATTAAAACATAATGAAGGGTTAAAATGAAGGCGATAATTCTTGGCGCCGGCATTGGTGAGAGATTAAAAGAAAAGGCGCTTCCAAAGTGCTTAATCAAAGTCGGCAAGGAAACACTATTAGAACGACAGGTCGCAACGCTTAACGATTTAAACATAAAGGATATAACTTTAGTTATAGGTTACCAGGGAGGATGCTGGACGAAAGAGCATATAGAAAAAGTAAGGCAAATCCATAAAAAAGTTGTTATAAACGAGAAGAATATTGAGCGAAAAAGGCCTTATTCTTTATTTTGTGGCTTGAGAGAGATCGAAAAAGATGATGTTATTGTGATTGATGGTGACTTGATTTTTGAAAAAGAATTAATTCAAAAAGTAATAGAAGATAAAAGAAAAAATCTAGTTTTGGCAATATACATTGAATCAAAAAACATAGAAGGTAAAGGAACAAAAATAATAACAGGAAAAGATGATGAAGTTGTAAAAGCTGGATATGGCTTCCCGAGTAATAAACTTTTTTCGGGCATTCTAAAAGTAGGGAAAACAGATTTTGATTTTTTCAAACAAATATTGGGGAGAGAAGAAAGTTGGACTAAAAATCTAAGCATGATATTGGAGGAATTTGCAGATCGAACTAAATTTTATGCTTTAACTGTAGACACCTTCCCATCAGTTGTTCGCGAAAGAGAGGTTAAAGCAACAGAATCATGGGAACCGGCAGCAAATCGGATAGAGAAAAAGGGCAATATAATAAGAAAAAAAACAAGGATAGGCAAGCAGCAATTGATTAATGAAGTCAATTTTATCCAGAATTTGCCAGAGAGTACCAAAAGGCATTTCCCTAAAATAATTGACTATAACTTTGATCAAGAAATAGCTTACTATGATATGGCATATTGTCCATATCCCTCATTTATGGATCTTATTTTTGACAAAAAAATTGGTGTACAAGAATCATTAGAGATGCTGAAAACAATTTTTGACTTTGTTTTTAATGTCCTCTACAAAACAAATGTAAAACAAACACCTGTTAGATTTATAAGGGATTCTTATTTTAATAAAATAAAACAAAGATTTAGTGCTGTAAAGGGAAGGTCCGCTTTATTCGATAAAGTAGCATCTGCAGATTATTTGATAATTAATGGAGATAAAGTAAAAAACTCTAATGTTATAGTAAATGAAATAAAAAATGACGCGAAGTTCTTGGCCAGCTTAGAGCCTCCTTTTGTAACTACATATCACGGAGATTTTAGATTCGGTAATATGCTTATCAACACAAAAACGAAAGATTTCGTTTTGATAGACCCGCGAGGAAAAACAGCAGCCGGGCATAATGAATCAGACATTATGGAAGATATCGCTAAATTATTTACTGCGTGTCATGCCTATTACGATATATTTTATAGAAATCTGTTTAATATAGAAATTAAAGCAGGTAAAGATATAATTATTAATTACAATTATAAGATAAAAGCAAAGGAAACAATAGACTATTTTGAGAAAATCACTGCTGAATTAATGCAACTGCTGCCAAACTACACGCAAGTAAAAAGGGATAGTAATTGGAAGAAAAGGCTATTTTTTATTGAGGCTATATTAATTATCCCTAATGCGCCTTTTCAGTTGGTTTCGCTTACTCCAAGGGAAGAGAAATTCGTTATAGGATTTTACGCAAGAGGTGTTCAACTTCTAAATGAATTTTTGTCCAAATATCCACTCAATAGAGACCGAAAATATAATGTTATCAACCTAAACACTCCAGAGGACTATGAAACAGCCAAAGAGATATTTGGATGCAAAGAGAAAGGGGAAACAGAAGTCAAAGATGAGAGAAGCTGAATCAATGGAGGAATTAAGGAAAATTTGTGAGGATAAAGCTCCTCGAAGCACTCGGATTAACCGTTCAATAGCTTTCGCTGGTTTGTCGGTAGTTCACAAGCATTCCAGCTTTACTCTGAAATATCCAGTAATTCAGAAGAGATACACTAGCATATTCTAAATTGTTATCCTCTCATCTCCTAAAGAGAGAACCCCGAAACGAATTATACGCTGTTCCCAGTGATGCTGCCCCTTGAGCTACTAGCCAGGCATAGCCACCGCCGGTAACTACGATGTTCATTGCGCTATGCATATATCAGACCGCTACTTCAATAGAAGTGGCCCTGGTGGAAGGTTTAGGAATAGCCATCTTCTCTCTTTTCAACCCTTCGATATGAAACTCTATAGTCTGTTTCATTCGTTGGGTTGTTTCTTCCACCGTGGGGCCAGTGGCAATGCAACCAGGTAAGTCAGGGCAGTAAGCAGAGTAATTATCTCCCGCCTTCTCAATAATTATAGTATATTTATGCATCTCTCCCTCTTTCTTTCAAGCCAGCCAGCCTTAAAATACTATTCAAAGTCCCTTTATTGCTCTTTCAGTCCATTCAACGTTAACCAAACTTTCTTATCACCTCTTCGTGTGAAATCCTCCTGGAAGGACTGCTTAGGCGTTTCTTTAATTCCTTTTTGAATTCCTCTTTTAGCTCCAACCCAGAATCAGGGTCTCCAAGAAGTTCTAAGATTTTTTGTTCTATTAAATACTCAAGCTCTTCCATGGTTAAGTCTTTAACCTTTGCCATTTTTACGCCTCCCAAATAAACAAAATAAGCTTCGCTATTCCTACCCTATTATACCTGTTATTGGTGCTTTTGGTAAAAAGACACCACTTTAAATGGAATGCCGAGTTCACTGGCTTAAAAGCCATCTTGCACTAAAGCATTGTGGCTATCAAAGATGCCATAGGGCTTCTCCATCTTCTTACAAGCTTTAGTTTAACTTCGCCAGCTTCGACCCAGGCTACCTAGTGAACCTGAATTAGCTAGTCATCAGGCAGCCACCGAGCCAACACCAATGACCATGCGAGCCATCATTCACATTACAGGCAGCCTAATACAGATGAATCAATATCGTAAGATTGCCACGCCTTGGCCCCTTCGCTGCGCTCGGGGTTTCAGCTCACCGCAATGACACCCCCTTCTGTCATTGCGAGGAATTCCGAACGGAGTGAGGGATGACGCAGCAATCTCAAGTTAAATCCTAAGCTCAAAGCACTAAATTCTAAACAAATCCTAATATCTAAATTCAAAGCTCAATTTAGTAGCTATCAGTCTTCAGCCTTCAGCTTTATACTGACTGCTTTTTCATTCTTGCTCTGTCATTTTGCCCTTTGATTTTTGGGTTTTGCCTTCCCGGGATTGCCGCGCTTCGCTCGCAATGACAATAGAAAAGGGCGCAATGACATGTGGGGAGGGCAGGAGTGCCATGCCTTGGCCCCTTCGCTGCGCTCGGGGTTTCAGCTCACCGCAATGACACAAAGAAATGCCGGCTATACCGACAGTCTGCGAGCAAGGACATAAATCGCTACCACAGCATGAGCGCCAAGCCAGGCGTAGCCAATACCAATTATGCCAGTTACAGGCATAATTAGATAACTGGCCAGAAGCACCGATAAGGCGATGAATCCCCAGATTGCCATCAGCTTCTTTATCCTCCCTGTTACCCGCAGTATAGTGAAATAGATAGAGTTAATCGCTAATGGCAGGCTAGAGACACTCAGAACCCAGAGCAAGTACAAGGCGTTAGCAGAATAGCTCTGCCCGAAGGTAAGCAGCACCCATTTGCCCGCCACAATAAGCACGATGACCGCAGGAACCAACAATAGATAGGTGACTTTCAATGATTTGGTCACATTCTCCTTTAGTTTATCCTCGAAGTGAGAGCCCTCGGCAAATAGCGATTGCGAGACTGCCCTCGGAATGGCAAAAAGCAAGCCAGCCATCATCCAGCCAATATAGAAATAGGCATTTTGCTCCGCGCCAAGAACGTTGACCACCATCAGTGGCAGAATAAATGCCGGACAGCCTGCAAATAGATTGGCTAAGTAGTTACCACCGGAATAGCGCCACATACCCTTCAACAAATTTAGCTTTAGAGTAGGCCGCGGCTTATAGGAATCCTGTACCCTACGCAAAAACAGGAAAATGGAAACAGCCACAGCCACCGCCGCAGCGATACCCCAGGAGGCAACTATTCCAAAGGTATGGAAAAACAGAACAAAGAGGATGGGGAGGGGAAGCCTGAGCACCGAGAAGATAGTGTTTTTGGATAGCACAAAACCTGCTCTTCGCCGAGCTGCAAAGGTAAAATCCACCATGTTTGACATCGTCCACAATACGGTAAAAACGATAAAGGCTAAGGCGAAAATGGCGTGCTGGTTAACAAACGCTAAAGCTGGAGACCAAAAGCCCAGGCCAGCAAGAAAAACGCCCGCTACCGCCAGGCTAATAAGACCACTCAGGGTATAACAGGAGTTTATCAAATCCTGTGGTTTGTCAGCGCGAGGGAGGAAGCGAACAAGGGAGATATTCAAGCCAACCATGCTTATGAGGGCAAGAAGACTGATTGCTGATATTATGGCGGAACTGAAGCCTACCTCGGCTTCGGTATAAAATCGGGCAACTATCATCCAGAAGAAGAAGCCAAAGAGAGCCAGGACCCCGGTGTTTAGCATCAGGTAAAAGGCATTGCTATAAAGAGGGGTGGCAACAGTCTGCTTCAGCTTTTCTCGGGAGGTGATTATATCTATGGCTTCAGCGATTACCTTAAAGGGGGGAAGATCGGACAACCTCATTCAGTGTACTCAAATATCTTCACGGGATATGGTGATGAGGACGCATAAACCAGCTGGTAATGCTCCAGCTTCTCCAGCGGCACAGGGCTGTTAAATGGATCCAGGCCTACTATTCGATAGTTCTCAGAAGCATGGTCTGCTATAACATCTCTGGCTTCCTCGTAAGAGGAAAAGGTCCTCCAGCTGGTGATTTCTTTATATGACCTGCCCTGTATATCGACCCGCTCCTGGTAAGAAAGAACTACGGTGGCATTCTCGGAGGGAACCACCGCTTGACCATCAAAGTTATACAGCCTGACAACGGTGGAATTATAGTAGGAGGGATAAAACGGCCTTATCGCTTGCAATTCCCCACCCCCCACAGGGGCATAGTAGACGTCATAAAAATCGCTTTCATTTTTATCCGCCCAGGTCAGCATGGCATAGAATTTATAGATGGGCATGGAATAGTCAATCATCACATATTTTACCCCTAACTCGTCCATTATTTGGTTAGCCGCGGTTTCGTTCTGAGAGGTAAGGTATTTGCCGGCAATCGGGGCCTCCGCCTGAAACGGACAGGCAATCGGTAGGCGACGCCCAATACGAGTTATCCAGTGACCATAATCCCACCACGACATTATGCCATAAGCCGTCTCAGGATAATCATAATCCTCAAAGCCGTGGCCTTCTCTAGGAGGGAAATCATATAGCTGATAATAGTAATCAGGGTCATCAAAAGGCTCAGGGGTATTCTCCCTTAACCATACCAGCGCACTTTGCCAGTCAGCGTCAACCGCAACCGGTCCCCTGCTGACACATGCCTCCAGTTTTCCAAAGGAAAAGCCGTGCTCAGGGTATATATTGGGGAAGAAAACCAGGAAAAAGATAACTATTCCAGCCCCAATCACCTTTATCCAGGTAGCCTTTGGTTGTAAGAATCTTCTTTCCCCTACTTTCTCCTTTGCTTTCATTTTTTTCTTTTTCTTCTTGGTAGTATATGCCTTCACCATTTCTTTGATTTCTTTAGGCCTGGTCAGTAGTTTCCCCAATCCAGCGAAGTCCAGGACTCTCCAGGAGAAGTAACCGGTGAGCAAAGCAGCATTTACCGCGAAGTAATAACAAAAGCGGCGCTCAGCGAACGTTAGCGCCAGCATTACCACACACCACACCAGGAACAGCGTCTTATCGGCACTCTTTTCTTTAACAGCACGGTAAGTAATTAATACCAACGAAACGAAGGAGATGAAGAACGAAGTGGTGAAGTTAGACCATGCCATGGTTATGTCGAGAGGTCGCGCCTCCTGGATAGTCAGGCCTCTAGCTCCCACTGGAGCAAAGCGACGCAATTGGTCAACTATTACATGAAATAGTGAAGGGTCAATAAGCCAGAAAATGAGAAGCGCAATAGGAGCAATTACCAGCAGCAGCAGCAATGGGTACAAAACAGGGTGCCAGCCTTTGTTCCCCATAAATCGGGAAATGCCGCTTAAGCCTAATGGCACAATTATGGCGATCATCAGGGATACCCAAAAGATAGGCCCTGATAGAGAAGCCGGGATTTCTCTGCTCAAAAAGGGGACGGACATTATGGCGGCAATGGCAAAGGTCAATACAGCGATGATACAGAGATAGTCGGTTGATTTGCCTCTTAGATGGTCTATGATGAACTGAATTCCCAGATAGACAACGATGATGAACACCACCATCAGCCCAGCCGCCCAGGTGAGAAGGTAAATACCCAGGAAAATACCGGTTAATAGGGTATAGATAAGCGGCTTCTTAATAACCGCCCAATCTTTGTTTATTAAGTGACTGAAGGACATTTCCCTCTCCCTGGCCCTTTTAATCGCCATTATCAAAAATAGAATGCTTACCGTGCTGAATAGAACCTCAGCGACATGCTGGTCGGTGAAGCCAAGAAGGGAGCGACTCAGGAACTCGCTGGGTAGTATGACAATCAGGATAGCCGCCATAATGCCAGCCCAGCGATTGAATAGCTCCTTGCCAATGAAATATACCGGGATAACTGTCAGTGTGCCGAGAACAGCGGGGGTAAAGGCACCGACTGTCTCCGCAGTGTACTGGCTGGGATGCCCCAGGCCAATTATCCAAGCAGCACCAGCGATGAGCCAGGTATAGAAAGGTGGCCATCCTATTGCAAAGCCATGGGGATAATTGGTAAAGGCGTCAAAATAAATACGATGGGGAAAATGATGAATCAGGTTATCCACCAACCTCATGTGATACCATGGGTCAGCTCCCTTGAACCAAACCGCACCATCGACAAAAACCGAGTCGTAGGGAAAATACACCCGAATAAATAATGCTATGCCACAGAGGGCAGCGACGATTATACCGGCGATAGCCGCCGGGGGAAGTTTCACTCGTCGTCTTTGATGTTGTTTCCGCCCCCCACCAAAAAGCTTGCCCCGCCATGCTTTAAGTTGTTCACTCATCTGGCTATTCTCAGAAAAATCACCTTTTAGCTCGCTTCAGGCAATATAATACTACATCGCTGCCCAATAATAATAGAGAATGCAGGAAATGAGGTTATGCACAGGGATAACCCTTATTTATATCCTCATACCACCGAAGGATAACCCTTTCTGTCACTGCGAGCCGAAGGCGTGGCAATCTCGGCGGAGCGTGAGATTGCTTCGTCGCTACCGCTCCTCGCAATGACAGGGTGGTGTGTCATTGCGAGCCCCTTTTTAATTGTCATTGCGAGCGGAGCGTGGCAATCCCGGCAGGGCGTGAGATTGCTTCGTCGCTACCGCTCCTCGCAATGACAGGGTGGTGTGTCATTGCGAGCCCCTTTTTAATTGTCATTGCGAGCGGAGCGTGGCAATCCCGGCGGAGCGTGAGATTGCTTCGTCGCTACCGCTCCTCGCAATGACATAAGGGGCATCATCCCAGTGAGCCAAAGCCCTGAACCCTTCGCCTCTTATCATTCTGCCCCTGAACCCTTCGCTTCCTGTCATTCTGAGCGTAGCGAAGAATCTCATTCTGCTCAGGACAGGCTCCGCCAAGGGGAAGAATCTCGTAGTGCTCAGGCTAAACTCCGCGAAGGGGAAGCGTGGCAATCCTACCCCTCTGTCATTGCGAGCGGAGCGTGGCAATCCCAGGAAAGCAAAACTCAAAAATCAAAGGGCAAAATGACAGAACAAAAATGAAAAAACAGGCCGTATGGGGCTGATGGCTGATGGCTGAAAGCTAATAGCTATTAACTTGGAGATTGCTTCGTCGAGTTCCCTCGCTTCGCTCGGGACAAGCCTCGCAATGACAAAAAGAGAGCATGCCACACAACGATAACGAGGGGAAATGTCATCGGCTATATGAACGAGGCTAGGTAATTGAAAGGCACGGTGATTGTGGTTATAATGTCTATGTTTGTGGTGGGCGTAGCCCAGTGGTTAAGGCGCCAGGTTGTGGCCCTGGAGATCGTGGGTTCAAATCCCACCGCTCACCCTTTTTAATTATGCGCCTATAGCTCAGCGGAACAGAGCACCGGTCTTCGGAACCGGGGGTCGTGGGTTCGAATCCCTCTAGGCGCGCCAGCTAAATCATCGGATTTTCCAACATCATCTGCCCGAGTTCTCTCTTCGAGCACTATATCAAACGGCAAAGCCGCCGCTTCGCAAAGTCCTAATATTACATAGTTACAGGTTATGCCCAGGACAGCCCGTGAGCCAAGTCGCTAAGTTTCCCCTCAAAAAATCGCACTGTGCCAACGACTTTGAACCACCCAATGTTTTTTCCCCCTGCTCTTTCCTTCTCCCCCAAAGATATAAACAAACGACACAAAAATTCACTCCAGACGGCAGGCCCTTCGGCCAGCATCGTTTCCTTAAGCAGAGTTCCTGGAGATGCGCCTAAATAGTCTCCGCCACCAGGGCTGTTTGCCAGTAGTGAGTAATTTAACCTGACTTTCCAAGGTGTGGATTCTCTCCGTCGCCGCCCCGAATTGAGCAGCAAGCTGTAGATTTTGTTGCTGTAACTCATGTAGTAGGCCTTGAAGGGTGTCCATGGTCTGTCCAGGCTCTTTGTCCAGGGTTTTCCCCTTGATTAGCTCAGGTGGTATCGCAGATATTCTGAATTCCCCGCCATGATTTCCCCGAATAAATTCAGCATGAAGCTTGCCGCTCTTGACATACCGTCTGACTGTCCGGGTCGATACCCCCATTGAGTGGGCCGCCTTTGCTATTGTCAAACCCTGATTTGCCATAAGACTAGACAAGTCTATAGACAAACTGCTGCATTTGTCAATAGTGGTTAGCTCTAAAGGCAACCATTTTCCCTGAAAACAGCCTTTAAGCCAAGAGGCTTGACTAATCACAGAACGTAAGCAAAATGAGCGACAGGTTACAATTTACGTCTACTCGCTGGTCAATCCCCGCTGTCTTACCTTGTCAAGCAGATCGCCAGTTCAAATCCCCCTAGACGCACCAGTGTGGCAAACTTAGCCCATCTTCCGCAGCTCTTTATACAGTGTCTTACCTACAGGGTCTTTGGGGAGCGAATCGAGGAACTGAACATACTTCGGTGTCTTAAAGCTGGTGAGCTTCCCCTTGCAAAAATCGATTACTTCCTGCTCAGTAGCTTTCTCATCCGACTTCAACACGATAAAAGCCTTGAGTTCCTCCCCATATTTCTGATCAGGAACGCCAACAACGGCTGCCTCGGATACCTTGGGATATTGATAGACAACTTCCTCAATCTCACTTGGGAAGATATTTTCCCCTGCCTTTATTATCATATTCTTCTTGCGCTCTACGATGAAGAAATATCCATCTTCATCCATATAGCCCATATCTCCAGTGCGAAGCCAGCCACCCTGAAATGCTTCCTTAGTTTCCTCCGGCTTGTTCCAGTATCCCTGCATCACTACAGGTCCCCCCACCATTAGCTCCCCTACTTCGCCAACATTGAGTGGTTTACCACTTTCGTCCACCACCCTCATTTTACCACCCATTGGCTTACCTATCGAACCCGGCTTATACGGTCTATCAACTGGGCAAGCGCAATTATTGGCCACCGCCTCGGTTAATCCCCAACCCTGGTATACCTTGCCGGGGTATTTAGACTCGAACTCTTTCCTAGTATCCTCGGTCAACGGAGCAGAGCCAGAAACCCAGAACTTCATCGAAGAAAGGTCGTATTTCTTCGGTTCAGGATATATGTTCTGGTAGACGAACATAGTAGGCACCTGGGCTGTCAGCTTTACCCTATGTTTCTGTATCGCTTCAAAAATAAGGTCGGTGTCGAACCACCTGACCAATACCCATCTACTGCCGCCGTAGAACATCGCGTTCATTGTTGACATGCCGTAGGAATGAGAAAGGGGGAGCGAGCTTAACACCGTATCCCCGTGCATGAGTGGTCCCTTGAGGGTTTCAGCTTGTCCTTCAGCATTAGCATACAAAGCCCCGTGGGGGAGCATAACTCCCTTGGGTCTTCCTGTAGTGCCAGCAGTGTAAAGTAAGGCTGCTAATTCATCATCCCTGGTATCTTCTATCTCCAATTTGTCTGACTTTTTATCAACTATGTCCCGAAATAGCAATGTGTCCGGGGCCTCGTCAACCGAGACTACATGCTTTATACTCGGTGTTGCTGCTTTGCCGGCGGAGACCCTTTCTATGAACTCTGCAGCACTTATTACCACAACGGGGGTGGAATCCTGGTAGATATATGCCGTTTCCTCAGCGGTGTACAGGAAGCTGAGAGGGATAACCACAGCGCCAATTTTGAATATTCCTACAAAGCTGACCACAACCTCAGGACAGTTGGGCAGCTGGATAACAACCCTGTCACCTCTTTTTACACCGAGGCTCTTAAGTGCATTGCCAACCCTGTTTGACCAGCGGTCAATTTCAATATTGGAATATTGCTTGTCTTCGAACGTCAATAAAGGATACTCACCATAATCGCTAATGTTATCTTTTATCAATCGGCCAACATTCATTCTTGCCTTTCCTCCTTCTTAAATCTATTTTATTCAAATATCTTACCTTAAAGATGCCCCAAAAAACAACACGAAACGAGCCTCCAACATCTTGTTAAGGCAGCGTGAAAGGGGTAAAATGGAATTCAAAACCAAATTTTTCAGCAAAGAAAAAAGGAGGCGCTCAAATGGAGAGGGCATTGGAATCGCATGTTATGCGGAGGCTGTGCGTTGGGGACATGCTCAGGCGGAGCACGCAAAAATCCGCTAAGAAAGAAGCATTAGTTTATAGCTATAAAGGCACCGTCACAACTCGGCTCACTTTCGAAGAACTCAACCAGAAAGTAAACAGATTTG
>Ga0315543_1000687_pt1 | contig 40015 bp, 40 predicted proteins | sample SalMarSW160210MG_2_FD_203098 | JGI IMG/M metagenome (GOLD analysis project Ga0315543, IMG submission 203098) | Salt marsh sediment microbial communities from the Plum Island Ecosystem LTER, Massachusetts, United States - Salt Marsh Sediment SW1601-210 ...
AAGTCCGGTCCAACTCGAGTAAGCCGGGAGGGTCATAGCTGTTAGTATCTACTGTGTCTTGGTATATGCCGGCCGTAGATGTATTGGCATCGGCCACATCGTTAAAATCGGTGCCGAGATATACATCGTGTTCGTCAACATATGCTCCCGGTCTCCAGCTAAGGACCACATCTGGGGGCACCTCTTCTTGCCCATCAATCGGCTGCGGACGGTGGGCCTCTTCTACATTGTTGTAATCGCCATACGGAATCACCACCAGGGCATTGGCAAAAGCGTAATCGTCCTCTGTGGTACAGGTCAGGAAGATGCTACCAAATTCATCTGCATGGGCTATCCCGTTAAAGTCGTAGTAAAGGGCGGTAGGGATGTACCAGAGGGGATCGTAAGGCCAAAGCGTACTATCCCCACCCGTGAAATCGGTCGTAAGGAGATATTCGCCGTTGGCTGTCCAGTTCGCGACATGGCGGTCTTCGGATGCGTCATCGTATGCGTAGATGTATATCTTACACTCTCGACCGGCTCCCAGCCCCCATAGTGTGATATCAATTCCGCCCGGAGCCACCCCAAAGATAAAATCACGATACATCTCCTCTTGCACTATAGGAATGGGGTACTCTGGGTCGTTATTGCTATTGGGGTCAACACGCCGGCGTGAGTCAAGATTACCGCCAAGGTCAATTATAACACCATTTACTTCGCTGCCGCTGTCTGTGAGCAGAAAGCTGGTAAAGCCGGCCTCGGTGTTTACGTCGTCCGCTTCGTCAAAGTCCAGCTTAAAAACGGGGCTGTCGCCGTAACCGGCGGACGCCAAAGACAGCGCCAAAACAAAAGAGATTAAAAACAGAAATTTATTAGACATGATATTCCTCCTTAAAAAATGAACCCTTTCTTTCACAAGAAAACCGCATTTTTACCCGTCGTCTATCCTTGTAACTCTAATTCACTAATCCACTAATCAACCAATTCCCTGATACCCTGTTCTCCTGATAACCTGCTACCCTGATATTCATCACGCAATCCTGCTGCTACTATTGTTATGTGCACCTGACCTTCTCCTTCGTTACACCTTTTTTTCAAAATTTCGTAAAATATGCAAAATTGCGCACTGCCGGCGCTTAACAAGCCCTGGAAGAACCGAAATGATGATTTGTACGTTTCCATCACCGCCTCCGGCTTTCAGAAGACATCGGAAAACAACAATCGCTATGGTATTATGCGATTATATGTCATTGTGCTCCGTTGTCAAGAATATTCTTGAGAAATCCCGGATTTGAAATTCAGCCATCAGCCGGAAACTCACCCCACCTAAAAAACAGCCCCCACGGCGAGCATCGAGTATCCAGCATCCAGTATCGAGCATCGAGCATCCACCCACCAATTACCCGTTACCATTCACCAATTACAAAATACGTGAATATTTTCGAATATTTTTGAACGTTTTGTATCAGTTTTTGAATATTTCGTATCAATTTTCGAATGTTTTCACCAAGTTTTCGAACGTTTCCATACAGTTTTTGAACGTTTTCGAATATTTTCGAACGTTTGCTCATAAACCCTTGTCTCGCCAAAGCCTTGGCGAAGGCGGATGCGCATTTGATTGATGAAAATCCTGCCTATGTTAACTCCAGAGGTTTGCACAAAAGTCACGAATTGAATTAAGGGGCAAGAAAAGCGTCCGTTTCGCAGGAGGGCACCTCGATGCCCTCGTACGTATTAGTGTCCTGCAGTGTGAATATATCATCTGTGGAAATATCAATATGGCGCTTCTTAATAAATTTGCAACTGCCGTCACCAAACAAAACATTTTGGCCGCGACGATTGTGATTGATGCTGTTGAGCTTTAATAAGTCTTTGTCTAACTGAAGTTTAAATTGCTTGGAGTAATCATCGGGCAATCTCTCGAAAAGTGGATTCAAATCTGCTACTAACACCTTTTGTCCGCGTGGACTTTCCTCTCCGGCTTTGCGGCATCTTATTCGGAAGCTGTAGGTTACATATTTTCTGGAGGGGAAATCGTTATAGTTTTGTATCTGAGATGAGTCTAACTGCAGTGCTCGGCCTCGGCGCCTGCCGGGGCAGACAAAGTCGGCTGAATTGACATAACCACCTTTCGGCAAAAGCCATATATGCCGGGTATTAGAGTGATTTTCTTTGCCCTGATAGCCCACCTTCCACCAGGGGGCACCCGTCGCAATTGCAACAGCCGGTGCTCTGCCATCGTGGTCGGAGCTGTAGGAATTTATGCCCTGCCCGATCCGCCACAATTGCATCTGGCAGGCATGCTGCCGGGACTTTTGACGGGCGAGGCTCAAAGGAACCATTAAAACCCCTGCGACAAACACTATTACTGCTGCGGCCGCTACCATTTCGCCTAAGTTCTTCCAGAACCGTCTCTTATCGGTAACACTTTTGGCCTGTTCGCCGGCAAGCAACTGCTCGAGCCGAAGCTGGCTTGAACGTGCAAGGTTATTTAGCCGCCAAATCGTGCCCTCTGCCAAATCATCCGGACAAGACTCAGATTCCAGGCTTTTAAGCGGTGAAAGTGCGGTTTTGAGTTTCGAGTGGATTTCAGCGGCTTGCTCGTTTGAGGCTATTAGTCGCTCGGCTTCGGAAGTTTCTTTTTCGGAGGTTAAACCCAAACAGTAGTCAAATAATAGTTGTTTCTGCTGATTGCTTAGCACAGTCATTTAGTTTTTCTGCTCCCAAATGCCGCTTTCCAGTCCTTTGCAAACCGGCCAACGGCCGTATGCAATCTGCTTTTAACTGTTCCAATAGGTATACTTAAAATCTGGGCCATTTGTTTGTAAGAAAATTTGTTAAAATAGGCTAAAACCAATATTTCCCTCAGATTTTCCGGCATATCTGCTACAACCCGTCTGACCTGTAAAGCGATTTCGCCACCTTCCAATTCTTCATAAGGCATTGTGCTGTCGGAAGTAAGAGCGTTCAGAACACTATCGAACGACATTTCCTGCGAATCCGCTATGGCTCCTATGGAGATGGTAGCGGTTCGCTGTTGCTTGCGAAGGGCGTCCTTTGCTTTATTTGCGGCTATGGTGAACAGCCAGGGGCGCAGAGGCCGGCTGGTGTCGAAGCTGTCTCGGCTATTGAACAGTTGTAAGAAGGTTTCCTGAAAGACGTCTTCAACCATATCCTGCCGATTTAAGAAATTCCACAGAAAAGCATAAAGGCCGTTTTTATAACGACTTACGATTTCACGAAATGCGGCCTCCTCGCCGGCTGCGTACTGGGCGAAGAGTTCGGCATCGGTCTGTTTTTTCGAAAAAGGCTTCATAATTTAAGCTCTTAAACAATTTATACCTAAACTTTTTATTATAAGTAATTTAGAAGTAAATCAAAACTTTTATTAGGTGAATTTAGCTGTTTCGGGCAGGGAAAATGTGAGTAAGTCAAATCGTAAAACAGCATGGAAGGGGTCAACATCGCTAGTTTGTGAGCAAACGTTCGAAAACATTCAAAAACTGTATAGAAACGTTCAAAAACCATATAGAAATATTCGAAAACTGATGCAAAATATTTGAAAATATTTGAAAATATTCGACAGTTCCGCTCACGCGATGGGGGGCTTTTCAAAGCGGAAGTGCTTCGCGATGTTTTTCTAAACAGATCCCTACGCTTCGGTCGGGATGACGCTTCGCATCAGTTGCCGGGGGTGTTTTAAGAGCGTATAGGGGGCAATTTTTCAACTTACGATTTGATTTATTATCAATATGCGAAGATAATTACGGTGAACGTTTAGTGTTGGTAGTATCGATTAGGCGGATTTTTGAAATTTGGAGAGATAACAATGGCAGAGTATGCAGAAGCGGTAGAAAATCCCGGTTTTAAGGACCGGAAGGTAAGACTTGTCGTGCTGGGAATCCTTCAAATAATCCTCGGCGGGCTATGCGCCCTAATAGTGCCCTTTATAATATTGGGAATGGTGGTATCTGCAGCTGCCGGTAAAGGTGCGGCTGAAGGTTTCAGCCTGAGGATGATGATTCCGGGAGTTCTTTTTTATGTGGCGCTGGCAGTCTGGTTTATCTGGATGGGGATAGGTTCGGTCAAGGCGCGACGATGGGCACGAGCACTAATATTGATTAGCTCCTGGCTATGGCTTATCGGTGGTGTGTGCGGATTTATTTCCATATTAGTGATTCTTCCAAATATGTTCGACAAGATGGGAGCAAGCGGCGAGATGCCCAAAGATGCGGTTATCATTATGAAGTATGTAATGGCGGCGCTTTGGGCCGTGATTTATGTGGTCATACCGGGTGTGCTTGTACTATTTTATAGCGGTAAAGATGTAAAGGCGACATGTGAATATAGAGACCCGCAGGAGCGATGGACCGACAAATGTCCGCTGCCTGTTTTGGTTGTGAGTTTTGTGTCCGCTGCCTGGGCAGTTTCAATATTGTCCATGGGGATATACAAATGGACCATTCCATTTTTTGGAAGTTTCGTGAGCGGAATGACCGGGGCAATCGTAATATTAGTTTTAACACTGTTGCTGGCCTATACAGCGTGGGGAGCATACAAGCTGGATATAAAAGCATGGTGGTGCGCGCTGCTGGTGCATATAGGATGGTCTTTCTCAGCGATTATTACGTTCTCGACCGTGGGTATGGACAAGTTCTATGAGAGGATGGATTTTCCGAGAGAGCAACTGGATATGATGAAGCAGTACGGTACGCTATGGGAGTCAAGTATGAGCTTAATTTTAGGTTTTTGGGCCATAATTATTCTGGCGTATCTTATTTATGTCCGAAGGTATTTCATAGACGCTCTCCAGAAAAGTGCTTCATCGCAAGTTCCCGGCCAAACGCAAGTTTTATGATTTTACCAAGCCGTTGTTAGAGAAGAAATATCTTAACTGCCATTTGTGTGCGGGGACGTTAGAAGCCGGCGATATAGTCGTCCACATCAATCACATAAGGGAAAAACATTGACCAAAAAGGGTTAATCTGCGATTATATCCTGCGCTTTAGTCTCATTTTTTGCTTATTTTTTAGAGGAACTTTTTAGGCTGATGCTGGTCTAATTAAGGAGAAAAGGCGTGACCGAAGCTGGAAATATCAACATTGACGACGCCGTCCTGGTTCGGCAGTGCCGGCAGGGCGATTCTGCGGCGACTGAAAGATTGATTCTTAAGTATCAGAATCGAATATATAACGCTATATTGAGAATATGTGCAAACCGGGACGATGCTGCGGAACTTACACAGGATACGTTTGTCAAAGTAATTGAGAATATAGATAAATTCGAGGGCAGAAGCAGCTTTTATACCTGGGCCTTTAGAATAGGCGTTAATTTGACATTGAATTACCGCCAGAGAAGCGTCAAGCTGGGGCTTAAAAGCCTCGATGCCGAGGACAATGAACACGGCGGCGAGGCAGGGAGGGTGTTGAAGGAATTTTTGGCCGATGATAGTCTGCCTGACCCCGCTGTCGTGGTTGAGAACAAGGAGCTTTGCAGGGCAGTTGTAAAAGCGATGATGAAATTGGATGATGCGCAACGGGCTGTTATTGTCCTGAGGGATATTGAAGGTATGAACTATGCTCAGATTGCAGAGGTGCTTGGTATCGAGTTAGGCACGGTTAGAAGCAGGCTCAGCAGGGCCAGAACCAATCTGAGGGAGATTATGGAGGCGATTTTGTAATGAACCAAAGTGAAATTCCAAATATCGACATCGACGAATTGCTCAATAGCTTCATTGATGGAGAGCTGGACCAGAGGCATCAGACCGAGGTCCAGCGATTGATAAAGCATGATGAGCAAATTGCTGAGCGCCTGCGAAAACTTCAGAAGTGTAAAAGGTTAGTTAGCTCTTTGCCTTATGCCGAGGCTCCGGACGAGATGCTGGGGGATATTAAAACTTCGCTGGAGGAAAGAAGACTCCTTGAGTCCGCCCGCCGAGGGCAGCGACTTGACGAGCGTGAAGGGGCGAGGCATTTGCTGGTTCGCAGATTTGTCGCTGCCGCTGCTATGATTGGGCTGGTAGCTGTTTTAGCCGTTGTGATTTATTCGATACTTGCTCCCCAGGCCGTTACCGATAAGCCTTTTGCTGTTGAGCAACCGAAGATGCAAAAGTCCGAACCGGCCGTAATAGTGGCGACCGCTGAAAAACCGACCGGGCAAATCAGCCTCACTGAGATGGAATTTAACGGCAGGCTTGAATTGAAGACGAGTAATCCTTCTGAGGTTGCAGCTTTTATTAACAGGGCGATTGAGCATAATATCCCTTCAGACGAGCGGAGCGCGGCAGTCCCGGGCGAGCTGAGAGAATCGCACGCTCTTAGTTGCAGCCGGCAAAACTTAAGACTGCTCCTGGCTGATTTAGGCGGTATTTGGGATAAATTCGATTCGGCAACATTATTTGTTAATACTGACCGACCCGAAGGGCAAATAGTAATTGACGCAGTTGCCGCTAAGCAGGTTATCGAAATTGTTAATCAGGATGATTTTGAAACGCGAATAAAAGCGGCGAAGTATTTTGCAGCGTTGAACAATATGGCCGAGCTGTTACCGGGCAAAGAGATATTAACCGCCATCGACGACAGCGGTCCCGCTCTGCTCACCATACCGAAGCCCGTCTTGACTTCTGGCGTAAGCCATCCCCAAGAGGAGAGCGAAAAACCTGTTAAAAAACCGGCAGCCCGAACTGAAGATGACCAAAAAGTTCATCTGACCATCGTGGTTGCAGACCTGTCCGGCGTAGCGCCAGCGAAGACGGAACGCTAAAAACGCTAATATCGGCTGTCTTGAAAGGATATTGTGTAAACCGCTCAAAACCGCCGACCACTCCAAATTCAAGCAAATCGTAAAACTGGTAAAGTAAGTTTTTCCCACCTTCGCCAAGGCTACGGCGGGCAAGCTTTCCATAGGCGGGTAAAATTGGCTTCGTTTGGGTTTGTTTTGACCAAGTGTCCATTGTGCATTTTTCGCTATAATTCCTTTTCTTAACTATGGTTGTAAACATTTGACTTTTTGAAAAATTGGGTTCGTTTTGCATATTTTGTTCTTTTTGGGTGTTAAGATGGGCAAGATAAAATATTATCGGACGTTGCGGCGTGGTGGGAGGAGAGTCTGTTGTAAGGGGGAGTAGTAGTGTTGAGAGGATAAGAGGAGACGGTAACAGTTGGGGAAAGGACTTGATATTGATTATTGGTAATTCCTGAGTTTTCATTTCATAATCCACTGAGGGCGCAGAAAGACGCTCCCTCTATAATTGGACGAACCTGCGCGTTTCTGTCGAAAAATCGAGAATTTTTCAAGGGGTAAAAACTTATAAGTGACTACAGGAGAAGGGATAGAAAAAATTTTAAAAAAATGGATTTTATTGAGTGACTACCTGCGGTTTTGATTGATTTCTACAACACCTCTATGCAATTTACCCTTTATTCTCCCTTCAATTCAGCTATACTAAATTCTCAACTAAAAGAGGTATATATTTATACTACGTTAAAACTAATATGAATGAGAGACCCCAGAACACGGATGCGATTACAAACAATGATAAAACTAAGTCTATCCAGTCTGAAATTGCGAAGCTCACTCCAACGGGTCGAAAAAGGTTCTTTGAGAAATTTCTTTTAGCAGCACTTGGAAGTATTCCTTGGGTTGGTGGATTTATCAGCACTATGGCCAGTTTTAAAACAGAATCTGGGGACGCTAAAGCAGATGACATGCGTACCCAGTGGCTTAACGAGCATCAACGCAAAATAAAACTGCTAACAATTACTCTAAACGATATTGCTGAGAGATTCGAAAAGCTTGGCGAACAAATTGACGAACGACTACAAAGCGAGGAGTACCTAAATTTAGTTCGGCGTGCATTCAGGATATGGGATCAGGCTGATACTGACGAGAAACGAGAATATATCGCCAACCTTGTTACTAACGCGAGCGGTACACGCCTATGCTCCGATGACATTGTCCGATTATTTATCGATTGGTTAAATACCTATCACGAAGCACATTTCGCAGTAATTCGTGAAATCTATAAGAATCCAGGCGCAACAAGATATGACATATGGATGGAAATCTATGGCCAAATTCCTCGGGAAGATTCCGCAGAAGCCGATCTCTATAAGCTTTTGATTCGTGATCTCAGCACTGGTGGTGTCATACGTCAAGAGCGAGCAACCACTTTAGATGGTAAATTTCTCCGAAGGCACCCTCGGCGAGAAAAAGGTCCTGCCTCTCAAACTATGGAATCTGCGTTTGAGGACAAAAAGCCATATGTGCTCACAGCTCTTGGGCAACAGTTTGTTTCCTATTCAATGACTGATGTTTTAAGACGACTTGAACCGGGAAATAATACAGGTGCCTAAATAGCTACTAATTCATCTAAGAAAAAGATCGGGCAGACACACAGGTCTACCCCTACAACACCTACATTTTCACCCCCCAAATCCCACATTTAATTTGTATTTGTCTCGAATTCGACGAGGGTATCGAGGATTCGCTCACAGGGTAAACTGCCAGTAGCAAAGTAGGGTTAATTTATTACCGCTCCATTACTGTTACGGCTCTGAGGCGTTTATTTTTTCTCGGTTGGAGTGGATTTGTCTTTTTTGACGGGCTTGGATTCTTTTGTATCGGCTGTCTTCTTTGCGGTGTTCTTAGTTTCGGTTTTTTTCTCGCCGGAGTCTTTTTCTTTCTTCTCGGCTTCTTTGTAGCTTTGGCTTCTGTAATCGGTCTCGTAAAAACCCGAGCCTTTGAAGATTACACCTGCACCGGTACCAATAAGCCGGTTCAAGCTAATCTTGCCGCACTTAGGACACTTGCGGAGCGGCCTGGCGGTTATAGACTGGAACTGCTCGAACTCGTATCCGCATTTTCCACACTGGTATTCGTAAGTCGGCATTATTCGTCGCTCGTTTCCTGTCGCTCGTCGCTCGTATCGGTTGTATCATCCTCCATGTCTGCCGTTTCCTGTTCGTCCGGAACTTCTTGCTGTAAAGGAAGCTTGTTAACAATTACTTTGCTTGGCCGAATGACCCTGCCATTGAGTTTGTATCCCTTTTGAAACTCTTCAAGCACAATGTTTTCTTCCCTTTCGGGCTCGGCCTTTTGCATCATTGCCTCATGTAAAGCGGGGTCGAACTTCTCGTCCAGTGCCTCTATCTGTTCTATGCCGTGTGTTTTCAAAGTATCGAGCATCTGGTCGTAGATAATCTGGATGCCCTTGACAAGAACGTTCGTGTTTTCCGCCGAGTGTGCGTTTTGAAGCGTATGCTCAAAATTGTCCAGCGCCGGCAGAAATGTCTTTATTATTTTTTCCTTTTCGTAGGCAATAGTGTCGGCAATCTGTTTGGGAACTCGTTTTTGAAAATTTTCGTAGTCTGCGCCAACCCGCTGTAGTTTTCCAAAAAGCTCGTCCTTTTCCTTCTGCAGGTCCTCTATTTGTTGGCGAAGTTTCTCCAGCTCACTCTTCTCCGCCTTCGGCTCCTTTTGTTCTTCGGCTTTTTGTGCTTTTTTTCGCTTCATCGACTGTTACCAAAATATTTTTTTAGCTTCTCAAAAAACTTTTTGGATTGAGGATAAACACTCTTATTTTCAGTTTTGGCGAATTCTCTTAGTAGCTCCTGCTGTTTTGCGTTTAGCTTTGTTGGCGTTTCTATTATTACTTGCACAAGCTGGTCGCCGTGTCGACCGCTTCGCACATCCGGCAGACCCTGCCCTTTTATCCTGAAGACGCTGCCGTATTGTGTGCCGGACGGTATCTTTAGCCGTTTTGTGCCGTCCAGGCTTGGCACGTCGATTGTTGTCCCAAGAGCTGCATCCGTCATACTTATAGGGACAACAGCGACAACATTGTTTCCGTTGCGCTGCAGAAATTCGTGCGGCTTTATTCTAACATAGCAATACAGGTCACCTCTCGGCCCGCCCCCCCGACCGGGCTCGCCTTCGCTGGCAACTCTTACCCCCTGACCTTCGTGAACACCAGCCGGGATTTTGATATTGACCACTCTTTTCTTTGGCACTCTTCCGGTGCCTTTGCATTTCTTACAGGGATTGGTAACAATCTTACCGCTGCCCCTGCACTGAGGACAGGTTGAGACCATCTGGAAGCCGAGACTACTTCTGACAACCTGGCCGCTACCATGACAGCTCGGACATTGGCCGGGTGTTGTTCCTTTTGCACAAGCCGTGCCGTTGCATTCTGGACATATATCCTGACGGGTAAATTCAATGGTCTTCTCAACACCTTTAGCAATATCGTTAAGGGTTAGTTCGACAGAGGTCTCCAGGTCGTAGCCTCGCATCGGACCGGCCTGTCTTGCTCTTCTGCGCCCTCCCATCCCAAATATGTCACCGAAGTCACCAAATCCGCCGAAGATATCTTCAAATATACTGCCGATATCCTGCCACCTCATATGCGAATAATCTCGCATCCCCATTCCCCGCAGGCCATCGTGTCCGAACTGGTCGTATCGTCGGCGTTTCTCAGGGTCGCTTAAGACTTCGTATGCCTCGGCGCATTCCTTGAACTTGGTCTCGGCTTCGCTATCTCCGGGGTTCTTATCCGGATGATATTTCATTGCCATACGGCGGTATGCGCGCTTAATCTCGTCAGCGGAGGCGTTCTTGCCTACCCCCAGAACTTCGTAATAATCTCGCTTCGCCATAATCTCGTATTGCGTATATCGTATTGCGTAGTGCGTTAAAGCTAAAGTTTATCTTACTGAACCTGGTATCGGCTCTTCGCCTTCGTCTTTATCTTTTAAATCGGTCACTAACACATTGGTCGTTAACATCAGTCCTGCTACGGAAGCGGCGCTTTGCAAGGCTGTTCTGGCAACTTTTGCAGGGTCGATAATTCCGGCTTTGAACATATTGCAGAACCGACCGGTGTTGGCGTCGTAGCCGATATTTTCATCCTTTTGCAGTTTCTCAAGAAGGCCGGCAACAACCACATCGCCATACTCGCCGGAGTTGTCAACTATCTGCCTTGTCGGCGTTTTAAGAGCGTCCCTTACGATATCAAAGCCGATTTTCTCGTCACCTTTGGCCTTTGCCCTGGCCTTTTCCACCTGGCTGATGGCCCGAAGGAACACAACACCGCCGCCTGCGACAACACCTTCTTCCGTTGCTGCCCTTGTAGCGTGAAGCGCATCTTCAAGAAGGTCTTTGCGCTCCTTCATTTCTGTTTCCGTTGCGGCGCCGGCTTTGATAACGGCAACGCCGCCGGTCAGTTTCGCAAGCCGCTCCTGCAGTTTTTCGCGGTCGTAGTTACTGGTTGTCTTTTCGATTTGGTTGCGAATCTGGTCACAGCGGGCCGTTATATCCTGCTTTTTACCGGCTCCTTCGATTATTGTGGTTGTTTCCTTGGCTACAATGATTTTTTTAGCCTGCCCCAATTGTGAAAGTTCGATTTTTTCGAGCTTTATCCCCAGCTCTTCGGTAATTACCTCTCCGCCTGTCAGCACTGCTATGTCGGCCAACATCGCTTTCCTGCGGTCGCCGAAGCCGGGTGCTTTGACCGCGCAGATTTTCAACACGCCTTGCAGCCGATTAATGACCAGCGCTGCCAGAGCTTCACCTTCAACGTCCTCTGCAACAATCAACAGCGGCTTGCCAACTTGTGCAAGCTTTTCGAGCAGTGGTATTATCTCGCGAATATTGGATATTTTCTTCTCGTGCAGCAGAATATAAGCGTCCTCGAGAATGGCTTCGAGCGTTTCGGGATTGGTCATAAAGTATGGGGATATATAGCCCTTGTCGAACTGCATACCTTCGACAACGGTCAGCTCGTTTTCCATCCCTTTACCTTCTTCAACCTCGATGACGCCTTCCTTGCCGACCTTATCGATTGCATCAGCTAAGATTTCTCCGACCTGTGGGTCATTGTTTGCGCTGATAGTTGCCACTTTCGCAATATCGCTGTGCCCCTTTACCTCCACGCTGACCGATTCGATAAATTTCGTAACAACTTCGGTAGCCTTGTTGATTCCTCGCTGAATAGCCATAGGATTTGCGCCGGCTGTGACATGCTTTAGGCCCTCGAAATAAATTGCTTCTGCCAAAACGGTTGAAGTTGTTGTTCCATCACCGACAGCATCAGAGGTTTTGCTGGCGACCTGGTTCACCATCTTTGCGCCCATATTCTTGAATGGCTCCGGAAGCTCGATTTCCTTGCTGACCGTAACGCCGTCCTTTGTTACTTTCGGCGAGCCCCAGCTTTTGTGCAGGATAACGTTTTTGCCGGTCGGGCCGAGCGTAACTTTCACTGCTTTTGCTAATTGTGACAGGCCGTCTTTAAGATGTGCTCGTGCTGTATCGTCGAACATTAATTGCTTTGCCATTTTTTGCTATTCCTTATTATTCGCTGTTAAACTTTTCCTTTGTTTACCCCGTTAGAAAGAAAGCTCCATCCGAGCTTTCTAACGGGGTTTACTTTTCAATAATTCCCAGAACATCACTTTCACGCAGAACTACGAATTTTTCTCCGTCAATTTCGACTTCACTTCCTATGTATTTAGCGTAGAGGACCTCGTCATTTTTCTTTACGCTCATCTTGCTTCGTTTGCCGTCATCGAGCAATTTACCCGGTCCCGCAGCTACTATTTTTCCGATTTGCGGTTTTTCTTTCGCTGTGTCCGGCAGAATGATACCACCGCTGGTTTTTTCTTCCGCCTCTGATTGTTTTATCACAACTCTGTCGTCCAAAGGTCTAAGTTTCATAGCTTGCTCCTATGTTAAAATTATTTTTGCATTTTGCTTTCTTACTTTACATCATACCCATTCCGCCCATTCCGCCGCCCATTCCACCTGGTGGCATTGCCGGAATTTCTTCTTTTTCCTTAGGCTTTTCGGTAACAACGCAGTCGGTGGTCAGCAGCAAGACAGCTATACTTACAGCGTTTTCCAGAGCGATGCGTGTTACCTTCGCAGGGTCGATGACGCCGGCGCTGAGAAGGTCTTCATATCTGTCTGTGTCGGCGTTATATCCGAAGCCGCCTTTACCTTCGACGACTTTATTGACTACCAGGTTCGCCGTTGCCCCGGCGTTGGCGGCAATCCAGTAGCAGGGCATTGTAAGCGCTTTCGCCACTATATCGGCTCCGGTTTGCTCATCACCTTCGAGTTTTAATTTCCCAACCGCATCGATACACCGGATAAGGGCTACGCCTCCGCCGGGCACAATCCCCTCTTCGATAGCCGCCCTCGTGGCATGAAGCGCATCTTCTACCCGTGCCTTTATTTCTTTCATTTCCGTTTCACTTGCTGCACCAACATTGATTTGAGCAACGCCGCCGGTTAGCTTCGCTAATCGTTCCTGTAGTTTCTCGCGGTCATAATCGCTGGTTGTCGTTTCTATTTCGCTTTGGATTTGCTTGATTCTGCCGCTGATAGCTTCCTTACTGCCGGCACCTTCGACAATAATTGTATTGTCGTTATCGATGGTCACCTTCTTGGCCTGTCCTAACTGCTTTACGCCGATATTTTCCATCTCGATTCCCAAATCCTTGAAAATCGGCTCCGCCCCGGTCAGCGTTGCAATATCGGCCAGCATCGCTTTTCTGCGGTCGCCATAGCCAGGCGCCTTCACCGCTGCCGCCTGTAACACACCTTTTAGTTTATTAACCACCAGCGTCGCCAATGCTTCGCTCTCGAGATCTTCTGCAATAATCAGCAGCGGCCTTTTACTCTTTGCGATTTTTTCAAGCAGCGGCACAAGTTTGGCCACATTGCTTATCTTGTCCTCGTAAACCAATATGTACGGTTTTTCCAGTTCGCATACCATATTCTCCGCATCGGTTACGAAATGTGGTGAAAGGTAACCCCGGTCGAACTGCATACCTTCGACGAAGTCAACGGTTGTATCGAGGCTTTTACCTTCTTCAACGGTAATAACCCCGTCCTTGCCGACCTGCCGGAACGCTTCTGCCATAATCTTTCCGATTTCTATATCGTTATTTGCCGACACCGAAGCGATATTGATTATGTCATCGGTTTTGGTGATGTCTATCGGCTTTGCCAGCGAGCGCAGCTTTTCGGTTACCGTTTTAGAGGCCTTTTGCATACCCCGCGCCAGGGACATTGCATCTGCGCCGGCCGCCAGGTTCCGGTAGGCCTCTTTGAACATTGCTTCGGTGAGCACCGTGGCCGTTGTTGTCCCGTCGCCCGCCACTTTTGAGGTTTTGCTCGCTGCTTCTTTGACCAGTTTTGCACCGAGGTTTTCGCTCTTGTTGATAAGTTCGATTTCCTCAGCTACCGTTACACCGTCTTTGGTTACCGTTGGTCCGCCCCAGCCTTTATCGAGGATTGCGTTTCGACCTCTCGGCCCGAGCGTTGATTTGACTGCTGCCGCTAATTTTTCCACGCCGGCCAGCAGACCAGCCCTTGCGTCAGATTCGAATGCCAACTCTTTAACTGCCATAATTGCTTCCCTTCTTAATCTGTTTTAACCTAAAATTCAAAACTCACCTTCCCCCTCCTTAACTTTCGTAATTTATAACAGATAAGCAAAAAATATACCAGCTTTAAGTAAACGCTGCCCTCTTTTGGCCCCTTTAATCTTAACTGTCTTATTAATAAGCGATTATATAGTGCAAAAATTGCGACTCCAAATACCTATGCTACATCCCCACCTGGGAAAAACGCACATTTTGGCACAAAAACAAGGCCGACCCCGCCAACTTGACAGCCTGTCCCCGGGAAGTTCACTCCTTCGGCCAGGTGGCAGGAGATTCGTCTCCAGGCCCTAACTGCTGTGCCGGGTTTAATCCGCCTCAGGCGGATTAACGGGGAAATTTTTGCACTAAGGCCGATAAGACCTCCCGCTTCTGTGCAGAATGTCCACAATTGCCTTTTCAAATACTCTCTTGCAGTTATTTTGCTTGAATTGAAAAACCTTTTTTGCTATAATCCTGCTAACATTTACGAACACATATATGGGGGATGACAAGATGCAGAACCGGATAAGAAGATTAGCAATTTTTGTGGCGGTCGTTGTTGCCGTTCTATCCGTATTAGCCTTTGCAAAATATTTCAATATCGGATTGACTTTTGCCAAAGATTTTTCTTTTGTTGCTTTCTTGTTCTTACTGGGCTCTTGGAGAGCTTTCTTTTTCAGAAGTTTGTTCAGCTAAACCCTCCACAGCCAGGCTAAAATCCACAATACCAAAGGTTCGCCTAAGGCGAAGTAAATTATAATAAGAAGCAGCTCAGAGTTCTTATTTAGGTCGATTTACTTCTTCTATTTTCTTCCGAGTTCCGGCTTCGATTCCCTTTCACCATTGAGTGGGCCAATAAATAACTCCGCCGGCATCTGAAAAATCCACGCCAACACTGTAAAGCTGGAATTTGTCTTCAGCAGGCTTATAGGCTAACGGCCGCCCATTATAGGGGTCCACTGGAATAAATTCCAGGTAACCGGTGGAAACAAGCTCATCAAGTATTTCAGGAAATCGATGGTTATCTGCCTTGAAGCGTAAAATTGCAAGAACAGTAATCAAGGCTTCCGTTTGTGCTCTTGTTTCGTGGTATAAGCGAAACGCGCCTTTCGGGTTTATACCGAAAATTTGTAAAAAGAAATTGCTGTTATTAATGTTATCTATTTCTCTAAAGTAGCTGTACCCTTCGTTCCTGACCTGCCAGGGCGTTTGGGGCATTACCTGATTGGATATAGCTAATACTTTTTCAGTTTGCTGAACTATCTCATTTCTGGTTGGACCTGCAAAGCAATTCCTCAGTCTGTGTTTCAAATTTGACCAGGTGCTGCGAAGCTTATAAAACCAACCTACATTCCATGCTAATCGCCCGGTGCCTTTGCCGTTGTCAACAAAAGTTAGTTGTAATGAATCATAGAGAAAATATTTTTCTGTTTGTATGCTTGGAACATAAGCATTATTATCAACCTCTGTTTGCAGAGCATTCTGGAAAAATTTCAAAGCCTCACTCTCAACCTCTGATTTATCCAGAATGACTAAAACACTTTCAACAACGTCTTGTTTAATACAAAGTCCAACATGCTGTTCCATCAGGAGTAAACGTGGACGACATTTATGATGGCTTGCCCTATAGCAATCGAGAACATTCTCAAACGCAGACTGATATTGACCTTTAACAGCATTGAGTTTTGCGTTCCAGATAAGTGCTCTGGTTAATTTACAAAGTTGAGACAATTCGGGAAGCATAATACCAGTCATCTTGTTGCCTTGCCAGGCTCGCCTCTCCAGCCAATAATAGGGCTTATTTAGAGCTTCTCTGAAGTATTCGAAGGCCGGCGCATTGGAAATGAGCCATTTTTCGAGCAGAGCTTGCTCGGCGTCATTAAAATCTGTGGGCCAGTTGATATATGGCTTCCGCAATTCGTAGGGCATCTCGTAAAATAAATCAAACGCTTTTTGATAATATGGCGCAGCATTATCATCAGGGTTGACATTTTGCGGACGGGCTATCTCATTATACTCAGCCACATAATCAACTGTAATTTTGGGCATTGCGGTCAAAAATAATACTATCTTCAGAACCAGCAGTGCCAGCAAAAGCCAGATAGCTGCTGATACCCACTTTTTACCTGGCCTTAACGGTTTCGTTTTAGTATCTCCTACACGCTATCCGCTGCAAGCTATATGCTCCTTGATATTATACCCGAAAAATCAAAAATCCGCAACGATTTTACCCTGAGCATCTCGAAAGACAACCTTGCCTGCCCCGGCAATCCGCTGGCTGGGGACACGGAATCCATTTTGTCATCCCGACCAAAGCAGTCGTTGTGGCTTGCACTCAGGCACGGATCAGTTATAATTAATGTCCGGTTGCCATCATTATTTGTCTGTTGTGGCTTGCACTCAGGCACGGATCAGTTATAATTTCGTAGCGAAGCCCTTGGTAGTGTCTTCGTTGTGGCTTGCACTCAGGCACGGATCAGTTATAATAAGAGGGTATTGCGGGATACTTGCAACACAGTTGTGGCTTGCACTCAGGCACGGATCAGTTATAATAAAAGACCAATTACAATCCCTGAGGCCACAGTTGTGGCTTGCACTCAGGCACGGATCAGTTATAATGGTAATTTTCTCTTCGTCTTTGAACCGTTCGTTGTGGCTTGCACTCAGGCACGGATCAGTTATAATTTACAGATGTGATGGCACGGCGGACAACGTGTTGTGGCTTGCACTCAGGCACGGATCAGTTATAATAGAAGATTAAAAAGCGGATAAAGGGATTGGTTGTGGCTTGCACTCAGGCACGGATCAGTTATAATAACGAGCTGTCCGGCCTTGACAATGAAGATGTTGTGGCTTGCACTCAGGCACGGATCAGTTATAATGCAAGCCAAGGCAGGAACACGAATTTACAGGTTGTGGCTTGCACTCAGGCACGGATCAGTTATAATCGCCCGTTTAATTTGCCTCTGCAATTCTTGGTTGTGGCTTGCACTCAGGCACGGATCAGTTATAATTACCACTATTGAAGTATGACATAGCTTGTGGTTGTGGCTTGCACTCAGGCACGGATCAGTTATAATACCGCTACCAGTCGCAATCCTGCATCGCGAGTTGTGGCTTGCACTCAGGCACGGATCAGTTATAATTCATAAAAGCAGCCTGAGCACTGAGCTGTGTTGTGGCTTGCACTCAGGCACGGATCAGTTATAATTTTCCGCTCTTTCGCCAGACCGGAAAATGGGTTGTGGCTTGCACTCAGGCACGGATCAGTTATAATCCCTTGCTAAGGCCTCTTTCGCCTTTTCAGTTGTGGCTTGCACTCAGGCACGGATCAGTTATAATACTAAACTCGCAAGTCCTTGTTGATTAAGGACTTGCGGGTTCTTTTTGCTAAAATAATTCAAGCTGTTGAGGGGCTGGAGGTGTCGGTTTTCGCATTTTTCCCCAAAAAGCCTGCATACGCCCGAATTGCTTGTCGGTAACAGTAACGAGGCGAACTTCGCCATCAGGAGGCAAAAAATTTTTAATTCTTTTATAATGTACATCTGCGTTCTCCTCGCTTGCACAATGCCTGACATACACCGAATATTGTAACATACTAAAGCCGTTTTTCAAAAGATTTTTCCGAAAATGCGTATAATCTTTTCTTGCCTTTTTCGTATCCGTTGGTAAATCAAACATCGCAAAAATCCACACCGCTCTGTATCCACTTATAATCATATTTTAGGTAAATCTATTTGCTTTTGCTCCTCAGCGAAACATCTTTGGAGCGATGCTGCAGTTCTGTGAAGACCAACCATTAAAGGCCCCTTAAAGCCTCCTATGACAACCGGCTCATATAGCACTTCCAAAAGCTGCGCTTTAATCGGTTGTGTTAGTTCGCCGCTTACACCTTCACCCTCACATATATCCCTTATCTTTGCTTCAACAAATCCCCTGAACGGCTCTAAAATATCGTCAGCTAAACAAAAAGCATTATAACGGTTTCGATGATGAATCCCTAAAGAAGGAATAAGACCAGCCGAGCACAGCGCCCTCGCAATTGCTGCACGCATCACCATATATCCGTAATTAAGAAGGTTATTCGGCGGCGCTCCGTCAATATCCCTGTGAAAAGTAGTCATCCCGAGCGCGGTCGAGGGATCTATTATATCTGCAAGATACACCGGCCAGAATTTCCTGCTTGCTTGTGATTCGATGTTATCAGGGTCACCGCTGCGAACCCTGTCCCCTAATGCCATAAGGGGTTTATAAGCATCGCTGTCTTTGCCGACTAATTTCGCTTGATGTTTAATCTTCGCCTTTACAATCTGTTTCCACAATCTCTTTTTAACCGGCTCTTTAGCTTCTATTTGCTGCCGGAATCGCTCAGTTTGCAGTGTATTGCTTTCGATGGGCAACAAATACCCCGCCGGATGATGGTCGCCCCCGCACAAAACCACCGCTGCTCCACATCTCAATAATTCGGTGAAAACTGAGTGTGTATAAGTAACCCCACTGTGGTCGACTAACAGAATCCCAATATCTTCGCAGGGAATGCTTGAGACCTGCTTACCCTCCTGTTTTATTACCAACTGGCCGTATTTTACGGATAAATGCGTCCTTGCCTGTGAAATCTCAATTATTCTCTTAATCATTAGCCATATGTACCCTGCCGAGCATATCGACAGTTACCTTATGGCCCTTTAATTTGTTGGGAAGTTTACTGATTCCCTTCTGTTTTTTCAAATCTCCTGCATATGTATGTGGACGTAAATAAATCTGCCCGTTTTGACTGATTTTCTGTACACGATACAGCTCCTCTAGCCCGTTATCCATCTCAAGCATAAACATTTCGTTTATCGCCAGTGAACATACGAACTTTTTTCCGTCGCTGTAATCTCTCTTTACGATCGGCTCGCCTTGTTGACTCCTCTGCACCGCCTCGAACATTGTAATCACTTTTCCCTCTCTTTTGATATTTCCCCTTTTGTCTGTATATTCAAAAATCTCAATATGATGATTGTTGCCGGGTGCTACTGCTCGATAAGGCTTTCCCTCTCTGTCATTTAAAAAAATCATATTGTTAAATACATCTCTTATCCTTACCTTCTTAATTGGAACTTTTTTGTCGCTATTTGTTGTTTTCATATACAAGGGTTCTTGCCAGATATCCTTCGGTAGTTTTGTGCTTTTCTTTTCCGGGGCATAACCCTTCTCACTTAGCCTTTCCTTCACAATTTCCTTAACAACAGGGTCAACTATTTTCTCAACCATCGCACCTGTCAAATCCTCAAGCTTCTTACGGTAAACAAAAACATCCTGTCCCTTATCGTCCTTGAGCCTTGTCGGCCCATATGATGTTTCTTCATGCAAAGCACCTGATACCTTTCGTTGCACTCTGTGTGAAACATTAATATGTTTCGCCTTTTCTTCAACTTCCTCTCTAAAGTGTGGCCAAGGTTGTCTAAACACGATTCCATCTATCGAATATTTGCTCTTCGCAAGTTCTCTCAAGTGCTTCTGTTCTGTTACGGCAACTACCACTGCATCAATTGAATGGTGTCTGTGGTCGTCACGGTCTTTAATAAGTCCCCATTGATACCTTAATTCTGCCGTTGCCTTGCCCCGTGTCCCTGCAACATTTGGACATATCTGCTTTAAGTACCTAACCACCGCTTTACATATATAGCGTGTGTCGTTAAGCTCTCGACTTATAATTTTTTCGGTGTTAATTTCCTTCTGCCAGAATTTCTGCTTTTTCCAGTAAGGCATTTTTGTTTTGTTAACTCTTTGCCTAATCTCTTCAAACTTATTTTCATCTCCGTTATAAAACTCATAAGGTGTTCTGGCACCTTTTAATCTGTTCTCATTAACATAGCATAACGTCTTGTTCATAAAGCTGTCATCCAACGTCCGGTCATAGGGCAGAATATGCTCAACCTGAAATTCAGGATTCTGGCCGAATAACGCCTCCTGCGAAATCTCTCTGCCCGTATAGGGACATATTGTTCCGCATTCTATCCAGAGATTGTATTTGATAACGTCATCTCTGCTCGGATTCGCTATCCCTATATCCTCAACCAATCTTTTTCTTGTCTGCTCATTTCGCTTTTCATTTTCCAGCATCTTAAAATGAAGTTCCTTTCGCTGTCTCGCATTACCTCTAACGTCCCTGGCCATCTCAATTGCTATTTTCTTTGGCTTGCCATACTCCTGGATAATCGCATTCACAACCTTGCGGGCTTCAAATAATGCTCTGTTTACTATCGGATTCCGCAAATCTTCAGGCAAAGGCAACCTCTCTTCTTCATTTATTTCTTCCACCTTATTTCGGCCAGGATAAACCTCATCTAATGCCTCATCGGTTCGCTTGCCCGCCTCCATCAAAGGCAGCAATTTCTGTATCGCTTTGCGTGAAAAACTCATATAACGTTGCGGCAGAGTTATCTTTAAAACAGCTTCAATCTGCCCCTCATTCAATCCGCATTCTGCTGTAAGCTTTTCGATAAGTTCGTCATCGCCCAAATCAACCAACCATCCATTAAGCTTAATCTTCATCACCTCCTCCATTGCATCCCACACCTTGGGACCGAAAATCTTTTTGCTCCGCATCGATGCGTTAAATTCATCACCTTTTAGCTTTTCTCTCTTCTTGCCTTCCTCGTTCGTCTCGTATTCAGCATTAAATTCCTGCGTTTCTAATAATCCAAGCACTTTTCGAAGCTTGCTGAATTTCACCTCTTTGCTTTTGCTCAAATGTACTAAAATAATTTGATGCTGTTCCTCTGTTAACTCATTCACCGAACCGTCACTATTGTGAATCTTTAAATTGTTCACATCCTGCAAAAGCCGAAATCGGCGTGCATACCAATCGCCTCGTGGGCAGCGTTTTTCCTCCGACTCCAAACCACAGGGGCCAATCAATTCCTCTGTGGGTTTTAATGGCCGCTGAAAAAATATAATTTCGTTCCGAATTTTCTCGCGCAAATCCTCTGTGAGCACATCTGGGTAATATTCGGCCTGTTTATCCCACAGTTTGTCGAATTCCTCTTCGTACATTGACCTGAATGTATATTGCTCACGTATCCGCTCCTTCTCAGGATTGAGGTCTGCAAAGTACTCTCCTAATGTCCTGCACTTTGCATCGTTGATTCTTTTCTGTAACTCTCCTGCTCCCTTCGCAATCAGCCCGTCCTCTTTTTTCTTGTCGCTTTTGCGATTGCTCTTAAAACCTCTCCTCTGGTTTATGTGAAAAAGGACCCTACCAAATTCATATAGTTCGAGTTTCCCGTCTAACCCTCTCTTTCGTAGTTCATACGGATTTGTCTTGCCCAATAAGTTATTTAATTCCTTTTTACTTTCAGGCAGCAGTCCAACCGATTGAAGTGCCTTAACTAATTGGTCTCTCCGTAAATTTCTCCGCTGATGTACCCGTCTTGTTCCTCTGGTCTCTCTGCGCGTTGCATTTTTAGATTTTTCCAGACCTTTAGTATCTCTGTCTACTCCCTCTGGGAAAACCCGCACGCCTATACCAACAATTGATGGTTTTTTGCCGTCTTGAAGCAATGCCCAGCCGATACTATTAGAACCAATGTCCAATCCTAAGGTATAAGATTTCACAATACCCTCCCAAAAAAATTTTGAAAATTTCTCTTGACCAAACGATGCTTTAATGGTATTTATTTATCTATTATAACTGATTCGTGTTTGTGTGCTTGTCATAACAAGTGCGTAAGCACGCAGGCTCCGCCCCGCTTCGACGGGGCGTTCCTTTTTATAGTACTCCACACTACCCAAAACCGTAACCATTTATCAATAATCACTCATTCTTAATCATTTGAACTGCCTCTCCATTTTACCCGCAAATCCAAACCCCGCAAACCTTAAAATTCCGCCCCCATCCTCAAAATCTTCATTTAAAAAAACTTAATTCTTAAATCGCTATATTAGTATATATGCATATACTAATATACTTTCCACCGCCAAAAAGCTTCTAGTCTTTTCGATTAGTCAAAAACTTAAACCACCACGCAATAAAATGTTTCACCACCAAATCATTAGCATTTAAATACTATATTAGTATGTATGCATATACTAATATACTTTCCGCCGCCACCACTTCGCAGTTCGCCACTCACCAATTAACCAATTCTCTAATTCTCTAATCAACTAATCCCACCCTTAAGTTTTAACTTTTCAGTTTTGGTTTTGCACTTTCAATTTTAACTTTTAAATTTCCTAATCTCATCCTCCGCCAGCTTGCCCTGCCTGCCCTATGAGATGCGCCGTCTGCTATCTCTTTGGGGCGGCTTCCGGAAACAACAGCAAAATACTTTACGTTTCCTTCGGTCGCTTGCCCTGTGGTCGCCCTCCGGCAGCTTGTGCCTTAGGTGCACCGCGCAATTTTAAAAAATTCCTCTATGAACTATGAACTACCGACCACTAACTACGAACAATGAACGACGAACTAAAAACTGCAAAATCTTTTCCCTCTCCCGCAACGCCATTCCTCTTTCTCTCTCCCACTCTCCCTCCTCTATGTTCCCACCCTTTCTCTAAAGACATCTTCTCTTTTTCTTCTGCAACGTCCGACCTACTCTCTCCCACACACACCATCCTCCCCTTATATCCCCCACTATATACACCTCCCCCTCCCCCTCCCCCTCGTGCCAACGTCCGATAATGTTTTTGCTTACCTATTTTAACACAACCATAAAAGCCCCCGCGGCTTGTGCCCTATGTGCGATGCGTGCTCAAATGCGCTATGGTATGTATAACCTACTATTAAAAAGTCGAATATTTTTGAACGTTTCTATATAGTTTTTGAATATTTCTGTATAGTTTTTGAACGTTTCTATATGGTTTTTGAACGTTTTCGAATATTTTCGAACGTTTGCTCATAAACCAGTGCCGTTGACCCCTTACAGGCTATTTTACGATTGGACCTGCTCGCATTTTTCACTCGCTCCAATTACTCATCCCACCCAATCCCCCCAAGTTCCGCAACAGAAAAAACCACAAAAATATTTGCAAAACCTTTTCTCTTGTGTATAATTGTTTTTGTGAGTGAAACTTACACAATTCGTTCTCCGCACAAGGCCAATCTGTGCCTTATCGCCCTCCTTTTGCGCCGCAAGGCGCAATAAACCCTCTTATACACAAAAAATCTATATTTCTAAATCTTCGTTTTTTGATAAATTCGTAGCAATTTACCTCTGGTTGGGACATAATTAACCCCAATCAGCGCAAATAGTTGGAGAAAACAAATGGCTGAAGAAAAAATCATAATTTTCGATACCACCTTACGCGATGGCGAGCAGTCACCGGGCGCTTCTCTTTCCATCTCTGAAAAGCTCGAAATTGCTCAGCAATTAGCGATTTTAGGTGTCGATGTAATAGAAGCCGGCTTTCCGGTCTCCTCGCCAGCCCAGTTCGAGGCCACCGCGAGGGTTGCCGAGCAGGTAATCGGCCCAACCATAGCCGGCCTCGCCCGTGCAAACGAAAAGGACATCGAAGCCGCCGGCAAAGCCATCGCCAAAGCTAAAAAGAGACGAATCCATACTTTCATTGCGACTTCGCCGATTCATATGAAATACAAGCTGAAGAAAAATGGCACTGAAGTCCTGAAAATGGCCGTCGAGGCCGTCAAGTACGCAAGGACTTTCACCGACGACGACGTCGAATTCTCACCTGAAGACGCCTGCAGAAGCGATATGTCATTTCTCATCGAAATTTTAACCGCTTGTATAGAAGCCGGTGCGACGACATTAAACATACCCGACACCGTCGGCTACATCCTGCCGTACGAATATGGCCGAATCATCGCCCAGCTTAAATCAAGCGTCCCTGGTATAGACAAATGTATAATAAGCACCCACTGCCACAACGACCTCGGTATGGCGGTGGCAAATTCACTGACTGGCGTGCGAAACGGCGCCCGCCAGGTCGAATGTACCATCAACGGCCTCGGTGAACGGGCGGGAAATGCTGCGCTCGAAGAAATCGTTATGGCAATACAAACAAGAGCAGACTTCTTCGGCAAGGACAAGGCCAAGCCATTAACAACGAATATCAATACAAAACAGATTTACAAGACAAGCCAGCTTGTGTCCCGCCTTACCGGATTCGTGGTTCAGCCGAACAAAGCCATTGTGGGCGCCAACGCCTTTGCACACGAAGCCGGTGTCCACGTCGACGGCATACTAAAAGAACGCACCACCTACGAGATTATAACGCCGGAAAGCATCGGCTTGGGTAGCTCGCGTATGGTGCTGGGCAGACATACCGGCAGACACGGCTTTGTCGACAGATGCAAACAGCTCGGTTTCAAACTTACTGAACAGGAAATCGAACACACATATCAAAGATTTCTGGAAATCGCAGACAAGAAAAAAGAGGTCTTCGAAGAAGACGTAGCAACAATAATCAATGATGAAATCCGCGTCGTCGTAGAGAAAATTTACAAGCTGGAATATCTGAGAGTGCTGATAGAAACAGAAAAAGCACCGACGGCGACTGTAAAAATAAAGAGCAAGGAAGGAATAAAAGAAGCGAGTGCCGAAGGTGACGGCCCGGTCGATGCAGCCTATGAAGCCATCAGAGAAGCTACCGGCCAATCGCCCAAACTCGAAAGCTACTCAATAAAAGCGGTAACCGGCGGTAAAGAAGCGCTCGGCGAAGCAACCGTCAGAATCTCCAAAGATGGCCGAACTTACATAGGCAGAGGCGTCTCAACCGACATTATCGAGGCAAGTGCAAAAGCCTACGTCGATGCCATCAACAGAATGGTCTCCACGAAAGACAAAGGTACAGAGCCGGAATTAAAAGTCGAACTGTAAATTTAGGGTATAGGGGACAGGGTGTAGGGTATAGACAGAAGATGGAATGGAAAAGTTATATAGTTGGTCTTGTTGATATATTGAAACAGAGTGATAAATTGGCTGAACTCGATTCACTTTTGTGGAAAGAACAGGATTCAGGCAATTTGTCGGAAAATGAGTCCAAGAAAAAAACAGAATTTACAAAAGAAACCTGCGAAGAAGTGGAACGCTTTAGAGAGACATTTACTTTCAGTTTTAACGATTGGAAGGAGCGTTTGCATAAAGACCCAGTAATGAATTCCCTTTCGCCAGCAGATAGAGACACGATGACAAAAATAGCTAATGGCATATGCCGATTGCGTTTTTTTCCCGATATGATTATGTTTTACATCCCTTTTGACGTCAGGGAGGAATTAGCAAATCACATTTGGATTACGGCTATGCTAATAGCATGCTCCAGTGTATTTCAGCTCAAATCTAAAGAAGGAATTTTTTTTAGAGGCGGGATTGAAATAGGTGCAGGAACAGAACTTCGAAATGGCGACATTTACGGGCCTGTGCTTTGCGAGATTCATAAACTTGAGAAAAATATAGCAAAGTATCCGAGAGTAGTAATAGGAAAAAGGTTATACGATTTTATTCAGCGAAAAGAGCAAGTGTCCTATGCAGGGGATTTTCTTAATGCGGTACTCACAAGGACAAAAGATATATGTAAAAGTCTCGTATGCCGAGATGATGATGGAGAGCTTATTGTCGATTATCTTGGTAAACAAGCGATGGAGCTGAATCGGTCTGATCAGAATCAGTATAACAGGGCATGCCTTTTTATAAAAGAAGGTAAAGCTAAAGTAGAAGAAGAATTATATGAGCACATAAAAAAAGGCAATTCTGAGTTAATGGAACGTTATGGGAAACTGTGGGTGTATTATCAGAGCAGAATGAAATATTGGGTATGAAGCGAAAAAGAACGGGATTCCCGCTTTCGCGGGAATGACATTGGAGAAATAGGGTAAAACCTATGGGAATGACCCTCCTTCGCCCTGCGGGCTATGGAGGGCAGGCAATAAAAAGTAAGGATATATGTTATGGGTGTGACGATTACAGAGAAGATATTAGCAAAAGCAGCTGGCAAGGAAAAAGTTACGCCGGGTGAGATTATAGATGCAAAGCTCGATATTGTTATGTGCGTCGATGTTACTACTCCGCCGGCCATTTCGATGCTTGAAGAAAAGGGCATCAACAAGGTATTCGACCCCGAAAGAATTGTTGTAACGCCTGACCATTTTCAACCTGCTAAAGATATTAAAAGCGCCGAGCTTCACAAACGTCTCGATGAATGGGCAAGGCGCCACAACATAAAACATTACTACAAAATTGGCAGGGCCGGTGTCTGCCACGCATTACTGCCGGAGCAGGGGCATATTCGTCCCGGCGAAGTTATCGTCGGGCCTGACTCGCACACGTGCACCTACGGTGCCTTTGCTGCATTTAGCACCGGTATCGGCTCAACCGATACGGCTGCGGCAATCGCAACCGGACAATTATGGTTTAAGGTCCCTGCATCAATAAAGTTTGTGCTCAATGGCTCGCTGCCCAAAGGTGTTTACAGCAAGGACGTAATACTTGCGGTAATTGCAAGAATAGGTGTTGATGGTGCACTTTACAAAGCGATGGAGTTTACCGGCCCGGCTCTAAAAGAGATGTCGATGGAAGCAAGAATGACCATAACGAATATGGCCATCGAAGCAGGTGCCAAAAACGGAATTATCGGCTTTGACGATATCACAAAACAATACCTCGATGAGCACCTCAAAGACAATAAATATTATACCGTTTACGAATCCGATGAAGATGCCGAATATGTGAGCACCGAAGAGTTTGACTGCTCGAAATTAGAGCCGATGGTCGCTCTTCCCTCTCTGCCGAGCAATGGTGTTCCCATCTCTGAATGTGCCGGCAAGGTAATGGACCAGGCATATATCGGCAGTTGCACGAATGGCAGAATCGAGGATTTACGAATCGCCGCAAAAATCCTCAAAGGAAAAAAGGTGGCTATAAGAACTATCGTTGTTCCTGCAACGCCCGAAATCTGGAAACAGGCGATGGACGAAAAACTGTTCGATATATTTTATGACGCCGGCTGTGTAATCGCCGCTCCGACCTGCGGAGCGTGCTTAGGCGGCTTTATGGGTGTATTAGCTGAAGGCGAAAAATGCGTCAGCACAACAAATAGAAACTTCGTCGGCAGAATGGGACATCCCAAAAGCGAAGTTTACTTGGCAAGCCCGGCAACGGCAGCAGCAAGTGCAATAGAAGGTAAGCTAACCGATCCGAGAAAATACCTTTGAAAATTAGATATCAAAAATCAAAATGCAAAATGACAAAGTAAAAATCAAAAAGGAATTTAAACGGCGGTTATATAAATTCACATTAAGGTTGATAGAGTTCTTAGACAAGCTGCCGGATGATAATACCTCAAGGAGAATTGGTGAACAACTGTTAAGGAGTGGCGCGAGTATAATTGCCAACTATATCGAAGGTCAGGCTGCGAGCAGTAAAAGGGATTTTACCAACTATTTTAATACATCTCTCAAATCAGCTAACGAGAGCAAGCTATGGTTAGCCCTGTTAAGGGATAGCAAACGAGTAAAAGCGGATGATGTTTCGTGGTACCTAAATGAGATAGATGAAACAGCAAAGATCTTCGGTTCGAGCATCTTGACTCTTAAAGGCAAAAAGTAATTTTTGATTTTTGATATGTAGTTTTGATTTTTACATTTTGATATTTAATTTTTTTCAAGTAAAGGAAAGTAGCAATGGGTAAAGCCCACGTGTATAGCAGGGACCATATAAATACCGATGAGATTATTCCGGCTCGGTACTTAAATACCGATGACCAAGTCGAGCTTGCGAAGCATTGTCTTGAAGATTTAGATGCCGACTTTGTGAACAAGGTCAAAAAAGATGACATAATTGTTGCCGGTGAAGATTTCGGCTGCGGTTCATCCAGAGAGCACGCCGTCTGGGCCATCCGCTCAGCAGGCGTGCAAACCGCAATCGCCAAATCCTTCGCCCGAATCTTCTACCGCAACGCCATCAACAACGGATTTCACATCATCGAATCGCCGGAGGCACTGGAGAAAATCAAAGACGGGGACGAATTGGATATCGATTATAAAAACGGCTTGATTAAAAACAAGTCCGCTGGTATTGATATTAAGTTTAATCCGCTACCGGCCTTTGCGTTGGAAATTATCGAGGCTGGCGGTCTGTTAAACAAACTGGCCCAAAAAAATTATTAAACATATTCGTGGGAGACTATAAAAAATGAGTCCTAACGATATTACACTAAATCAACTCGAAGGTGTTCAGAGAAGCATTACTAACAGGCTCAAATCTCTTCAAAAGAGAGTCCGCCAAAATGACAAAGAGACTATCCTTGAGTTAATACAACTAACACGTGAGAACTTGTATAGAAAGGCCCAGGCACTCTGTGAAGAAAGGGATTTGTACAAAGGGAAATTCCAGGCTATATGCAAGATTCTGGAAAAGTAGCAATTCACATAGTGTCGTAAATCCGTGGTTTAAGGATAAAGCAAATGGAGGCAAAAGTGCACAAGATTGCAGTAATACCCGGTGACGGGACAGGCCCGGAAGTAACCGTCGAGGCGGTGAAGGTATTAAAAGCCGCTGCCGACAAATTCAATTTCAAGGTCGATTTGACAGAGTTTGACTTCGGCGGCGAACGTTACAAAAGGACCGGCGAGACGCTGCCCGACAGCGGAGTCGAGGAGCTTCGTAAATTCGACACCATTCTACTCGGTGCAATCGGTCATCCTGATGTGCCGCCTGGAATTCTGGAAAAGGGAATTCTACTCAAGGCCCGTTTTGAGCTCGACCAATACATCAATCTGCGGCCGGTCAAGCTCTATCCCGGCGTAGAGACACCGTTAAAAGACAAAGGCCCTGATGATATAGACTTCGTCGTGGTCCGTGAAAACACCGGCGACGCATATACCGGCACCGGCGGCTTTACAATGAAAGGAACGCCGAATGAGGTAGCTGTGCAATCAGCAGTCTATAACCGCTTTCAGGTTGACCGCTGCCTAAAATACGCATTTGAATATGCACGCAAATACGGCAAAAAGAGTCGCGGAATTGGCGATACAAATACCCTTGCCCTGTGTGGAAAAACCAATGTGCTGACTTATATCTACGACCTGTGGGAAAGAGCCTTTCACGAAATGGGTAAAAAAGAATATCCCGATATCAAGCGGGAATATTACCATGTCGATGCAACGTGTATGTGGATGGTCAAGAACCCCGAATGGTTCGATGTCATTGTTACAGGCAATATGTTCGGCGACATTATCACCGACCTCGGCGCAATGGTGCAGGGCGGTATGGGCATCGCCGCCGGCGGAAATATCAACCCTCAGGGTGTCAGTATGTTTGAGCCAATCGGCGGAAGTGCACCGAAATACACAGGCAAAGGCGTTATTAACCCGCTGGCTGCAATTTGTGCAGCGCAAATGATGCTCGAGACATTAGGCGAAGAAAAGGCAGCGAAAAAGATAGAAGATGCCGTCAAGTTTGTAACCGCCAACAAGATAAAAAGCCTACAGGCAGGAAAAATGGGTTATTCCACCAGCGAAGTCGGAGACCTCGTCGCCGAAAAAGTAGCTGAATAGAACCATGCCAGCGAATTTGACACCGGAATATTTTAAAGCCGAGCAGTGGTTCAGGGCAGCCACCACCAACGAGGAAAAGATACTCGCCGTGGAACGTATGCTGGCCGTAATGCCCAAGCACAAAGGAACCGACCACCTAAAGGCGGACCTGCGCAGAAAACTCAGTAAACTAAAAGAAGCGCCTGCAAAAAAGGGAAAGGGTAAACGTGTTGACATCTTCTATATCCAGCGAACCGGTGTGGGCCAGGTTGTTCTGCTGGGCACGCCGAACTGCGGCAAAAGCTCCATCGTCGGCGCCCTGACCAACGCAAAAGTCAACGTCGCCGACTTCCCTTTTGCAACCGCTGCACCGGTGCCGGGTATGATGAAATTCGAGGACATCCAGATTCAGCTCGTCGATATGCCACCTGTCACCGCCGATTCTATCATTCCGGGGCAGGTCGGAACATATCGTAACTGTGATTTGATTGCTATCGTCATTGACCTTTCCGCCAACGTGACCGAACAACTGCGTATCTGCCTGGATTTCCTCGAGTCGAGAAGTTTGCTTATCGATGGGCAAACACCCGCTGCGGACGGACACGGCAACGTCCTTGGCAAAAAGGCCTTTTGCATCTGCACAAAGTGCGATATCGCCAAACCCGATGCCCTTGAAACCCTCAAAAAATCATGCAGGTATCCTTTTGAATTTGTGGAGGTGTCCGTAGAGAACGGCGAAAGGATGGGTAAACTGAGCGAAGTTCTCTTCAGGAAGTTGAATATTATTCGCGTTTATGCTAAGCCGCCGGGCAAAAAGCCGGATATGGATGAGCCGTTTACACTGCCGGCCGACTCAACTGTTATGGATATGGCTACGGCCATCCACAGAGAATTAGCAGAGAAACTGAAATTCGCAAGAATATGGGGCACCGGTGTCTATGACGGACAAAACGCACAGAGAAACCACGTCCTGAACGACAAGGACATTATTGAATTGCATTTCGCGTAATTTACTGCTATGATGTGAATTCTGACATCGGAAATTCGTGTTCCTGATTCGAAAAGCAGAGGTTTTTTAATGGAATGTAAAAGAAAGCAAAACTTGCAAAACTGTAATTGCACATATCCCTGTGACAAAAAAGGAGTATGCTGTGAGTGTATAAGGAGTCATTTGGTTATTAAGGAGTTGCCCGGCTGCTGTTTCCCTGACGATGTCGAGAAAACTTACGACCGCAGTTTTGCGGCCTTCGCCAAGGCCTGGAATCTATAAAAAAGGCCGGGCAAACAAACCCGGCCTTTCGCAAGCATTACATTCATTCTGTAAATTACTCTGGCAAATTCTCCGGCGCTACGTCCTCGACATGCAGGTCACCATAAATCACACGATAAGTCTCCGAGTCTTTCGGCCGATACCAGAATACTGCTTTATCAGCTTCTCCGAGCTTTACACCACTTCCGGCATAGTGCCAGTCACAGCCTTCTTCCACTATCCTCTGAAAGAACATCATCCCGCGCCCAAAGGTCATCCCAATACGTATCCCTTCCTCTTCCGGGAGATTCGACTGACTGAGCTTCTCTCCAAGCAGAGGAGCTATCTTGAGGAGGTCTTCTACACCGATAGTTTCAGGAAACCGACCATCCAGTATAAACTCGGCCCAGATACGCAGACTCTCGACGAAATCCTCCTCGGTGAACTGATTCATGCTGTATTCCATACCGGCCAGTTTATAACCGGCAGGAGGCTCCATGCTGACGAGCGATCCATCAACCGGCACATCGAACTCGATGTTCTTGAGAATGTAATGTGTCGGTTTCGAAAAAGACTGCCCTAGGAGCATCTCTATACGAATCGGCGATGCCGTTTTTGGGTCGGCCCATATCGTAATCTCTTCGTTTGAACCGCTAACTCGAAACCCTACAGCTGTTTGACCGTCAATTTCCTGCTGTCCAAGCTCCTGAACCGGCCAATCGGGATGTTCCTCTATATCATTAACGATATTACGAACAAGCCCTATGTAGCTCCTGGTTCCCTCACCAATCGGACCCTTTATGTCAATATACATAGCGACTTTACTCTTCGGGTCTAATGAAAGCATTTTGGCATTATCAAGGTCGAGTATCAGGATAGTATCCATATTCGAGAATATCCTTCTGATTCTCGTTCCCACGACTATATCATGAATGACAGGTGCGTCTTCTTCGCCCATCATGAGATCAAGGATTACTGTGTGGGCATTAAGTATCGGCCGAATAACATCTGCAAATGTCACCGTCCCCTCGAAAAATTGACTAACTCCTAATACTACCGCTATAACTATCACCGCTGCGGCGGCTAATCTTGTGATTTTGCTTATCATAATATTCTCCCATAAAACATAATGTCTCGGTTGTCTTGTTCGTACTTCGCTAAAATCTCTCGCTGTCTCTTCTGCGATTTTGTGCACATCAGCCGGAACATCTTCACTGCCTAATTTTTTCAGAATTTCTTCGATATTCTCTTTATTCATTTTAATCACACCTATTCTGTCAAAGTCGCCAGTTTCTTTTTCAAAGTGGCAATCGCCTTGGATACATTTGACCTTGCCCCGGCCTCGGTGCAGCCCAATTCTGCAGAAATATCTTTATAATCCTGTTGCTCCAAGTATCGCATCACTATCGCTCTGCTCTGCCTTGCTGGAAGCTGTGATATCGCCCGTCTTATCAACTCAACCAATTCACTTTCGCCAATCCTCTCAGCCGGGTCATCTTCAACACTCGCCCGGCTTCGACTGACTTGGCCGTCCTTGCCGATTCTGTTTCGCCACGCCTTCGAATTAGCCGTCAGTGCAATCCGGTAGATATACGCGCCAGCTTTTTTGCCGTTGAGCTTCTCGACATTCTGCCACATCCCTAACAGTGCATATTGCATCGCCTCGGCGAAAAGCTCTCTATCTCCGCTCAGCTTCCAGAGAACCGATGTCAGGAATCCGGAATACCTGGTTTTCAGTTGTCTAAAGACTTCTGCCTGCTTCGAATACTTCATTGCTGTGCCCTAATCATGGATAACGGCTGAACGCGTCCAACTTTCACATAATAATAACCCACGAGAGCAACTTTTGTGTAAAGCTTTTCCGAAAAAAAACAGCCGCCGGACTCGTAAAAGTTTATCCTCTCCTGTTATTTGACATTGCGAATCGTGATGTTTCGTTCAACGACCTCGTTTCTCTTTTTTTGCGTCGCAGGCATCGTAGCCTCCGTGATGACAAGCTCGTCAAAAGTTATTTTCCTGACCCATTTCGTGGCAAGGTCTATATAGATATCGCCCTTATAATGGGAACTCCCAACGGCCATTTCCTCCATATTTGTGGAAGGATTCATTATCATTTTAAATGAGCTTTGACCGGAATCCGCCGTCACAATGGCACAGGAAGCATTATCCACCAAGCAGAGGCCCTTGAATTCAAGTGTTACCTCCCCATTTTTGAAAAACGACCCCTTGGCAACGTTGCTCCCGACATTCACTGGCGGCTCACTGAATGCTGATTCATGAACAATTTTTTCGCCGATCTTCATCAGGTCCTGGATGCCTTTTCCACTGGCAGTGCGTTTGGCAAAGTAGTCACAGAAACCGTGAAAATCGATGAAGGCATTATATACGTGATACGCATTTACCTGTGGTATTGCATCGCCTTTGGCGTCTTTAAGATTCTCGAATTTAGCGTGGTCAATACCCAATACCTGTCCCGCTCCATCCAGATTCGTGGGGGTCGTATTAAAAACGTATGACCAGCCCTTAAGGGCCGGAATAGACATTTCCGGCGCATCTCCCATCTTCAGCATAAAATCGAGGCAGGTGTATTCGTCTCCCGCCTTGCCGGACAACCGGGCCGGGACGCATTTCAGGCGGAGTTTATAAACATCGGTACTTACGCGAGTACCGTCCAGGGCGTAGTGGATGAGTCTGGATTCCATCTGGAATTGTTGCGTTTCCCGTGAGCGCTTTCCTGCCAGCCTAAAGGTGCGACCCAAAACAGATTTATAAGAATCAGCAGGGTCTGTACCAGCCGCAAAACAGGCCTCCGGACCGAAAGCAGCCAAGATTACCAGTACTGCTACGATTATTCTCGTTTTCATCGTCTAATCCTTCAAATTAATACATTTTCAATTTTGGGGCAAAACTAACTCTTCAGAGCATCCTTGCCTTTTTCACCCATTGGGTTCTCCAAATCACAACGGTCAAATTTGGTTTGAATAGTATAAGTTCTATACTTTCAAAACCTTATTCAAAGTGCTACTTTTATTTAGGAAATCCAGGATTACTTTGCTCTAATATTAGATAATGGCTGAACGCGCTCAACTTTCACATATTAATAATAACAACCGAGAGCAACTTTTGTGTAAAGCTTTTCCGAAAAAAAACAGCCACCAGAAACTGGTGGCCATTGAAATTATTTTATTACCCGCTTTTTTATGTCAAAGGTGCTGGTGCGGTGTTTAACCTCTGAATTCGAACTTTTTGCCCGTTAGCCGTTCGTAGCCCTCGATATATTTCTCGCTTGTCTTCTTACAAATATCCTCAGGCAGTTCGACACCCGGGCCGGACTTGTCAAAGTTTATGCTCTCCAGGTAATTACGGACAAACTGCTTATCGAAGCTCTCCTGGTCTCTGCCCGGCTCGTAAATATCGGCCGGCCAGAACCGCGATGAATCCGGCGTCAAAACCTCATCAATCAAAATAATCTCTCCGTCAGCACTACCCCACTCAAACTTCGTATCAGCCAGGATAATCCCCCTGCTCTCGGCGCACTCACTTGCTTTTTCAAAAATCATTATGCTGTTATCATGCACGAATTCAGCCCGCTCAGCACCGAGAATTTCCACGCACTCCTCGAAACTGATATTCTCATCGTGCGTTCCTCTCTCAGCTTTGGTCGCCGGTGTAAAAACAGGTTCCGGCAATTTTTCGCACTGACGCAGGCCGGCCGGCAACTTCTGTCCGCAAATTGTCTGACTATCTTTGTATTCTTTCCAGCCCGAGCCGGCCAAATATCCTCGCACCACACACTCAATCGGCAAAACTTCGACCTTTCTAACCAGCATACTCCGCCCCGCTAATTGCTTCTCAAAATCGCAAAAAGGCGCGGGGAAATCACTCGCTTCGTCACTAATCAAATGATGTTCAACATCATCGCTGAGAAAATCAAACCAGAATTTTGAAATCTGCGTCAGAACAATTCCTTTATAAGGTATGCCGTTGGCCATAACCACATCGAAGGCGCTTATCCTGTCGGTCGCAACTATCAGCAGCCTATTGCCCAAATCGTATATATCGCGAACCTTACCTCTCATCGGCTCCCGCCCTGCTATATTTGTCTGCAAAACCGTCTCCATAACAATCCCTTCCTTTGTGTCGTTACCAAATTCTCTCTCAACTTTCGATTTTCTCACACCGTCCCGTCAACTCCCGCTGGCAGGTTGATTTTAGCCGAAATGCTGCCGATTGCACACATTTTTCCCTTTTTTGCAAGTTCTCTGGATTCCCCCAAGGTCCCGCAAACTGAAAATTTTTTTATTTTTTTCGAATTTTTGCTGGATTTATTATGGGCATATGCCCATAATAGACGTATAATATAATATGAACTGAACAAGAACACCTATACTACTTATGAAAACTTATTTTGATTGTATCCCGTGTTTTCTCCGCCAGGCACTTGATTCAGTCAGGTTAATAACGGACGACGAGCAGATTCAAGAGCAGGTTATGCGCGAAGTTCTTCGCTTAGCTTCCAAGATGGACTTGCGTCAGAGTCCGCCTGCTATGGCCCAGAAAATACATCGGATGATTCGAAAATTAACCGGCGTTCACGACCCATACCTGCAGTTGAAAAACCGCTTTAACAAGATGGCTCTGGAAATGTATCCTGAATTGAGAGAGCACATTGCAGCTTCTGCCGACCCATTTGAGACTGCGGTTCGGCTGGCTATCGCTGGAAACATCGTTGATTTAGGCGTCAAAACCGGATTAGCAGAATCCGAGATTGAAAAAACTATTACTCAGTCTCTGACAGACCCTTTGGACAAAGAAGCTTTGAAAGAATTCAGGAACGCAACAAACGGGGCAAAGGATATTCTCTACCTCGGAGATAATGCCGGCGAAATTGTTTTTGACCGCCTGCTGATTGAACAACTGCCCACAGAAAACATAACTTTTGTTGTCAAGGCTGACCCTGTTATAAATGATGCAACAATCGAAGACGCCCAGATAGCTGGCTTAACTGATATAGTCAACGTTATCGATAACGGCTCAGACGCACCGGGCACTATTCTGGAAAGCTGCTCGCAGGATTTTCGCCGCCGATTCAACAAAGCTGATTTAGTTATCGCCAAGGGACAGGGCAACTATGAAACCCTGAGCAATGTTAATAAAGATATATTCTTCGTTTTGCGAGCCAAATGTCCGGTCATTGCCAGAGATCTTGGCTGTGAGGTTGGTGAGATGATTTTGCGAAAGAGTAAATCATTTAATGGTATTGTTGATTTAGTTAGGGAGGCAGAATAGATGCCAGGTTTTGATGGTACAGGACCATTGGGTCAAGGGCCGATGACCGGGCGAGGCCAAGGATTCTGTGTTCTGACAACTTCGAGAGAAAATCCAAGCCAAATACAGGGTTTTGCAGGAGCTAATGGTAAACCTATTGGACAAATGAACGAAAGCCTTAATTTTCCTGGAAAGGAGGTGATTAATATGCCATTTGGAAATGGAACAGGTCCAGCCGGTATGGGTCCGATGACTGGAAGAGCCGCCGGTTTCTGTGCGGGGTATCCAGTGCCGGGGTATATGAACCCTGTTGCAGGTAGAGCCGGTTTCTACGATCCCGGTGCTCCGGCATTCGGAGCCTATGGTGCCGGCTATGGAACGCCTTATGGTAGCTGGGGCAGAGGCCAAGGTTTTGGACGAGGCTTTGGCAGAGGTTTCGGTCGAGGCTGGGGCCGCGGCAGAGGCCGGCGGTTTTGGTAGTAAGTTCAAGTCAGCACTTAATTGCAGAAAGGAGTTGATATTATGCCAAGAGGAGATGGAACAGGGCCGGGCGGTCAGGGACCGGGTAGCGGCCGAGGTATGGGACGAGGGCAAGGCCAGGGTAGAGGCCGAATGGGTGGACCGTTTGCCGCAGGACCGGGTGGAAATTGTGTCTGTCCAAACTGCGGAGCAACGGCTGCTCATGCTGCCGGACAGCCTTGTAATGCAAAAAGCTGTCCTAAATGTGGAACAAAGATGGCAAGAGGTTAACATTTTTTTGAAAGGAGAATTACTATGCCAAGTGGAGATGGAACAGGTCCTGGTGGTATGGGACCAATGACAGGTAGAGCTGCCGGTTTTTGTGCGGGCTACCCAGCTCCGGGTTATATGAATCCTGTTGGTGGACGTGGATATGGTGGCTGGGGTCGAGGTGGTGGCCGAGGCCGCGGATTTGGACGTGGTTTCGGCTGGGCAAGAGCAGGGTATGGCTATCCTGCCTGGGGCGGCGCTGCGAACCCATACGCTTATGGCGGAGCACCGTTTGCTCCAACAATGACAGCTGAGAACGAGCTTGCCAGCCTGAAACAACAGGCCGAGTACTTCGAGGATTCGCTCGGTGAAATAAAAAAGCGCATCGAGCAGCTCGAAACAGAAAGCAAAAAGTAACAATTAGCTTAAGTCTCAGAGAGTGGGTACAGAGTATCTATGCGCTCGTCCTTTGCTCTGAGAAGGAGACCAAACAATGCCAATATTTGAGTATAAGTGTAAGAAATGCGGGCATATAACCGAATTTCTGGAAAAAAGCAGCAGCCCTCGTAAACACATCTGCGAACAGTGCAAAAGTCCAGACTTGCAAAAGCTATTGTCAACTTTTGCCGCAGGGCACAGCAGCAGTTCAACATCGCAGAGCAATGATTCCTGCCCCACCGGCACTTGTCCACTGTCTTAGAAAGGGTAAATTATGAAAATTGCAGTAACGTCAACAGGAGCTACTCTCGACGACAATGTGGAGGCTCGGTTTGGTCGGTGTCCCTATTTTTTGATCATTGACACCGACACAATGCAGTTAGAGGCGATTGAAAATCCTAATATTGCCCTTGGTGGTGGTGCGGGAGTACAATCCGCTCAGTTGATGTCGCAAAAAGGCGTAACAACTGTATTGACCGGCAATTGCGGTCCCAACGCCTTTAGCGTCTTCGGCCAAGCAGGCATACAAGTCATCGTCGGTGTCAGCGGGTCTGCCCGCAATGCCGTTGAACAATTCAAATCAGGAGGTTTTGCTGCTACTTCGGGGCCGAGTGTTGAAAGTCATTTTGGAGTGAATACATCACCGGCAGACCCGACAACAACTGAACAGCCAGAAACTAACCCGATGGGTCAAGCTCCAGGTACAGGAATGGGTTTTGGTATGGGCGGCGGCAGAGGCATGGGTCGAGGTATGGGTCGAGGTGGTGGAATGGGGCGTGGTATGGGCCGAGGCATGGGTAGAGGTGGCGGAATGGGTCGCGGTATGGGTATGGCAGGCCCGATGGGTATGCCTTTGGCTGGCCCGGCAGCAGGTTTTCCGGAAGATGCCGGACTGCAAAACACTGAGCAGGAATTGGCTGCCCTAAAGCAGCAGGCAGAACTGCTTGAACAGCAAAAGCGCCAGCTAAACAACAGAATAGCTCAGCTTGAAAGCAGCCGTAAAGCTGTCGCGGTCGTTGATTCTGAAAAGTGTACAGGCTGCGGTATCTGCGCCGATGTATGTCCGGTAAACGCCATTAAGGTTAATGGACAAGCGGTTGTGCAACCAGAGATTTGTACCGGTTGTGGCGAGTGTGTATCTCAGTGCCCAACCAACGCCATTATACTTACACAGCCAAAGAAAGGGTGAATAATTTTGTCGATAAACCGGTATCGTCCACTAAAACTACGCTGAAATAATTTTAGGACGTCCAACCTACCATTAAAAGACTACTGTTTTTCAGCAAGGCAAGCTGACCAATAGATAATTAAATTGCCGTAAGCAAAATTACCTCAAAGAAAAGCACAATAATAACAATGTTTAGGAAGATAATAAAAAACTTTGGTCCAGAGTGGGGGGCCGCGGTTATGGGGACAGCAGCGATATGTATTACTATGCAGCTTTCATCAGAAGTTGCCCGACCGTTTTCTTCCTTTTTGTATGTAGGTTTAGGTTTTTATCTATTAGCTACAGTAATGTTTATTGCATTTTTAATCCCCTGGACGCTTAGATTTTTTATGTATCCAGATATATTGAATAATTTTGTTTACAGAAAATAAAGTATTAATTGTTATAAATTGAAGAGGTTTTACAAATGGTAAATTTTATTTTAGGAGTAGGTACTGCAGTTGTATTCTTATTAACAATTGGTACAATTTTACTACCTAAATTAGGAAAATATTTTTTTGTGAAGAATATTAGTAAACTGGATTTTGAAGAGACGAACAAGGTTATCAAAGAAAATATTCAAATAAGTAAAGAGTGGATTCTAAGAAGCGAAAAGGATTACAATGAGACTTATAAGCAGATAGGGAAGGGTGATCTTCCGTTTCGCCTGCGTGAATATAAGATAGGTAACCCAGACCATTCCTCCAGGGTTAATCTTGCATTTCCAGCGATTTCAACTTTTATGCCTGCAGCAATTGCTGTTGTCGAATATGAAAACGGTGAAGTCGTTATTTACAGAAAGAATACCCGTTTAATGGGTTCTTGTTTCTCTGGTGTAATCAAAGAGATTATGACAAAGGAGGTTCCGAAGGGTTTAGATAAAATTTTAGAGGGGGTAATATAAACTGGTTTCTAAAATTACATCTGTTTTCGATTAATGAAAGCGTTAGAAATAAAAGGCAGGTTTAACGATGAATTTAAAATATATTATAACAGATTTTTCGACCAGGCGATATAAAGCTATCACGGCCGTGCTTGTGCTGCTAACGGTGGTTGTAGGACTTTTGGCGGCTCTGCCATCCATCTGGCCAAAAGCTTTTACTGTTCTTAATCCTATTGCGATTGATACCGACCCGGAGAACATGCTGCCGGCTGATGAAGCGGTACGTGTATTCCACAACCAGATGAAAAAGGAACTGTCGCTTTACGATATGGTTGTGGTTGGCATAGTCAATGATAAACACCCC
>Ga0315543_1000688_pt1 | contig 39948 bp, 44 predicted proteins | sample SalMarSW160210MG_2_FD_203098 | JGI IMG/M metagenome (GOLD analysis project Ga0315543, IMG submission 203098) | Salt marsh sediment microbial communities from the Plum Island Ecosystem LTER, Massachusetts, United States - Salt Marsh Sediment SW1601-210 ...
CGGCAGCCGCTGCCCCTGCCACGGGGTACACGCTGGGTGTAAGTGGGGTTGGCACTGCGGAGTGGGATATTACAGAAGTTCATGTTGGAAGCTACTCGGTGGAGCTTGTCTATACTTCTGGGGATAACGCCTACGTAGAATTCGTGCCGGCTCCGGGAACAACAATGGCTGACCTGGCTACTATCGTGGCGGGCGGCTTCTGGTACAAGGGAGCGGCGCCAAACCTTGAGTTGCGCTTCACCGCTCCTGACTGTGTTGACGCTGACGACGAATTTGAACCGAAGCGTGGCCACGTCGACGTAAACGTTGAAGCAGCAATAGCCGCAGACTGGGCAGACGAGGAGGTCAGTAGCACGACAGAGTCCTGGGGTTACTACGGCAATGACCCTACTGACGGCACCCCGCTTAACTCAGGTGGCCCGTCCGGGGCTATGGAGCTTAGTAAAATTTTGGGCCATGTTAACGATGCAACAGAGATGGGTGAAGAACTAGCTGATGAATGGGAGCTCACCCGAGTCCGGCTCGAGATCGGCTGGGGTCCACCAGTAGGCCCTGCCTACATCGACGACGTCACTATTGACGGCGTCACCTATGAGGTTGAGCCGCCTCTGTCACCCCTCGACGAGGACTACTATGCGGTTGGCGACGAGCCTATAGTCACCATATACGATGCTGGCGCTAACATTGACTCGATGGTCATTGACGATATAACGGTTAAGGTCATAAGCAGCACCGACACTGTCGGAGACGTGGCGGTAACCTTGCTTGAAACCGGGCCTGACACAGGCGTATTCGATGGCTCGTTCACCCTGCTCGGTGAAGCTCCGGCCGACCGTGACCTTGACGAGATAGTCGTTTCTGAAGGGGATACTATCACCTTGATGTATCCCCCGACAGATACCTTACTCAGTTCTACCGCCTTGGTAGATGAGGTTGGACCGACAATTACGGGTCTTACCCCAGCCGCGGGGACTATTCAACATAACACTACGCCAGACATCGAAGCTACCCTCACTGATGCTACCTCAGGTGTTAACGAAGCGACCATTGAGATGACCGTTAATGGAGTAGCTGTAATAACACACACCTTTGCTGACGACACCCTCAGCTATACTCCCTCTACAGATTTACCGGTTGGTAGCACAGTTGAGGTAACGTTAGATGTCGCCGACAACGCCGGTAATAGCGCGGCAACAGCTTCATGGAATTTCAGAATAGCGGGTAAGTTCAATGTAAGTTTGACAAGCGATACGACGATACCGGCAGCTGCGGAAAATGACATCGAAGTCCAGTTCAAGGATGCTAATGGAGAAGGTATCCAGGCGAGCCCTGAGGATACCCAGCTAGCCTCTGTCCAGGTTACCCTGAGCGGCGCTGGGGTCGACGAGGATTCCGGTGTCCTAATTACAGCCATTGATACACATACCTTTTCAGCTGTAACGCCGGAGCAGGCTGGCGAGATAATTATCACCTTCGTTGGAACCTTTGGTGACGCGTCAGAAGAGACAGACACCGTAACTATGAGCGTCACCGGCTACCTGGTTGAAGAGACATGGGCTGATGTCGGGATGGAGACCACGGGTGACATCTCGCTGAGAGTCACTACCAAGGCGGGTGCCGCCGTGAATACCGGCATAGTGACAATAACTGCCGCAGAGGCCGACGGCTTCGAGAAGGATGTCGATGGCATCGCTGGTGATGAATCCTTCCAGGCCATCGTTATCAATGGGTCAACTGGCGAGATAACCTACGATGATGGCGATGCCGAGGACTTCCTGGTGTCGGACGGCTACTACGAAGTGACCGGCATCACCTTTGCCAACATCGGCGCGGTGACTATCGTGGTAGCGGATGCCGGTAGTAATGCCAAGGCCAGTTTCGATCCCGCCTTCACCGTTCTTGGCATAAACGTCTATGACCTGAGTTTCGCGCCGGCTACGTTGACGGCTGGCGTTGACCTTGACGAACTAGCTATTACGATCACCGAGGCCGGCGAGCCGGTAACAGACGTGAAGTGGATCACCATCGGTGCAGGCGAAGCCATAGACGTAAGCACTCAGGCTCCCGAGGATGGTGTCTACACCGTGGACCCAGCTTTGGTCAAGGTAGTGGACACCCTGAACGTCATAGCCAAGAATGCTGACAACACCAGATATGGCGACGCTGACCTTGAGGTTGCCCTTCCCACGGTTAGCTCCGATACTGAAATCATGCTTACCGGTGTGGAGTACACCGTAAGCGTCAACATCACCGATGCCGTGGGAGAGCCACTGGACGGCTATGTCTGGATAGGAACTTATACGGATGAAACCTTTACTTTAGTTACTTCAGTGAATATGACGTCGGTAACTGCTGGCATAGGAGAACTCGAGGGTGTAACCCCTATGGCTACCGGAACCCTGGTCTGGAAGGTAGGCTCTGGTGATGAGGTAGCTAATGCTGCCCTGCTTCTTGAGCCGCTTATCGCTGTAGAGGCGCTCTACTTGGGTCTGGATTGGATTCCCGAAGCGCCGGAGGTTGGCGAGCAGATTACCTTCACCGTCGTCGATAACTACGGCGAGCCAGCCGCTAATAAAGATGTAAAGGTAGTCAGCCCCGGTGGTGACCTGACCGAGAAAGTTACTACTCCGGCCGGTGTTTTCAAGTATACCGCCACCGAGGATGGTGACTACTATGTCTCGGTTGGTGAGCAAGACCCGGTCACGGTTACTGTGGTAGTAACGCGGCTGGTGTCTATCACAGCTACGCCGGAATCGGTGGACCTCTATGTGGAGGGTGCCGAGGAACTGGCCATCACCGCTACCTATGAGGATGAGAGCACAGCCGACGTTACCGCTGACGCTACCTATGTTAGCAGCGATGAAACCGTGGCAACGGTTAGCGTTGCCGGGCTTGTCACTGCGGTAGCTGAAGGCGAGGCTACCATCACCGTGAGCTACACCGAGGGTGTGATAACCAAGACGGCTGAAGTTTTGGTAACGGTGAGTGAGGTGCCAGTGCTGGAGTCTATCGCAGCTTCACCGCTGTCAGTTAGCCTTAATGTGGACGGAACCCAGCAGCTCGCCATCACCGCCACCTACAGTGACACGAGCACAGCTGATGTTACCGCTGACGCTATCTATGAGAGTGACAATGTAAGCGTGGCTGCGGTTAGCATCGGCGGGCTTATCACTGCGGTAGCTGAAGGCGAGGCAACCATCACCGTGAGCTACACCGAGGATGAAATAACTGTAACGACCGATGTTTCGGTAACGGTGAGCGAGGTGCTACTGCTGACTATCCAGCTCTACGAGGGGGCTAACCCAATTCTCTACACCGGTGCCACCATGGACCTTCCTGATGCGCTGACTAACATCAGTGAAATAACCGAGATAATCTGGCAAAGAGATGTCTCGACCGGCGGTGAGTGGTGGTATTACCTTGTTGTGTTGGATACCGGACAGATTACTCAGTTGGAGAACGGCACGGTGTATATCATCGTGGTCAGCGAAGACTGCACCTGGGAGCTTTCCCAGTAGCAAGTTGCTGAGATGCGGTATACGGGCTGGCCCCTATGCAGGGCTGGCCCGTATCTTAAATAAGATATAAGTAAAGGAGGACGTCATGAAGAAGATGTTCGGACGGAGGCTAATGTTAGCAATATGCCTCGCGCTACTGCTTTCTGTCTTGGCTATACCTAACACGGCTCAGGCAGCTACGTATCCTTGCCTATTCTATGGCACGGCTGCTGTGAACGATGAGCCGGTGGACGCCGGCACCGAGATTACAGCCTGGGTTGGAGATGAGCAGGTAGGTTCTGCCCTCACCGGGGACGGCGGCTTAGAGGTTAATAGGTTCACTCTGAGCGTGGACCTCGAACCACCAGCTGAAATGACCTTTAAGATAGGTGAGCTTAATGCCATTGAGACCGCTACCTTTGTCCAGTATGGGGCGGTGGAAGTAAACTTAACGGCGTACACGGAGGCGGAGGTCACCCTGGTATCCATTGCCGTGGCGCCGGTGAGTGTCGAGATTCTTGTCGGTGAGACCCAGGCTTTTACGGCCAACGGAACATACTCTGATGACAGCATAACTGACATCACTGCTGAGGCTGTCTGGACAAGCTCGGATACCGCCGTGGCGACCGTTGAGGAAGGTTTAGCCACCGGCTTAACTTTGGGAACCACTACCATCACGGCAACCCTGGACGGCATAAGCGGAACAGCCAGCCTTGAGGTGACCGAGGTCATCCTGGTATCGATTGCGGTAACCCCGGAGAGTGCCTCGATACTACTCGGGGAGACAAAGCAGTTTACAGCCATCGGCACCTACTCTGATGACAGCATAGCTGACATCACCACCGAGGCTGTTTGGACAAGCTCGGATAACACCGTTGCGACCGTTGAAGAAGGCTTGGCCACCGGCTTAGCTTTGGGAACTGCCACCATCACGGCAATGCTGGATGGTATAAGCGAATCAACAGCACTAAGTGTAGTAGAAGTATCGGCCACGATAGAGCTTATCGAGGGAGTTAACATAATCCCATACACTGGTGCTACCATCAGTCTCCCTGAGGCGCTGACTAATATCGGCCCCGATGGTTCAGGTGTTGTGCAGATTATCTGGGTGCGTGCTGCTTGGACGGAGGGTAATTGGCTATATTATAACGCTGCAATTCCCTGGGGTAATCTGACCCAGCTGGAGAACGGTAGAGCCTATATCATCGTGGTTAGCCAGGACTGCAGCTGGGAGATCCCACAGTAGTAATTTAATGGTGGGCTACCCCGACCAGGGTAGCCCACCACGGAAACAGAGGAGGTCACTACTATGAAGATGCCAAAATGGGTAGCATTAATCGTTGCTATCTGCCTACTAGTACCACTTTCTGTCTTGGCAGGACCACCTATGGCTGCTCAGGCGGCTACATATCCCTGCCTCTTCTACGGCACGGCCAGGGTGGATGTTGAGCCAGTAGAAGCTGGCACTGAGATCACAGCCTGGGTTGGAGGTGAGCAGGTAGCTTCTACCCTTACTGGGGCTGGTGGCTTGCCTGATAATCAATATACTCTGCCTGTCGAGCTGGAAAACCCGGTTGAGGTAAGCTTCAAGATAGGCACACTGGATGCTAACGAGACCGCCACTTGGGTACAGTACGGGTCGGTGGAAGTTAACCTGACGGCGACTACTGAGGAGGAGTCAGAGGTGCCTACTTATCCCTGCGAGTTCTACGGCACAACTCTGGTGGATGATGAATCGGTGGACGCCGGCATTGAGATTACGGCCTGGGTTGTAGGTGAACAGGTAGGTTCTGGTCTTACTGGGGCTGGTGACTTAGATGCCAATCAGTTTTCTTTAGTAGCCGAGCTAGAGGAGGAGGCTGAGGTAAGCTTCAAGATAGGCGCACTGGATGCTAACGAGACCGCCACCTGGGTGCAGTACGGGTCGGTGGAGGTTAACCTGACAGCGTCAACCGGGGTCACTTATCCTTGCCTCTTCTACGGCACAGCTCTGGTGGATAACGCGCCAGTGGCAGCCGGAACCGAGATTATAGCGTGGGTTGGAAGTGAGCAGGTAGGTTCTGCCCTTACTGGGGCTGGTGACTTAGATGCCAATCAGTTTTCTTTAGTAGCCGAGCTGGCAGCATCAGCTGAGGTGAGCTTCAAGATAGGCACACTGGATGCTAACGAGACTGCTATTTGGGTACAATACGGGGCAGTAGAGGTTAACCTGTCAGCCACAAAACCAGCAGAAGGACCCTATATACCTCCACCACCCCCAACCGATTATATTGAGACGGACTTCTTTGGCACTGAAGAAAGTGTTCGCATTAGCGACGATGGCGAAATTCTGGAGACATTCACGGCTACCTCGGAAGATGGAAATATAACCATAACTATTCCTGCGGGTACCACTGCTCTGGATAAAGATGGGGAGCCGCTATCAAGCCTGACGGCAGATGTTGACACGGACCCACCCGACCCGCCTGAAGGTGACAATATTATCGGGATTGTTTATGACTTCGGTCCCGAAGGGGCTACCTTTGACCCGCCAATAACTCTTACCCTCACCTATGACCCGGATGATATATCGGCAGGGGCTGAACCGATAGTCATGGAGTGGGATGAAGATACCCAGGAGTGGGTCGAACTTGAGGATTACACTGTTGATACGGAAACTAATACCATAACGGCATTAATAGACGGCTTCAGTAAATATAGTGTTATGGCTCATACCGTCCCCACATTATCAGAAGAAGAGCAAGTAATTGAGGAAGAAGAACCGGTAGTAGAGGAGGATGAACCGGTAATTGAAGAAGAAGAACCGGTGGTCGAAGAAGAGGAACCGGTGGTCGAGGAAAAGGAACAAGTAATTGAGAAAGAAGAACCGGCCAAATCAACCAACTGGGGTTTGATTGGCGGGATTTTAGCCGCGGTAGTGGTGGTAGTTATATTACTTGTCTACTTCCTATGGTTTAGACGGAGATTCGCCTAACAATTACGGGATAAAAGGAGGGCATCCTGGTGGGATGCCCTCCTTCTTCGCTCCTTCTCTAGCGTTAGAAAAGGAAATAAGACAGGCGAGTAAAGGTTGCTAATTATTATTTAGTCATAACATGCCCACACTAAAGCAAGTTGAAAAGTATCTTCGGGCGATTATTTTGAGGGAGGAGAAGTGTGGCAACTTACCTGATACATAAAAATGAGCTAACAATCGTTCAAGACGCTCTGGCCGAATATCAAAATAAACACTGCGGAACAAGCTGTCCGAATATATCAAACTGTACTGGTCTTTGCTTCTGAAGTGAAATGGTGAGGGATATATCACTGTCTAGCATGGGCAGGATCAGATTCTATGAGAATGATCCTGTGCTTAACGAAGGTATAGAGCGACTAACTAAGTTAGGCCAACATCAGCCAAGGTGGCAAAGTGACTAATGGGTTCTGTAGAGGAGAGAGCATACTTCCCAACAACCTATCTTCTCCTCAAGATTATTAGCCCCTTGACGAACTTTTTATATTGACTGATATATTAGCATTAGACTAGCTAGTGATGGGAGAGACACCTTTCCTCTCATCAGGAGAGGTGATTAGCTCAGAAGCCATGTTGATATTATCACAGTAGCAATATCTGTACATAGGGCTATACTTAGCATCTTATCTACAATAGGTTTGTAACGTTTGCTTGTTAAGTGTGATTCGCAAAATAAGAAGGGCTGGATGTCCCAATTCCGGGAATATCCAGCCCTTCCGAGTTCTGTTAGGCTATACCGGGGGAAAAACTAAGCTTTACCGATTCTGAACATTTTAGTACCACAGCTCGGGCATACGCCCTGTGTTGCCGGCTTACCGTTTTTCATGGTTATAGCCTTGGTATCTTTCATATCCTTTTTAGCACGGCACTTTACGCAGTATCCTTGCATCTATTGACCTCCTTATTTATTTACTTGAGACTATACTACCCGTGAGGCGGAAGTCAATAGGAAGGTTGAGACAAAACAGCCTACCTACATATGTCAGTCCATCGTGAGAGCCTTTAGCTTACAACGAGACGCTCCAGAATCGAAATTCAGGCGCTTTCCCAGGACTACAAAGGGGAAACCTCCTCTCTTCCTGAAGTGCTAGTACAAGGGATGATAGTATTGGAAAATAGAAAAGGGCAGCCGTTTATCCCGACCGCCCCTGAAATGGAACTAAAAAAAGGCACAGTATCCCTATATCGGACACCGTGCCGTGAAAAAGATAAGACTATCCCTATATCAAGTGAAGCATTTTCTGGTTTTATCAAGCGCCCCGCTCTCCGTTTAGAAGTTAGACTTACCCTATATCAGCTACAGCTTTTTTGTGCTTTAGTTCAACCCCTCAAGGTTTTAATCTGATAGCCCGCAACTCGCTGGCACTATCAAACGGTGAGGACTAGCTTTGTATCTGCCAGTCCTCACCAACTTTCAGGGGTATCCCTGCCCGCCAAAGCTGGCGATTGCCTTTGCCTTATTCTGTTATCAGCACTATTAGCAGCCCGCAACTCGCTGGCACTGCTAGGTAGCACCCAGAAGCATTTTACTGCTTCCACTATATATATCGGTAAATAAGTCTGTTTTTGGTCGGTTACACTAGAGTTTTTTGAGCCTTTTTTTGCTCTCGACGGTAGTAGCTTCTCTCAGACTCGGTAAGAGGATAACCAGCATACCTTTTATAGGCAAGCTGGACAAAGCGTACAGGATAGGCTTCCACGATAAGTTTAGCTTCCAGTCTGGGTATGAAGTCGGCGTTATCATCGGCAAGTAGCTGGTTTAGTTCTGTTTTATTACCCTCGCCATCTTCTACCAGCTTATCAAGGCTTTCCAACTGTATCGCCTTTGGACATTTACTACCATAAGAGTCATTAGCTTCACAGGCTTGCCTTTGTTTTTTAGAACAACCCCCGCAATCTGAGTTTTGGTTACGGCGGTACCACTTCCGCCAGTAGTCGGCTACTTCGTATTGAGCTATCCTCACCAGTCCGCCTGTGGTCAATTCCTTACCTCTGGCATCATAGCTTATCTTGACTCTGGCAAAGGATAGAAACAGGTCGTGCAAAAAGTCCTCTCTATCCTCTGGTTTTACTTTGTGAGTGAAGTTCTTACCTACCTTATAATAATTAAGCCAGTCGCCCTCTAGATGGTCATAGTCCGCCTGTGGCGGATGATGACCATTATCTTGATAGCTGTCGTCCTCTATGGTATATTCGGCATAGTCTAGCATTGTGCTTCACCGCCTTTGTTAGATTTGTCCCGACTAGGTGCAAGCTAAGTCGGGACATTTTATTTAACTGTAAGGCTAGGCTATGCCAGCTCTGGCATTACTCGTATTCAATTGTTAAAGTACGATTATATTCAGACTCAGTATCCAACAATTGGAACGATTGTTCATTAACAAAACGAACCTATATTTTCATGATTTTTCTGGAAATGACTGAAACAGCCATCTTTTTGATTTGAAGCTGGATTGCACAATCCGTAACCGGCATTTAGGGGGCGAAATAGCCTACGAAGCCCTGAAAGCGTAAGGAAAGGGGAGGGATTGCACAATACGGTAATCAGTCAGAGAGATTGTGCATTCACAAGGCTGTTTGAAGACTAATACTCAAAAGGGGAAAGAAAGGGCTGAATATCTATTCTGGCGCTTGCTGATAAGGTCTGAAGGGATTGGCCGACCCCGGTATCCGTAGAAGTCTTTCTGAGTATTAATCCATTGATTGTATGATTCAGACCTACCTCTTCGGGTAAGCTGGCAATAGATATCCGGATTACCGAGCGGAAGATTTACAGGCATAAGAAATGTTGTCATACCCGACTTGTTTACGTATCCGAGCTCTTTAATAGTTGCCATATACCAGGACTCCAAGCGGCAATATTTTCCAGGCGGCCTGAAGGGCAGTGAGAGAGAGTAAAGGGCTATGGAATATCAAGTATATGTCACCTATAGGTTTTCGGTTGATAATACACGTGTATTTGGCGGTAAACATGAAGATTTTCGGTTGTTCTTCAGGCTCAAACCCTTTTGTGGTTTGGCATCCTGCCAAAAGGTCTGTAAACAGAGAATTAGCCTCAGGAAATGTTGATTATTATATACTCAGGCGTGGTTGACTCGTGGTGACAACGACAACAGCCGTTATTCGCTTTGGCCGTAAAGGGCTTTATGTGGATTCGACCAATCATTATCACCAGCCTGCCGACCTCTTTCCGTAAGCCGGAAATACTTGCGCGGCTGGCCTTCGGGATAATGCTCTTGGAATGCCGATATCTCTTCTCTGCCGGTGGGTTCCACCCAGTTCAATTTCTGGATGAGCGCAAAGTACGTGATAAAGCTATGAAAACGGCAGCCCTGAGCCTTATATGGCATCCTGGATAGTAATCTCTCTGCCAACCTATCTATATTATCGGGATCGATGGGCCTTTCCTCTCTCCGGGCTTTCTTTTCCTCGACTCTCGTTGCCCGGTCCGTAGCCGTGGCTCTCATCAGTGCCAGCTTGTACTCCCTGAAGATATCGGCTTGACAGGCACCAGTATTCGGATCTGTTGTTGGCGAACCATAAGGACCGTTACCAAGCAGGAAATCCTTAATAAATTGCCCGCAGCCGAAAGGTCGTAGAAATCCACCTCTGGCAGGTTTTAACGGTTCGTCCATTACTTTATTATCCTTGTGTTTGCATGAATTCTGCTTGTTGACGACTGAGTTGTCAGGGAGTTATTTGTTGGCAGGCTTATTGTTGATATCCTTCTTCCACAACCGATCATACCAGTCCCTATGTTCTTTACCGCTGATCTTTCTGTACTTGGCTGTGGTATTGAACGAAGCGTGCCCAAGATGTTCTTGAAGCATCCGGAGTCCGTCTCCCGAATCGTCGAGTTTTACCGCGTTGACGGCGAATGAGTCCCGAAGCCGATGTGGCGAGACGTGATGTACCTTTCCGGTTTCTTTGTTAACAAGCTTTGGCAATCCAGCCTTCTCGGAACATCCTTTCACTATCTGCCAGCCTCGATAACGATTTATGCCAAAAACCAATCTATTTCCTTCTTTGACAACAGGACCACCACGACGAATATATTCGTCAAGCATCTTTAAAGTGGCTTTTTCGATGGGTAGTACCCTTTGTCGGTGGTGGTGTTGCTGTTCGGCTTGAGCTTCATTCACCTTACCTCCGCAACCGGGGCAGAAGGTGTGATTTCTACCGAGTCTTTGTCCACATTCGGGACAGGATAGTTGTGTTCGGGCTTTGAGATGCTGAATGGTTACACTCCCGTTATCAAAGTCTATATCCTCTACAGTGATTCCTAAAAGTTCGGAGATACGACAACCGAGATAAAACAACATCCTAATAAGCAACTTATCTCTTAAGTTAGACGTTGCTTCTTCGATTTTTGATATCTCATCAGGCTCAAGATATGCTTTACTCATTGTTTCTTCCATTACTGTCAGATGTAGATGTTTTTAGTTTGTTAGTGTTAAGCTTTCTCAAATGGTGTTGGGCGATAAGGCTTGCCAGGATACGTAGTGAATCATGGGGAGGTTTCTCCCCTGTTTTCTTCGGTCGTACCCCGGATTTCTTAACCATAATGGTATTAAAATACATAAATAGTGCAAATAGAAGTGCATTTTAAAACACTTGACAACTTTATCTAAGCGTGCTTTAATATACATATACACTCCCCTACATCCATTGGAGGATCAAATGTCGAAAAGAACAAAAAAACCTCCGGTAGCTAACGAATTGCGATCCGAATGGTTAAAAAGAAACGAGCAAGGAGAGTCTCCCCCTAAGATCGCCGATGCTGATGGATTCGACGTGAGAACGGTGAGAAAACACCTAGAACTGGCAAGACTGGAAAGAGATGTCCAACAAGCAAGATCGGATGTCCTCCGTAAAGCTCTCGAAGAGCATTATAGCGACCTGTTAGAGACAGTCCGTAATATCGAAAAACTGGTATCAAATAAACAGCCGGTTTCCATGGAGAAGGAACAACCTCTTGTGTTCGGCCTCCGACAGCATATGCCCAGGTCGCCATTATGGGAGAACCTTAGAAAGTGGAACCGCAAACTCTCAGAATTGGATGAATCGCTGAGTCTTCTCAGGGAGAAGATACATCAAGAAGTTATATCAGATGGCAGATTGTCTGGCATAATTTCAGAAGATGCAGACGATGTAGTTACCACAGCCGTAAACGTACTTTTCCAGCAAGCAAAGTCATGGGCTCGCGGATGGCAAGCGCTGGATATAGAGAATAATATACATGTCGAAAAAACATCCGAAGGTAGAGTCAATATGAGGTATGGTCCCCACAGTTTCGGGATAATCGAAGAGAGATATGTCGAAGCTATAAAGAATATAATTGCCGATTTTGAATCAAGGTTAAAGCAATATCCCGCATACATGGAAGTCGAGAAAATATATATTAGGCTCGGACAACTTGTATCGACCATCAAGGATCTTTTAACTACTATCCAGCTGAGAAGGATAGTACCGGGCAAGTGTAAGTACTGCCCGTTATGATTTGACCGGTAAGGAGGTAATTTATCATGAAAGCAGCTATCTACGCAAGAGTTTCATCTGACAGCCAGGATGTTGACCTGTCTATTTCGGCTCAATTGAGAGCCACTAGAGAATACGCCGCCAAAAACGGGTATGAAATCATAAGAGAATACATCGACGAGGCTGAAAGCGGACGAACTGCATCCAGACCCAAATTTAGGGAGATGATAACCGCTGCCAAACTGAAAACTCCTCCTTTTTCGGCAATACTGGTATGGAAGCTTAACCGTTTTTCCAGGAGTCGCATCGACTCTGTTACTCTTAAGACTATACTCAAGAACAAGGGAATCAGAGTCATCTCCATAAACGAAGCCATTGATGACACTCCCTCGGGTAATCTTCTTGAAGGAATCATTGAGTCTATCGATGAGTTTTACAGCGCTAATCTTGGTCAGGATATTAAACGGGGATTGAGAGAAAACGCTGCAAGAGGTTTTTATAGCATCGGCAGAGCCCCTTATGGTATGCACAAAGTCCCGGTCAAAGATGGAGTGAAAACACGTTATACGCTGGAACCCGATCCTCCCGATTCGGTGTCGACAATCGTTGTTGGCAGAATGTTCGAGATGGCGTTGAAGCGCATGGGCTGCAAACAGATTGCTACAGTACTCAACCGGGAAGGTTTCTTAACCTCTACGGGACGCCGCTGGGGAAAAACAACGGTGCACAAGATTCTGACTAACGAAGCCTACTGTGGAACCCTGGTATTCGGCGGCAGGCCCGGTCATGCCGCAATCCACAGCGGAGAGCCTCCGGTGCGTGTCGAGAATGCCTGGCCTGCCCTTATCAATAAGGATACTTTTTTGAAAGTGCAGAAGATAATGGCTGATAACGCGCCAAAAGTTGTACATCCGAGAGTCGTCCCCAGTTTCTATCTACTTAGTGGTATCCTCTATTGTTCCTGTGGCAAGGCAATGGTAGGACGCTCTGCCAAATCTCACCGTTACTACTACTACACATGCAATCGTACTTTTAAACAGGGCAGAGACACCTGTGATAGTAAAATACTGCCGAAGGAGAAAATAGAACGCCTGGTTATCGAGCAAATAAAACAAAAAGTGCTGGATAAACAATGCCTAGAGGAGTTGACAACTCTTGTAAACGAAGAACTCTATGCCGGACATGCTGTATTGAACGAAAAAATCTCTAACATCGACAATGAGCTTAACGAGATAGAGAACAGGCTTGGTCGTCTCTATGATGCTCTGGAAACCAACAAACTGACACTTGACAACCTTGCTCCTAGGATCAAGGAATTGAGGGCGAAACAGGATGAGCTAAATAAAGCCCGAGTTATCGCTGAAGCGGAAATGACACTACAAGGTTATCAGCAAATCGATATCGATGCTGTTCAATCATATGCCGAAGACCTATGGGCTATCCTTGAAGAAAGTGAAGTTGCCCAGAGAAAGGCTTTCCTGAGGTCTTTCGTGAAGAAGATTGTGATTGATAAAGACAGTGTCAAGCTGTATTACAATCTGCCAGTACCTCCGCAAGGGAGAAAGATGGAGGCTATCGGAGTTCTGCCTATTGACACCCCAAGTGGGGAAGGGGGGACTCGAACCCCCACGCATCGCTGCACCAGATCCTAAGTCTGGCCCGTCTGCCAGTTCCGGCACTTCCCCGCAGTGCAACTGCAAGATGATAACAAAAAACAGTGCCCGTGTCTATAACAGCGGGACTTACTCTCCCCTACCGCTCCCGCCTGTCGGGCTCACGCCAGACCTCACTCGTCCAGCTTTTAAGATATACCGCGTCGTCTTCCCGCCTGACTATCGTCTCCGGGTTCATCGGTACCTTGCCGTAGGGAGTGTCCAGCAGGTACACGGGGACGGCAAATCCGGTAGTGAAACCTCTCAGCGACTCGATAATCTCAATCCCTTTCTCTATCGGGGTGATGAAATGAGATGTGCCTTTCAGAGTCTGTGCCTGATATATATAGTAAGGTCTTACCCTGAACCGCACCAGGCCCTATACCAGGGCTTTCATTACCGAAGGCTCATCGTTTATTCCCCGGAGGAGTACCGACTGGTTGCCCAGGTGGATTCCGGCATCAGCCAGTCGGCGGCAGGCCTCCTGTGCCTCTTCGGTCAGCTCCGCCGGATGATTGAACTGGGTATTGAACCAGAGGGGGTGGTACTTTTTCAATATCGTACACAGTTTCTCCGTGATTCTCTGCGGCATGGTGCAGGGAGTCCGCGAACCGATTCTGACAATCTCAACGTGCGGAATTTCACGAAGACGGCCCAGAATCTCATCTATAAAATCAACGGGATACATCAAAGGGTCGCCGCCGGTTATCAGGACGTCCCTGATTTCGGGTGTACGGGCGATGTAATTGAGTGCGGCATCACGGGCTTCATCCGAAAATCTGAAGCTCTCACGTCCCACCATCCGCTTACGGAGGCAGTGACGGCACAGGACAGGACAGGTATTGGAGACGGTCCAGGCAATCCGGTCAGGGATATACCTTAATCACGTAAGGAGCCTGCTCATGCTTTTCCTCGTCCAGAGGGGTCCATCATCCCGGACTCGTCATACAATTCCACTTTCTGCGGGACTGCCTGCATGCGGACAGGGCAGTTAGGTCGTCCGTTTTCATAAGGCCGGCATAGTAGGGCGTAATATGCCAGCTAAACTCGGTTTCGGCTAACCTTATCCCCTCCTCTTCCTCGCTGCCCAGGTGAATATATTCCTTTAACTTATCGATAGAGCGTATTGTATTTTCGACCTGCCAGTGCCAGCTATCCGACCTCTCCATCACTTCTCCCCCTCAGTAGTATTTATTTGCCTCTTGCCAGCGCTTTTCGAACCAGTAATTCTATCAGTTTTTCCGGGCTGATGCCACCGGCTTCCGCCTGCAACGTAAAGACGCTGTAATACGGCGATAGCCCGGGCAGCGGATTTATTTCAAGAAAGTAACCAACCCCGTCCTCTCCCTGGCGGAAGTCGACTCTTGCCAGGTCGCGGCAGCCCAGGGCATTAAAAAGGCGTACGGCATATTCCTCCATTTGCCGCGATGCCTCCGGTGGTATATCAGCAGGGCATATCACCTCTTTCAGGTGACGGCTCTTTAAATCATACGAATAAAACGCTTCCGGGTCGCCGTGTTCGAGGCGTAACTCAGCCACGGGAAGACACCGGAGGGTATCCGTCTCCAGCAGCCCGACGCAGAACTCACGTCCGCTGACGAATTTTTAAATCAGCGCCGAGTCCTTACAGTACTCGAATATCCAACCGGTTTCGCTCCGTAAAGACTGAAAATTCTCAATTCGGGATGAATTCCTTATCCCCTGGCTGGAACCGCCGGTAACCGGTTTCACAAAAAGCGGGTACCCGATTTCCTCGATTACATGCCGCTTCTCAAGGAGTTCCCCGGGGCTGTCTACACGGAGGAAAGGTGGAGTGGGAATACCGGCATGAGCGGCAATTACCTTGGAGTAATACTTGTCCAGCGACAGCCCGAGCCCGACGGCGTCGGTCCCGGTGCAGGGTATAGCCAGCGCTTCGGCTAGTGCCGGAACAAGCGATTCACGGTTGCGCCCTCCTCCGGCTTCCGTGATGTTAAAGATTACGTCAAAATCAGTGTCAGTGAGTTTAACCAGGCTTTCCCTGCCCCAGGGCAGGCGGACCACATCTCCCAGCTTTTCGAGGCACCCGTACAACCAGTCGATTGTCCTTGAGTCCTCGTACTCACACGAAACGGATTCAGCTCCAGCAGTCTCTTTCTCCACCGGGCTGTCAAAAGCGAAACCGATAGTCAGTTTTTTACCGGGCATTATATACAGCATCCCCCGAGAAATTTTTATCTAAGGACTAAAATATCCCCGGGTTAATCAACCACCTCCGCTTTCACGAGCTTATCGTACTCGTCATCCGGTATGCCCAGTAACTCTTTCAATACATAATCGTTGTGTTCTCCCAGAAGAGGAGCCCGTCTCATATCGGGTGTATATTTGGACATCAAGAAATGGCTCCCCATCTGAGTTCGGTATTTTTCCCCTCCCGGATATTCCAGCTGGACGAACGTTTTACGGTGCTTGAACTGGGGGTCTTTGTCCAGCAGGTCTTCACCGGTTTCCACCACTCCAGCCGCCACTCCGGCTGCCTGCAGCATATTCATTACCTCTTCCGCAGTATGACCGGACGTCCAATCATTTACCAGCTTGTCCAGTTCTTCCTCATTTTTCTTTCTGGCTGTCAGGGTGGCGAACTTCGGGTCATCTTTCAGTACCGGCTTTCCCATCACGTTGCAGAGACTCTCCCACTCTTCATCGGTGAATACGGTAATGGCGCACCACCTGTCTTCACCCTGGCACCGGTAGGCATTGTTAGGAGCGGCGTAATCGCATTTATTCCCGTTCCTGCCTTTTATCCGGTTATTTACGGCGTAATCGAGTATCAATGGCCCCATAAACTGCATACCGGCTTCATACTGGGACATATCGAGGTATTGCCCCTTGCCCGTCCGGCGCCGGTATTCGAGTGCTGCCATGATGGCAATGATATTGTAACGTGGCGCGATGAAATCCGTATAAGCCGCTATCCATCCCGGTTCACGGTCAGGCCAGCCGAGGATATTACTGAATCCCGCCAGAGCCGTCAGCTTATGTCCCGAGCCCGGGTGATTGAAATGCGGTCCTGTCTGTCCCTGCATGGAGGTACTGAGCATGATGATATCGGGCTTTATCTCCTTGAGCACCTCATAGCCCAGGCCCATCCTCTCCATCGCCCCTCCGGCGAAGTTTTCCGCCACGACATCGGACCTGGCAATCAGTTTTTTAACCAGGTCAAGCCCTTCGGGAGTACGGGTATTAATCGTCGCACTCAATTTACTGGAGCAGTACTGGTCGTTACTACCCGAGAGAGGTTTTCCTCGCGACCAACCGGGTCTATGCCTGGATTCTACTATGATAACCTCCGCACCGAGGTCAGACAGATGCTTGGTTGTCAGCGGACCCGTGAGGTGCCAGGTAAAATCAACAACTCTTATTCCTTCCAGAAGCTGTTTAGCCATAATTCTCAAACCTTTCCGTTTTCTTTTCTCTAGATTACCCCTGCCTGTTTCAGCACGAGTAATTCTTCCTCTGAAACACCCAGTTCATCGACGTATATTTCCCGGTTATGCTCGCCGATAAGCGGAGCGCGACGCGATATTTTAGGCGGGGATTCGGAATATCCGGTAGTAGGACCGGGATAGGTGATGTTGGTGCCAAGTTCAGGATGCTCCATCTCCGCAAAGATTCCCCTGGCTTCGAGCTGGGGACTTGCCAGCATATCGGCGGGAGTAGAGACAGGGTAGAGCTGGACACCGTTCTTCAGCGCTCCTTCGAAGAGTTCCGCTTTGGTATGCGCCATGAAAAACTTAGCTGTGGGTTCTTCGATACTGGCAAGCTCTTCAGGGGTTGTTTCAAAACCGAATTTACTCCAGTCATATTGAGTCAAGAAGTCGTCCGCCGCTCCTTCACTCTCCATCCACTTCACCATCGGGACGTTGGTACGGAGCGACATCGGTCCGCCCCAGTAAAACCATGAGACATAGCCATCCTTGCAGGGCCAGAGCTGCGTTATACGCCTGCCCGAACCGCCTGCTCCCGGTCTCTTCTGAATCATTTTCTGGAGGTCCCAGCCGGATGTGATATGCTCCGTACACTGGACAACGGAGTCCTGAACGGACACGTCAATCTGCTGTCCTTCGCCGGTATCCCAGCGGTGATACAGAGCCGTCAGCGCGCCCTGAGCGCCATCGCATCCGGCATGAAGAAACGCCTGTGAATGATGGCTGAAGTGAATGGGCGGACGGTCAATGTCACCAAACGGCGCCATATCACCACCCATTGCCCAGGCTACTATGTCGGACGTTTTGAAATCGCGATAAGGACCGGACTGCCCGAAGGGAGTTATCGAGACCATGATTACGCGGGGATTGATTTTCTCCAGGTCGGAATATCCAAGTCCCAATTTATCAAGATATCCCGGCTGGAACGTCTCTATCACAAAATCGGCTGTCCCCACCAGTTTCCTGAACAGTTCGCGTCCATCGACCGACTCGATATTGAGGGTAATACCCCTCTTACTGGTATTGAGGGCGAACCAGAAAAGACTCTTTTCCGGGTCGGGCTCGTCATGATAAAACGGGCCAAGGTTCCGGGCGGGGTCGCCACCAGGCCTCTCAATTTTAATTACATCGGCACCAAGGTCTCCGAGTATCTTGCCGCAGAGGAGACCTTTTTCATCTGCCAGGTCCAGAACACGGTACGGACCGAGCACAGTTTCCGCCTTTTCCTGCATATGCGGACTCCTTTCTAAAGAAATTGAAAAAACCTGCTGAAATATAGGGTATAATTTAATAAGAGGGATGTCAAACTTGGGTATTACTCCTAAATGGTTGGCACTTATTTTCAGGGAAAAGTGCAGGACAAAAAGTGGCTATTGTGCCATTTTTCGCCATTCCAGCCTTTTCGTTTGAGGGCAAGGCTTGCTTCGAAAATCTTCTGTCAGTTCACCCGATATAATGCACTTATTACAAGTGCCACGATGACGGCGTGGAAGCACAATAGCCTGTGGCGTGTGTAACACTTGTTCCCGCAAATCGTCTGGAAGCGGGCATCCATTACCCCTTGACAAAACGGTGGAGATTATATAAAATGAAATTGATAATGAGTCTCAATCTCAATTACCACAATCAAATATACTGCTGATGGTAATTCCTTAACGGTTGGCAAAGTAATGAGACAACCAGATAGGAGAAGAGGATTATGACCAAGTATAAAGTAAAGTTTCTACCGGATGGCAAAGAGATTGAAGTAGACGAGGGAATTACACTGCTTGAGGCAGCCGAGAAAGCGGATATTTATATCAACAGCCTGTGCGGAGGAGAGGGTCTTTGCGGTGAGTGTCGTCTCCAGGTGACCAGTGGTAATGCTAGGGCAGATAAGAATGCTATCGGTTTTTTCTCCAAGGAAGAAATGGAAAATGGCTATGTTTTAGCCTGCCAGACTAAGGTAGAAGATAACCTGGAAGTAGTGGTTCCTGCTAAGTCGCGCCTGGAAAAAGAGAAAATCATTACTGAAGGAGTACCGCTCACCTATAGTGAACCAGAGAGCATCTCACTTTATAAGAGACCCGCTGATCCGGCTTCCTTCTTTGAACCTTTGGTAAGTAAGGTATATCTAGAACTTCGCGAACCAACCATTGATGATAACATTGCTGATATTGACCGGATTACCCGGGAGCTGGGTAAAAAGGTCAGGTACTCTTCTTTCGAGATATCGTTAGCCTGCTTGCAAAATCTGGCAGCTAAGTTACGTCAGCATAGTTGGCATGTCACTGCAACTGTTGCCAGGCATAATGGTATTGGTCGAATACTGCAGATAGAGGGAGGCGATACAACAAACCGGAATTATGGTCTGGCTGTTGATGTTGGAACCACTACTGTGGTGGTTCAATTGGTTCACCTCAAGACAGGTAAAGTTATCGGAGTAGAGGGTAGCCATAACCGGCAGGCGCGTTATGGTGAAGACGTCATCTCCAGGATGGTCTTTGCTTGCAGCCGAGGCTCTCTCGATCCGGTTCATGAGGCAGTGATAGCAAATATTAATACCCTAACCCAGGCTTTGTCTCGACAAACGGGTATTGATATTAAAGATATAACCTCCATTGTTGCTGCTGGCAATACCACGATGAGCCATTTCCTTCTGGGTTTGATGCCCTGTTCCATTAGATTGGAACCTTACGTTCCTACCGCTACTATCTATCCCCAGATATTGGCCAGGGACATAGGCATTGATATTAATCCACAAGGCATACTGGAAGTAATGCCCAGTGTGGCAAGCTATGTTGGCGGTGACATTGTGGCCGGTGCTTTAGCCTGTGGTTTAGCTGATAAGCAAGAGGTTCAATGCTTGGTCGATGTAGGCACTAATGGGGAGATTGCCATTGGTAATAACGACTGGATAGTCTGCTGTTCTGCTTCGGCTGGTCCGGCTTTTGAGGGCGAAGGCAGCAAATGGGGTATGCGGGCCACCAAAGGAGCGATAGAAAAGATAGTGATAGAAGACGGTCAGGTAACTTATGAAACCATTGGCAAGGCTAAACCGAGAGGAATTTGCGGCTCCGGATTGATAGATGCCATTTATGAACTCGCCAGGAACAAGATAATAGGCCAGGATGGAAAATTCAATTTATCTTCTAATGGTCAGCGAATAATTGTGGAGGATAATGAATCCCAGTATATACTGGCCTTCCCAGAGGAGACGGAGACCGGACAGGCAATAACTATTTCCGAATCAGAAATCGGCAACCTTATTAAATCCAAGGGAGCGGTGTTTGCTGCTATGAAGTCTCTAATCGATTATGTCGGATTAACCTTCGAACAGTTAGCTACCATATATGTCGCCGGTGGTTTTGGCAGCTCTTTGGATATTCCCAAAGCCATTGCCATAGGTCTGCTACCTGATATAGACACCCAAAAAATTCAGTTCATTGGTAATAGCTCTATAATGGGAGCACGGATGGCTCTTCTTTCCACCCCCGCCTTTGAGAAGGCGATAAATATCGCCAAGAAAACGACCAACATTGAGCTGTCTAACTACCTGCCCTTCATGGATGAATTTGTTGCAGCTCTCTTTCTGCCCCATACAGATACTAACTTGTTTCCTTCGGTACACTACTGATGAGCCATTGCAGTTTTGTAACGCAAGAAGTAATAAAAGAAGGTTGAGGTTAAGTGATGGAAAAAGAATCTAATGGCAACCAGACCATCCAGATGCAGGGACATTTTATGACCTCCCAGCGGCGCCTGCTTTTAGAACTGATTCGCGACTCCGAGGGACACTTAGACGCTAAGGAATTATATCAACGTGCCCGTGCCAAAGACGAGTCTATCGGGCCGGCTACTGTATATCGCAACCTTAATCTCTTTAAGGAACTGGGGCTGGTTGACGAGATGAGGCTGGGGAAGCTTCGTTGCTATTACGAAATAAAACATTCTCCGGAGCACCAGCATTTACTTTGCCAGGGTTGCGGCAAAGTTATCGAATTTCAGAATCCATACTTCAATAAGTTGATCAAATCAGTGCAACGGGAACACGGCTTCAGGATTACCAAGGCAGAGTTATACCTCGAGGGATACTGTCCAGAGTGTGAGGAGAAGGAGAAGGGGGATAGTTAAAGATGGTAGGCGAAATGTTGACAGAGGTTACTGAACGGAATTTCGATGAAGAGGTGCTAAACTCTGACCTCCCGGTTTTTGCTTGTTTCACGACTTCCTGGTGTAGCTCTTGTTTCCCAACATGTTTTATCGCCGATGGATTAGTTAACCGATATGAGGGGCAAATAAAATTTGTCAGGATAGACAGAGAAAAAGTACCTAAAATATCAGATGAATACCATATTACTGTTGTCCCTTCTATAATCCTTTTTCAAGATTCTAAGATGATAAAGAAGCTGCTGGGTTATCAGGAGGAAAGTGCACTGAGGGACATGCTAGATGCTCTATCAGCAGGAGGCAAAGTACTGACAAACTCTCCTGGGAAGAATACGATAAGGAAGCATGAGGTTGATCGAAGTGGCTCATCATGAGGAAAGTAAAGAGCAATTACTGGAGAAATGGCGCAGCTTGCATCCCGGCAAGGCTCCTGCCTATAAACCATAGGAGTATAAAGTGAGTAAAGAAACAGTAAGAGAGATTGAGGATAAATTAGCTGACCTCAAGGCCAGGTGGCCAGCCCACTCCGTGCCGCCATCAATGTGGCAGCGACTGGAGGAGCTAGAAGACGAGCTAGAAGAGGCAAAGAGAGAAGAAAATAGAGGCCAGTAGCAAGATAGCTCTGACCTGTTTTAGTCACTGGTAGAATACTGGCTGTAGATTCAGGAGGTTATATTCGCGATGAAATGGAGGCTTAGAAGTTGCCCTCGATGCAGCGGTGATATATTCATTGAAAAGAACCTGTACGGATGGTACGAAACATGCCTGCAGTGTGGTTACTGCTGTGAATTGAGGGACTTGGATAATTTCGGACAGAGCCCAGCACCTAAAGAACAAGAAACCTTTAGGGGCAACAGGACATTAGCCAAGGGGAAAGTGAGACAGTAAGAATGTTACTTTCTTGTGGGGTGTATGCTGTTTAACGAGAAAACAGCATTAGCCTTTGAAGTGAAACAACCTGTTATGAGTGTGGCTAGATGGAACTGGAGGAAGAAATGACTACTGACTTTAACCTGCTTCGTCGCCGTTTGGAGACTGAGCGGGAAAGTTTATTGGAGGAACTAAAGGCTGCTTCTCTGGTAGCTGAAAGGCGGGAGCGCGGCTTCTATAGCGAGGAAGGAGAATTTGCGGCAGCGATTGTCGAGGTGGAAAAGGGGTTAATCTTAGAAAAGCGCGTGCGAGACCAGCTAGCAGAGGTAGAAAATGCTTTGCACAAACTTGACCGGGGAACCTATGGCCTATGTGAAATCTGTGGGCAACCTATAGAGCCAGCCCGCCTAGAAGCGCTTCCTCATGCGAGCCTGTGCATTAACTGCAAATCTCGTCAGGCGAAAATCAGGACGTGAGTAGCACAAAGCGAACTGGCAATAAAATTAAAATGTTTATAAGAAGTACTTATGCCTAGCAAGATGGCGCTGGTAGATTATAAGAAATGCCATCCGGAGAAATGTGATAGCGGTGTATGCGTTGCCGTACTGGCATGTTCTCATAAACTTATAGAGCAGGAGGCGCCCTACGAAATCCCAATGATGGACCCATTTGCCTGTCAGGGTTGCGGTGATTGCGTGCGTGCCTGTCCGCTCAAGGCGATTAAAATAGTAGAGATGTAGAGAAATCATATAAATATGGCCGAATTATGATAATAAATTCAAGTCAGGTAAGAAAATAAAAAATACAAGGAGAATTGGCTGGAAGCAGCCGTATTGATAATGAATAATTATGAAGTAATCATCATTGGTGGCGGACCTGCTGGACTTACTGCCGGGTTGTATGCAGCAAGAGCAGGTCTCAAGAGCCTTTTGTTGGAACATGGCGTGTTCGGTGGGCAAATAGTGAACGCTCGGCTGGTGGAAAACTACCCGGGGTTTCCCGAAGGTATTTCGGGGACGGAACTGGGCGAGTTTATGCACCGGCAGGCGACTAAATATGGGCTTGAAACTATCATCACCGAGGTGAGTGAAGTAAAAACGGGGAACGTTTATGAAGTCTCTACCTCTGGAGGTAATTATCAGACGAAGTCAATTATCATCGCCGCTGGCTCCGAGTACCGCAAGCTGGATGTCGCCGGCGAGGAAAAGCTTTCAGGGCGTGGCGTCTCCTATTGTGCTACCTGTGACGGCTTCTTCTTCCGAGATCGGGAGGTAGCTGTAGTGGGGGGTGGAGACACTGCCATTACCGATGCCCTGGAGTTAACTCAACATTGTCGTAAAGTTTACATCATACACCGGCGAGACCAATTACGAGCAACACAGGCAATGCAAGAGAAAGCTTTCTCTCAGCCCAAGATTGAACTGGTATGGAACACGGTGGTCCACGAGATAGTTGGAGACCAGATAGTAAGAAGTCTGCATCTGCGAAACGTTAAGACCGGGCAATCTTCAAACCTGGAAGTTGATGGGGTATTCGTTGCCGTGGGGCTTGAGCCCAATAGTCAGGTCTTCTCCCAATTCGTAGACCTTGACGAAGCGGGTTTCATTGTTACTGATGAACTGATGAGAACTTCGGCTCCAGGCATTTTTGCCGCCGGTGATATCAGGCATAATTCCTTTCGTCAGGTGATAACCGCGGCTGGAGATGGAGCCGCTGCAGCCATGTCTGCCTTTAAATATGTGAAGGAGTAAGCAAGAATACAAGGACTTGGAGGCGAATATGTGTTTAAGTAATGTCTTCTATGTTGATTTGGATGGTCAGCAACAAGAAGTAATGCGGGATGTAGCTCAGATGGAAGCCTATAATAATGGATACCTGCTCACCGGGCTGTTGGGAGAGCAGAAATTCGTCCAGGGCGGAGTAAGAACTATTGACTTTGTGAATAAGCACTCGGTAGTGCTTGGGAGAAACATAACAAAGCATGAGCAGGTGAGCGGTGACAGCTTCTAAACAACCGAGGATAATAATATTTACTGGTTCGTCGTGCCCCTGGTGCAACAGGGTCAAGCAGTACCTGAAAGAGAAGGGCTTCAGGTTTCGAGAGGTCAATGTTGAGAGAGACAGGGATGGAGCCAGGGAATTGCAGCGCAGGCATATAATGGGGGTACCTGTTATCCTGATTGGAAGCCATCCAATCGTCGGCTTTGATAAAGCGAAGATTGATAAATTACTGGGAATCAAAAGGTAGGAAAGGAGGAATCAAAGATGCAGATAAAACCATTTGAAGACAGGGTGCTGGTCGAGCCGGAAGAGATTGAAGAGAGCAAAACCAAGAGCGGGCTAATTATCCCTGACACGGCTAAGGAAAAGCCAAGAACGGGTAAGGTTATTGAGGTGGGGACGGACGAGGAGCTTGCCGAGAATATAAAAGTGGGGGATAGAATAGTCTTCGCCAAGTTTACCGGTGAAGAAGTCGAATTTGAGGATATTAAATACTTAATAGTCTCCAGAAGCGATATCCTTGCCGTGATTAGATAGGTTTACTTTAAAAACAGGGCAGGTTTGAAGGCAAACCGAAGCATATCAGGTAACCGTAGAGAGATTAAAGCATAAAATCGGAGGGGGGAAGTATAGTGATTAAGAATATCTTTGAGGAGGATGTTCATCAGGCAATAGGACAGGTGATGCACCCAGAAATCAGTTGCACCCTTGTTGAACTGGGGATGGTCAAAGATATAGCTGTAAAGGATGACAAGGTATCTCTTACTCTTGTCCTTCCTTTGCTTGGTATCCCCGCTTCAATCAAGGACTATCTCGTGGACAGCCTGCGCCAAGCGGTAGTGAAGTTGGGTGCGGAAGTCGAAGTTAAAATAGTGGAGATGAACCAAGAAGAACGACTGGCTTTCTTGGCTATGGAGCAGAAGAACTGGAAGGATTTGTAGCTTCGGAAGAAGCCAAATGGAAATAGAGTTACAGGTCATTGAGGTATTAGAAAGAATAGGAATCAGGGGAGGTCAGGCTGTGCTGGATTTTGGCTGCGGCATTGGAGCGTACACAATTCCTGTTGCCGAACTAGTGGGTCAGTGGGGAAGGGTGTATGCTTTAGATAAGGATGATGAAGCGCTGGATAAGTTGACGCAACAAGCTGAAGCAGATGGCTTGAAAAACATAAAAATAATCGAGACATCGGGTGAGCTGGAAATCGGCTTAAGTGATGAGTCTGTAGACGCAGTTCTCCTGTTTGATGTTTTTCATTCTTTCTATTTCCCGCAGGCAGGCGATAGAATAAGGTTACTGGGTGAAATACACAGAATTATGAAGCCTTTTGCCTTTCTCTATATTTCTGTCTGGCCGAACCTGATAGAGCCTGGGACTGAAGACGAGATAAAAAATGCAAACTTTCGTAAGGGAAAGGAGGTTTCCGAAGAGTTTACTTATGGAAATAAGGAGGTTGGGATGCGAAGAATTCTGAGTTTTACGAAAGGCAGAAGTAGTCCCGTTATCGATGTGTCCGGACAACTAAGAGTGAGGAAGGAGATAATATGAGCAAGATAGTAGAAATTACGGATCAAAATTTTGAGGAGGAGGTTCTTGGGTCAGACCTGCCCACAGAGGTGGATTTCTGGGCGCCATGGTGTGGTCCCTGCCGGATGGTTATACCGATATACGAAAAACTCTCCGAGGAGTATGAAGGCAGATTTAAATTCTGCATGATTAATGTGGATGAAAACCAGCGCACAGCAGCGGAATACCAGATTATGAGTATACCGATGCAGAAGTATTTTGCTAATGGCGAGGCTGTTGATGAAATTCTCGGTGCAGTTCCGGAGTCTATAATTCGGACAATGGTTGAAGATATTCTCAAGAGGTTCCCATCTGATGAAACGGGAAAGCTAAAAGTGCTTTTGGCATCCTGGGTTGAGAAGAATAGAGAACATGCGGAGAGATTCAAAAAGTGGACTGAGCGAACTGAGAATCTAGAGAGCAATCCAATCTATAATAGCGCTTTACAGGCAGCGCAAGAGGTAGAGAAAGCCAATGAACAGCTATCTCAGGTATTAATGCAACTGCCCAAGTACTGATTAAACTAGAAGAGGACAATTAAAGTAGAGGCCGATGAAAATAGCTATCTCAGGAAAAGGTGGTGTAGGGAAAACCACACTGGCGGCGCTTTTGGCTATGGTTTATGTGAAAGGCGGCTACCGGGTCATTGTAGCTGACGCTGACCCGGATGGCAACATGGCTTCTGCCTTGGGCATTCCACCGGAATTAGCTGAAGGCATCACCCCTATCGTTGAAATGGGAGACCTGATCTATGAGCGCACTGGAGCACAGCCGGGTACTATTGGCAGCTTCTTCCGCCTAAATCCGAAGGTTGATGACATTCCAGATAGCTTCTCTGTGGAGTGGGAGGGAATCAAACTTTTGGTTATGGGGACAATTAAAGGTCCGCTTGCTGGCTGTGTCTGCCCTGAGAGCGCCATGTTGAAGGCCTTGTTCACTCACCTCATCCTCAGACGGGACGAGGTGTTAATTCTAGACATGGATGCCGGAGTGGAACATCTGGGTCGGGGGACAGCTCAAGGAGTGGATGCTTTCATAATTGTGGTTGAGCCGGGGCAACGTAGTTTTCAGACGGCCCGAGCAGTTAGGAAATATGCCTCGGGTCTGGGGGTGAGCCATTGCTTCATAGTCGCTTCTAAGACAAACAATGAGTCAGCACGTCAATTTATCAAGGAGCACCTGCCCGATTACGAAATTCTAGGTTTCATGGATTTTGACGCTGACTTGCTTCATGCTGACGCTCAGGGTAGTAATGTTTACCACTCAGCACCCAGGAGCGCTACGGAGGCCCAGCAGATAAAAAACAAACTGGAGGAACTCTTTGCAAACAGATAAGGGAGGAAAGACGGGGGGAAGCCTGTCGTTAAGCTGATGCCGCTACTTCTAGAAGATACCATAGGAGTGATAAGCAAGAGATACAATTCGCACAAGAAGTACTGATAATTTTCCGATTGGAGGAATAGGGATATTGCCTGCGCAAAGCAGTTACGATGGATACGACCTTGAGCCAGCCTACAAGTTAGCTCGTGAGCAGCTGGCTGAAATCCAGGACATAGAGCAAATATGTCTTAGAAGTGGTACTAGGTTCCTAGTAACAGGCTCTCAGAAGAAAATCGCCATTGAATATCTAAACCAGTTATACCAAATCAGCATACCAAATGTTGAAGTTTTACTGGCGGATAGCTTGGAGGATGTCCCTATAAGAGATAGGGTTCTGATTTTGCATTACTTACTTTCAGCCAAAGGTACGCCCATGTCTAGTAAATTAATCAGCTTCAAAGAACTTCCAGGAGGAGGTAATTACTTTCGGACATTTTCCAAACGGGCAATAGAGCCTCTTGTGGAACACTTTGGCGAACAGCCTCACGGGATAATAGGTGTCACTGCTAGACTAGGTGGCCGTAAGGGTGATTTTGGTGATGTAGCCGTAACTGTTAATGCCTTCAGTCGAGTGCCTATAACCATAGTCCTGTGGCAGGGTGATGAGGAGTTTCCCGCTCAAGGGGATATACTCTTTGATGCTAGCATTTCTGATTATCTCACTACCTATGATGTAACTGTGCTTTGCGAGAGCATTATTTGGAAGTTGGTTAAATTCTCTGAGGGAGGACGTGCATCAGTCCAATAAGAAAGGCAGCGGTTATGCAGAGAACCTATCTGGGGGAGCAGAATGGAAATTTCACAATGGAAATCAAGTATGCAGAGAGCGCGCGAAACTAAGGATTCTTTCTTTGCCCAAAATTGGCAATCACCAATACCGCCGCAAGATAAGCCTCGGTTTAAAGGCCTGGAATACTACTCACCCGACCCAAACTACAGATTCGAACTTGAGCTTCATGAGCATCATGAAAAGCAGGCAGTAACAATGGCTTATACCAAAGGTAATGAGCAAGATTTCCTTCGCTGGGGTGAATTTCGATTCAAGATAGGCGGAAAGGAGCAAGCTCTTCAGGTTTATAAGAGTAGCCGTGAAGAAGAGATGCTGTTTGTTCCTTTTAAGGATACAACATCTGGTAAAGAAACCTACGGGGCCGGTCGCTACCTGGACCTTGAGCCAGAGGGAGACCGCACTGCGGACGGGAAATGGATTATGGATTTCAATCAGGCTTATAACCCCTGGTGTGCCTACAGCGAGGCTTATACCTGTCCTTTCGTGCCTGCGGATAACTGGCTCGAAGTTCCAGTTCAGGCCGGAGAGAAAATTTACCCGTTGAAATGAGGTAAAGCATGAAGTTTTTAATAGCCTTCGGTACAGATGATGGCAAGAATTTCAACAATGACCATGTAGGCATGGCGCAGTATTATTATATTTACGAGTTCTCCAATGGTAAAGAAAAGCTCGTCGAAAAGAGAGAGAATGTGCGCTTTACCGGGGATGAAAACATGAAGCATGGTGACCCGGAGAAAGCCAGGGCTACCTCTTCTGTTTTGAAAGGAGTGGACGTTCTTGTGGGCAGGAAATTCGGGCCTAATCTTCCTAGGTTACTTGGAAAATTCGTCTGCATACTGGTGAGGACAAGTAGCATAGCTACTGCGATTGGAGCTGTCCATAACAACATGGATCGAATAGCAGAAGAAAAGAAGAAGGGGGACGATAGAAAGCATATTGTGCTAAAGCCATAATTAGGACCCCATAGGGCATTAGAGGTGAAGATATGGAAAATCATCTTTCTTTCCGGGATTATGCAATTGTTGCCTGCGGCACTCTGAATTTGGAGCTAAACTACCTGAAAGGCAGTGGCTTTCTAAACGCTAAAAAAATCCTGTACACCAAGCCCGGACTTCATGAGGTGCCACAGGAGCTCGAAAGCCAGCTGATAAGACAGATAGGCAACGCTAAGAAATACGCAAGTAAAATTATCGTGGTGTATGGTGGTAAGTTCTGCTATGTCAATACTGATAACCCGTATCGGAGCATAGATACCATAATTCAGGAGCAGGAGGAACCTGGGGTCAGTATTTCCAGAATAAAAGCTACCCATTGCATGGATATGCTGGCCAGCGAGGAAGAAAGAGAGAAAATAAGCCAGGGTAAAGATATTTACTGGCTTACTCCCGGATGGATGGAATATCGACATTATGTGTATCAGGATTGGGATAAAGGTCTGGCGAATGAAAATTTCCCCAAGCACACCGGCGGAGCAATCATGCTGGATGCGATAGGCTATTATGACAAGGTTATGGAAGATGAGCCGGAGAAGATTCTGGAATTCTCTGACTGGATGGGCATTCCCATAGAACCATACAGGATCAATCTACATCGGCTGAGGGACCTGCTTTTAGACCAAATATAATCTGGGGAATAGTAAAGGCATAACTAGAGGTATTAGGTAATGGCTATTATAATAAAATCTCCTGATGAGATTGCCGTTATGCGGCGAGCGGGAATGGTTGTTGCTTCCATCCTGAAGACACTCTCCAAGGAGATAAGGGCTGGAATGACGACTGCTGACCTCGATGATATCGCTGTAAGCGAGCTAACAAGATATGGAGCCACGTCATCATTCAAAGGCTACATGGGTTTTCCTGCCACCCTCTGCGTATCCATTAATGAAGAGATAGTGCATGGTATCCCCGATGATCGGAAGATTTGCGAGGGTGATATTGTTTCCCTGGATTTTGGCGCTAAGGTTGATGGCTTTCATGGTGACGCTGCTTTGACGGTAGGCGTAGGTAATATCAGTCCTCAGGATAAGCGGCTTCTGGATACAACCAGAGGTTCACTTGAGGCAGGCATCAACGTAGCTCGGGATGGGGCACATCTGGGTGATATCTCAGCAGCTATTCAGCATTACGTTGAGTCAAGAGACTTCTCGGTAGTGCGTGAATATACCGGGCATGGCATCGGGCGAGAGATGCATGAGGAGCCTCAGATACCGAACTTTGGACCACCGGGGTATGGTCCTGTTCTTCGCAAAGGGATGACGGTGGCCATTGAACCAATGGTGAATATTGGAGGATGGCAAACCAAAGTCAAAAACGATGGCTGGACAGTTGTTACCGGTGATGGTAGTCATTCGGCTCACTTTGAAAAGACTATTGCTATTACTGATAGAGAGGCAGAAGTCCTTACTCCTTGGGATAGCTAATTAAGGAAAGGTTAGAAGTGCTATGGAAATTGCTGACGATGGCAAATTCTGTGAAGGAAAAGAAATTCTAATTAGCATGGTGAGAGAAAGTGAATAGACATGGGTAAGAAAATCGTTGTTACCGGGAGGGGTGGTACTGGAAAGTCAACATTTGCCGCTTTAGCCAGCCGCTATCTAGTTGCTCCTATGTTACTTATCGATATTGACCCTGACCAAAGCCTGGCCGATATGCTTGGCATAGATCTGGAGAAGGAGAAAGTCAGAACCATTTCAGATGCACTCTATGACATCATTGAAGAGAGAAGGCATGATGGTGGAAATCCCACTCCCCTGCACGACCGGATGGAATATTTACTTAACCGGGAGTGTCTCTATGAGGGAAAAAGATTTGATCTTATCGTGCTAGGGGCAAAGTTAACCGAAGGCTGTTACTGCGTTCCGGATGACTTGATAAAGGCGATAATCCCCAGGCTGGCTAACCACTATCCGAATGTAGTAATAGACTCGCCGGCCGGGTTGGAGCACCTGAACCGCAAAATAGTATCGGATATAGATGACTTATTTGTGGTACTGGACCCGTCTTCAAAATCTTTAAAACATATAGCGAGAATTAAGGATATTACCCACCAAATAGGGATCAGGTATGGTCACCTTTACTTAGTGGGCAACTATAACTTTGATAAAGGTACCGAAGAATATCTGAGGAGTACCGGAGAGGCTTACCTTGGTAAAATTGAATACGATGCCGATGCCCAGGAATACAATCTGGCTGGCAAGTCGCTTCTGGAATTGCCGGAGAACTCACCCGCTGCTTCCTCAATCAGGGGAATATTGTCAAAAGCAGATGGAATGGTAGAGGGCTAAAAGTGGATAAGTATACTGACGAGTATTCAGCGATATCAAACAGGAGGCATAATTGCCATCAGTAAGATCCAAAGTAGAGCTTGGGCCAGCGGAAGCCCGTTACTATGACCTGTTTTTGAACCTGCTTTCGCTGGGGCAGTATTCTCATTTCATCAAAGGGGTTGTTGACAAGGTGGGCATCAATCCCGGTCAGTCAATACTCGACCTTGGGTCAGGTACCGGCAAGAATGATTGCTTCATGGCGAAAAAGGTAGGCTCTCAGGGTCGGATTGTGGGTCTGGACATCAGCAACGAGATGCTAGTAAGAGCTCGGAAGCGTTGCCGTGGGTATCCCAGTGTCGTTTTTGAAAAACAGAGGATAGAGCTACCCCTGCCGTATGAAGAGCAATTCGATAAGGTATTTATTTCATTTGTACTGCACGGGTTTGAGGATGAGCAGAAGGTGGGGATTATCAATAATGCTTACCGAGATCTAAAGCCGGGGGGAAGCTTCTACATCCTGGATTATGCTCAGTTTGACATTGACAGGATGTGGTTTCCTCTTCGCTGGGCATTCACCCGGTGGGAGTGCCAGCTGGCCGTGGAATTCCTTAAGCTCGATATAAAGGGTATGCTCTGTGCTCAGGGTTTTACCGACTTCAAAGAGGAGTTTTTTCTCAGACGGCATCTGCGGCTGTTGAGTGCAGTAAAACCCCTGGATAGCACTCTTGAACAGGGACGGGAATCATATGAATAAGCTGGAGAAGGCTTTAAGTAAATTGTTAAAAGACGGTGAGCTTACAGGCCATTTGGCTTCAGTCCTTATCAAAGCCTCTAAAAAAGGCAGCATATCCTATCGTGAGGTAGACATAATAGTCAATGACAATACTGAGGATGTTTTACTCTTGGGCAATGAATGGAGACTACTTCTTCCGGTGAGAACGGTTAAGAGCGCTGCCTGGGAGGATCGGCTGCTTCTCTGTAAGCCGGGAGAATCGTACGAAGTGCCCAATATTGCTAGATATTTGGTGGGAGAGGCCACTAAGACAGGGTGCTGGGACCCGGAGTGTGCTATAACCAAGATTTTCAAGGAGATGGGTGAACCAGCCTGGGAGAGAATGCCCGAACTGGTTGAGCGGCTGGAGGAGCAGGCTGAAAACCACAGGATTGCCGCAACTAAGATAAAGAAAATATGCAGTGAGTCAGGCTTAGGGGATAGGGTTGATACCCTGATAGCTGAGCTCAAGGCGAGTGGGGTGATGAGTCCAAAGCTGGGCTCGATTGCTGAGGTAGCCAGAGTGGGGTCACCACTGTATGAACTTAATCCATCCCTTTTTACGAAGAGGGCGAGAGAATAATTATAAAGCAATAACGATTGCTAAAGGCACCAAAGCTCAGGTTGATGCATCGTCAAAAAGTTGAGGGCGTGAAATGGATGCATACAGATATGAAGTTAAGACACACAGAGCAGAAGAGCTAGCAGTAATAGAAGCATTGAGAGAAGATGGCTATTCTGATGTCGTTATTGACCGCTGGTTAAACCCCGGAAACTTTGGACAGATGGAAAATTATGATGGATATTCCGGGAAAATTACCAGTTCCTGTGGAGATTCCATGTGGGTCTGGCTAAAAGTCAAAGATAACGTAATTCAGAACGCTACCTATCTAAGTGATATTTGTATAGGAGCTGTTTCTTCGGGAAGTATGTTGACTGAAATGGTAGGAGACAGGACGATAAGAGAGGCTTTAGGGGTTTCGTCCGTTGATATCTTGAGAGCATTGGGCGGGTTGCCTGAAAATTTTGTTCATTGTGCCACATTAGCTGAGACGGCTTTAAAAGCAGCAATTAGAGATTACATCGCTTATAAAGCTGCTCCCTGGAAAAGACTCTATCAGCAAAAATATTGGATGGTACAGCATTAACAAGACAGCACCAGTGTAGAGCATAAGGATAGGTAAAAGGAGTATCTTAGAAGGGGTCAAATGGAAGCGAAGAGGGGCACTTGAACGCAATAATAAAATAAATGAGGTTTTGGACGATGGTAGATAAAGAGGATATCAAAGAGAAGACAAGGAAAATTTACGAGGTTCTGCCCAAGTTAGACGATCAGCGATGTGGATATAAGACTTGTGGAGAATTTGCCAGGGCAGTAGCCGGGGGGAAGGCACCATGTAACGGATGTGTCAGTGGTGGACCGGAGGTGGCTGCTCAAGTGTGTGAGATTATGGGAGCCAGCGTTCCTGAACAAGCGATTCCTCAATTCAGTCCTAGCCCTGGATTTTACCAGCCTGGATTAGGTGGAGCTAGCGGTATGGTAAGAGGCGTGGGCCGAGGTCTGGGTAGAGGTCGGGGTATGGGGCAAGGCCGAGGTATTGGTCGTGGTAGCGGCAGGGGCAGAGGTTCCGTCCGGGGTCGACGTGTAAGGTAAAAAGAGGAAAGGAATAGTAGGTTCCTTAATCGCCTGGAGTTTTGAGAAAGAATAATAATCAACGGAGAGAACTAAATGAAAATATTGATCTGTGGTAAAGGAGGGTGTGGAAAGAGTACAATTGCGACCCTTTTAGCCAAAGAGATAGCGGCGAGAAAAAGCAAGGTATTGGTGATTGACAACGATGAGTCAAATATTGGTCTTCATAGCCGGTTAGGAATGGAAAAGCCTGAAGATTTTATGAATTACTTCGGTGGTAAAAAAGTTCTGTTTGAAAAGACCAAAGAGATGAAGGATAGATGGAGACTAGATGACTTACCTGGGAACTACATAACTGAGAAAGGAAATATCCAGCTTCTATCGATGGGGAAAATCTATCAGTTCGGTGAGGGGTGTGCCTGTCCAATTAATGCCCTTTCTTCAAGGTTTCTGGAAGTTCTCGATTTAGGGGACGAAGAATTTCTGATTGCAGATACCGATGCTGGAATAGAGCACTTTGGAAGAGGAGTGGAAAAGGGAGTAGATATTCTTCTTATCGTCATCGATCCGTCTCGAGAATCAGTTCTCTTAGCTGAGAAGGTATCTGAACTGGGCCGGCAAATTGATAAGCCTGTCTATTACATATTGAATCGGATTGCTGACCAAGAGACAGAAGAGCTACTACTGAATTCAATTGATAAAGAGAAGGTGATAGCTATCATTACGGAAAATAAAGAGATATTCGTCGCCGGTCTGACTGGGAACGAATTTAATATGGACGTTATGGGTATTGGAGAAATTGCTGATATGCTGGAATCCAAAAAGAAGGCAAGAGTCAAAGCGGAGTAACAAAGAAAAATGATATAAGGAAGCGCCACGAGGTGTTTTCTTACAGAAGGGTTATTGAAGTGAATGGTAATCCTGTGCCAGCTTTCAACAGCAAAGGGTCAAACAACTGAAGGTCACAATTGTTTATGACAACGAAGTAACTAAAACGGGATTAACGGCTGATTGGGGCTTTTCTGCTCTGATCGAAAGTGAAAAGGCACCGCCGATTCTGTTTGATACTGGTGCTGATGGCCACATACTGCTACAAAATATGGAAGAACTGGGCATTAACACCAAGGATATTGGGATAATCGTAATTTCACATGCGCATGGTGACCATACGGGTGGTCTCCGAGGCATCCTAGAGGTTAATAAAGAGGCTGAGATTTATGTTCCAGCATCGTTTCGGGGAACTATCTCAGGAAGAAAGGTAACTACTGTTACCGAACCCTTCCAGATCTCTGAAGAGGTTTTCTCTACCGGGGAACTTAAAGGCGTAGAACAGTCTCTGGCAATCAAGACGGATAAAGGGATTCTGGTAGTGGTGGGGTGCTCCCATCCCGGGGTCGGGGAAATCATCGACGCTGCCTCAAAATTCGGAGGGGTCTATGGGGTTATCGGAGGCTTCCACGGGTTCCATGATTTTAACCGGTTGCGTGACTTATTCTTGATTGTTCCCTGCCACTGCACCCGATATAAGTCGGAAATTATGAAGCTATTTCCGCAACAATGTGTAAGATGTGGAGCTGGACTGGTTCTTGAACAATAAGTCACCAGTTAAATTATGGTTGAATCTTGAGTCTCTTTACGGAGGTTGAGACAGGACGGAAACTGATAAATATACCCTGCGAGGACTTAATATTCAGAAGGAAGAGACGATTGACACGGCTGTGCTTGGAGGTACACCCTTTGACTATTCTGGCTCAGCCACCGATGTAGTTTATGAGACTGGGGAATTTACTTTTGTTTGCCCTTGAACTGGCTTACCTGGTTTCGCCCGACTGGTGATACACTACACTCCGGGCCACTCTCTAGTCTAACTCAAACTCCTAAAATACTACCTGACCTCTTATCGGAATGTAGGAATGTTGCAGGAACATGCCGTCAACCGCATTCTCCACCGACCTGGTACAAATGCTCTAACCTGTTTCCATGTTTGTAGAAGTTGATTACAAGGGAACCGGCGATGCGGTTGACGGTTGTTATTACAGGAATTTGCGGACATCAGTAACCTGCGCTGGTGGCTTGGGAGGGTAAGCCAATGAGACAAGGAGCGCAGAAATACCGAATAGTATTGCAAATAAAATGAAGGCAGGTATGTAGCTGCCGGTGTTGTCGTATACCCATCCAGCATAAATAGGAGCTACCACCCCAATCGGCGTTGTAAAAATCATCGAGGTTCCCCCGATTGAGCCAAAAGCCTTTCGCCCGAAGTAGCGCGCTCTTATTCCAGCTTCTAAGGGGAGTGCTATTCCCACACCGAGCCAAAAGAGGATAAGAAAAACATATATCATGGCTATAGTTTGGTTTAACAGGAAGGTAGTAACCCCAACAGCCTGTAGCAGGAATGCTCCCGCCATCAGGAATCGTATGTACCGTGTCTGAACACGATCCATGAGAAATCCGCCTATCAGCCTTGACGGGGTGCTAATTAAGATGATAACCCCGAGCAGTGCCGCTGCCTTAACTGATTCAAATCCCATATCGGTTATAAAGGGCACGCCATGGGTCAGGATTGCTGAGAAGCCTACCATGCGAACAGACACAGCTGCGATGAGCAGCCAGTAGGCAGGTGTCCTGAGTGCCTGTCTGAGGGTAAATTCTACTTCTTGAACCTCGGCAGCGTAGTCTACGCCCCTGTCTATCATTCGGCTTATATCCTCATCTGGCTTTGCTTCAGTTGTGGTGCCATCGGGAAGCAGCCCGTAGTACTCGGGTCGGCGTGGCTTTACAAGCAGCCAGGCAAGCGGCAAGCCAACAAACCATATACCCAGCCCACCTATAACGCAGGTCACCCGCCAGCCCTGTGTGGAGACAAGCCAGGCAACAAGTGACAGCACCAACCCGGCAAGCCCGGTAAAAAGCCACCTGACACTCAGGGCTATTCCCCTCTTCTTCACAAACCAGCTCGCAATTGCCTTATCTATGGGTATTTCTAGTCCGATACTAATGCCTGTCCCCAGTATGACTCCCCAAACTACGTAAAAAGCCCAGAGGGAATTTATGAAGTTCATCAATATGAGCCCCAGACCGGCGATGAACATGCCGATAATAATTAAGAACCTCGGTCCGAATCTGTCGACAAGCCCTCCTACCAGTGGTGCCTCAAGCCCCCCACCTAGCCTCCCAATGCTGGGGGCAACAGATGTTGCGGTCCGACTGAATCCAAATTCTGAGGCTATAGGTTTGAACAATGCGGAGAACCCGTGAGTCTGAAAGCCAATTCCCCACGCGGATAAAAGACTACCTGCTAGAACAGTCCACCAACCAAAAAATACCTTGGGGAACTTTTCTCTCCTAATCAAGAAGCTCTCTCTCTAGAAAATCCTGGATAAACTGCCAATCTAACCTTTGTAAGAAGGGACTGCCAGATGGACCGAATTTCCTCTCTTTAAGTTAAGGCGCTTTCTGGCAGCTCTGGCTTTTATGATACTCCTGCGGAGTCTAGCTATCAAGTTGGCCGTAGGCTAATGGTTGCTGTTTTCAGAGTTAGGTCATCGCGACAATAGTTGCCTAGATTGCTAGTCAGGGTAACAAAGAAGTATCTTGGGATATCTAAAGAAACTCATCGGCTCTGAAAATCTAGAATACAAGGAATTAATAGGCTAACGACCCCCTATTATGATTTTGGCTACCCCTTTATCATCTGGCTTTTCGAAGATTTGCCCCTGAACGGGTGACGCATAAACTACTTGGTTTACACCCTGGACTTCGTATGAATCAGGACTCTTTTCAGATAATCCTTATCTCGAAATGAATGAAAATATCTGGGATGCTGAAACTAAGACTTTGATTGAACGTTACTTTATTGTCGATGCTGAAACAGGTCACATAAATGAATATGCATCATCGATGCAGGCATACACCATATCAGAGTACAGGAACTTACTAGAGGATTGCGGGTTTACAGACATCATGATTCGACCGGCACTCTTCGGAATGGAAAATCACCTATTTTGTTCTATTACCTTAACGGGTAAGAAGCACTAACAGTATAAAAGATATGCAGGTCGGATGTTCATTTATTTAGTTGCCCGTAGCGTGATATATTGCTACAATTATCTTCAGTCTGGAATGGGGATTAAATCGTAAGACTGAAAACCAGTTTAAAAGTTCTGCCTATTGTAACCTCAGCTCCGCCAGAGTTATCATCAGGCAGATTAACCCTTCTTGAGTTTTCGCGGGTATTACAATCAATAAGAATCTATATTACCGCTGGAGGGTTTACCATGAGCGTATCGGAGCTTTTTAATATTCAGGGGAGGAAGGCGGCTGTTACCGGCGCCGGGCGGGGCATCGGAAAAGCGCTTGCCCTGGCGCTTTCCGAAGCCGGATGCGACGTGGCGATTATCGATATCAATATGGACGACGCCAGAACGGTCGCCGCTGAAATAGAAAAAACAGGGCGCAGGGGATTGGCGCTTGAAGCCGATGTAACGAAAGTAGCGGAGATAAAGAAGGCATTCGATGATATTCAAAGCGAATTCGGAAGGCTTGATATCTGTGTGAATAACGCCGGAATATGTATAAACGAAGCGGCAGAGGAAACGCCCGAAGACCACTACGACCGGGTGGTCGATACCAATCTGAAAGGAGTATTTCTCTGTTGCCAGGAAGCCGCCGGAATAATGATTCCCCGGAAAAGAGGCAGCATTATAAATACCGCCTCGATGTCCGGGACGATAACCAACTTTCCCCAAAAACATGCTCATTATAATGCATCAAAAGCAGGAGTAATTTTGCTCTCGAAAAGCCTGGCTGTCGAGTGGGCTCCATACGGGATTCGTGTAAACACCATCAGTCCCGGATATGTAAAGACCGAATTGACCGGTGCGGCTAAAGACCTCTGGCCTCAATGGGAGCCGTTAATTCCCATGAAACGCCTTGCCGAACCGAAAGAACTTGTCGGCGCCGTAATCTACCTTGCCTCGGATGCTTCGAGCTATACCACCGGAAGCGATATAATAGTCGACGGAGGTTATACGGCGCGTTAAGACTGTATACTCTTGCTAATAAAATCGCCTGCATCTACTACCTGCTTTATCTATGACTTAATGTATCGGTTCTGTTTGCATTTGGTTGATTCAATTGTCATTGCGAGGTGTTCGCCTAAGGCGAACGACGTGGCAATCTCGAAGATTTAAAGAGATTGCTTCGTCCGCCTGAGGCGGACTCGCAATGACATTAACGACAACAACCAAAACCGAATAGTACCAATGTATCTGCTGGGAGATTATCTATTCTATCCTCAAGATTCAAGTGTTCGGCTTTCCCGTGCGTCAAATTAGCTCAACGAATTGGGAAACGAAACCGCCTTTGTTGTAGTATATCCTTAAGAGATTGGTAATTCAGTGCTGAGCAAGGAGGATAAGTACCATGGCAGGTAAATTGAGAATTCCGCTGGTTGGACTGGTAAAGCATCTGAGGAATAAACTGTTGCTCGGTATTATCATTATCGTGCCGGTAGGCGCTACCATATTGATTCTGGTCTGGATTTTCAACGGCATAGACAACATACTTCAGCCCATAATCAGGTCTACGTGGGGTCAAACGTATCCCGGCATAGGTTTCGGCATCATCGTACTGCTGGTTTACCTGGCCGGTCTTCTGGCGAGCAGCATCCTGGGAAGGAGAATTCTCGCATTCGGTGAGCGTTTACTCAACAGGATACCGCTGTTCCGGCAGCTTTACCGGGGCATAAAGCAGATTTTTAACAGTTTTACCGAACCTCACGAGACAGGCTTTATGCAGGTAGTATTCGTGGAATATCCTAGAAAAGGTTTGCACGCAATAGGTTTTGTGACCAATAAGCTCGGTACCGGGTCCGGTAAACAGCTTTATACCGTTTTCATACCTACTTCTCCGAATCCGACCTCGGGCTTTATGCAGATTGTCGGAGAGGATGATATTATCCGGACCGACATCAGCGTGGAAGAAGCGCTGAGAATTGTTGTCTCGGCGGGCAGGGTGCCGCTGGAAACCGAAGCGTTACTGAATACTGAAGGTTCTGCTTAATTCCAGGCGGTACCGATGAGGTCGGTGAGGTTTTCTATCCCCTCTTTCTGCATATATCGCTCGATTCCCTCAAGCACGTCCAGCGGGACGCGGGGATTGCTGAAACCGGCCGTACCCACCTGGACGGCGCTGGCTCCTGCCATGATGAACTCCAGGGTGTCGGTGGCGGTTGTTATGCCGCCGCAGCCGATTACCGGTATATCCACGGCTCCGGCTGCTTCATAGACCATATATAACGCCACCGGTTTTATCGCCGGGCCGGACAGACCTCCGGTGACATTACCCAGCACCGGCCTGCGTTTATGAATATCTATAGCCATGCCCATAAGAGTGTTGATTAGAGTCAGGGCGTCGG
>Ga0315543_1000690_pt1 | contig 39783 bp, 40 predicted proteins | sample SalMarSW160210MG_2_FD_203098 | JGI IMG/M metagenome (GOLD analysis project Ga0315543, IMG submission 203098) | Salt marsh sediment microbial communities from the Plum Island Ecosystem LTER, Massachusetts, United States - Salt Marsh Sediment SW1601-210 ...
TACCTTCTTGTTTTCACTTATGCTTCCTCCTGTACTTATTTTACAGGAGTCTCGCATTTTAAGTGGACCTATTTTCAGGGGGCAGGTCAATGTCAATATCCATAGTCGTGACCTTGTATTGATAAGGTCATTGCAACTTATCTTCAACGTATGGTTTTATACAAACGCTTTCTACTCCCCAAACTCATGTTATCCACCGGCGAATATCTCCGATGCTGCTGTAAAACATCGTTAGATATTAGATTTACATACATCTTAACGACTTCTAAGCTGCTGTGTCCCAATATCTTTTGAAGCGAGAATATATCACCGCCCTGCAAGAGATATTCCTTGGCAAAAGTGTGACGGAACCGGTGAGGTGTGCAACGTTTCCCCGATATTCTCGCTTTCTTACCCAGGCGCATCAGCATGGACTGGATGGATCGCGGCATTAACTGGAGCCCATCGTTCGTAAGGAACACCTGATTCACCATCGGTGAGTCCGGTTCCGGACGGTAATGCATCAAATACCGCCTTAAGCAGCGTCTTACCTGACTACCAAAGGGAATGACTCTCTCCTTGTCCCCCTTACCCTTTACCAAAAAACAAGACTGAAGAAAATCAACATCTTCGACTTGCAGGTTGATTAGCTCGGCCAACCTAATGCCAGTATCCAGAAGAAGCAATATTATGGTATGGTTCCGGAATCCACTATGCGTCGTCCTGTTAATGCTGTTCAGCATTTTCTGAATCTCTTCCTGAGAAAATGTACTAATTACCTTCTTGGGTGTTTTGGGGAGTTTCAAGCCAGCCATAGAATTACGTGTAATGTAGCTTTCGTTAAGGAGCCAGGACCAGAATGCCTTTATGGTCCGGGCATAGCCTTGTACTGAAAAAGCCGATAATTTCTTATCGTCTTTTATTTTGGGGTGGTTTTCCCATCTTCTCACTCCGGTTTGTAGGTGGGAGATAAACTGGCGTGCTTCCGCCAAAGTTATTTCAGTAACAGATTCGGGCAGGTGGTTATCACTAAGAAACTTAGCGAAGCGTTTCAGGTTGGAAGTATACCACTCGATGGTTTTAGGGCTTTTACCTTCCGTGCTCAGACAGAGCGCATAACTTTCTGTCAGGCATGCTATGTTGAGTCTAATTTCTGTCATTTGCTCCTCCTTTTTTAACGAATCAGGTGTTCAGAGGAGCTGTTTTTTAGAGGGATTTTTCAGAAAATCGGGGAAATTAGCTTCAAAATCGGGGGGAAATAGGCCGTACAGGTCTCGAACCTGTGACACCCTGATTAAAAGTCAGATATACTACATTCTGGAATGTTGCTTAATAATAAAAGGGCAATGACTCATACCGGCGTACAGGGGTAGTCTGATAGCGAGGTTATCGAGTAAGTCGACACATGCCGACAGCATCATGCCGGCTTCGACTTCAGTAAGGGCATCTTCTTTGGCGGAACGGAGCTTATACACGGCAATACTCCCGTGGTAAAATGGTGTATACGGCGAAATATCTCTTAGGCGCTATGATTGTGACTTGATTGGTTGCAACTGTGTTGTGTTTTGGTTTAAAAAAGGAAGGGGGAATTTTTACAAGGGGATTATTGCTGATTGGGGCTTTCTCCAAAAAGGCGAGTACCGTCAATAGCGTAAAATTGATTAAGCCTCCTTTTCCCCCATGGGGGTAAATGGGGGTGGGATTAGTCCCACGGACGTGTCGCTGATGATGCGAGAGCGGCGGGTGGGAATAGATATCCTGGAAAAAGGAGGAGGCTTAGTCCGTTAATAAGCACTACCCCACCCGTCTTCTTTTACTACTCCGCAGGAATGGGAATACCCAGTTGCCGATATATGGCGAGTGTGTCCATATAACCCCAGGCTTCTACCTGTTTACCGTCCCTGAAGCGGGCCAGGACACAAATCGGCTGCGAATAGCTCTTTCCGGTCGGAGCCATCCCCGCCATCTCACCCTTGAACGTTCCTGAAATTGTATAAAACACAGCTACCAAGTCGCCTTCTGCCAATATGTACTCAATCTTCTCGCGATAATCCGGGAAAGCATTTCTCTGGTTAGCAAAATACTCCTTGAGAGCTTCTAAGCCTTTTATCTCCGGAGTCATATGGAATACATAGTCAGGCGCAAAAAGTTCGGGCAATACTGAAAAATCTCCTTTGTTTACTGCCTCATTAAGGCGACGTACGGCTGCTTTGTTCTCTTCTGCTGACATTTCATTTTCTCCTTTTTGTTATTTTTATTGCCCGGGAGGGCTGATACCTAGCTGCTGATACAAGGCGAGCAAGTTCGAATATTGCCACGCCTCTAACAACTTGCCACCTGCGAAGCGGTAAAAGAGAGCCTCTATCTGTGTAACTTGCTTACCCGTCGGGGCTATGTCCGGCAGGTTACCCTTATGTGTACCTGTAAATGTAAAACGAAGCGCCACCTTGTCCCCTTCGGCGACTATATCGTCAATGGCAAAATGATAGTCAGGAAAAGCGGTTCTTACCGTGGTAATGTATTGCCTGAAACCTTCCGGGCCTTTTAACTCCATCACGGGATTATGTAAGACATAGCTGGGCGCGATAAGCTCATCCACTACCGCCAGATTCCCCTTGTTAATTGCTTCTTCTATGATGCGACGGACCATTGCCTTGTTCTCTTCTGCTGACATTTTATTTTCTCCTTTCTATTATTTTACTGGCCAGGGGGGCTGATACCTAGCTGCTGATACAAGGCGAGCGTGTTCATATACAGCCACGCCTCCACCTGCTTGCCATTTTCAAAGCGGGCCAAGACAGCACACGGCGCTGACATTTGTTTACCCGTCGGAGCGATACCCGCCATCTCACCCGTGAACGGAACGCAATGTTACTTCGCCGTTTTAGCCTGTTCCAGATAGGCTTTGACTTGTTCAATATCCCATTCGATGAGCGGATAACTCTCCATATTTGAATAGCCTGCTTGATTGGAGGGTCCCTGAACAGTCTGAGCATATTCCTCCAGGCTACCGTATTCTCCTATGCTCACATAACGACCCCAGCCAGCTATAGAGTAGAAAGTCAACTTATCACCCATTTTCTTCTTCAAGTCTAATATATATTCAGTGTCTGCTAAGCCCACTTTCCGCTTTTCCTCTGCTGAAAGTGATGCATACGAATCTTTATAAGAACTTATTGTCAGGAATTTCATATTGTTTCTCCTTTAATAGTTATATTTTCATAGGCTAAGCATATACTACTTAAATGATACATTGATTCCTTTTATTCAATAGGCGTTACCTCCTCTATCTATATGGCCAAATAAAAAAGGACACCAGCTACCGCAGTATATATAGCGGTGCCGGTGCCCTTATAAGACGCCTAGCGCCAAACCCACCACTCATCGGCCTCAGTCTTTAAGGCACGGTTATGTCAGGTGAGTATGATTATACTCTTTTTTGCATTTTTGTCAAATCCGCCATTCTCTTCGATAAGCTGGTGGGGGGTGGGGAGAAAACTGCGGGATAAGCAGTCGATGATAAGAGGGCGTTGGGTGGGAATAGATATGATAGAGGAGGCTGTGGAGGTGGTTTGATATACCTCACCCCCTTTGTCCCCCTCTCCTGGCAAGGTCCTTCAAAGAAGGACAGGAGAGGGGGAGATAGAAAAAGCGGGGCTTCGCCCCTCTTAAACACCCCATTGGTGGTATAGGGGATATTGACTATCGGACAATCAGCCGATGATACGAGGGCGGCGGGTGGGTAAAGATATCATGGAGGGGAGGGGCAGAGTGGCTAAAGAAATCCTACTTCACTAAGGATTTTTCCTCGCCGTACTCCCGCTCTTTCCAGGTAACGCCAGCGCCGACCAGCCACCGCCAGATGGAGTAGACGACACACAGAATAATATAGCTAATGCCGAGCGGATGCAGCCAGACCGAAATCGCCGGTTCTTTGAAGCGGGTATCAACGAGCCATCGCATCAGGAGCAAAACCACCACCTGAAAAACGACCACCGCCCGCCAGGCGAAAGGCGCATTGGACATAAAGAACCCGTTCCAGAGCCAGTAGAATGGCCCCATATAGAAAAAGCAGGCAATGATAACCAGTAACAGCAACAACACCGGAGATATTGCTGTCACCGAATAGATACACCTGACCAAACCATGCCACATCGCCGCCGCCGAGGAGTACATGTTACATGAGACTACCGACGACAGGTCAACAGCCACATGGCGGCCACCACGGCGGGAGACCTCAATACCCATCCAGATATCCTCCAGAATCCGTGACCTTACCACCTCATGTCCACCGATACGCCAGTACTCTTCCCTGGAGAAGAGAAGGAACTGACCAATAGCCACCGATGGTCTCGTTGCCCTAGAGCGATGTATCCACCAGAGTGGAGCCCAGCCAATGATGATGAAGTAGATCAGCGGAACGGCTATTTTCTGAGGGAGGGAATTGGCAAGCTGCCGGGGGAACCCTGAAAGCATGGAGGTCTTGAGCTTCATAGCTATGGCAAGCACACTGCGCAGCATATGGGCCGCATGAATGGTATCAGCATCGACAAATAACAGCCATGAGCCACTGGCTTTCTGAGCAAGCTGATAGCAGGCAAAGGGCTTACCTGCCCAGTCTTCGGGAAGCGGTTCGCCCCTGATTAACCGGATACGGCTATCCTTCGCCGCCATCTCTCGTACGATTTCCGCCGTATTATCAACAGAGTTATCATCCAGCACGATAACCTCAAAATTGGGATAATCCTGTTTCTGCAGGGATTCCAGGCAGGTCTGTATATTCGCTTCTTCATCTCTGGCCGGAACCAGGATAGAGACAAGAGGCGCGGGGTCAGGCACTTTACTGTCGTTGCGCGGCGTCTTGAGGCTTCTCAGGTTTAGGATAAGATTAAGCAGAAAGCTTACCAGACCAGCCGCTATTATCACCTGATACAACATGCTTTAGCGCTTCCTATATCGTAAACAGATTTCCCCTTATGACTGCCTGAAACCAGTGGAACAGCCTACCCTTGATTCCGGGTAAGGTGTGCAGTTCCTCAAAATGCTTGACGATAAATACGGCAAGTATGCACAGCATTAAGAGCGATTCCCATGAGCTTCCCTTAGTAACAGCCACATAAGCCAACGAGCCAGCGGCGCCGAACACCACTATCCAGGCATTGACTTCAATAAAGAGAAAACCCAGCACCATGAAGGCAGCCAGAGCCAGCAACATATCATGCTGTGGCAGCGCCAGAAGCACACCGAAAGTAACGGCGACAGCCTTGCCTCCACGCCACTGGAGAAACGGCGATAGAACATGGCCCAATATCGCGCACAGCCCTACGGCAACAACCGCCAGAGCAGGCAATCCGAAAAATGAATGCGCCAGGAACACAAAAGGTGCACCCTTGATTACATCCAGAAATACGGCCAGGTAACCTAATTTCTGCCCGCCGGCACGGAAAACGTTAGCGGCCCCGGGATTACCGTCTCCGTAGTCCGTTATTTCCCTGCCGAGAAACCAGCGCCCGATATATACCGAAAAGGGACAGGCACCGAGCCAGAATGCTGCTAGAGCCAATACTGCCGTATATAGCGTTTCCATTTGTCAACTTTCCAGCCTGAGTAATATACCTTGAATATCTTGGTATACCATAATACAAAAATACCACGCCGTCAAGTACTACCAGCACGGCTATTCCTGCCTTTCAGAGCAGTAAATCGCCTTACGCCCAGAGTGATACTTCCCACAATACCCATAAATATGCCCACGGGGGTTGCGAATAATATAAGATATGTAATTACCGCTTCGATAATTTCCATTTGAGTGCTTTCTAATGCGTGAGCGCCTCCTATAATAATAGCAATACGGCTGATTACCTCCACGTAAAGGAAAGACAAAAAAATAGCCCCGACAATCGATACGATAAATAATATCAGAAACCTCTTTATTGTACGCCAGCCACGTATTGCTATATAGAAGATTATTGTAGTCGCCAGGTAACCTAAAATATATCCAGGAACGTCATCCAGCCCGATGAAAACGACGCCTATAGCCAGAACACAAAATACCACAAGCAGTATACCTGTTCCGTGTTTAAGTCTTATCAGCGCTGAGAGCTTTACCGGCATGTCCTGTACTCCATAGCCTGACCGGAGCGGTCACCATCTATCCTAATACCAATGGCAGCTTTTAGCAAGACGAAAAGTCTTAATCACAGTCTGCAATCTGGAAGGATGAAGAGAAATGGGGTATAATATAGCGAAAACCAGAGAAAGAACAGGATGAAAACCTTTTTACGCGAAGTCGCCATAACAATCATACTGGCCCTGATAATCTTCTTTGTGGCGCGGGCTTCAATGCAGACCTACGAAGTATTAATGACCAGTATGGAGCCCAACTTTTACGAGGGAGACCGGGTGGTGGTGAATAAGGTCATCTACTGGTTCGGAGAGCCGGAGCGGGGCGATGTGATAATCTTTGAAGAACCCAACGGAAGCCAGGAAGACTTTATTAAACGAGTCATTGGCGTGCCCGGCGATACTGTCGAGGTGAAAAACCGGGCCGTATATGTCAACGGCACAAAACTGGACGAGTCCTTCATCATGGATACCCCAAACTATACCCTGGAGAAGACACAGGTGCCCGAGGGAATGTACTTCGTCCTCGGCGATAACCGTAACCACAGCAATGACTCGCACCACGGATGGTTCGTAGCTCAAGACAAAATTCACGGAAAGGCCTGGCTGATAACATGGCCGCCGGATAGCTGGGGGACAGTGCCCGATTACAACCTGGGGGAGCAGCTGGTGGAGGCCAGCACATAGTCGCGCAACATGCTACGCTTCCCACTATCGACATTACGGGGGTAAGGGTGACAGACAGCGTTGAGGAAATGTTCGTAAAATCGGGGGCGGTACTGAAGGGACACTTCCTGCTTGCCTCCGGCCTGCACTCCCCCGTCTACTGGGAGAAATTCCAGGTCCTGCAATTCCCTGAATATACGGAGCGACTCTGCAGTATGATTGCCGACCATTTCCGCGGGCAAGACATCCAGGTGGTGGCCGGCCCGACCACCGGCGGTATCATCCTGGCATACGAAGTCGCCCGGCAGCTGGGCGTACGCGGCATCTTCGCCGAAAAGGAAGCAAGCGGTGAAAGAGCGTTCCGTCGCGGCTTCCACATCAGCCCAGGAGAGAGGGTCCTCATCGTGGACGACATCTTCACCCAGGGCGGCTCGATACGTGAGGTAATAGCCGCCGTAGAGAAGCTTGAGGGCGAAATCGTGGGAATCGGCGTTCTGGTCGACCGCTCCCCGCAGAAGGTGGAATTAGGTATACCTTTCTTCAGCTGCCTTCGCACGGAGGCGATTGCTTACAAACCGGAGGAGTGCCCCCTGTGCGCTAATGGCGTCCCTCTTGTCAAACCCGGCAGCAGCCAGCCATCAAAATAGAGAGTTGGCTCTTTATTAAGAGTTGATTTCTTGATACTGAACAAGTAAATAAATGGCACACCTACCTCACCCTCGATGGGCTTTATTTAGTGACCCCATCCCCCTTTGTCCCCCTTCCCCTGGGAGGGGAAGGGGGAATAATAAATAAGAGGGGCTGGCGCCCCTCTTCGCTGGTTACTCCTCTTTTGGGGGTGGGGTGTGTATACTTACGGGACAGGCCGAGGATGATATCGGGCGGCGGGTGGGAATAGATAATAAAGAAAAAGGGGGGAACAGGGGGAGGAGCAATATTACTGAATTGAATTCGGGAGGCTCATCATGGAAACTGCCGCCATAATCGCCATCATCGTAATAATCGCCATCATAATTATTTTTCTGCTGAACCACATTACCCGGCTGAAGTACGAAAGCAGATTCCGTGACTGGCAGGATAAGGAATTACTCAGGTGGCAGACCGATATGGAGCAGGCAAAGAAGTCGGCCGTTAATCAGAGTCGTGCGGTGCTGGGAGGCAAGTTCACCGAGCAGATGGTGCCCTACCTGCCCGACTTTAAATACGACCCCACCGACGCCCGCTTTATCGGCAGTCCCATCGACATGATAGTCTTCCCCGGTCTGGCGCAGGGCGACCCCCAGGAAATAGTCATTCTGGAGATAAAGACAGGCAAAAGCGGTCAGCTAACCCCGCAGCAGAATAAAATCCGCCAGCTAATCGAAGAAGGCATGGTGAGGTGGGACGTCATTCACCGGCTGGACGAGGGGGAGGGGTGATTTTCTCATTGATTGTAGTCACTCCAGCGATTCTTTACCATGCAATTTTGCCATTTTCCATTCATATCCGCAGCTATTGCATTTCCATTTCCTTTTTAGAAGAGGCAATGTAAAAGACGACCCAATAATAGCAAAAAGCAACCAAAGGACAAATAAAGCACGAATATGGAAAGTCTCATAGCGGATATCAATCGAATTGCATTTAGGACAACGCTCTTCATCAACGCTTTCGGTAGACTCAGTAACTTTTTCGGGAATACGTGCTGGAATACCTCTTAGAATCTCGGCCGCCTTCTCAGCATCAGACTTCTTTACCCAGAGTTTAACACCACCAATAGCGATAGAATAAAGCCAATTTGCGATAACCATATGTTCATCGGCAACAAATCCCTCTATTCCTTCAGACTCAAGCTTAGCCCGACTAAGGTGAGCTTCAAGAGGATAGCTAAAGGTAGCGACGGTTACCAGAGGTTCTGAAGAAATCACTTTCTTCTGCCTAGGTGGTTTTTCCGGCCGTGTATCTACAAGTTCTAATCCGCAATCGGGGCAGATTTTTACCCAGTCCTCAAACTCATCCCGACATTTTGGACAGAAAGGCATATTCGCACCTTAACTCGCCGTCAATGGACTCATTTTAGCACAATAATGCGGGAAAATCCTGACATTAATTCTGGAGTATGGTAAATATCATATGGAATAAGCCGCAAATGATACGAGGGCGGCGGGTGGGAAGAGATATGATAGATGGGGCGGGGTTGACGCTAGGTCCGCCCGAACTCTTTTTCCAGCTGCGCTTTACTCAGGTGGATGATAGTGGGTCGACCGTGGGGGCAGGTGTGGGGGTTGGCGGTCTGCTCCAGTTGACGCACCAGCGCCCGCATCTCGTCGTCGCTTAAAGCCTGTCCGCTCCTCACGGCGCCGTGACAGGCAATCGACGCCACTATCTTCTCCTCCCAATTCGTCCTGGCCTCTCCGGACAGCGTATCGAGCAGTTCCCTGAGCATCCCAGGCCAGTCGCCCGCAAGCAGGCCGGGCACCGTCCGCACCAGATAAGTGCGGCCGCCGAACGGTTCCAGGGCGAAACCGAGTTCAGTAAGTTCCTCAAAGCACGCCTTAAGAATCGCGTCCTGCCGGGGCGTTACCTCAAAGGTGACCGTCTCCAGAAGTCCCTGCACCTCCATATTCCGCTGTGCCCTCTGCTGCCTGACGTTTTCAAATCGGATACGCTCGTGGGCAGCGTGCTGGTCAATGAGGTAGAGTCCGTCGGGTCCCTCGGCGACGATGTAGCTGTTCAGGACCTGTCCCACGACCCTCAGCACCGGCAGGGACTCCAGCAGAGTCCGAGCATCAGTCGGCGTCGTAGGCGGTCGTTCGACATTCATGGGTAGAGTCCATGAAGGCTCTCCCCGGGCGGTCGGTGCGGCATAGGCGGCGGCCACCTCCTCGATTTTCGGCACCGGCATCTCCGCCACCAGGGCCTGCCTGACCGCTTTCTGGACGGCACGGAAGACCTCGGACTCGTTCCGGAATTTCACCTCGCTCTTGGCGGGATGAATATTGACATCAACCTCCGACGGCGGCAGAGAGATATTCAAAATCACCACCGGGTGCCTGCCCGTCATGAGGAGTCCGTGATAAGCCTCCTCCACGGCATAAGCGAGGAGTCGACTGCTCACCCAGCGTCGGTTTATAAAAAAACTGAGGTAACCCCGGCCGGCGCGGCCTACCTCCGGTGAGCCGACCATACCGGTCACCTGAACGGGTGAGTCCACCCCACCACCCGACCACGCCTCTTCCGACTTGCCGACCGGCAGCATCCTGCCAGCCATTTCCACCCCGTAGACATCCACGATACTATCAAGCAGTCTGCCCCGTCCCGCCGTCCTCAGGGTCGATTTGCCGTCAACGGAAAGGCTGAATCCAACCTCGGGAAAGGCCAGCGCGTACTGACTGACTACGTTGGCGATATGACTGTTCTCGGTCGGCACCGATTTCAAGAACTTCAATCGCGCCGGAACCCTGCGGAACAAATTCCGCACCGTCACCGTGGTGCCCCGGGCGCGCGCCTGATTTTGCTGTCCGGTAACATTACCGCCTTCCAGGCTGATAAAGGTTCCTACCGAATCGTTACCGTCGCAGGTGAGTACTTCCACCCGGGCTACCGCGGCGATACTGGGCAGCGCCTCACCGCGGAATCCAAGACTGCCAATAGACTGTAAATCGGAGGTACTGCCTATCTTGCTGGTGGCATAACGCTGGAAGGCAAGCGCCACCTCCCCGGCGGGTATGCCGCTGCCGTTATCCGTGACTCTGACCAGGCTCACCCCGCCGCCCCTCACCTCTATAGAGACCTGGGTGGAACCGGCATCCAGCGCGTTCTCCACCAGCTCCTTCACCACCGACGCCGGCCTCTCCACCACCTCGCCGGCGGCAATTTGGGAGACGGTATCTTTATCCAATATCTTTATGGGCATCTTGCTGAAATCTTACACGGTATCGTGTAGAATGTCAAGACTTTCCTTTACCGTTTCTTAAATTTTAACCTTTTGGGCATATTGAGTCAAAGGGGATTTATTTCTACCTCACCCCCCCCCCATCCTGACGAGGGGTCACAGGAGAGGGGGAAGATATAGAAAGAGGGGCTGCCGCCCCTCTTCGCCGGCTACTCCCCTTTCGGGGACAAATCTCCCTTAATCCCTCCTTACAAAGGAGGGAAAGATTAGCTTATAACTAAGATATACGGTTTGTACAGTCATCCTCTCCCCTTATGAAGGGGAGAGTTAGAGAGGGATTTTGCCCCGAGGGCGGCGCGGGTGGGAAAAGATGAGAAAGGGGGCAGAGGGCAACGTGAAAATCCCCCTTATTCCCCCTTTTTCAAAGGGGGAAACTGGGTGGGGGATATTTAAGGGATAAGCAGAGAATGATACGAGGGCGGCTAGGGTGGGAAAAGATATCTATAAGGGGCGGGGGTGTAGGGCAAGATACTGTCAGAGAAACTGGATTCCCGCTTTCGCGGGAACGACATATTTTTTGGGGGGATAAGGGGGGGGGCTAACTAAACCTTCTCGAGCTTCGCAAAGCTCAGTAAAAGCCTCTTTACTCCCGCGCCGTCGAAAGCCACCACCACCTCGGCATCATGCTTGACCGGCTGGCAGCTCACCACCACGCCTTCGCCGAACTGCGCGTGCCGAACGTGGTCGCCGGCCTTGAGCTCGGGTATGTCATGGTCAACCTCCGGCGCTTCGTCCCACGAAGAGGCCGGCACCTCTACCTGCCTGTCCTCGCCCTCCCATACGCTGCCGCTCGAGAGCAGGTGCGAAGGTATATCCTTCAAAAAGCGCGACGGCTGGTTAACGGCGCTGCTGCCCATCAGCCGACGGCGGAACGCCCTCACCAGATATACCCTCTGCTTGGCCCGCGTGATACCCACATAGCACAACCGCCTCTCCTCCTCAAGCTGCTCGGGGTCGTCAATAGACTTAAAATGGGGCAGGATGCCATCCTCCATACCAACGATAAAGACCACCGGGAACTCCAGTCCCTTGGCCTGGTGCAGGGTAATCAGCGTTACGGTATTGACGTTCTCGTCAAGTCCGTCAACATCGGATACCAGCGCCACACCCTCCAGAAAAGCGGCCAGTCCCTCCGGCGCCCGGTAGTCGCGGTATTCCTGCACCACCCCGCGCAGTTCCAGGATATTCTCCCAGCGTTCTTCACTGTCCACCAGGCCCGACAGGTACTGCTTGTAACCGGAGCCTTTCACCACAAGGTCGAATAAATCGATGAGATTCAACTCCTGACTCCGGGCGATGAATCCCTGTATCACGACGGCAAAACCGGCCAGCGTTTTCACCGTTCGCGGACTGAAAGGAAGGTCGGATTCAATATCTTTCGATTCGGCTAAAAGCTGCAACGCCCGGTACTCGGGGACACCCTGAGACCTCGCCCACTGCCTCAGTTCGTCCAGGCTGCGTTGACCGATGCCGCGGTGGGGAACATTGATTATCCGCAGCAGACTGACAGTATCGTAAGGATTCTGGATAAGCCGGAGATAGGCGATAATATCCTTGACCTCACGCCTCTCGTAGAATCGGGTCCCCGCCACCAGCTTGTAGGTCATTCCGTAGCGAATAAAGGCCTCCTCAAGGGCCCTGGACTGGGCGTTGGTGCGGTACATCACGGCGCAACCACCCGGCTCCACCTCCCCCTGGTTCACCAGCTTATCAATCTCGCTGACGACAAACTGGGCTTCTTCCTGTTCGCTATAGGTCTCGATGACCGTGGGCGGCAGGCCCGGTTCGTTATCCGTCCAAAGCTCCTTGGGCTTGCGCTGCCGGTTAGCCGAAATGACATGAGAGGCTGCCTCCAGAATAATCTTGGTGGAGCGGTAGTTCTGCTCCAGCAGCACCACCTTAGCCTCGGGATAGTCCTTCTCGAAATTGAGGATATTGCGCAGGTCAGCCGACCGCCAGGAATAAATCGACTGGTCAGGGTCGCCGACAACGCAGATATTGCGGTATTTCCCGGCCAGCTGCTTCATCAGTTCGTACTGGACGAGGTTGGTATCCTGGAACTCGTCCACCTGGAGGTGCAGGTAGCGGGACTGGTAACGTTCCAGCAGCTCCGGGTCCTGCCGGAAGAGTTGTACCGTCTTCATCAGCAAATCGTCGAAGTCCAGAGCGCTGCTTTCGGTCAGGAGCTTCTGATAGTGCTCGTAGACGCGCTGAACGACCTCTTCGAAATAGCTGCGGCTGTGCTTGAGATAGTCGGCGGGCGTCAGCATCCGGCTCTTGGCGGCGGTAATGGCCGACTGTATGGCACGGGGGGCATACTGTTTGGGGTCGAGCCCCACCTCCTCAAGGCTCCGTTTGAGCAGGCTTATCTGGTCGTCATCATCATAGATACTAAACTGGGAGTCGATGCCGATGGCCTTGCCGTCGCGGCGCAGGAAACGGGCGCAGATGGCGTGGAATGTGCCGAGGGTCAGGTCCTTGACGGAGCCGCTGACCAGATGGTTCATCCTTTCGGTCATTTCCCGGGCGGCTTTATTGGTGAAGGTTACCGCCATGATGCGGTAGGGACTGACCCCGCAGACCCGTATAAGGTAGGCAACACGGTGGGTAATGACCCTGGTCTTGCCGCTGCCGGGTCCAGCTAAGATAAGCACCGGCCCTTCAATAGCCTCCACGGCTTCTCTCTGGGCGGGATTTAGCTCGGCGAGGATATCCATCAATATGATTATAGCATTTATGGGGGTGTGGAGACCAAAAGCCATTATAAGAGGATATTATCTGGCGTTAGTTCTAGTAGTAAACCTGTACTCCGTATGACTCAAGCCAGGGAATGCAGGTCTCCACGGAAAATTCGTTTAACGGATTATCTTCCAGAGAAAAATGAGGGACGGCTGAACCGGAGGCCGGCAGGGTGCTGTCCAGCAGCGGCGAGATATCCTCGATGCTGTTCTCCGACAGGATGAGGGTGAGTAAGTCGGTCAGATTTCCCAGGGGGGTAATATCGGCGATATCGTTATGACGCAGGTTGAGATGAACCAGAGCGCTCAGGCCGGCCAGAGGGCTGATGTCGCTGATGCTATTATAGCCACAATTAAGGGAGGTCAGCCTGGTCATATCCGCCAGAGGTGAAAGGTCGCTTATCCGGTTTCCCATGATATCCAGTAAGTCCAGGGCAGTCAGGCCAGCCAAAGGGCGGATATCACTGATGTTATTGTTATTCAACGAAAGCCCTTGAAGCGAGGTCATTTCCGCCAGCGGGGAGACATCACTAATCCCGTTATCTTCGAGAAAGAGACCATCAAGACCCGGTAGTCCCGAGAGGCAGGGAATCGTCTGAATATTATTGCCATTGAGAACGAGAAACTTCAGCGCCGGAAGGTTCAAAATGGGCGACAGGTCACTTATCTGGTTATCTATGAGCATGAGTACCCGCAGGTTGCGGCAGTGTTCCAGACCCGTCAGGTCGGTGATACCCTTTTCCGCAGCCGAAAGGCCTTCGATTCTATCCAGGTCGCTGGCACGGATATCTCCGTCTGGCTTCCCGATAGCTTCACGAATTACGGATTCGAGACCAGCATCTGGGAAATCGATTACCGGGTCGGCTCTGAGGAAATACTGGTTATCACCGAACACCACCCCGGCACCCAGCGTAAGCGTTATCAGCAAGACCGCCGCGCCGATGACGATTGCTTTCAGTTTCACAGGGTCCCCCTTGTGATAATACGGTTTTACAAATTATGACAGATGAATTACCTCAGAGCATCCAAGCTAACCCCCATTCTTACGCAGGTTAATATCAATTTACGGAGAGCTTTGTATCCAATAAGACCTTTCGGGAAATAGCCGGCTTGATTTCACCCACAGCTTTGGATATACTCGAATCAGGGAAGATGTTTTCTCCATGAGGTGGCTGATATGAAACGTATATTATGGATAGCAGGCTGTTTACTACTGGTATTAATCGTTCTCGGGGCGGCCGGCTGCGACACCATAACCCCGCCTTCCACACAGACAACCGCTACCGACGGCGTTATCTCCGGTCAAAATACCGGCATCTGGGTAAGCGGCACGGGGAAGGTAAGCGTCACACCTGATATCGCCATACTGCAGGTGGGCGTCGAGGCTCAGGAGGCCACTGTGTCCGAGGCGATGGCCAGGGCCTCCGAAGCTATGGCTAACGTCGGGCTGGCGCTCATTAATAGAGGTATCGAAGGCGAGGATATCCAGACCCACTATTTTTCTATTCAACAACGTACCAGGTGGGATGACTTCACCGACGAGGAGATTGTTACCGGCTATAGAGTGACCAACAAGATGACTGTCAAGATAAGGCATTATGTTGTTGAAAGCACTACTCTTGATTACAAGGCAAGCAACATCATCGATGCCGTCGCCAGAGCCGGCGGCGACCTTATCAGGATAGACGACTTCAGCTTTTCCATAGAAGACCCGACCGTCTACTACGACGAAGCCAGGGAAAAGGCAACTGCCGATGCTAAAGCCAAAGCCAAGAAACTGGCCGAACAGACCGGAGTCAATCTGGGAGAGCCTACATATATCTCCGAGAGCGCCTACATGCCTTCCATCTACGGAGGCATGATGTACGGAATGGCGGAAGCGGCCATCCCGGTACCAGCCCCGATGATAGAGCCGTCCATCAGCCCGGGCGAGATTCAGGTTACCCTTACCGTGCAGATAGCCTACAGCATCAGGTAGCCGCGCGTAAAAACCGGCCCTAATCTGCCTGACATTGCACTTACCTTATGACAAGTGCTAGAATGACAGTAGTCTGATTAACAAGAGGTAAGATGTGTTTACCGGCATCATTGAAGAAATCGGCACCGTTGCTTCTGCTCCAGGCGGACGGCTGGCCATCGGCGCCAGTAAGGTTCTTGAAGGAATGCAGCTGGGCGGCAGCATCGCTGTCAACGGTGCCTGCCAGACAGTAACAGATTTTGACGGCAGGTGTTTCTCCGTTGACGTCATGCCGGAGACACTCAAGCGGACCAATCTCGGACGGCTACGCATCGGAGACAGGGTTAACCTGGAAAGACCGCTGGCGCTGGGCGGGGAACTGGGCGGCCATCTGGTACAGGGACATGTTGACGATACCGGTAAAATAGCTTCCATCGTAAAAGAAGGCGAAGCCATTTTGATGAGCTTCGAAGCCCCCCCCGAGGTAATGCGCTATATCGTACCCAAGGGCTTTATCACCGTGGACGGTGCCAGCCTGACCGTAGTAAGTAAGGACACCACCTCTTTCCAGGTCTCTATCGTCAGCTATACCCGCCAGCATACAACGCTGGCAGATAAAAATACGGGGGATACAGTCAACCTGGAAGTGGATATTATCGGTAAATACGTAGACGAGTTCAACAAAGCGCAAAGCGCCGGTATAACCGCCGAATTTTTGCAGGAGCATGGCTTCCCGGTAAACTGAAAACCCCTGCCGGGTGAGGAGTATTAATCAATGACACTGGCAACAATTCCCGAAGCTATCGAAGACTTTAAAGCAGGAAAATTCGTCATCGTCGTTGATGATGAGGACAGGGAAAACGAAGGCGACCTTGTCATGGCCGCCGAGAAGGTTACCCCGGAGGCCATCAACTTCATGGCGACACACGGGCGCGGGCTTATCTGTACGCCGATGACAGGACAGCGGATAGACGAGCTTAAAATACCCATGATGGCCAGCAATAATACCTCGCGTTTCGGCACCGCCTTCTCGGTATCGGTCGAAGCCAGGGAAGGGACTAGCACCGGTATCTCGGCGGCGGACAGGGCGAGGACAGTCCAGGTTCTGGTCGACCCGGAGAGCCGGCATGAAGATATCGTCATGCCGGGGCACATGTTTCCCCTGCGCGCCAGGGAGGGCGGTGTCCTGGTACGAGCGGGGCAGACCGAAGCCACAGTAGACCTGGCCAGACTGGCCGAACTCGCACCGGCGGGTGTCTGCTGCGAGATAATGAACGAAGACGGCACCATGGCGCGATTTCCTCAACTTGAGGCTTTCGCCGAGAAGTTCGGCCTGAAAATCGTCAGCGTAGCCGACCTCATCGCTTACCGCTACCGGCACGAGAGACTGGTACAGCGGGTGGCCGAGGCCAAGCTGCCCACCCCGTTCGGCAACTTCAGGGTAATCGCCTATAAAAGCAGCACCGACCCTGCCGAACACCTGGCGCTGGTGATGGGTGATATAGCTACCGACGAGCCGGTACTGGTGCGGGTACACAGCCAGTGCCTTACCGGGGATGTTTTCCACAGTCTGCGCTGCGATTGCGGCGAGCAGATTGAGATGTCCATGAAGAGGATAGCCGAAGAAGGCCGCGGTGTCGTCCTTTACATGAGACAGGAGGGCCGGGGCATCGGTATACACAATAAGATAAAGGCGTACGCCCTGCAGGATAACGGCATGGATACCGTCGAGGCCAACCTTTCGCTCGGTTTTAAAGCCGACCACCGCGATTACGGCGTCGGCGCCCAGATACTGGCGGACCTGGGGATACGTACTATGCGGCTGATGACCAATAACCCCAAGAAGATAAGCGGCCTGGAAAGCTACGGGCTGAAGATAGTGGAGCAGCTTCCGATTACCACCGAACCCAACCCGTACAACCGCCGTTACCTCCGGACAAAACAGAATAAAATGGGGCATCTCCTGAAAGTGCCGGATACGGCTGACGAATAAAACATAGTTTAAGGAGATAACAATGAGCAAGCAATATGAAGGTACGCTTCTTGGAAAAGGGCTGAAGTTCGGTGTGGTTATCTCGCGTTTTAACGAGTTCTTCAGTAAGAAACTGCTCGAAGGGGCGCAGGATGCCCTGCTCCGGCACGGCGTTAGCGAAGAGGATATTGAAATCGCCTGGACGCCCGGCTCATTCGAGATGCCGCTGATTGCCCAGAAACTAGCCCAGACCAAGAAGTACGATGCCGTTATCTGCCTTGGAGCCGTAATTCGCGGCGGCACACCTCACTTCGACTACATTGCGGCCGAGGTCACCAAGGGAATCGCCAAGGTTAATATGGATACCGGCGTGCCTGTCATTTACGGAGTCATCACCACCGATACCCTGGAGCAGGCCATCGAGCGCTCCGGAACGAAAGCCGGCAACAAGGGCTTCGATGCGGCCGTGAGCGCCATAGAGATGGCCAACCTTGTTAAAGCTCTCGGTTAGGTAGTACAGACAGGCGGAACGCGGTCAGCCCAGGGTCTCGCTTCCTCCAGCTGCGCGGCCAGGCGAAACAGAGTGGCTTCATCGCCGTATCTACCAGCAAACTGCATACCGATGGGGAGTCCTTCATCGTTCCAGTAGAGCGGCACGGACATGGCCGGCTGACCGGTGACATTAAAAAGCGGCGTGTAGGGCGCAAACTTATAGGCCTCCTCGGCAAGAAGGTCTATCCCGACAAGACGCTTGATTAAACCTCCGGCATTGAGACGACCGAGTAATTTCACCATTACATCCTGAATTCCTTTTAATCGGAACTCACCCGTTTTCAAGGGCGGCATAGCCAGTGTCGGCGTCAGCAGGACGTCATATCTTTCGAAAAATTCTCCAACCTTCCGCGAGGCAAGCTGAATCGAGTTGATAGCATGAGATAAATCGGACGCCGGGAATTTGTCACCGAGTAAGGCAATAATCCAGGTGATGGGCTCAAAATCCTTATAAGAAGCCTTGCGGTTGAGCAATTTGCTGGCTTCATTAATCATCGCCCTAGTTTCGCTACATACTATCATAATAAAAGCCCTGGAAATAGCCTGGCTGTCTATCGGCGGCATAGCTTCCGCTACCTCATGACCGAGTTCCTGACACAGTTTAACGGTTGCCTCCAGGCCCTTGATACAATCTTCTTCGACGGTACCGCCGAGGAAAGGCTCCGCTGTGAAGGCAATACGCAGTTTTCCGGGATCCTCCCCTACCTCACTCAGGAAGGAGCGAGCCGGCGGCGCCGCGTAATAAGGAGCCCCGGTATCAGGGCCAGCCGTAGCATCCAGCAGGGCGGCGCTATCTCGCACGGAGCGGGTAACAGCGTGGTCGCCGGCAAGGCCGCGCCACATATCACCAAAATCGGGGCCGGCCGGAACACGCCCACGGGTCGGCTTGAGGCCGAAGACACCGCAGCAGGAAGACGGAACGCGTATGGAACCGCCGCCATCACTGGCGTGGGCCGCAGGCACCATCCTCGCGGCTACGGCTGCTGACGAACCGCCGCTGGAACCGCCGGTGGTGCGGGTCAGGTCCCAGGGGTTATTGGCGGGGCCGAATAACTCCGGCTCGGTCACAAACGCCAGACCAAACTCCGGCGTATTGGTCTTGCCGATGGTGACAACTCCGGCGGACTTGAACCGACTGACCAACTCACTGTCGTGGTCCGGTATAAAGTCCTTAAAGAACTTACTGCCATTAGTCAGAGGAACCCCAGTATAAAATGCCGATAAATCTTTCAGCAGGAAGGGAACACCCCTGAAAGGGCCGTCCGGCAGGTCTTCTCCGGCGGTCTGGCGAGCCTGTTCGTACATCTTGTAGACGACGGCATTAAGCTGCGGATTGAGTCTTTCAATACGGCCTATCGCCTCTTCAACCAGCTCACCGGGCTTGACCTCTTTCCTGCGTACAAGCTCAGCCAGACCGAGTCCATCATATTTATCATAATCACTAAAACCAGCGACCATGAACCTGCTCCTAACCCGATAGATATAATCGGCTATAAATCTCAGAGTTAATCCCAAGACTTCCCTTCAGGAAGGCTTTAAAAGAGGGAAATAAGTTTATTCTTAAGTAAGTACGGTGGCAATTTTAGCTCAGTCGGTGACCTTGTAAACGGTATCTCCCGTCCTCACCCTGTCAGGAACCTTAATACCTACGGAATCGCCTTTCTTGGCCTCGCTGACATCGGCATTGTCAATCTGCATCGAGGCAATCACCATCTCGATATCCGTGGTATGTCCCTGGATGTGAATCTTGTCCCCTACTTTCAGCGTCCCGGTTATATCAATTCCAGCGACTACCGGATGGGCAAAGAAGTCCATCACCTTGCCCACTTCTTTCTCAGCCATTTGACTTCCCTCCTTAATCATTAATGCAAAGCAGACAAATGCTTGTTTTAGGATTATACCCTTACATTTTCTATAAATCAACATCCAGAGACTGGATTGATTTTAACAAAGAATTCATGAATTTTTTATGCTCTATATACAGCCTGAATTATAGACTGATATATAGAAAGTCCCATTAATACCGGACAAATTATCAATCGGAGGCGGTAATAACAGATGTCCGAACTAAATGGTCTCAGCAATCGAACCAAGATACTGCTTTTACTCTGGTCGCTGTTTCTGGCTGCCGGTTTTTTCTGCTGGGGCATAATTTACAGCAGAATGAACGAGGGAGACGAGATAATCACTCCTTCAATTACCCAGAGCGAAGAAATATGTTTTTCGTCTCCCTGCATACATGAGAATTTCAACTAGGAATGATTAGCTTTGTCTGAACTGAATAACCTGCGTAAACCAAGCAAGATTCTTTTATCCGTACTGGCGCTGGCACTGGCGGGGGGCTTTTTCTGCTGGGGACTGGTGTACAGTAAGCTCACTCTTACACCTGAGAGAATCGTCCATACGGTAACGAAAAATGTCGACCGCTGTATAGAAAAACCTACGGTTGAAGTGGTTGAAACACTTATTGAGAAGAAGGTTATTGAGGAAGTACCGGTTATAGAATACATAGAAGTAGAAAAAGAGGTCCCGCTGGAGCTGAGAGAGTTTGAATCGGAAGAGGAGCTGGCCGAATGGCTGGCAGTCGATAAGACCGATGAAATCCCCTATATGAAAGACATATTCGAGTGCGAAAATTTCGCACGGTCATTAATGAAACGCGCTCTGAATGACGGCAACTATATGTCTTTTCAGGTATTGAAGAACTATACCAGACCAGAGACAAAGGAATTTACAGAGGGACCGCACGCCATAAACAGCACAATCATAGGAAATTACGTTTACTTTATAGACCCCCAGACAGACGAGTACTGGATAACTTACAAACTTGAGCAGGTGCCGTAAATCAGACAGGCCACGGAACCGCCTCCACTTACACTTTCTAAAACCAACATAAGACCGGGTGAACCTGCCACGCCCAGCTTTTGACATACCGTCCCCCGAGACATATAATGGTTCTGACTGTACTTGCCCTGAGGAATGAAACCTTGGCGAAGAAAGACGAGTTAGAACCGTTAAAAGACGAGTCAACACCCGATATTGAGCGAATCATTCAGCGCATTGACATGCTGGACCGGCGCCTGGATAATGTTGACTCTATCGTATCCGTAGTTGCCGAACGGGTAATGCAGCAACCGATTACCTTCATGGTAACCTGCTCTAAATGCGGGCAGAAAATGGAAGTTGCTATCATAGGCACCGAGAAACCAAGTCGATAGTAGTAACTTTATGTAAATCAGCTATCTTTCAGGCTACATCCATTCCATTGATTAATATAATAAGGTTATAGTTTAATATACCCAGTCCCTGGTGGCTGGTGACTAACCAAACCGAATAAGAAACATACCAATAACGATAGGGGGTTAACATGGCAATAGCCGCTAGAATCGACCAAACCAGGTATGACATCTTCCGAAGACGATACGAACTGAGCGTACCCAAGAAGCTGGCCTTGGCGCTCGGCATGGCAGCGCTCATCGGCCTAATGGCCCAGGCCAGAGTCTACCTTCCCTGGAGTCCGGTGCCGGTAACGGGGCAAACCTTTGCCGTGCTTCTGGCCGCTGTAATCCTGGGGAGGTGGTGGGGTGGCATCAGTCTTACCATGTATGCCGGACTCGGCATGGCGGGAGTCCCCTGGTTTCAGGGCCTGAACGGTGGACTCGCTTACATGGCCGGGCCTACCGGCGGTTATATTGTCGGCTTTATCCTGGCTGCCCTTTTCCTCGGATATATTACCGATAAATATATCAGGTCAAGAAGCTTCGTGAGTATGCTCGGACTAATGCTCTTTGCCAGCCTTGTCCTTATTTATGTCCCCGGACTTATTCAACTCGGACTCTGGCTCAATATGGTAAAAGGCGAACCGGTCACGTTCACCGGTCTACTCACGATAGGAGCCATACCCTTCATCGCCGGTGACATTACCAAGGCAGTCCTGGCGGCGGCTATAGCCAAAGGATTGACCCCAAAACAGGCCTTTAATGGTGAGGCCGACAAAGATAAGCGGTCACGATGGCGCGTGCACTGAGGACTTAAGAGACATGTCTCTTGTTAGATTCTAGCCCCAAAATAACTGCGGGTAAACTGGCCAAAGGCAATGGTGCAAATAAGCATGAGAATCGCCATGAAGTAAAAAGAGAATTCAACGCCTAATAAATCGGATGCCAGGCCGGCCAGAATCGGCCCAACGGACATGCCCACGCCCATGCCCATATTGAACATGGCCATAGACATACCCATACCAAATTTCCTTCCCTCTTCAATTACAAGAGCCGAAGCAGACGGTAAAGCGGTAGCGTCACCAATAATAGCGATAGCCAGAAAAAACATCAATGACCAGAAGCCGACAGCCTGAGGAACCAGAATCATGGAGATTAATATACCAAGACTCCCAATAACCACAATCGACCTTTTATTAAACCTGTCGGCGAGTCGGCCGGTAAATATCTGAATCAACCCGGCTCCCAGGACGAGGACCGATAGTATCGTACCGATAAGCGACGAACTCAGTCCGAGAGTCAGTCCGCCAAAGACCGGGATGAAAGTCTGAACGATACCCCGGTGGGCCGAATCACCAATCTGGAAGCTAAAGAGTCCCCGGCTTAAATTGCTCGACGCTATATCCTTAAAAGAAGACCCCGGAGCAGTCTCTTTCTTCTGGTGGGTAACTTCCGGCAGGAAGAGGGCGACACCCAGAAATGCCAGCACATTAAGACCGCCCATAACGTAGAAGGCCGAATTCATCCCGAAATAATCGGTCAGAATTCCACCCATAAGGGGACCACAGCCCCACCCTACTAAAAAAGTGGCGTTAAAGAGTCCCATCCATTTCCCTTCTTCTCCCTCGGGGGCAATATCGCCGATATAGGCCTGGGCGATGGGCTGGACAAAGCCAGCGGCCACACCCTGCAACAGCCGTATTACCAGCAGGCTACCTACGTTATTCGCGAGGACATAGGCAAAAGATGTCAGGGCGAAAATAAAAAGGCCGACGGATATTACCATTTTGCGGCCGCGGCGGTCCGACAGTTTACCGACAAAAGGCAGAACAACCGTGCGGGAAATCGCGTAACCGGCAAAGATTACGCCAATCCAGACACCGGTGGCACCCAAGTCTTTGGCATAAATGGGTAAAAGCGGTGCTATGATGCCGATACCGATCATCGAGGAAAAGATAGATAACCCTAAAATGGGGAAAATTTTCTTTATAGAGAGGGGCACGATTCAGTCTATCACAGTGAAGTCGCGAATGTAAAAGCAGCCTGAACTACCTGCCCAGCCAGCCCTGACCGTCCTGAAACCCAATTGCGCTCGTAGCTAATCGCTGATATAATAAAAACCGTGAATACCGAAGATAATCTGGAGATAATGCGTCACTCGGCCTCTCATGTCATGGCCGAGGCGGTACTATCCGTCTTCCCGGAAGCCAAATTCGGCATCGGCCCGGCTATAGAGGACGGCTTTTATTACGACTTCGATTTACCACGCCCGCTCACACCCGATGACCTCCCCGTTATTGAGGAGCGAATGAGCGAGATTATCAAAGCCGATTTGCCTTTCACCCACAAGGAGCTTACCAAGGAAGAGGCGAAAAAATTATTTGCCGCCCAGCCCTACAAGCTGGAGCTGATTGACGAGATTCCGGATGAGAAGGTGGGCATCTATGAGCAGGGCAATTTTGTTGATTTATGCCGCGGACCCCACGTCAAGTCCACCGGAGAAATAAAGGCCTTCAGGCTGACCAATATCGCCGGTGCTTACTGGCGCGGCAACGAACGCTTCCCCATGCTGCAGAGAATCTACGGCACCGCCTTCAATAACCAGAAAGAACTCGATGAGCACATAGCCACCATAGAAGAGGCCAAGAAGCGTGACCACCGTAAGCTGGGCAAGGAACTGGAGCTGTTCACCACATCCGAGGAGATAGGCAGCGGACTTATTATCTACCTGCCGAAAGCGGGGCGCATCCGCGCCGTTATCGAGGAGTTCTGGAGACAGGAGCATTTCGCCAACGGCTATGAAATCCTGTACACCCCGCATATCGGATTGAGCCGGCTCTGGGAAATCAGCGGACACCTAGACTTCTATCAGGAGAATATGTACTCGCCGATTGATATCGAGGGACAGGACTATTACCTCAAACCAATGAACTGCCCCTTCCACATGTTCGCCTACAAATCCCAGGTGCGCTCCTACCGCGATTTACCCTTACGCTGGGCAGAATTGGGCACCGTTTACCGTTACGAACGCAGTGGAGTATTACTCGGCCTGATGCGTACCCGGGGAATCACCCAGGACGATGCCCACATTATCTGCACGCCGGAGCAGATGAACAGCGAGATATCCGAGGTGCTCCGCTTTTCACTGCATATGTGGCGCGTCTTCGGCTTCCAGAAGTATAAGGTCTACCTGTCCACACGCCCCGACAAATCCATAGGCACCGAACAGTTGTGGCAGGATGCGCAGGACGCCCTGCGGAGAGTTATCGATGAGAACAAGCTTGAATACGAGGTCGATGAGGGGGGCGGCGCTTTCTACGGTCCCAAAATCGACCTGAAAATCGAGGACGCTATCGGGCGCGAATGGCAGATGACCACCATCCAGTTCGATTTCAACCTGCCGGAGCGTTTCGATTTAGTCTATATCGGGGCGGACGGCCAGGAGCACCGACCTTACATGATACACCGCGCCCTGCTCGGTTCCTGGGAGCGGTTCTTCGGTCTCCTGATAGAGCATTACGCCGGCGCTTTCCCGGTATGGCTGGCACCGGTTCAGGTTAAGCTGATTCCAGTAGCTGACCGCCACCTTGACTATGCCCGTAAACTCGAGAGTGAACTCAAAAGTCGGAGGGTGCGTGCGGAGGTCGATGACCGCTCCGAACGCATGAACCTCAAAATAAGGCAGGCACAACTGGAGAAGATACCTTATATGGTCATCGTCGGTGATAAAGAGGTAGCTGATAATACGGTTTCCGTTAGATGCCGCAGCGGCGAGCAAATGCCCACCCAACCCTTCGCCAGTTTTCTGGAAACCATAAGTGCGGATATCGCCAATAAGGTATAATAATAATGATATTGCTGGCAGATTCCAGGAGTTGATTTACCTTGCTATAATATGGTATAGTTTTTGTTCGTAGGATACCTGTGCGAGGAGGAGGTAAGAAAGGACATAGTTAAACAACTTCGTGTCAACGAGCGGATCATAGCCAAAGAGGTTCGCCTGGTGGGGGATAAGGGGGAGCAGCTTGGAATAATGCCCCTGGTTCAGGCACGAGAGACGGCGAGAAAGCACAACCTGGACTTGGTTGAGGTAGCGCCTACATCAGTACCTCCTGTCTGCCGCCTGCTTGATTATGGAAAATACAAATACGAGCAGGCGAAGAAAGAGCAGCAGGCAAGGAAGAGCCAGAAGGTCTCGTTGCTCAGGGAGGTTCGTCTACGCCCGAAAATCGGTATTCATGACTTTGAGGCCAAAGCCAGGACGGCCAGGAAACTACTGACCGACGGAGATAAGGTTAAAGTAACATTGATGTTCCGGGGACGTGAAGCCACTCATCCGGAGCTTGGCTGGAAAGTCTTACAGCGGATGGTGGAATCGCTAAATGACATTTCTTCACTGGAGAGGCAGCCGCTTATGGAGGGGAGGCGGATGAATATAATTCTGGCGCCGGGCAGTACTAAGGCTAAAGCCAAAGAAGAGGCAAAAGAAGAAACCAACAAAAAAGCCAAGGAAGAAACAAAGGAAGCTCAACATGCCGAAACTTAAAACCCATAAAGGCGCCAAGAGCCGCTTCCATGTTACCGGAAGCGGCAAGATTATGAGAGTCAAAGGGCCAAAGAGCCACCTGCGCCGCCGCAAAGCCAAGCGAGTCAAGGGCTTATTCGATAAGACAATAGAACTGCATCCCAGTGACCGCACCAGGATTAAGAGGCTGATACCGTACGGGGCTAAATAGGAGGTACTTTCATTTGTCAAGAGTAAAAAGAGGCGTAACCACACACCGCCGTCATAAGAAGGTGCTGGCCTTTACCAAGGGGCACCGGGGGACCAAGCATTCACTCTTCCGCCGCGCCAATGAGTCGATGCTCAAGTCCTTGAGTTACGCCTACGCACACCGCCGCGAGCGCAAGGGTGACATGCGGCGACTGTGGATTTTACGCGTCAACGCCGCCTGCCGCGCCCGGGGAATCACCTACAGTCAGTTCATGGACGGACTAAAAAAGTCCGGCATCGAGATAAACCGCAAGATGCTTGCCGATATGGCAGTCAGGGAGCCAGAAAGCTTTAGCAACTTGGTTACTGTAGCTGGAGGGAAAGCGCAGGACTGAGAACTCCGATTAAAAAAGACGTCCCCGACTTCCCCTTCCCTTCAGCAACGGAAGGGGATTTTTCGTAAAGACCAGCCCGGAAATACGGTAAAAATGTTAGAAAAAGTTGAAGAGATAAAAGCGGAAGCACTGAAGCAGCTTGATGGTATTGACAACGTCAAAGACCTGGAATCATGGCGTGTTTATTACCTGGGTAAGAAAAGCCCGCTTACCCAGATTCTCCGTGGCCTGGCCGCATTGTCCATAGAAGAACGAAAGACTATCGGTGCCGTCGCCAACCGGGTTAAAGCCCTCCTGGAGAATAGCTCCGGTGAAAAAGCGAAATCTCTCCGTGAAGTACAGCTTACCGCGGAGGCCAAAGAGGCGGCCTTCGATATCAGCCTGCCGGGTCGTCCCTGCCCTGTCGGGCACCTGCACCCCATCACGCAGACCATTGACGAGATATGCGATATATTCGTCTCCATGGGATTCCAGGTAGTGACAGGGCCTGACGTCGAGTGGGACTACTATAACTTCGAAGCCCTGAACATTCCTGCCGAGCACCCGTCCCGCGATGACATGTCGACATACTGGATTGACAACGAGACAGAAGACAGGGAGAGAGCGAAGCTTCTGCGCACTCACGGTACCGCGGTCAGCGCCAGAGTTGCCGAGACCATGAATCCACCGATTAGAACGATTGAGCCGGCGAGAGTGTACCGCTACGAAGCAACAGACGCCACCCATTTAAATATCTACCATAACATCGACGGCCTGGCCGTGGATAAAGGCATTACCATGGCCGACCTCAAGGGCACATTGTACGAGTTCGCCCGCCGTTTCTTCGGTGAAGACAGGAGAGTACGCTTCCGCGTTGACTATTTCCCCTTCGTCGAGCCCGGTGTCGAGATGGCCATCGACTGTATTGCCTGCCACGGCAGCGGCTGCCGCCTGTGCGGCAACTCCGGCTGGATTGAGATACTGGGGGCGGGGATGACACATCCCGATGTATTGCGGCGGGGGGGCATCGACCCCGAAGTGTACACAAGCTTTGCCTTTGGCATGGGTCTGGAACGGCTGCCCATGCTGCGTTACGGAATTGACGACATCAGGCTGTTTTATAATAACGACCTGAGATTTCTAAGGCAGTTCTAGAGTAGAGATATGAAAGTACCGTTAAACTGGCTGAAAGACTACGTGGACGTAACGCTAGCTCCGGCCGAGCTGGCCAACAGGCTGACACTGGCCGGCTTTGAGGTCGGTGAGCTGGAGGTAATCGGCGGCAGCTGGGATAACGTTATCGTCGGGCAGATAACGGCAGTCGAGCCCCACCCCAACGCCGACCGGCTCCACCTGGCCACGGTGGACTTAGGCACGGAGCAGGAGACCGTTGTCTGCGGGGCCCCCAACCTTAATACCGGCGACAAGATTGCCTTCGCCCGCACTGGTGCCCGGCTGATAAATCCCTATAACGGTGAAACCGAGGAACTGAAACCGGCCAAGATAAGGGGTGTCGTTTCCAGCGGCATGATTTGCTCCGAGAAGGAACTCGGCATCTCCGACAGCCACGAGGGTATCATGGTCTTATCAGAAGAAGCAACTACCGGCACGCCGCTGTCCGACTACATGGGAGATGTTGTTCTGGACCTGGATATAACCCCCAACCGCCCCGATTGCCTCTCGGTAGTAGGTATCGCCCGTGAGGCGGCCGCCCTGAGCGGGCAGAGTCCGCATATCCCCGAAATAAGATACGATGAGACGGCAACTCCCATAGAGGGGCAAATATCGATACAAATAGCCGACCCCGACCTGTGTCCCAGGTACTGCGCCAGCCTCATTACCGACATTAAGATAACCGAGTCTCCTCCCTGGATGCAGGAACGACTCATAGCCTGCGGGCAACGCCCTATAAACAATATTGTCGATATAACCAACTACGTGATGCTGGAGTACGGGCAGCCCCTGCACTCCTTCGACTACGATAGAATCAGGGGCAAGAAAATCATCGTACGCCGGGCTGCCGAGAGCGAGGACTTCACCACCCTTGATGAGACAGAACGGAAACTCACCGGCAACATGCTGACCATCGCCGACGGCGAGGGAACGGTGGCCATAGCCGGGGTGATGGGCGGCCTCAACAGCGAGGTCACCGAAAATACCACCGCCATCCTGCTGGAAGCCGCCAGCTTCAACGCCGCCAGCATCCACTATACCAGCCGCCACCTCGGCCTGACGAGTGAAGCTTCCATGCGGTTTGAACGGGGCATCAGCGCCGGCATGACGATACCCGCCCTGAACCACGCCACGCAATTGATTGCTCAGCTGGGCGGCGGCAAAGTCGCCAAAGGCATCATCGATGTCTATCCCGGCAAACAGGAGCCTGCGCCCATCCTGCTGACGCCGGGTGAAGTGGAGCGTATCGTCGGCATAAAGGTCAGCCTTAAAAAAATGACGGAAGCGCTGACGGCGCTGGGCTTCGATTGCCAGGCCGATGCCAGGCAAATACGGGTTACTGCCCCATACTGGCGCAGTGACATCAAGCAGGCGGTCGACCTCATCGAGGAAGTCGCCCGTATCATCGGCTACGAACAGATTCCTACCACCATGCTCAGCGACCCGCTGCCGCGGCAAAATCCCGACCCTGTACTCAGCCTGAACAGAGAGATTAGGCATGTTCTGGCCGGTTATGGCTTTCAGGAGGTTATGACCTATACGCTTACCAGCCTGGAGATGCTGACGAATCTCGTGCCCGACAGGACACCACCGGAGCCGATGCCAATTCGCGTGGCCAATCCGATGACCGCCGAGCAGGAATACCTGCGTCCCAATCTCCGCGCCAACCTTCTGGCCACCCTTGCCGCAAACCGGCGTTATGAAGATAGCGGCATCAGGCTTTTTGAACTGGGCAAGATATATCTCCACAGGGAAAATGACCTGCCCGCTGAACCCGACGTGCTGTGCGGCATACTGAGCGGCACCAGGGTTGAGACATCATGGCTCGGCGTCGACGGCTCGTTTGATTTTTACGACGTCAAAGGAGCAGTCGAAGCCCTGCTCCAGCACCTGGACGTCACGGCAAGTTTCCAGAAAAGCAGCGACAAAGGACTGCATCCCACCAGACAGGCCGCTATCGTCATTGAAGATAACGGTATGAAAGTAAAACTGGGTCTCCTTGGCGAGCTGCACCCGAAGGTGGTCGATGCCTTTGAGATTGCCGAAACGGTCTGCCTGTTCGAAATCAATGTGACCACCCTGCTGCCCTTCGCCACCGGTCATGAGATGTACCAGTCCATACCACGTTTCCCGAGCACCATCAGGGACCTGGCGCTGGTCGTCGATGCCGGTGTGACCCACCAGCGAATCCTGGAGATTGTCCAGAGCTACCCGCTGGTCAGCGAGGTGGTACTCTTCGATGTTTACTCCGGTAAGCAGGTGGCCCCGGGCAAGAAGTCACTCGCCTACCGGCTTGTCTACCAGTCGCCCACACATACCCTGACCGACGAAGAGGTCAACAAGGTACAGGCACAAATCCTGGACAGGTTATCCGGTGAGCTTGACGCAACCTTAAGAGGTTGATAAGCCTACTCCCAGCGGAAGAAGCGAGATGATAAGGCACCCGCCACTACCAGAACACCGGCCGTTATCAGAGAAGCCTGTTCATGCCAGCCGAAGCCGAGCCACGGGTCCTGTAACATCAGAATAACGTAGCGTAACGGCGTGAAATCCCCGATTGCCTGCATTGCCCCAGTCATGACCTCTCGCGGAGGCCCAGCACCACCGAGGATAAGCATCACGAAAAAGAGCAATATTCCCACACCCTGCGCCGCCCGCGTCGTCGGAAATAAAGCCCCCAGGAGAAACCCGACAACAGCGAAGCACAGTGTACCGAGTATAAAGGCCGGTATCAGCAAGCCGGATGACTTCGGGAGGTTTATATCGTAAACGAGCATGGCTAAAATGATTATTATAATGGCACCGAGGATGGCAATAATAAAGCTGACTACTATCTGGGAACCTAATAAAGACCAGACGGATATCGACGAAGCGCGCAGTCGTCTGAGGACGCCCTTCTCACGATACGACGTAAGGTGTACAGGAATACCGACTACCCCGATGGATAACATCACCAGCCCCATATACGCGGTTACGTAGAAGTCTATGGCACCAACACCCCTATAGACGTCAGGGTCAGGCACGTTTTTAAAGACGCCCCCCATTACGAAAAGGAATATAATGGGCAGGGCGAAGGTAAAGACCATGGTGATTGGCTCACGGATGAATAGCTTTATCTCTACCCAAGATAATTTCGTTAGCGTACGCATCGACTTTGTTTACTCTCCGGTATTATGTCCCGTCAGTTTCAGGAAGACATCTTCGAGAGTCGGCTGCTCCACACGGAGGTCGGCCGGCGTAATACCATGCTCTACGAGAGCCGCCGCCACCAGTGCCAGTACCGGCCCGCTGCCTTCCACTTCCACTCGTGGTCCCTTTCTCGTAACCCTCTGAACATGGGGGATTTCCACCAGCCACGGAAGGTCAGATTGCTCTGTTGTAAAGATGACCCGTACCTCACTGGCGTGCTGCGTAATGAGACCCTGGGGCGTATCGGCGGCGGCGATGCTGCCGCGGTCTACGACGGCGACACGGTCGCATATTTTCTCGGCCTCGTCCATGAAATGGGTAACCAGCACGACGGTGGTGCCTCTGTCCCGGATAGCCCGGATAAGGTCCCAGGCCACACGGCGGGCCGCCGGGTCCAGGCCGGTGGTCATCTCGTCAAGGAAAACCACCCTGGGATTGTTGACCAGCGCCAGTGCGATAAAGAGGCGCTGCCTCTGCCCACCGGACAGGCTCGAGAAGCTGGACTTTTGTTTTTCGGCCAGGCCCCACTGCTCTAAAAGGACATGCCAGTCCAGGGCATTCGGCGTGACCGAGGCAAAAAGGTCGAGTGCCTCCCAGACCTTGATACGGTCGGGCAGGGCTGATTCCTGAAGCTGAGACCCGATGCGCCGTCGCAGTGCTTGTGCCTGAGTATGCGGGTCAAACCCGAGCACCCGGATACGTCCAGAATCAGGCTTTCTTAATCCCTGCAGACACTCTACCGTGGTGGTCTTACCGGCGCCGTTGGGGCCGAGGAGGCCGAAGATTTCGCCTTCGGCTACTTCAAAAGAAATATCGTCTACGGCGATGGTCTGGCCGTAGGTCTTGCGAAGATTTTGAACCTCGATAATGGGATTCATTACCGCTATTATAACGATTTACAAAAACAGCGGCAATAAGATGATTTATACATACTAAGAGAACTTTTATTCACCCCCCGCCACGCCAACTTCTGGTGTTTATTATCTACCTCTCCCCCTGTGTCCCCCTCTCCTGACGAGGTTTCACAGGAGAGGGGGAATTTAATAATGAGGGGCTGGCGTCCCTCAAACTCCCCTAGGGGATGAGTAAGTAGAAAATCCCCCTTTATCAAAGGGGGAGATTGGTGAGGAATATTAACGGGCTAAGCCGCGGGAGATACGAGGGCGGGTGGGTGGGAATAAAAATCACCGAGGGGGGCTGGTGCTGGGCGTACGGGGAGACGGGTGGTCAGATAGATACCTGGTCTCTGGTAAGCTCTTTAAGCCTCGCTGTTATATCCTCTAAAGACACAAGCTCCGAATCCTTTTCGGAACGTCGCTTGAGTTCAACGCTGTTTTTCTCCAGTGTGCGGGGACTGACGGTAACCCGGAACGGTATCCCCAGCAGGTCGGCATCGTTGAACTTGACGCCGGGCGACTCCTCACGGTCGTCAAAAATGACCTCCAGGCCCTCCGCTTCAAGTTTCTCGTAAAGACCATCGGCAACTGCGGCCACTTCCGTACCTTCACGGTACAGCGGGCAGAGGTAGATATGGTACGGGGCGATAGGCGCCGGCCAGATAATGCCCTTGTCGTCGTGGTTCTGCTCTATGGCCGCCGCCAGCAGCCGGCCGAGGCCGATGCCATAACAGCCCATGACAATAGGACGAGACTCACCCTTTTCGTCGATATAGAAGGCTTCCAGCTTCTCGCTGAGGAAGGTGCCCAGCTTGAATATATGTCCGACTTCAATACCATGAGTGGACGCGAGTTCACCACCACATCTGGAGCATTTATCACCGGGCCGGGTGGTGGCAATGTCGGCCACGATTTCCGCTTTGAAGTCCCTGGGGTAATTTACGTTCTTAATATGGATATCCGGTTTGTTACCGCCGGCAACGAAGTTGGTTCCCGACATTACGGAATCATCGGCGACAACCTTGAAGCCGGTTATTCCTACGGGAGAGGCGGCACCGGCAACGATACCGGCCTCGATGACTTCGGGCTCGGTGGCCATACGGAGCTCGGCACAATGTAGTTGATTCTTCAGCTTAATTTCGTTGACCCCGAGGTCACCGCGGATAGCCACAAAGACCATATCGCCGTCAGCCACGTAGAAGACCGCTTTAAGGGTATGGCTGGGAGGCACCTTAAGGAAACCGGCAACTTCCTCGATTGTCCCCACGCCGGGTGTGGCCACTTCCTCGACGGGCAACGGGGCACCGTTATCCATGCTGCCTTTGTCGCTTTCCGCTTTCTCCACGTTGGCGGCGTATTTGCAGTCAGGGCAATAAATAATCTCATCCTCGCCGCTTTCCGCGATTAACATGAACTCGTGAGAGTCCTTACCGCCGATAGCACCGCTGTCGGCTTCAACCAGCACAGCGGGCAGTCCGCAGCGATTATAGATATTCTGGTAAGCCTGGAGCATTTTCTGGTAGCTCATGTCCAGTCCGGCTTCATCGACATCAAAGCTGTACAGGTCCTTCATGCCGAACTCCCGGACCCTTATCAGTCCGCCCCGCGGGCGGGGTTCATCGCGGAACTTGGTCTGAATCTGGTAGAGAAGCCGGGGGAGGTCCCGGTAGCTCTGGATATTCCGGCTGGCCAGCTGGGTAATAACCTCTTCGTGGGTCGGGCCCAGGGCAAGCTGGCGGTCCCGGCGGTCTTTGAGGGTGAACAGTCCCTTGCCGAAAGCCCGGTCGCGCCCGGTCAACTGCCACAGCTCAAGGGGCTGAAGCACCGGCATACTCAGCTCCTGCCCGCCGGCCCTGTCCATCTCCTCACGGATGATGTTCTCTATCTTTTTCAGCACCCGCCAGGCCAGCGGCAGGTATGAATAAACACCGGCTACCAGCTGTGTAACCATTCCCGCCCTTATCAGCAGCTGGTGGCTGACCATATCCGCCTCGGCGGGCACTTCTCTTAACGTTTTCCCGAACAACTTTGATATACGCACTTGCCTGCTCCATTTAATATATTATTGTCAATATACCTATCTCAATACCGACCGTATCTGCCAACATCAACCTCAGGTCCCGCATTTGTTCGCCAGACTGTTTATGTTGGCACCTATATCTTCTATTTCGGCTTCCTGTGCTTCAATCAGCTCCATCAGTTTATCGTGTACCGCCGCTAATTGGTCCGCTAAAATCTGGTTAGTTTCCTGGTAATGTTCATCTCGTACTGTGTTGGCTTCAGCAGCCAGCTGGTTTCTTATAACTACCCTCAGATTATATTCCCTGACCAATTGATTATGACTCTTTAAATCCGCAGGGCTGTCAAAAGACCATCCTCTATAGTAAAGCGGATTTTCGCTTTCGGGGACAACAAAGCCGCCGGTGGTCTCCAGTGCCAAATACCCTCCCGGCGATACCTCAGCCAGCACCCAGGCGTGGTTGGACAGGAGAATATCCCCGATGGCCGTATCCTTGTTCCCCACCACGATAAGTGCGTCGATTCCGTGGGCTTTGAGCATATTCCAGACTTCAGAGGCCATATCGGAGCATATAAATAAATCCGTCATGCTGTATTCATGAGTATCGTAGTAATACTTCACGATTTTTTCCGCCGTCTCCGCCGGCGTCGCTCCCACCAGGTCATACTGGTCTTCGATTCCGCTCATCTGGCCCTGCAATTCGGCTATCTCGGCCCGGGCCGCTTTCGACTCAGCTTCGGCGGCGTCTTTTTGGGCCTGTAGTTCGCTGACCTTGTTTTGCAGGTTATCGACTTCATCCTGTACCTCGGCCAGCTGCAGCTTTGCCTCGTTGAGCTGTTCGCCAAGCTTGTTGTACAATTCCTGCGCGACGCCGCCCTCCTGACATCCCACGAGAACGACTGAGAGCAAGAATACAGCCGTTATCAATACAAATAATAGCTTTCTGTGCATCAGGCCTCCTTATCTTGTCATTTTCTACTCCAGAATTTCCACCGTGCAGGGGATGGTGCCGTAATCCTTGCCGTCAACCTCGATACCTATCTGAAAAGTATATTGACCGGCGGCGACCTCGGGTGATATTTCTATTACCAGCACATCCAGCAATATACCCGGCCGCCCTCCCCCACCCCCGTTGGTAAGCCCTATTCCGTCCGGTACCGCGATAGAATATAGCTCCAGCTCTTTATCTAAGAGACCCCCCTCTTTCCAGATAAATATAATGTTGTACCGGGTTTCTCCGGTTTTTGTTTCAATGTAGTCACGGTAATTGATATTCAGAGCATCGGAACCGCTACCCAATGTCACATTAGCGGACTGGATAGACGGCCATTTATCAGGCTCTCCCATCTGATGCACATTAGCACGGTAAGCGGAGCCGCCGGGTGTGAAAACAATATCATCCGGGGCTTCCGGTCCGGTTGGCGGTGGTAATTCACGGAAGGGAATAGGGATATGTTCACTATTGCTGCCTGACTGGCAAGCAATCAATGCCGTAAGTATTATTACCAGAATTACAATGAAGTATAAAATCGACTTTTTCATCTCTATCTACCTCCCCCCTTTTTTCCCATCAAGGGCGGCGTGGTGAAATTTACCGGAGAAACGCCAGAACATCAGCGCTAAACTCACGTTTCATCATAGCCGTGTGCCCTATTCCCTCATAAAGAACCAGTTTGGCGTCATGAATACCTTCCGCCGTCTCACGAATGGGATAAAAGAAATCTTTATCACCGCCTATCACGAGAGTAGGTACTTTTATTTCCGCCAAGTGTTCCTTAAAGTCATGTTTATCCTCGGCCTCAATTTCCACCAGACCATCAGAGGGAGTGGAGGGGCAACCAAAGGCAAGCCTACCGAACAGCCAGAACATCGATTTAAATAGAAGTCCCGTCAATCCAGAGAACATCGCGGTGGCCATTAAAGCTGCGGCGGCCCGCCACCTGCCTTCCCGCGTTAAGTGGCCCACCTGCCTCTGCAACAGCTTACCATTCTCGTTCAGACGATAGCCGGTCATGGCGAGGACCAGGTGTCTAACCAGTTCAGGGTGGTCAACGGCAAAGTGCTGGGCGATAGGGCCTCCCGTCGAAAGTCCCATTATGTCCACAGGCCCTCCGAACTCTTCTTCAATCATAACAGCGTAATCATCGGACATTTCACCAATGGAGTAATAGGCGGGCAGACCGGGCTTGCGGCGAACCTGGTATACCGTGAAGTCACCGGCCACAAGTCGCTTCATCAAACCGCCCGTTAACCTGAGCTCCAGGGTCGATGGCGGCTTATGGGTGAAGTCCAGCCCGTCAAAAATGACCAGAACCCGCTCGCTACTGCCCATACGGACATACGGCAGGCCATTCCTGGAATATCCAGTTGTGATTTTTAAACTTGCCATTTTTTATTACTTCTACCTCACCACCTTTATCCCCTCTCCTGACAAGGCGTCACAGGAGAGGGGGAGGTTAGGGAAGAGGGGCTGTGCCCCTCTAAGACGCCCCCTATCTAAAGCCCCTCCACCTCTTTCATCAGGGCCGTGAGGAAGTCCTTTTCTTCCACCACCGCCACCTTTTCCCCTTTCTTAAAGATAACGCCTTTGCCTTTGCCGCAGGCGATGCCGACGTCGGCGTCTTTAGCCTCGCCGGGGCCGTTGACCACGCAGCCCATCACCGCCACCCTTATCGGCTTATCGATTTTTTGAAGTCTGGCTTCCACCGCCTCCGCCAATTTTACCACATCAGCCTCGGCCCGACCACACGTTGGGCAGCTTACGAGCACCGGCCCGCGCTGGCGCAGGTTGAGGCTCTTCAGTATCTCGTAGCCAGCGACAACCTCTTCGCGGGGGTGGGCGGTCAAAGAAACCCTTATAGTATCCCCGATGCCGAGCCAGAGCAGGGTGCCGATGCCCACCGTGCTGCGGATAACGCCCGTCCGGGGCGTGCCGGCTTCGGTGATGCCGATGTGCAATGGATAGGGCATGTTTTCGGCGATAGCCTGATAAGCCTCGATGGTGGTGGGGACATCAAACGCCTTCAGCGAGACTTTTATTAAATCGAAATCGAGGCTTTCAAGAAGGCGAATCTGCTCTAAAGCGGCCTCTACCATCCTTTCGGCGACATTTAAATTTGGATTGTCAGTCTTGGGCAGGCTGCCGGCGTTCAGCCCGATGCGTATCGGCGCGCCCCTCTCCCTGGCGGCGATGGCTACCGCCTTTACCTTCTCCGGCTCGCCGATATTGCCCGGATTGAGGCGGAGTCCGTCAGCGCCGCTTTCCAGCGCCGTCAGTGCCAGGCGGTAGTCGAAGTGAATATCGGCGACCAGCGGTATGGAAATGCCCTTCTTTATGTCAACTATAGCCCGGGCAGCTTCGGCATCGGGCACGGCCACACGTATCAACTCGCATCCGCAGTCCTCAAGCTCCTTGATTTGCTCGATAGTAGCCCTGGCATCGCGGGTATCGGTCTTGGTCATCGATTGCACCACAACGGGAGCGCCGCCGCCAATCGCTACATTACCGATTTTAATTGTCTTGCTGATTCGTCTGGGATTCATGGTATCAGGCTATCTCCAGCTATAATTCGCGCGATATCCCGGTAGGTAATCGCCACCATAACAGCTATCAGCAAAATGAATCCAATTGAGTGCACCATACCTTCAACACGGGGCGACACACGCTTGCCCCCCCGTATCCACTCCAGCAGTACGAAGACAATCCTCCCGCCATCCAGAGCCGGCAACGGGAAGAAGTTAAAAATACCTATTACCAGACTGATTATTGCGGCGAATTCCAGCAGCGGGCTTATGCCGGACCTGGCCGCCTCTCCCGTCATCTGCACGATACCCACCGGTCCTGCCACCTCCACCGGCGCTGTGCCCGCAATCATGCTGACTATCCCGTCTTTATACAGGAAGAGAATATCAATCAACTCCGTAGCGCCCTTCGGTATCGCCTCCCAGAACGGATAGCTCCGGCTGGAAACGGTTTGATTAAGCTCGGCGGCTTCAATATCAAGGAGGATGCCGATAGCACCTTCGCCTTCCGGTGGCCGCCACCTCGGTACGACACTGACAAGCTCTTCCGTGGCGTCGCTGTGCCTTGTCAGTATGGTGATTTCCTCCCCCAGGTTGAGCTGAATACCCCGGATGAGGTCAACGATATTCTCAAGCGACTCATCATTCACACTCAGCAGCCTGTCTCCGGCTCTAATGCCAGCCACAGCCGCTGGCGAGCCGGGAGCGATATCTTTCACCACCACCGGTTCCGTTACCACATTATGGGGCACCATGAAAGCAATCGAAAACGCGAGAAACGCCAGCACGATATTCATCAGCGAACCTGCCGCAAAAACCAGTATCCTGACGCCCGGCTTCTTACCTGCCAGGCTCCTCGTCTCAGCGGGGTCCACCTCACCGGACATGCTGTTGAAAGCCCCGAAGGGAATCCAGTTTATGGAGTATATCGTCTCCCCCCACTTCTTGCCGATTATGCGCGGCGGGAGACCAAGTCCGAATTCCTTGACCATTACCCCGGAGGCCTTGGCCGTAATGAAATGCCCGAACTCATGGAAAAGGGCAATTATCGAAAGAACAACTATCCCTACTATTATCGCTATCAGCATTAACTGCCCCCACCGACCAGCCTGACAACGCTTTCTCTAGCCCAAGCGTCAGCTGCCATAATCTCTTCCAAGGAAGGTTTTTCTACCTTCTTGTGCTGCTCCAGCACCCTCTCAACCACATGAGCGATATCAGCAAATCGGATACGCTCTGACAGGAACAACTCAACCGCCGCCTCATCGGCAGCGCAGAGCACCGCCGGGCAGGTACCCCCGTTCTTTCCAGCTTCAATGGCCAGCTGGAGACAGGGAAACCGGCTCGAATCTGGCTGCTCGAAGGTCAGGCGGTCGATTTTACTGAAGTCGAGAGCAGGGAGGTCAGGATTGGCAACACGGTCGGGATAAGACAGGGCATACTGAATCGGCAGACGCATATCCGGATAACTAAGCTGGGCTTTCACCGAGCCATCGATGAATTCCACCATGGAGTGAATGATACTCTGGGGATGTATCAGCACGTTTATATCATCGATGGGCATATTGAACAACCAGTGGGCTTCAATGACCTCAAGCCCCTTATTCATCAAGGTAGCTGAATCGATGGTTACCTTTTTACCCATATGCCATGAAGGGTGCGCCATGGCCTGCTCAACGGTTACATCTTTCATCTGTGCCATTGAATAGTTGCGGAATGGACCCCCGGAAGCCGTCAGGATAATGTTGCGGGCAGCCTGCCTTTCTCCATTGAGACACTGCCATATGGCGCTGTGCTCACTATCAACGGGCAGAATCCGGGCGCCGCTCTGCCTGGCCATGTCCATAACGAGTTCGCCGGCGGCCACCAATGATTCCTTATTGGCGAGCGCTACATTCTTGCCGACCTTCAACGCTGCCAGGGTCGCGCTTAAACCGGCAGTCCCCGAGGTCGCTATAACCACGGTATCGACATCAGGGTGACTGGCCATATCCTCCAGCGATAGAAACTGGCACCCCTCATCCCTCAACCATGATGGTGTATTCTCATTATGTTCGTCGCCCGATAAGTAGCTGACGAATTCCGGCTTGAACTCGCGAATCTGCCCTGCCAGTATATCTATATTCCTGCCGGCAGCCAGCGCTACAATATGAAATCGTTCCGGAAGGTTACGTACAACATCAAGTGTCTGCCGTCCTATGGAGCCGGTTGACCCCAAAACCACCAGACGCTTTACCACATCGGCCATAATATCTATATCTTACAACAAATAAGGTGTTGAAGCTATTTATGCGGGGTATTCCAACCCACCCACTCAATCCCTCGCCCTTGGAAAGGGAGAATTTTCCGTCTACCTCACCCCCTGTGTCCCCCTCTCCTATCAAGGAGAGGGGGAGCGTTATGTAAGAGAGGCTTCGCCTCTCTAAGACTCTCTACAGGGTTGGGGGACATATCTTACGGGATAAGCTGCCGATGATACGAGGGCGGCGGGTGGGAAAAGATACTAAAGAAAGAGGGGCAGGAGGACGGGAATGATATCACGGCAACATGAAAACACAGAGGGAGTTCTAACAGCGCGAACTCCCTCTCCGTTATTTAATTATTACATTCAGCCTATATGAACTGCCTTTACTTGGAAAGAGGTATATCCCCCAGGTTTACGTCTTTTTCGGTGCCGATTTTGTCAAAGGTCTTGGCGGCAAACCCTTTGGCCTCTATCTTCAGTGAATATGTCCCTTCTTCCAGCCCTTCAAACCAGA
>Ga0315543_1000691_pt1 | contig 39763 bp, 37 predicted proteins | sample SalMarSW160210MG_2_FD_203098 | JGI IMG/M metagenome (GOLD analysis project Ga0315543, IMG submission 203098) | Salt marsh sediment microbial communities from the Plum Island Ecosystem LTER, Massachusetts, United States - Salt Marsh Sediment SW1601-210 ...
GTTCGAATTCGACATTGTCCGGCTCGATGCGCAGATCCTGAATGACGATCCTGCGGGTTCCTTTATAGCGGGCATCTTCCGGTAAGAGTTCTTTTGAGATCGGAAGGCGTACTCTCCTGGTGATGGTGATGGACTTTTTGGATTTTTTCCACTTCTTGCTCCGTTGCTGCTTCTTTGCGGCGGGCGGATTGTCGGGGAGGGAGGGCTTGATGGTGGGCCGTCCCTTCTCACCCTTGAGCCGACGGTCCGAAGAATCTGCGGCAATCCCCGATGTAAGTGCCGCACGGATCCAGCCAAGAAACATCCGGCGCTGTATCTGACGTGGAAAAAGAATCAAAAAACAAAATCTCTCTATATCCCCGTGGCTAACCATAAAGAGGCTGAACTCTGGAGTCAAAACTATAAAAAACTGAAAAAGCAGATTAGGGAAGTCTCAGATTTCCACAAAAAATTGCTTCAATCAAAATAAGCCCTCGAGCTCTCGTCGTACTGCCCCTCTTGCCACAAGTTATTGAGTAATTACGGTATAAAGACGTACAAACAATTGGACTTTGAATCAGAAGGTCGGGATTCAAACCCCTCTGGGCATGCTAGCATATATAAAAAATCAATAGACTTAATTTTTGTTGCATAGAGAATCAGTGCTCCGCTTTTTTCCACACGAGGTTTAGTTGGTTCTTGAACCTAATCAACCCATTTTGGGATGGATGGTAATAAAAAGTAAACTCAGTCTTCAAATTGTTATGTTGATAATAAATAGTATATAAAATCCATTCATCATTGCGCTTTTTTTCTCTTTTCATTTTTGTGATAGTGTAGGAATTGACATCCCCTTCTTTAGTTCTGAAGATAATGACTTTTTTTCTCAGCTCAAAAAAGGTATCTCTGTATTTGAATGTAGGGCTTTTCCAGATTCCGACCAGTTCATCTGGAATTGTGGCATTTTTCCCACACTTGCTTGCGAATACTACAAAAAGAATGGTAAATGCTATCAAATACTTTCTTAATTTCATTTATATATCTCCTGGATTATATTTAAGCATCAAGTTTCCATTTTAGCTAACTGGAGGGAGACTCTACGACCTCGGAAAAATATCTTTAAATAAAGCATGATTTGCTACTGCTTTTCTTTCCCATAAACCTTTAAGAAAGCCTCTACTACCTTTGGGTCGAACTTGTGACCTGTATTTTGTTTGATATACTCAATGGCTTGTTCACAATCAATTGCACGTCGGTATGGTCTATCTGAGGTTAGGGCTTCATAATTATCGGCTACTGAAAAGATCCGGCTATACAAGCTTATGTTCTCCCCGGCAAGACCATCTGGATAACCCGTACCATCAAAATTTTCGTGATGTTGTAACACGATGAGCATGATATCGGTGTAAGCAGAAATGGGCTCCAATATTCGTGCTCCCAAACGAGTATGTGTTTGTATGATTTTTCTCTCATCGGAGGTCAACTTCCTTTTTTTTTGGAGAATTTCATTAGAGATGCCGAGCTTACCAATATCATGAAGAAGTCCTCCTCGACGCAATATGTCCATTTCTCTCTTGGCAAGTCTTATGACGCGACCGATGTCTAATGCTATCTTAGTCACCCTTTCGGAGTGTCCTGCTGTCCAGGGAGATTTTGCATCGATAGTTCGGGCCAATGCAATAAGAGTGCCCCAGTTGAACTGTTTCAACTCCTTTACCAGTTGAGCATTTGATAAAGCCACGCCTACTTGGTCAGATAATTGTCGGGCTTGGCTCAGGTCTTCCGGTGTAAGCTCGGGGCGCTTTCGATACCCAAGGGTGATGATTCCCGACAGTTTCTGTTTGAGAAAGATAGGAAAGATTTGAAAAGATTTGTTACCTTGCTGTGCCAGGGGCATAAGATAATGCGGAAGGGCATTGTCTAGTTCTATTGCCAAGGTTTCGGATTTATTTAGCAGTTCTTGAATATCTTTGGACTTAAGTTTAATCTTCTCCACCAGTTTTTTATTAACAGGATTATTTTTTATGAAAAAAGTTTTTCCTGTATATTTAACGTTTGCATCAAGTAATGATATGCTTACACCATCACAATGAAAAACTTGGGGCATACGATTAAGCACTGTATCTACGACTTTTTTAACATCTATAGTTGAAAGGATGGCTCGGTCAATCTCAGCGATTGTGATCAGAGTTTTGAACTGTCTGTCCAATCGACTGGCCATTGAATTAAACGATTCTGCAACCTCCTCAAACTCGTCTCGACTTGTAACTAATACCTTGCTTTCAAAGTCCTTATTAGCGATTCGCTGAGCGCCTTCCTTAAGCTTTTCAAGCGGAACAAGACTCCTGCGAATTTGACTGATACTCAAAAGCAATACCACCCACAAAGACAGTAGAATAACAAAAGGGAATGTTTTTTTGAAATAAGCCATGGGTGCATACACGTAGATTTTCGACTCACTCAATACAACTGTCCACTTCGGTGAAAAAAAGCTGCTTTGCATAAAAATATCTCTATAACTCGCTAGATACTTTTTTCCTTTATATGTCCACTCAAATTGACTGGAAGATGTATTATCTATTTCCCTCGTTATCTGCTCAGGAAGCAAAAAGGGAGAAGGATAAGACGAAAAGAGTACATTTTTTAAATGATCAAGAACACAAAGTTCGGTCATTTGAGGCAATACATCCTCATATCCCATGTACCATAAATACAATGGTTCTATTTCGGCTAAAAGTATTCCTCGCCTCATGTGCTCAGGATCAATTGCCATGCTCATTATTATGGATGGTGATTGATCCGCATGGAACTTAGAGGTAACAACGGTTTCCCCAAATTGAATATGTTGCTTCTCCTCCGGAGTTAGCTCATGCAAATTCTGGCTTTCACCCAAGAGAGTCTGGTATTTACCTTCATTGGTGAATAGAAAGATTCTTCTGAATCTTTTGCTTAGGTGTTTATTGAATCCCTGGGAAGGTGTATCCAGGACAGCTTGGGAATCAGTACTAAGGTTGGATGCCACCATCCTCATTTCGGTCTCAAGGAACAAAAGCCGCTCAATGATGGCCATACTCAGGGATTTGTTTGTATGGTGTAGTCGTCCTTGATTTTGCTCTTGGAGTTGTTTTGTTACTTGGCGAAAAGAGAGGACGCCCAAGGTTACGATAGGAAGGAGAGCGCACAATATGAAAAGTATGGTAATTCGTTGTGCCACTTTGCTACGGAAAAATCTTGTTTCAAATTTCATGTTATAATACCTGGATCAGTACTTTGACGCAAGCCCTACATAATCACCATCATTGGCACGGACTATGTCATCCCAGCTGGGCTTAGCTGTGAGAGGTGATCTGCTTTCTCCATCTCGGCCCATGCTGTATAAGTCAAAGTCTGAATTTATCGGGACCAAGAATCTATCTTTCCGCCACTTCCCTTTAATTTCACTTTTTTTCTTGCCAAGGATAACTAGGTACTGATATGAATTTCCCCAGGGATCCACAAGATTTACACGTTCCAACTCATTAAGGGCATCAGGCAGAGTTCCGTAATCAATTAAATAATCTCCAATTTTTTTTCCAGTTATAGCGATATCCGAACAAGCCTGACCAATTTTCGCCTTGTTGAGTATATTAATGATATTCGGTATTCCGAGGCCCAGAAGTATTCCTATTATAGATAATACAGTAAGTATCTCAATCAGGGTAAAGGCTTTACAGTGATTATATCGTTTCTTACAATCAATTTGAGGGAAATCCAAATAGCGGTGCTCCCTTTGCATTCGTATGGACCTGAACTTCTTAGAAAATATTCCACCCATCTTACTTCATGAGAGAGCAAAAAAGTAATAGAAATCTAAATTTTCTTCTTACTGAATAGATATCAATAAACATTTATAAAAAATAGTACTCTCATCTCATGAAATATTGCCAAGAAAGTATAGATGATACAATCCCCTTTTGAGGGGATTATAGCGATGATATTTAGTTTATGTTACTCACCCTTAAAGGTAGGCGATTTGCTGTATAAAAATAAGCGGATGGATTATCTGAAATTCATTGCAAGGATCACCTCATCCTAAATTTCATCCTAAATTTCATCCTAAATTTGTCCATAAATTTGCTAATTCCATTGCTAAATTTGTTGTTAGGCTGTGCTAAATAATTTATTAAATTGAAGATAGGTCCAAAATATTTGCTTCAATCAAAATAAGCCCTCGAGCTCTCGTACCGCCCCTCTTGCCACAAGTTATTGAGTAATTACCTAAATAGAGGTATTTTCTATCCTTAATACGGCGTTTTTGAGCCCAAAAACACGCCTTTAAGCTTGGTTCATCAAGGTAATCTATACTTTTTAGTATGCAGGTTGAATATTTTTAGCATAAAGTAATTCAGTTCACGGTATCCATAGGCCCTGCGTTTGATAACCTTGATGTGGTTATTAATTCCCTCGACCTTGGCAGTGGAGATGGGGACGGTCTATCGGTGGAGTCCACAGCTTTATCCATACCATCAGATTCAACTTGAAAGATGCCTTCTCCCTTTAGTAATCTAGCAAGTTCTTAACGATAATTATATTACTTTATTACCTTGCCCTCTATAATCAGGATCAGAGCTTTATCGCCACCATTGAGCTTGGATACGCCCACTACAGACTTGTCTCCGCTCTTTATAGTCAGAACAGTGCTTATTAACTTAATAAATTTTTCTTCTCCTTCAGAATTAAAACCTCTTGACTGGGATAATATCAGCTCAACTTTAAAATTATCCTTGTTTCCCTCCTGGATATAAGTGGGGTTCAGGTTTAAAGAAAAGCTCATCCCTTCTCCACCTAACCTTTGATGTGAACGGCTGTTATCCTGAACTTTGATCAAGGATAAATCTAATCTTTTAAAATATTTGTATTTCAACAGGCTTCGAAGTTCTTTTATCAAATAATCAGACATTAATTCCTTTGATGTGCTGCTCTCTTTCATAGTCCCTAAAACCAGCTCAATCTCAAATTGGAGGTCTTGCTTTTTTACATCCAACTCCTTGAGTATGGAAACTAGCTTATCTACCATTTCGGGAGTATCCTGGATAATAAGACGATTATCACCGGGAAGCTGGGTTATCACTCCTTGGGGACTCATAAACTTTCTTAATACACTCCAAGCCCGATTAGCATTAATATATTTGACCTCAACTATCACCTTTTTCATTTCAGGTCTTGTGAGCCTCTGCTGGGAAGCATAAAGGCTTGTGCTAAATCCCAAAAATAGGAAAATAATTAAAAGCCCTATGATCGATTTTTTCATTCGGTTTCCTCCTCTAAATTAAAATTTTTATTTAAAAACCATTTGACCTTAAGGCCAGTTTCTCTTGATACCAGAATCATTTCCACAACTTCCTGGGATGATGTTTGTTTTATTACAGCCGCATCAGGCTGCAGGCCCGACCTTTCTCTAAACAAAGAGGGCCAGAGCCAGAAAATAGAAATTACAATTAATATTACAGTCATAAAGCCAAGTGCCCAAACCGGTTTAAACGGCCAGGGAGCAAGTTTCTTCTTTTGAGTAATTTTTCCGGCGGCTGCTCTCTTCACCGACTGCTGCCATTCTGCCTCATCCCAATCTATTCTCTCAGATTTCAGCCATTCTTTAATTTCCTGCAGCGATTGGATGTAAACCTTATATTCCCGCCGGCACTCCGGGCAGCTGCTGAGATGAGATTTCACTGCTGAAGCCATTCTCAAACTCAAGTCGTTCCCTGCATAGAGGGGCAGTAAGCGCTTAATCTTCTTACACTTCATTACTCCACCTCCCTTTGGGATAGATTTTTTCGAACTCCAGCCTAAGCTTACGCCGGGCACGGCAAAGATGGGTCCGCACACTCTGGGAAGAGCTCCCCATAACCCTGGCTGTTTCCTTAATGGAAAATCCTTCTGCATCCCGCAGTAGAAAAACCATCTTCTCCCTGGGGCTCAAATACTTTAAACATGCCTCGATCTTTTCTCTTATTTCGCGATTTAAAAAATCTTTTTCAGGAGAATATCCGGCAGATACCCCCATCTTTTTATGCTCTTCCTTCAGCCTCTCATCCCTTTTTTTCTTTCGATAAAAATCATTGGCCACATTCTTAACTATTTTATAGAGCCAGTTTTTTAAATTTTTACCCGGCCGGAATCTTTTCAGGTGTTTAAAAATTTTGATCATTGCTGTCTGACAGATATCTCTGGCCTCTTCTGTATTTCCTGTCATTTGATACGCTATATTTAACATTCCATTCCGATAAGGATGCAGCAGCTGTTCGAATGCAGACTCATCACCATCCAGAGCCTTATCCACAAGTGCTGCTTCATCCTTCATCCTTATTACTATACCTTCTTTCTCACGATAATGTTAACTTAGGAAAGAATAGGGTCAGATCTATGCAACTCACTGATATATTTTAAATTAATTCTTATTTCCCTCCTTTTTTTAACTAAAATCTTATTGAGGAATTTAATACGATGTCCCCTCTCTCGTCAACCTAAAGTATGGATTACCGTGATGAACGATTGATAAAATGAGTTTATTCCTATATTATAATCAATGATTGATGTTGGAAAGATGATATTTGATGAAATTAGTGCTAAGTCAAGACAAGCGAAAAAACGAAATTCTTATCAATTTAAAACACCACGTCAAAAAATTAAGGAGTTATAGGTGTTCGTAAAAACACAAGTTATCGTCAATCCTGAATCTGATCGAGGCCGTACTAAAAAAAGATGGGAACATATAAAAGAGGCTTTAAAATTTTTCCTGAAAGAATTTAAATACGAGTTTACTGAAAAACCCTTTCAAGCTGCTGAAATTTCTAGAGCTGCGATAAAGGAAGGCTTAGAGTTGATTGTTGGAGTCGGTGGAGATGGGACGATGAATGAGATTTCAAACGGCTTCTTTGAAAACAAAAAGATCATAAACCCGAATGCGGCTTTAGGGATTGTGCCTTCTGGAACAGGTTGTGATTTCAGCAGGAGTCTTAATATACCATCCGGGCTTAAAAATGCATTGAGAGTTATTACTCAAGCCTCTTCTTCCATGATAGATATAGGAAAAATAAGATTCAGGGATTATTCCAATAAAAAGCATGAAAGATTCTTTCTTAATATTGCTGATTTTGGTATAGGTGGTGAAGTTTTAAACAAAATGAACCTGAAAATGGCAAAACGAAAAACTTCATCTTACTTAAGAAGCGCAGTGACTACTCTTATCACTTATAAAAGTAAAAGAGTCAGAATAAAAATCGATAACATGCAAATTCCTTTTAACGAATATCTGATTGGAGCTATTTCAAACGGAAAGATTTTTGGCAAGGGCATGAAAATAGCTCCGTATGCAAAGTTGGATGATGGGCTTTTTGATGTTGTCCTGGTAGAGTCAATGAAGTTTTTAGAATTTTGTAGAAATATCTTTAAAATATATTCTGGATCACATCTTTCACATCCTAAAGTATCATTGATTCGTGGGAAAAAAATAGAGATTAGTCCTGAAAGCAGTGAAAAAGATATCTTAATAGAAGCAGATGGGGAGCTTATAGGAAAGCTTCCGGCAACTTTTGAGATTATCCCTCAGAGCTTTCTTGTTAAAAGCTTTTTGTGATAGAGAAAGCTCAAGGATTGGGGACGGGCCCGGATAGAAAAATACCTGAAAAGCTCCAGATGGATTCTGAAGGCATTGGGGGGCCATATCGCAGATAAACTGGCAGCATGCGGAGTAAAAGTCCGCTTTCTCCACGGAGGATTTTACCTCTTTCCCGACTTTCCCCTTTTCGGGAAGAACTCTCTAAGTGCGGCATCCAAAACAGTACGAAAATGTGTCGTCGCTTGCTGGAAGATACTCGTGTCGCCATCCTCCCGGGTGGTGATTTTGGACGCAGTCCAGAAGAACTGACAGCACGCCTTGCCTATGTCGATTTTAACGGCAAAGCAGCCATCGAAGCGCTCGAATCTCGTCTGGATAATACACCTTTAGAGGAAGACTTCCTCAAAAGAAACTGTGGGAATGTTATAGAAGCCATCGAACGCATCTGCGATTGGTTGATCGGGGGAAAACAAACTTAAGGTATCCCGCTTTTATTTAGACATGCGTGATACTCAACATGAGTCTACCATAGGATTAAATTCTAATGATCATACGAAGGACAGGGGTGCCGGCCTTTCGATCAGCTATAAAAAAAGCCAATAGACTTTCTCATAAAAATCAGAGCTTTCATCGGAATATACTCTTACTCTAAATTCAGAAATCATTCAGTTGGCTTTGTGCAAAGAGAATACTATATTGTTGTTGTTTGGTACACAACGACAGAGCAGGATGCGCTCGGGTACCTGAAAAAAATGGCGGACATGAGGGATCTGATCCTTTGTCCTCAATGTGGTGGCAGAATGAAAATCATCTTATTTATAGAAGGTCATAAAGTAATTGACAGGATCATAAATCACCTTAAGCTGACTTTTAAGGCAGAGCGACCACCTCCTCCCCAAGCTCAGCCTCAGCTAAATATGGCAGCTGAGGAAAGATCAGAATATGTATGAAAGCCGTAACACTATGACTTCGAAATCTATTCTTTATCCCCATTATCCTGTAATTTTTACTTACATTCTCTTTTTCTTTCTTTTTCTTGTGCATTTTTACTTGACAGGATATTTTTATTTTCTTTAATATCGTTAATGTAGAAGTTGAAAAGGGCCTAGATTTAACAAAAATGAGTAGAAATCTCAGCAGACCAAAAAAGTAAATTCCTATAAATTACGATATAGATTGTTGAGGAGGGCCACATGAAGGCCAAATGGATTGTCGGATTGATTTTTCTCGGACTGCTCGTCATTCTTCTTTTCCAAAACCAACAGGCCGTCACGTATCGCGTTTTTTTCTGGGAGATCAGCATCTCTCAAGTTCTGCTCGTGCCCGTCGTTCTCCTGATTGGATTTCTCTTTGGATTAGCAGCCAGATTAAAAAAGAGGTCCAGGACACAGCAGTCTCTCGAGTAGGAAGAGGACGACAAGCTCGAAGAGATCGAATGAAAAGGGCCGGAGTGTCCATCGGGAGGGATCTTTCCGGCTTTTAAAAAATAAAGCCAAACATGAGAAAGAGGCCTAAGACCAGCCCTCCTGCAATCAGCGCGTAGGGAAGCTGTGTTCTCACATGGTCGGTCGCCGAAGCCATCGAGGAGATGATGGTGGTGTCTGAAATGGGGGAGCAGTGGTCTCCGAAAACAACGCCTCCCAGCATGGTGGCAATCACCAGTCCGGGATTAAGCCCGATGAGGTTGATCATAGGCACGGCGATGGGGGGATCATGATGGCAAACGTCCCCCAGGATGTGCCTGTAGAGAAGGCGATAAAACAGGACACAAGGAACAACACCGCAGGGATGATGCCTGTGGGAAGAGTGGATTTGGCTGCCTGGGCCACAAAAGGCCCTGTGCCCAGAGCCTCACATGTGTCCCCTATGGCAAAGGCGAGGATCATCAGGCTGGCCAGAGGGAAATCTTAATGATATTTCGTCTTCTGCATTGTTATGTCCAAAAACCATCAGTGTTTCAGGAATAATACCATACTCATCCCTGGCTTTTATTATGGCATTAATACATTCTGATTTTGTTTGAGGTTTATTCGTCATTTTCCAGACAGTAGGTGTAGCGCCATCAATCCCAAATCCTACTTTTAATTATGTTTTTGAGCGGTTTCACTGCCAACGACTTCCAACAAATGGAAAACCGCCCATAATAGTTTTAGGTTAAGCACAATTACTAATCTAATCTCTTTTCCTGTAAAGAGAAGTTGTCGTTTTATCCTCTGAAAGTAAACAGCAGTTTACATCTTCTAACTTCTGCCTAAAGCCTAGCTTAGCTGCTTACAGGGGAATACAAGGCAGCTAATCCTTTGGCGTGTTTCTTGAATCACAATCTCTGCCATGGGCAGGGTATATCTTCAGCGTCATCCGGAGAGGACGCTTATGTATCGTGTGCTTTTCCATCACATTGACCGCTTCCTTAAGGCTTATGAGTCAAGCTTTGAACGTGAGTATGGTTATCTCCGCCCCATTGTTCAGGAAGTGGTTGATAAGTATCTGGACTGCGGCAATCCTAAGTGTTGATTCGCACGGATAAGGTGTTCTGATTGTGGGACAGAACAATTACTGATGTTTTCCTGCAAGACCCGCGGATTCTGTCCATCTTGTCATGCTAAGAGGCGTGAGGAATGGGATGAGTGGATGATTCTCTATTTCTTGCGGACTTCTCGTTGACTTGATATGTTTGTTCTGTGTAGTATTGTTAATGAAGCAGCTCAGAGAGTGAAAACTTGATGAAATTTAGAGAAAATCGTCATGAACAAAAAAAGAAATTTCTATCTCTTCAACACGCCAACAGAAACCTGCATTGTATATTTTTTACAGCTCTACTCGTCCTATCCATCACCCATGTTTGGGGTTCAAATTCTTATAACAAATCGAAAACCAATTCAACTATACTGATAAATCAGGATGGCAAGAGAGCCATGCCCGCAGTCCCGATTGAGGAGAAGGTAGTGATCGACGGCCGTCTGGATGATGCTGTATGGCAAACAGCCGCATTCCAGGGAGATTTCAAACAGCGTGAACCCGACGAAGGAGAACCGGCCAGTGAAAGGACCGAAGTAGCTGTGCTCTATGATAAAAAATATCTCTACTTTGGAATCAAATGCTTCGATAAAGAACCCGATAAAATCATCGCCCGGGAGATGCGGCGTGATGCCATTGTAGATGATGACGACTACTTTGAAATGATACTGGACACCTATCACGATAAGCGCAGCGGCTATTACTTTATCACCAATGCCTACGGTTCCAAAAGGGAGGCCGTACTGGCCAATGAAGGGCGTGATTATAATCCTGCATGGGACGGTGTATGGAAATGTAAAGCCCGTGTAACCGAAGAGGGCTGGTTTCTCGAAATTGCCATCCCCTGGAAAACCCTGCGGTTCAAAGAGCAGGATCTGTCTGTATGGGGCATTAACTTCGCGCGCATGATCCGCCGGAAGAATGAACATGTCTTCTGGCAGCTGATTCCCCGGGATCTGGGACACACCGGATTATTCCGCCTCTCCGAAGCAGGGACGCTGGAGAATCTGACCAACCTGAAAATGGGCGGAAATCTGGAACTCAGGCCCTATTTCTTGGGGGGTCTGGAAAATGACTCTGGTACTGATTTTAAAACCGACGGACTGATTGACCTCGGCCTGGATACCAAAATTGCCATCACACCCAATCTAGCTCTGGATCTCACGGTGAACACCGATTTCGCCCAGGTAGAGGCCGACCAGGAACAGGTCAATTTAACCCGGTTCTCTCTGTACTATCCTGAAAAGCGGGATTTCTTCCTTGAAGGTGCGGAAACTTTTGCATTCGGAGGAGGAGGAGGAGGAGGAGGAGGATACTGGCATGGCGGCAGTTCGGATATGAATCTCTTTTACAGCCGCCGGCTGGGCCTGGTCGACGGTCATGAAGCACGTATACTCGGCGGAGCCAAGATGGTGGGCAAGATCGGCCAGTACCGCATCGGTCTGATGCATATTTATACAGATGAGGTTTCCTACGAGGATGAAGAGGATACACTCCATGTCAATCCGATCCATTTTACTGTTTTCCGGCTCAGCAGAGACATCCTTTCACGGGGCAGTATCGGATTAATGCTGTTGAACAAGGAAGAAACTAAATCGGACCACTATAATCGTTCCGTGGGGTTGGACGGTTTGTTCCCGTTGAGTGATTATTTTACCGTTTCCGGCTATCTCGCCGGTACCTTCGGACTAAGGCAGGAGAAGGATGGCCAGATTCTGAATATGAACCAACAGAACCTCGCCGGCAAACTCAGCCTGGACTACAACAGCGATCTGTGGCAGTTTTCAACCTCCCACCAGGATGTAGGTGTATTATTCAATCCAGAGATGGGATTTAACCGCCGTACGGACTACCGTCTCACCAATGCCTCTCTGGAATATTCCCCCCGGCCGGCTCAACCATCGGCTATCCGGAAGTTCGGGTATCAGATATCGGGTGATTACCGTTCCGATCATCACAGCAGAATGCTGGACAGTAAAATCGGGGCATCCTTTTCCATTGAATTTCAGAGCAGTGCCCGATACAGTTTCGATGTCAACAAAAACAATGAGTTTATTGATTACAACTGGGAAGTTCGGGATGGATTTCTCATCCCTGCTGGAACCTACTCGGGTTACGACTATTCCATGAGCATAGAAAGTGACAAGAGCCGTTCCATTGCCGGGGGAATCAATGTAAATTACGGGAATTACTACACGGGCCACAACACGAGTCTTGGTGTAGACGGCACCATCACCAAGATCCGTCGGCTCAGGATGGAGATTGACTACTCACACAATTATGTTAATCTTCCCGGAGGAACGTTTCATACCAATACCCTGGGACTCCGCACATTTTATTTCTTTTCCACGGAGCTCTATCTGAAAGCCTATATTCAGTTGAACGACGACAAATACTACAATGAAGGAAGAGAGAAGATTATCAGCAACATTCTATTAAGATGGATCTATTCACCTGAAAGCAATCTCTATTTTGTATACAACGACGGCCGTCTCATCGGCCCCGGGAACAATGTAATTACCAACAGGACCTTCATGGTCAAAGCGACCTTCTTCTGGCGCAAGTAATATAATAAAGAGGCTTTGTTGCATGAATCTAAAAACCTGGGCACCTCTCCCTTTGACAAGCAATTCTATTCAACCGCGTATGACAAAGGCCTACACATTTTGCGCATCCGATTCAGGATAGCGCAACCAATCGCAGCTTCCTGCTTCTGAGCATCGTCATTCTTGGCTCCCAATCGCCCCCCAATGATTCTCTTGTAACGATAGAATGCGTTTTCCGCGTGACTCTGCAAATAGTATCCAGACTGACTTTTCCACTCGGACCATCCCTTGCTCCGGATCTCCGCAATATGACAGTCTCGATGAGAGGGAACACTGATTGAATTGTTGGACAACACCGCGTCTTTTTTCGGCGGCACGACAACCTCGGCTCCTGGTGAATGATGGTCCACCGATGTAATGTCAACACCGCAATGGATTTGTGCACCAAAGCCGGTAATATTCCGGAAACCATTGCCTTTCTGGAAAAAACATACAAGAATTTCAATCCTGCCTTTCCTTTTGAATACCATTTCCTGGATGAGGATTACGACCGGCCCTACCGGAGTGTGGAGCGGGAAATGGGCATTGTCCGCACGTTCGCTATTCTGGCAATTTTTATTTCCTGTCTTGGTTTGTTTGGATTGGCTGCCTTCACTGCTGAACAGCGGACCAAAGAAATTGGAGTCCGTAAGGTGTTGGGTGCTTCAATTTCGAGGATTATTTTGCTTCTTTCCAGGGAATATACCAAGTGGGTTCTGATAGCTAATATCATAGCCTGGCCCTTATCCTACTTCGTCATGCGAAGCTGGCTCCAGGACTTTGATTACAGGATCAGTCTTAGCTGGCATATTTTTGCTCTTTCGGCTGTTCTTTCGCTGCTGATTGCCCAGTTGACGGTTAGCTTTCAGGCTTTCAAGGCCGCCCGCACAAACCCTATGGACTGTCTACGCTATGAATAAAACAGGGAATTAAAGGGGATAGTTCTATTTTTTAGCATTCTTATCTCTATTCTTATCTCTGAAAAAACATGACAAAATAAAAAGGATGGAACCGTCTCCATTGACGAAAATATGTTTTTCTATATATTATTAGCAACATAACATCACCAAGATTTTACTTGAATTGCACTATAAGGAGAGAATAATGGAGGGAAAGGAAACGCTTCCTCAGAGTGAATCTGGGAATTTCAGAAGTTATGACGGCCATGAGTTGTATGAACAGTGGTGGCGGCCGCAAAGTGATCCCAGGGCAGCAGTAGTGATTGTACATGGAGTATGCGAACATAGTGGCCGGTATGATGAGGCTGCCGGATTCTTAACCGGCCGGGGATACGCGGTTGATACATTTGACCTGCGTGGTCACGGAAAATCAGAGGGAAAAACAGTATATGTCGAATCTTTTGACGATTACCTGAATGACCTGGATGTATTTTTGGACAGAGTTCGGAAGAAGATTCCTGACAAGCCGGTTTTTCTGCTTGGTCACAGCATGGGTGGGGCTATTTGTCTCCTTTACTGTATAACCCGGCAGCCGGATATACAGGGAGTGATCCTCAGTGCTCCCTCTGTTAAGATCAGTGATGACATTTCTCCTTTTCTTCAGAAAATATCATCTGTACTGAGTAAGTTTTTCCCAAGACTCCCGGCGGTCAAACTGGAGACTAAGGATTTATCCAGGGATCCTGAAGTATTGAAAAGGCGCGATAATGATCCGCTTGTCTATCAGGGCAAGATATTAGCACGCACCGGAGCAGAGATTCTCCAGGCGACCAAGCGGATACAGGGGCAGATGGATAAGATATCCCGGCCGATTCTTATTTTGCATGGAACAGAAGACCGTTTGGCGGATATAGAAGGCAGCAAGATGCTGTATGCCGGTGTTAAAGAAAAAGACAAGACTATAAAAATCTACGATGGTCTTTATCATGAGGTCATGAATGAGCCTGAAAAGGAGCAAGTTTTAAATGATATTGCTGCCTGGATGAATGACCATACTCCGAACTGAAAAGCAGAAAAAACACGAGGACCAGAAAAGGGGACTGTCCCCTTTTGCTGAAGCCAGAAAGGGCAGGGGAAGCGGAGGAGACGATTATGAGTTCAGATGAGTGTGTATTAGCGATTGACCAAGGGACGACCGGGACTACTGCTGTTTTGTATAACCGGGAAGGTCTGATAGTTGGCAAAGCATATCAGGAAATCTCTCAGATATATCCTCAACCTGGTTGGGTGGAACACGACCCTCTGGAAATTTGGCATTCAGTTGAAGCTGCGGTAAAAGAGCTGTGTTTACAGCGCAAGGTAAAAATTGCAGCTGTAGGCATAACAAACCAGCGAGAAACTACAGTCGTCTGGAATAGAAAGAGCGGGCTCCCGGTCTGTAATGCGATCGTATGGCAGTGCCGGAGAACAACTGCAGAGTGTGAAAGACTAAAATCATATGAGAGTCTCTTCCGAAAAAAGACCGGGTTACCGGTAGATGCCTATTTTAGCGGGACAAAACTGAAATGGATTCTTAATAATTATCAGGGCCAGGCTCCGGAAGATCTGCTTTTTGGAACAATCGACACCTGGCTTATCTGGAAATTGACAGGCGGGAAGGTACATGCTACAGATTTTACCAATGCTTCCCGGACTTTGATGTTCAATATTACGGAAAAAAAATGGGATTCCGAATTATGCGGGCTGCTTGATATACCTGAGATACTGCTTCCGGAAGTCAAGGGTTCGATTGATGATTTCGGCCGGGTTGATTCCCTCCCGGAATTAACAGGAATACCGATATATGGAGTAGCCGGTGATCAGCAGGCAGCCCTTTTCGGTCAGACCTGCTTCTCTACTGAAGAGGCTAAAAACACTTATGGCACTGGTTGCTTTCTGCTTTTAAACACAGGAGAAAAAACCATTTTTTCCGAAAAAGGCCTGGTGACCACCCTGGCACTAAATGGTCAGGGGGAACCGTGTTATGCTCTGGAAGGCTCCATTTTTATCGGGGGAGCTGCCGTTCAATGGCTTAGAGATAAACTCGGACTTTTAGAAAAATCATCTGACAGTGAAGCCGCAGCTCTGACAGTGGCGGATAATGCTGGGGTTTACATGGTTCCTGCCTTTGTAGGATTGGGAGCTCCTTACTGGAATATGGAAGTCAGGGGAATTATTACCGGGTTGACCCGTGGAACTGACCGCAACCACATTATCCGGGCCGCATTGGAATCTATGGCTTATCAGACTTATGATGTGCTTAAGGCCATGGAGGATGAAGCGGATTTCGATATCAAGAACTTAGCTGTTGACGGGGGAGCGGCAGCAAATGATTTTCTGATGCAGTTCCAGGCTGATATCCTTGCCAGGTCTGTGATTCGCCCGAAAATAATAGAATCAACTTCCTTGGGAGCAGCTTATATGGCCGGGCTAAAATCTGGGTTCTGGGAAGATAGTAAAGAGCTGGAGCGGATCAGATCGATTGAAAAAGAATTCACTCCGTCTATGGATGAAAACACCCGGCATTCCTTGCTGGCCGGATGGAGAAAAGCCCTGAGGCAGGCTACTTTATCTCCGCTCCTTTTGCCATAAGGTTAATTCATTTCCTCAAAAATTACGGTGTTTTATTAACAATTCCCTTCTTATGGGTGGCCACGGATTCAAATAAGGCTCACTAAAAAGCGATCTGCGGAAATTATCCTGACACCATTTTTTAGAATATCAACATTTTGTTTCCTGACTACCTGGTAAACATAGGGGATATCCAACCGTTCTTTGAAATAGCATACTGAAGGCGAGGGGTTTAACTCATTTAATTTAGCTTCCACACAAAACCAAGGGGCATCATTGACCGTGACTAAAAAATCGACCTCTTTTTTGTCAACGTTTCTTAAATAATAGAGAGCAGTTTTATGTCCTTTATATTCCTTTAAATATTGTGTCAATTTTAAAAGATGAGAAGCGATTAAATTTTCAAATCGCGCTGCTTCATCTTCAACTTCAGACCAGTCAAACATGTAGAGTTTTGGCTCTTTTTTTATTGAACGGATATTTTTTTTATGGAATGGATAAATTCGAAAATGGTAGTAAAACTGTTCCAAGATAGACAGCCAATTTGAAACAGCTCTATGGCTGACTTCTAAATCTTCTCGTATCGAATTTATAGAAAGCAGTGAGCCAACTTTAGATGGTAAGATATCACTTAATAATTGCATATTACCAATATCTCTAACCGCTTCAATATCCCTAATATCTTCGCGAAACAGACGTTCAACTTTCTCATTATGCCATCTGCGAAGCGATCGGTTATTTTGCTTCAAAAATATTTCTGGGAAGCCCCCAAAATGTTCTAATGTTTCTAAATCATGAAAATGATCTGAGCTTGTAATAGGGAGTTCATGGAAAACTTCGATATCATTTTTAATGTTTAAAATTTCTGCCAGGCTAAAAGGATGCAGCGTATAATAAAAATACCTCCCCTGCAATGAGTCTCCTCCTTTTCGATAAATATTGAGTCGTGCACTGCCTGTTATCAAAAATTTATATCGCTCTTTGTGAGTATCATATTCACCTTTTATAAAGTTTTTCCATTTTGGATATTTGTGGATTTCATCAAAAATGAGAAGTTCTGCAGAGCCTGGAAATTCTGAACTCATGATATTTTTTCGGTCACTTCGAGCATCCCAATTATAATAAGCAAATTCTTTAAAATATGGGGCAATTAATTTTGTTGCCAGCGTGGTTTTACCAATTTGTCTTGCTCCTCCAAGGAATACCATTTTTTCTGAAAGGTCTTGTAAAATATTTTCAGTTAGGTATCTTTTTTTAATCATTGTTGGATCCTGTCATTTTTAGCATGTTTTTTCTATTAACATATTAATAATTAATTTGTTAAAAAGCAAGATATTTTTGCTTGCAGGCAAATTTATTAGCTAATATTTTTGCTTGCAGGCAAATAATTTTTATATTTTCCCACCTCGATATTAGCGATTCTGACCGGTTCGGGGATCCTGTATTTGATTACACAATTCATTATGATTTCTTTTGACTCTTTTATTCCGATTTTATATCCTGGAGAAATAAATACCGGTTTGACATTTCTGTTTGCCCATTGGCGTTTTGGAGTTAGGCCTTGAGATTTGGATGGCGGGAGTGGTATGAGTCGAGAGGTTCACGTACCGTTCTGAGAGGGAAGATTTTTGAATTCTAGGCGTCTAATAATATGAACATGAACGGAATCATTCGTAAGGAGATAAACATGCTGAAGTTTGCGCGGGAATTTATTCCACTTCTGTTATTGACATTTTTTTTAGTTGAAGCCATCCCGTTTTTTAGCACCACAGTGACGGCCGAAACCGAGGATCTCGACACCCGGGTCAAGAAATTTCTGGACACCCACGACTGGGGATGGGGCGATATGAACGTGCCAGCCGTTGACGGCCGGACCCTCCACGACATCATAATCAAGAATAAATACACCCGCGCTGTCGAGATCGGGACATCCACCGGACATTCCACTATATGGATCGCCTGGGCGCTGAGCAAGACAGGGGGCAAACTGATCACCATCGAAATCGATGAGGGACGGTACCGAGAAGCCCTGGAGAATTTCGAAGCGGCAGGGCTTTCCGAGTTCATCGACGCTCGCCTCGGAGACGCCCACGAGATCGTTCCCGCCCTCGAAGGGCCGTTCGACTTCGTATTCAGCGATGCAGACAAACACTGGTACAAAAACTATCTGATCGCGCTTCTTCTCAAGCTGGAAGTCGGCGGCTGCTACACCACTCATAACGTGTCGTCGAGGAGGAGGGGGCTACGGGGTGGAGGCCGCAGCGGCAGCTATCTTGATTACCTGTACAGCCTTTCCAACCTGGAAACTACGGTCGACGACCGGGGTGCCGGCCTTTCGATCAGCTATAAAAAAAGCCAATAGACCTTCTCATCTGTCCAAAATGCGGTTGGCAGATGAAGGTTATCTCATTTATAGAGGATCATAAAGTCATAAACAAGATAATCAACCACCTTAAGCTGACTTTTAATCCAGAGCGGCCTCCGCCTCCTGCGCAACCTCAGCTAAATATGACAGCTGAGGAAAGATCAGAATATGTATGAAAGCCGTAACACTATGACTTCGAAATCTATTCTTTATCCCCATTATCTTGTAATTTTTACTTACATTCTCTTTTTCTTTATTTTTCTAGTTTCTGTGTTAGGATACTGATTTAGAGGTCTATTTCGCCAAGAGAGAAGGCCGTGATCTAATCAGCACTAGTTCTGGCAGCGTGGAATTCGAGCAAAGTTACAAAGGCTAGTATTACTTTAATCCTTCAATTTACTTTATATCTATTTTTAAATATGAAATAGGCGGGGATTCCTGCCAACACAGTAAAGATTGCTATCGAAGAAGGAACGGGTCGTTCCAGAAAACCAAGTATAAGAATGGAAACACCAGCCAGTAAATAAAGAATAGGAACCAGGGGAAAACCAGGCATTTTATATGTACTTTTCTTTAGACGCCTTAACTTAAAAACACCAATGACGGCAAGGATGGGAAAAATTCCAAGGGAAAAACCCATATACGTTAATATCTGGTCAAAAGACCCCGATAACACAATGATTACTGCAATTGCACACTGCAGCATTATCGATTTTGAGGGAACACGATAATCTTTGTGAATCTTTGCAGCAAACCTGAAAAAATATCCATCTCTGGCCATTGAGTAATACACTCTCGGACCAAGGATGATAAAAGCACTTAAAGACGAGAAAAGGGCAAAAGATATTAGGATTGAAAAGAGACTCTCGAAGGATTTACCGAATAAATTGCCTGCAGCAAGGCCTCCTATGGAGATGACCCCGCTCATGCCTTCAGGCGAAACAGCGTAAACGTAAAAAAGATTCAAGCAGAAATAAAGAAGAATGACTATTCCTGTTCCCAGTATCAGAGAACGAGGCAGATTCTTTTCCGGATTTTTAACCTCAGAGCCTATATAGGCAGATGCATTCCAGCCGCTGTAGGCAAACATGATCCACATTAATGAGAGACCTATGGTTTTCCAGCCTCCAAAATCAAGGCGAAAGTTTTCACCCTGAGAAAAATGTTCCATATTCCCATTTCCTAATGAAAATCCTATAACTATAAGCCCTACTATCAAGCCGACTTTTAACACTGTTAAGAAATTCTGTACTTTTGTACCAAATTCAATCCCTCTAAGATGAATCAAGGTAAAAACAATGATAACAAGAATCGCATAAAACTTTTTTAATACCACTGCCTCGAAAGTGCTTTCAAAAATTCCCAGGCTCAGAAGCTGAGGAAAAGCTCTGACCAAATATTCAGAAAACCCAATCGCAGAAGCAGCAATGGGAGCAGAAAAACCGACAAGGAAGGAGACCCAGCCGCTCAAAAACCCGAATAAGGGATGAAATAATCGCGAGAGGAAAGCGTATTCCCCTCCTGCACGAGGGATTGCTGCGCCGAGTTCGCCGTAACTGAGAGCGCCACACATAGCTATCCCCCCTCCAATAATCCACAGTAAAATCATTACCCAGGGATTTCCAAGATCTCCCATCAGGAGTCCTGATGTCGTAAAAATCCCCGCACCGATCATATTGGCGATGACGATGTTTGTAACAGGGAAAAGCTTAAGTTTTCTATTCAGTCCGTTATCTACATCTTTATCCATTACAGACCTCGTGAAATATCTAAATTCTCCGAGATTTCTATTCTATGCGGAAAACATATATATATTTTATTCGCTTTAAGAAAAGTCTCGATGCGTTCGAGCTTGTTACCAGCTTTCATATATACCTCATCAAGATTTTCATACGCATCAGCAGAATTTGGATATTTTTTTACATTGTACTGGTAGACTTTAATGGCTTCTGGGAAATTTCCTTTTCTGATAAGGTTACGGCCAATACTGGCGACTGCGTCTTTGGCAGGTTTACATTCAAATCCAAATTCTTCAGATAAAGATTTATAGGCAAAATCACTGGTAGGTCTGCCCGTCCGATGAGAAACATGATCAAAGATATAAGCTGACATGATCAGGACTCCGCCAATCATACCTGCTAGCCCGCTCAGCCGAATCAATTTTAAAGACGACATAACAAACCTCCATTGTATTTAATCCATTTCCCATAATATGGGATGTCCTCCAAGTCAAAGATGGAATAACTCCTATTTTTGAGAACTCGGGTCCGAGTAGAGAAGTTTACGTGGATTTCGGCTTAGTAACAACAGTTGCCTGAGTAAACACCGCTTCTTTAGCCATTTTATATTTTTCCACCTCGATATGGGCGATTCTGACCGGTTCGGGGATCCTGTATTTGATTACACAATTCATTATTATCTCTTTTGACTCTTTTATTCCGATTTTATATCCTGGAGAAATAAATACCGGTTTGACATTTTTCCTTGTCCTTAGAACTGTCCCGATGGGGGAGTTGCTCTTATCGTAAAGAAGGCTTTCTGCCCCTTTGTCGGTTCCGGGTTCATCATAGCTTCCGTACAGCTTTGATTTTGCACACCCTATGGTGGGGATATTTAGGAACAGGCCCATGTGAGCAGCTATGCCTAGCTTTCTAGGGTGAGCGATTCCCTGGCCGTCAAATATTATTACATCCGGTTTAGTCTTTATTTTTTTAAAAGTTTTTAAGAAAAGCGGGCCTTCTCTAAAGGTTAGAAGACCGGGAATGTAAGGAAATTCTACTGTATCATGCGAAAAACACGTCTCAAGGATGTTTAGGCCAGGATAACTGAAAAGTATGACAGCGCAGAAACCCAGCTGCCGACTCTTCTCATAAGCTAAGTCTGCACCAGCAATACAATCAATTTTTTTGGGTCTGCCTTTACATATTATTCTTTTAGCAAGCTTTTTTTGCAGTTTAACGGCTTCGGATACTGATAAGTTCCAGGTGTGCATTTTTAATTGGAATAAGTCAACTACTGCAGCCAAGCAGCAAATACTCGAATGCTTTTAAATAGGTCAATGATAAAAATTCTATTTTCCAGGTAATAAAGGTTAATTCATTCCTTTTCACATGGTATCCAGATTTCCGTTCTAAGGTTTTCTTTAGGGATTTCCTGAGAAGCAATATCCAGGTATTTTTCCATTATGGGGCCAGTCTGAATGTAGTGATGTGCATCCATCCACGCAAGCATAAAGGTGATAGTATCACCTATTGTATCGTACGAGCCAACATGAGTAGCTGCAGCTACTACCTTGTGATCCCATTGTTTTTTTAACAGCGGAGCCTGTATAAGTGCCTGAGTTGTTACTGGGAATCCTACTTCCCATTCCAATTCAGCAGGAGCTGCTTCATCCGGAGATTTGTAAGAAATTGATATTATTCCTCCTGCGGGGAATATGTTTTGTGTCCGCATATTTTGCATCAGCGTCCCTATTACTTCATCAATATCTGAATATGGCCCTTTATGGAGGATGCTGCAGTAGACAAAGGGAGTAACATCTTTAATCGTAACATTTTTAGTTTCGAGCAGGTTCGCAGGATTGTTGATTGCATATATAGCCGTAGCGATAGTGAAGGGGATTATTAAAACTAATATTAGTTTTTTCAATTTTTCCCTCCTTATTTTTTATCTGAAAGGATAGGTTTGTGCTTAGGCCAGGGGCGCGGGTCTTCCTTTATCTTTTTAAGTAAAAACTCGATTCCCTTTATCAACTGTGCATCATGTCCTCTGAACATTTCCGCCGGGTCAAGATCGACTGTGATGTCAGGTTCCACACCTTCGTTTTCAACAATCCAATTCCCGTCAGGATCATAGATCCGGTAGTCGGGGGCAGAAAGCCCTCCTCCATCAATGAGATCTATCCACATCGAGACTCCCACGAGTCCGCCCCATGTGCGTGTCCCGATCACCGGCCCCATGCCGCGCATCTTAAATTCCATGGGCAGCATATCTCCGCCGGAACCGGCCTGACGATTGGTCAGGCAGACCATATGGGCACGTGTAGCAAAATCAGGAATAGTCTGGTCATGTGAGTAGCGGCGTGTCCAGTAGGCATGGACCGGTTTATCCAAACGTCTGAGGAAAATATCAGGGTCCAGACCGCCTCCGTTAAAACGGCCGTCGATGATGAGTCCTTTTTTCCGCATCTGGGCATAAAAATACTTTGGGAACTCAGAAGACGATCCCAGATATGTGTCGGGCAGATGAATATATCCGATCTGTCCGTTGGATTCCTTCTCTGCAAGCAAACGGTTGTGTTCGACCCAATCCAGATAACGCAGGGTCCCTTCTCCGCCGAGAGGTTTGACAATTATCTCTCTGGCCCCTGTTTTTACAGGCTTGCTGTTTACAAGAAGTGTTACCTGCTTTCTTGCAAGGTCCTGGAAATAGCTGTAGATATTCCGGTCGGCTGTGACCTCCTTCCCATTAACCTGCAGGATATAGTCTCCTTCAAGGATTTTAACTCCAGGTCTGGAGAGTGGAGGCAGGACCTCGTGCGTCCAGTCAGGAACACAATAAATTTTTTTGAACCTATAGCGATTGTTTGCCTTATCGATTTCCCAATCGGCTCCCAGCATTCCGATATTAACACGATCGGCCTTTCGTAGGCGGTCTCCGCCGAAAACGTATGTATGAGAAGTATTGAGCTCGCCAATAAGTTCGCCGACAATATATTGAACATCCTGCCGGCATGAGGCATACTGAAGTAACCGCCCGTATTTCTCCTTTATGGCATCCCAATCTAGCCCATGCATGTTTGGCTCATAGTAGTAGTCCCGCTCCATTCGCCATGCTTCATTAAAAATCTGCCTCCATTCTGCCGCAGGATCCAGCCACATTTTCAGGTCAGAAAGCTTGAGTGCATTTCCTTTTGAATTTTTTGCGCTGGCTTCTATGATGCCTATTGATTTGCCTTTCCTGTAAACAATGTGAGTACCGTTTGTAGACAGTTTGTAACCGTTGATGCCGTCTATAACAGATTCTGCTTTCCTGCTGGCAAATGAAAATGCATAAAGAGTACCCGGTCCCTTTGCTCGAAATTCGAACCGGTTGAAATCCCCCTCATCTGTGTCTAGATAGAGTAAGGATGATTTATTCGCAGCCAGGCTGCGGTAGTTGCCGCGAGACAGCGGAAGAGACTCAATCCTTTCAGAAATTTCTTCGAAATCGATGATGACGCGAGTGTCTTTTGCTTCATTTTCCACACCCTTTTTCTTCTCCGGCTTTTTACTCTCAGCCGTTTCTTCATCGCTCTTGTAAGGAAGAAGTGAACTGCCGTCTTTGCGGAGAGTCAGGCAGTATATACCTGAAACTTTCTTAAAAACCATTTCCCACTCAAAATCACAATATGTTGGATCAAAGCGGCGGTTGGAAATGAAAAAAAGATGCTTTCCGTCTTCTGAAAAAAGAGGGTTAAAATCATTAAATATCCCATTGCTTACGCAGCGGGTTTTTTTCTCTTCCAGGGAATAAATATAAACCTTGTAAACCAGATCTTCATCCATCTTGGAATAGGCAATATACCGGCTGTCAGGTGACCAGGTATAATCATAAATTGGCTTTACATCCATCGAAACATCGACATTCTCATAATACGCCCTGTCTACTTCTGTGATTGTCTTGGCCGCAACATCCAGATAATAACAGCGGAGTGCCTGGTCGGCGAATGCGATCTTTTTACTGTCCGGTGACCAGCGGAGAGTATGCCGGTAACCATTTTTGTGATTAGTGAGTTGTACTGCATCTTTTTTGCCTTGTGGATCGACCAGGTAGATTTCATACTCACCGCTTTCATCTGAGAGATAGGCGATTGTTTTTCCGTCCGGCGACCAGACTGCGTCCTTATCCCGGGCTCCGGAATCCATGGTCAGGTTCCGTGTAGGGCCGTTTTTTATGGGAACGCTAAATATTTCCCCGCGCGCTGCAATAAGCGCTCTCTTCCCTGAGGGGGAGCAATCAAACCCTGTTATAAATTGATCCACTTTTTTCAGATAGGGGCGTAATTCAGGTGCGTCGGCATATATATTTATAGGAATCTGTTTAGTTTCTTTTGTATCCACATCCAGCAGCCAGAGCAATCCGCCCAATTCATAAACGATTTTACTGCCTCCCATACTGGGTCTGCGTACATCATATTCTCTATGCTTTGTAATCTGTTCAATTTTCTCTGACTGAATGTCAAAAGAATAAATATTCAACACATCATCACGGTCCGAACTAAAATAAATTTTATTTCCGATCCACATCGGAATTCTATCCGTGCCCTCAAAATTCGTCAGTTTTCGATCTTTTTTTGTTTCGAAGTCATAAAGGTAAACTTCCTGGGCTGTTCCTCCCTTGTACCGTTTCCAAGTTCTGTTTTCTCTGGATTCCCGGTTATAAGCAATCTTTTTTCCATCCGGGGAAAAACTTCCCTGTGATGCCTCATGAATGGGCAGCTCCTCGAGGTCTGTTCCATCAGGCGCAATAAGAAAAAGCCTGTTAAAACGGCTGAAACTGTGCCGGTTTGAGCGGAAAAGAATCTTGTTTTTTCCTGGGTGCCAGCCTACTACTTCATCATAGCCCGGATGGTAAGTTACACGTGTGATGTTTCCTCCGTGGATGTTCATCACATAAGCATCGGCGTTTCCGTCATATTCTCCTGTGAATGCAATCAGAGTTCCATCCGGAGAGATTTTTGGGAATCTTTCCTGCCCGTCATGAATGGAGAGCCGGGTCGCAATACCCCCATCAGCAGGGACAGACCAGATATCCTCTCCACAAACAAATACAACAGTATTCCCATTAATGTCAGGAAATCGCATCAGAGGCCTATTTTCTGATGGAGTTCCATTTATAATACCAGGTGCTATAACAGCCAAAAAGAATAAAAAAGAAACCAGTCCCATTACAGGACGAAACGATTTAATAAAAAAGAATTGAGTTTTTTTCATGACTTACCTCCGTATTTTTGTTCGATTTCCACCATCGGACTCTTTCTGATACTAATAATATATATAAAAAGCATATTTCGTCAACTTTATCCAAACGTCTGAGAAAAATATCAGGGTCCAGATAGGTTCCGTCAAAACGGATGTCAATGATAAGTTCTTTTTTTGTATTAGAACTTGACAAACTTAATGAAAATGATTATCATTATCGTTAGAAGTAATGAATATGATGAGAGAAATAAGCTATAAAGGAGGTGACTAAGATGCCAGCATTTGATGGAACAGGTCCTGCAGGTATGGGCCCAATGACAGGAAGAGGCATGGGATATTGTGTGCTCCCTCTTTCAAACCCGGGGATTAATAGTGGTTTCGGTTATACCGGGATCTATGGGGCATCCATGCCCACGAATTATCCTAATACGCCGTTTATTCCTTACAGAATGCCGTTGTATAGAACGGGGTTTGGGCGTGGTTGGTTTGGATTTGGACGTGGAGGAGGTCTTGGAAGAGGTAGAGGTCGTGGGCGTAGGTTTTTTTAAGGACAAAGGAGAAGATTGTTATGAAAATATGTTTGACTGCGACAGGAGATAATCTGGAATCCCAGCTTGATTTAAGGTTTGGCAGATGCCAGTATTTCATTTTTTTAGATAGCGATACAGACGAATTTGAAGCGATTCAAAATCCTTCTTTGAGTGCAATGCATGGAGCTGGCATACAATCTGCACAGCTTGTACTTGATAAAAAACCCCAGGCTGTAATTACTGGAAATACAGGTCCTAATGCAAGTAGTGTGCTTTCGGCTGCAGGGATAAATGTTTTAGCAGGTTTTCCAGGGACTATAAATGAAGTCGTTCAGGCTTTTAAAAAAGGGGAATTAAAACCAATGCTAGGTCCGACAGTATCCTCACATTTTGGAACTTCTCAAAACATGCCAGTAGGAGGCATGGGGATGGGTAGAGGTGGAGGAATGGGCAGGCCTCAAGGAGGCAGAGGACAGGGTACTGGCAGAGGACAAGGGCAAGGAGGAGGAAGAGGCAGAAACAGATGAGGGTATTTTTTACCCTTCGGAGTAGGTTGGATTGGCTTGTGAATAATCCAGGTTATATAATATTTTTATGATATTTTGTGTAAAGGCTGATAACTGGATTATGTCCTGTGAATCGGTCTTTCACCACAAGTGTTGTGACTGGCGCGTTGGAATATTTAGTGAAAAGCATATCATGCCCGACACATAGACCGATTATGATGTTAAAATCGGTTCCTGCTTTGTTGAGCAGTTCGGCCTGAAGAATGGGATTACAGGCAGCTTCAAAAGCGTCTGGCTTTCTTATTTTGTATTCAGAAGGGATACCAAGTTCTGTCTTATCAAGACCTCCGCAGCAGCAGACTACAGAGCATATCTCGAGTCCGTGACTTCTTAGAATAGAACTGGCTCTGGCGGCCTCATCGGCAAGGCCGCTGCAGAAGGCTATTCCCAGCTTTTTTGCATTAATTTTTTTTGCAAACTCTGCGATCTCCCTTATTCTTGGTCTGACGGGAATAGTTTTGCCCTCTTCACGGGCAGCTTTTTTGTCGTATGCTTCCTTTTCTGTCAGGGCAGCATTGAGAAAGAAATCATGGATTTCTTCTGGCTGGTATTTCTTTTTAACTTCATCGATCAAGTCTTTAGAATTTTTTAAAGGGCAGAAAGAGGGCAGCAGTTTTATATCTATTGTCTCCTGGGTGCAGTATTTTTGCCTGCATTCCGCACATTTTGGATCTTTCATTTTTATAATATCTCCTTTGAACAGTTTGGTTCGTTATTCACTCGATAGATTGCAAGTCTATTATCGGAATTTTTCACCTTTTAGGCAAGCCCGGACTATTTGTTCAATAAAAGTCATCCCACCATTCGGGCTGCTTTTTAAGCCATCTATCAAACCATGCCATAATGGTCAAATTGCCAGATAATCGACAGCCAATTGTTCATCCCAGAGCTCTGTACCGGAGCAATAATCCCGGGGCTAAGTTCCTTATCGGTGGAGGCAATGGATTTTTATGAGTGATCCAGGTTAATAAGGTTCTTTAATCTCCAGATATGCCTTCTGCCCAGGCCTTTAACTTCGCATCCGAGCTCAAATTAGCATTTGATTTTCTCGTTATATTAAATACCGAAACAGTCGATCACTGCAATAGATTTTCCTGTTGCTTGGAATTACCTTATCAAGCTCTAAGTCGAGATATTCTTTGTGTTTCGAGCTCTTTTGAGAGTTTCAAAACTACTTACACTTAAAGCACCCAAGCCTATGATCACAGTAATTAATTTAATCAACAATCCAACATAAGGAATATTGAATAAAACGGTAAAAATGCCTATTCCTAAAATTAATGGCCAGAGAGGAACACTCCCTCTTGATTTCAATATTTCTTTGCCGACAACCAGGCTAACGAAGATTTTCCCTATATAGAGAAATAAGAAGTAAAAAAGGAAAAGAATTACAGTTAATGGTATTCCAATAACTGTTATAGCCACAACTATGGCAACAATTGGAAGGCAAATCAAAACAATAAATCCAATACCCAAACTTTTCCAGTAACACCTCACTTGAGAACTAACCTTGTCAGTCAAATCAGGAAAAAACTTAATTAAGAAGATTCCCACAATTATTGATCCAATCATGAAAAGTAATTTAAAAAAATAAAATTTCCAGCTCAACCATTTACTTCTCTTTTCTTTGTAAGGAAGTTCCTCAATTTTACCTTCTATGACTGCTCCTTCCTTTATATCGATTTTTTGTGCTCCGTATTTTAGGTTTCCGTGAATTTTAGCAGAAGGTTGAATAGTGAGCTGTTCGACTTTTAATTTAACTTGTTTTCCAATTATTCCTGAAAGCTCAATGGTCCCTGCTCCTCCCCGAAGTTCTCCTCCTATATCTCCTTCAAATTGAGCCATTCCGCAACCAATATAGACATCCCTTTTAACTAAACTATTCTTAGAAAAAACAACATTGCCTCCAAAAGCAGTTAGACTTTTTTCAATATGTCCATTAATATTAACCGAACCACACCAGACTCGAACATCATCTCCAGCCACTCCATTTAAAGTGAAAGAACCTCCCATACCTATGATATCTCCTTTGACTTCTCCATTAATGTTAATGGTGTTTCCTCCAAAAAATAAATCTCCATTAATAACTCCCTCAATATTAATTATTGCTCCCGCAGCAAATAAATCTCCCTCAACTACTTCATCTTTGGCAACAGAAACGGAATTTGAACTTTTAAATTGAGTAGCCCAGGAGTTAGCAGAAAAAGACAAGAACAAGATTAAAATTGAGATAATCAGTAAAATATTTTTTTTGCTCATTTATATTCCTCCTTTATATTTTTTTCTTTTTTGATTAAATAACTGCCTAAAATAAGCAATAAAAGAATAACAGAAAAAATTTGCCCAAATATTGTGGTTAATTCTTCAGGAGTGACAAAAATGATTTTTCTTAAAATAAAAGTTCCTATATGTGAGATTAAAGAAAGAGGGGTGAAAATAGAATTTAGAAAATTCTGGAAGAGGCTTGTTGATTTTAGATAGACTGATAGAAAATGAGGTGCTAATAATCCTGTTATAATGAAAATTCCATAAATAAAAAATGACCAAGGAGGTTTTTCTCTGGAATATTTAGATTCAGAAACGACTATTTTGTCCATTATGGTTGAGGATAAATTTGGAAGAGTGCAGCCTGTTTCAAATGATTTTTTTATCTTGAGATTTTCTTTTTTCATTTGCTTAACAATTTTTTGACATTTTTTACATTCTTTTAAGTGAGCCAATATTTTTTTCCTATCTTCTGGGCTTAACTCATTATCTAAAAAGATTGAATATACTATTTCTTCGAAGCATCTCATTTTAAGCCTCCATCTCTTTTAGTTTTTCCCTTAATTCCCTCTTACCCCTAAAAATTAAGCTTCCAATGGTATTTACTGGAATATCCATAATTTCACTTATTTGTTGATATGAAAACTCATAATAGTATTTCAACATTAAGGTAGTTTGATAATTTATTGAAATTGATCGTAAAGCTTGCTTGAGTTTTTTCGTCTCTATTTTTTTTAAAAATACACTATCAGGAGTTTTTGGTTCAGTCTGCTTCATTGTGTTGAAGAATTCAGAAAGGAGGTATTTTTTTTCTCTTTTCTTTTTTCTTAAAATATCATTTACATGATTGATGGCAATTTTATATATCCAACTGGAAAATTTGTAATTAGAGTTGAAAGAATTTAATGATTTATAAACTTTTATGAAAATTTCAGTGGTAGCATCCTCTGCTTCCTGAGGAGTGCTAAGAAAGTGTACGCAAAGGTCAAAAACCTGTTTCTGAAAGTTATGGATGATTTGACTGAAAAATTCTTTATTTCCATTCAAAAATTCGTTAATTATAGAAACAATTTCAGCCTTATTCATTAATTTATCTCATAATTTTTCGAGTTTTATTCTTATATAATTATATACGCTTGAAAAGGAAAAAAATTGCAAATGCTCTTATGTGTAAAAGGAGCCGAGACCTGATGTTAGAGTGTGTGCGGACTTAACATTCTGGGGACAGCATTGGGACACTATATTTAATTGGGAATTAAGTTTAGTGTCCCCAGAACTCCCCCAGAACTCCTCTGGAAAATACACATCCAGTCAATAAAAATCCTCAGGAAAGAAAGAATTTCATGGAATTGGCCTGTAATAAGCGTATACAGAGTAGAGTTCATTCATTATGGAGTAATGCGGCGCGCCAGCCGGACTTCAGTTGTTGCGACAGCTTCCGAGCAATATCCTGATTTTCAGGAAATCCGGCGATATTGATGTTTTCCTGTGGATCATTCTGATTGTCATACAGCTCAACAGCCACTTGGTCTTTAGCGACTTTCTTTTCATCGTCCCAGTGGTACCACTCAACATAATGGTATCTCCGTGTCACCATGGAGTAGCCCATGTACCGTTTTCCATCAAGTGTGGACTTGGGTTTTTGGTGGTAGTGGCTGAAAGCAGCAGATTTCAATTCCAATTCGGGATTTTTCAACATCGGTTTAAAACTTATTCCCTCCATATTATCAGGGATTTTGATTCCTGCAAGGTCGCAGAGCGTAGGGAACAGGTCCACCAATTCCGTGAGCTGATGGCAGTTTATTCCTTTGTGATACATTCTTGGAGTACGAATGAGAAGCGGGACCCGTGTATCAATATTGTAATTTGTTTGTTTGCACCAACTGCCGTGTTCTCCCAGTTTCCAGCCGTGGTCACCCCAGACAACAACAATGGTATTTTTGTCCAGACCCGATTTTCTCAAATCCCTCATCAGTCTGCCAAAGCAGGCGTCAACAAAACTGACAGAGGCGTAATAGCCGTGTTTCAACAATCTGGCGGTCTCTTCGGGAATCTGGAAAATGGCAGGATGCCTGACATATTCCAGATCATAGCAGGCTTTCAGTTCATAGCACGAGTTTATGGCCATGGAAGGAGAGTTTTTCGGCAAATAAGGATTGGATGCCATGGAAAGATTGTTCCTGTCATAAAGATCCCAGTATTTTTTCGGAGTCACAAACGGAAGGTGAGGTCTGTAATAGCCTACAGCCAAATAGAAGGGCTGCTTTTTTTCTTTTAGCCGTTTCAGGGTTTCTACAGCCAAGTCTGTCTGCGCTCCGTCATAAAAGGCGTTATCAGGTGCCTCATAAGCTTCCCATGAACGGCCGTAGGCCCAACCACCGGAATAGGCATTTGGATTTTTCCTTATCCGTTCTTCTCTGACCTTGGCATGCTCTTTTTGGAGTTCTTCATCATGATAGAAAGATTCCGGGTCCCGATCAATTAGCTCGGGTGTTTTGTATTTGTCCGGCTTGAGGTCAGGTTCGTCAAAAGAGACAGGATCCGGCATGTGATTGTGGAAAATTTTCCCCATGGAAACAGTGTAATAACCGAATTTATGAAAATGCTGGGGCATAGTCACCGCATCAGGATTGATCTTCCTGAATTCCTCTCCAAGGCTCCAGACACGGATAGATTCGGCCCTCATTCCCAGCATGACGCTTGCCCTGGAAGGGGCGCAAGCAGCGGCCTGACAGTATGCTCTTGAGAATAAAACAGACTCTTTCGCAAACGCGTCAAAATTGGGGGTTTTGATTTCGGTGTTGCCGTAGCACCCCAGTTCCGGACGCAGGTCATCGACAATAACGAACAACACGTTGGGGCGCTTGTCGCTGGAGAGGAAGCGACAGCCTGGCAGCAGGCTAGCAAAACCTGCTGTTGCGGTGAGCTTGATGAAATCTCTCCGGTTGTAGGTATGAATTCTCTTTTCCATTCTCTTATCTCCTCGTTTGTTTGAGCCTGTTAAACCATTATCCCTATTAATATGCACCATTTAAACGAGCAATTCAACGGCCTCCTCCGCATTCCTCGCCCTGCACCCAGAGGAGAATCAGGATACAGCAGGCCATGCCCAGGCCGAAGCAATCTTATAGGTATAATAAATAATTATAGATAACATGATGATGTGATGCACCTCCTGCGGGAGTCGATTGTATGATAGACTACCTGCAAGGTCAAAAAAATTAAAATTAGGAAGTGTACAAATGAATCATATTGGACTGGAATTAATTTTTTCTTCTATGGTTTTTAGTTGTTCAAGTAGTTTATCGAAATTTGGGTATGTTCCGTAAAACATCTCTTGCATATTAGCGTAATCGGTTTTTAACTCAGCAAGCCTGTAATCTGGCGGTGTAAGGCAAAATGTTCCTGGCTTTGCCGCTTAGCGAATTCTAGCACTTGAACCTCCCGTGATGCTATCAATTAAAGGGTACATCCATTCAGGAGCATAGATCCTATCCTTTTTCAACATTGCTTTTGCGCTGCTGTCCATTGTATTCTTTAGATGTTCGATATGATGCTGTTTAATTTGCCTTTTTCCGATGTGTCTTAGTGCATGAATTAGAGCTCCGCTGAACTTCCCATTCATAGCCAAATTGCGAGGAGTTGTTTTTTTAAACAGAATCTCCTGACTCCCTATTTTTATGCGGCGTCTGGGGCCATCTGTTAAAAAGACGATTTTTGCTGGGACTTGTTCAGATAATCCTAACATATTTGCTGCAAAAGCACCTGAAGGCTGAATGCGTACTGCGGCATGCAATGCTATAGCCTTAGCGATTTTTTGGGGGCTTGGCGACAGGAGGCCAATGGATGTGTGCTTTTTAGGATATTCATATAGACCACGTGCAAGTCGACGGATGATGCCTTTTTTCTCTAACCGGTGCAGGTTAATACGAACTGCTTCGGGGCTTCCTAAGTCATGAAAATTTTTAGGAGTAAAACACCAGCCCCTTCCGTTACCATATATTCGGTTTATAATCTTATTTGAGACAGCCTGCATCTCTATTAATACCTCCTATTTGTAACTAATCTTATATATCTTTAGTTACAATGTCAAGTCTTTTTTACTTTAGAAACATAAGAAGAGAGATAAGAATTTCCTTTTTTGCAATTACGGTTTCCACCCATTTTTATCAAATTTTCACCCTCTGCGCTGCTTCATTCACGATAATACCGGGAAAATACACATCCAGTCAATAAAATATTCGCATGAATGAGAAAATTCCATAGAATTAGCCCAACCTGCATATTCCGATTAATTTGGGTGCTAATAATAAAGTACTTGAAAGATACAAAAAAGAATGTTATATTTAGACCTAAATACAGGTTTAAATATGGAGTGGAAATATGAATAAGTTAAATGTGTCAAATGATATTATTCCAATAGGAGAATTTAAAATAAGTCTGTCTAAGTGGCTCAAGAATGTTCAGAATACTGGTCATCCTTTAGTAATCACCCAAAATGGAAGACCTGCTGGAGTGTTGATTTCACCTTCTGAATATGATGATCTTGTACATAAGAAATTATTTCTTAATTCTGTAAATAGGGGATTATCTGACATTGAATCAGGTAATGTTTATAGTACGAAAGAGTTGAAAGAAGAATTAAAAGAAAGAAGAGCCGTAAGGAATTCTAAATGACAGTAATTTGGACGAGAGAAGCCTTAGAAAAATTAAATGAAATTGAAGAATTCATAGGAACGGATAATCCAGAAAGAGCCGAAACATTCATTAATTATTTAATCGAACGTGGTGAATCAATTTCACAGAATCCAAAAATTGGAAGAGCGGTTCCAGAGATTTTAAATCCAGAAATCAGAGAAATTATTGTAAAAAAATATCGGATAGTTTATAGAATTAAAAAAGAAAAAATTGAAATTTTAACAGTATTTGAAGGTCATAGATTGCTTAGAATTGATGAGTTAAAAATTGATTGATTAATAGCTTCTATGCTTAACCTGAACTATTCATAAAAAATGTTCTGAGCATTGTTTTGGTTAGTGTACAATCGAGTTCTCAATTTGAAAAAAGGAGTCAATCTGAGTTCAGATAATAGGTCAGCAATTAAACTGATTCGAGTCTTATTTTACATATAGTGATACTATATGTTAATTCACTTGCATTTAGTATCATATGTCTATACAATAAGTTCATGGATATTATTAAAAGGCATTTCTGGCTTAATTTAATCAAAGATTCTTGGAAAAAGCGCTCTATTATCTGGCTGTCGGGCGTAAGGCGGGTAGGAAAAACATGCCTCTGTAAATCCTTGTCGAATATCGAGTACTTCGACTGTGAACTGCCGCGAACTCGCCGTGAAATGGAGGATCCGGAAGAATTTCTAGAGTCCCGCAAGGTAAAAAAAATCGTTATTGATGAAATCCATCGTTTGCGCAATCCATCAGAACTGCTCAAAATTGCGGCTGATCATTACTCAGAATTAAAGATTATCGCAACAGGTTCCTCTTCGCTGGGTGCATCATCAAAATTTCGAGATACATTAACAGGTCGAAAATTCGAGATTTGGCTCGCTCCTCTGATAACATCTGACATGCAGGACTTTGGTATCATTGATATAAAACAACGTTTATACCGAGGTGGACTTCCTCCCTTTATTCTTTCTTCAGATTATCCAGAGAGAGAATTTCAGGAGTGGATGGATGAGTTTTGGGCCAAAGATATTCAAGAACTGTTTCGATTGGAACGGCGCTTCTCTTTTCAGAGATTCGCCGAGTTGTTGTTTGCACAGAGCGGAGGCATATTCGAAGCGACTCGGTTCGCACGACCCTGTGAAGTCAGCCGCACTACAATCAGTAATTATCTGTCGGTCCTGGAGTTGACCTTTGTGGTCAGTGTTGTTCATCCTTTCAGCAGTCGGAAGGCTACAGAAATTGTTGCAGCACCAAAAGTGTATGCCTTTGATACGGGATTTGTTTGTCATTTTAAAGAGTGGACTTCGCTGAGGAATGAAGATCTGGGATTATTGTGGGAGCACTATGTCCTGAATGAAATCCAAGCAAAGAAGCAAGAACGCAGGCTGCGTTATTGGCGGGACAAACGGCATCATGAAGTAGACTTTGTTTGGGTCAAAAAAGGGAAAAGCCTCACTGCTATTGAATGCAAATGGTCTGCTGATCATTTTGAACCATCAGGCATAAAGGCATTTCGTAGTATATACAAGTACGGCATCAACTATGTAGTTGCTCATGATGTCAAACGTTCCTTTAGACGCACATACAAGGGATTTGAAGTCGAGTTTGTGAATCTTGAACAACTGATAAAATGTTTGTAAAAATTGGGGACATAGGCTTGTCATGTGGCCCTGCTTTTACTTCTCTGCATCCCCCTCTGACTCAGAATGCTTCTCGTGCACTCCGATGCCAAAATTATAAAAAATAGGATGTGTCCCTATTTATTTTAAGGGATTCATTTTTCTCTCCGTATACCAATTGGTATTATACCAAATAGTATGATACGAAAAAGGGTAATTTCAAACTGTTATTTTCTCATCTCCAGTCTGGTTTTAAAGTAAATAGTAGTTTACAACTTCTTACTTTAGCCTAAAATCAAGCTTAGCAGTTTACAGGGGAAAAATAAGATTGCTGTCACTACTGGCTTGTTTCTTGAAAAAATCCTGGTTTTGTCTTTTAGTTAGAGCTTCATGTATAACTTCATGTCTTGCTGTCTTTTACAAATACATAAGCCCATAAGTCCTTGCCTATAGGATTAAGATTACCATTATCGTATGGGTTTGTGATTGTCATGAGTGTGTTAGTGCCATTAAGGTCAGCTGTTCCAGTGATTAGCTCAAATATTTCTGATAAGAACACCTTAAGTTGTTGTCTTTCATCAAAGCAATTATCAGGATTAGCACCTGCCCAGTCACCAGTGTGCCAGCCTATGTAATTATTGCAATAGCCATATCCTATTCCAAAGTCTCCATTACTGCCAACCTTGTTTAGGCTGCCGTACTTGGCCCATGAATAATTAATAGTATTGTTTAGTTGTGAAACAGCGTTGTTGATTATGCTTTCTTTTCCTGTAAAGCCGTCCCTGTCTTCTCTGTGCCATGTGCAGTTCGGCGAGAATCTTAGGATTCCTGCTCCTTTGTCTACCCATTCGTCTATAAGGTTATAATCTGTATGATTTGTGTTGTTCATCAGGTATGTCTGGTATGTTGTTTTTTTATATTTTTTCCAGCAGCCATTTCCATAGTGGTATGTATGTTATTTTTTTGTTTTTGAATGTTTCTTCTCCTTCTTTGTCTTCTGTTATAATGAGTAAGTTCTTGCATTTTAGCTCTTTGCTTGCTTTAAGTAATGCTTTTATTTCTCTTTTTTTTGTGTCATAGTCTTCTATGTTATAACATACTTGTATAAGTTGTTTGACTTTTAGTCCTTGTTTTATTACAAAGTCTACTTCGTTTTTGTAAATGTCCTGCCAGTAATAGATATTTTTGTCTTCTAATGCTTTTTTTCTTAATAATTCTATGGCAACTAGGTTTTCGTATAGTTTTCCTGTATCCTTGGAGGATTTAAAGCTTAAAGTGTTTATTAAGCCAGTATCTATGCAATAAACTTTTCTATTAGCAATCAGACTTTCTTTCTTTTTAAAAGATAATCTTTTCAAAAAGAAGAATAAGTAACTTTCTTCTAGGAATGAGACATAGTTTAGGGCTGTGTGTGTGCTTTTCAGGTTGAATATGTTTTTTATCTTATTAAAACTCATGAGACTAGAGTGGTTTGTTATAAGGTAGCTTGCTATGTCTTTTAGTGTTTTGATGAATCTTATTCTATACCTCAGGATAACATCTTTATTTATTATTGTGGAATACAAGGCTTGTAAATAAGTTCCTGGGATTATGTTTTTCTTTAATGTTTCTGGAAGACCACCGGTTTTTATGTATTCATTAAGTTTTCTTTTTATTAGTCCGGTTTCTTTTGTTGAGAGTAAAGTTTTTGTGCTTATGTTATGATAATTTAGGAATTCTCTAAAGGAAAAGGGAAATAGTTCTAGGGGTATGTGTCTGCCTGTTAGGTGTGTGGCTAGTTCTTTGCTTAGTAGTTTTGCGTTGCTGCCTGTGACTATTAAGTTAAATCCTTGTCTTTTTAATCTATTAACAAATAGTTCCCAGCCATAAATGTTTTGTACTTCGTCTAGTAGAATAAATTTAAAGTTTCCGTGAATCTCGTAAAAAATTTCTAGAATATTATTCAAGTCTTTTGTCTCTAAGGTGATTAATCTTTCATCATCAAGATTTATATAAGCAAAATCTTTTTCTTTTAATAGCTGATATGAGAATATTGATTTACCGCATCTTCTAATGCCTGTTATGACTTTTATTATGTTTGAGTTTATGTGTTTTTTATATTTGCTTAGGAATTCTCTATCTATTATTCTTTCAATTTTTATTAAATCTTTTAATTCATCTTTTTGGTCTATGATTACTTGTTTTAAGTCTTTTTTTTCCATTTTTTTAATGCATACTTTTTATTAATTTTATGTATTCATAATACATATATTATATATAAATATTTCGTTGAAAGAAAACTTTTTTTTATTAAAACCCAATAAAAAAAACCCTGGTTTTCGTCTTTTAGTTGGAACTTCATGTATAACTTCATGTCTTGCTGTCTTTCACAAATACATAAGCCCTTACCTATAGGAGTAAGATTACCATTATCGTATGGGTTTGTGATGGTCATGAATGTGTTATGGCCATTAAGGTCATCTGTTCTGGTGGTTAGCTCAAATATTTCTGATAAGAACACCTGAAGTTGACGTAGTTCATTAAAGCAATTATCAGGGTTAGCACCTGCCCAGCTACTAGTGTGTATGCCTATGTAGTTGCTGCAATAGCCATATCCTATTCCAAAGTCTCCATTACTGCCAACCTTGTTTAGGCTGCCGTACTTGGCCCATGAATAATTAATAGCATTGTTTAATTGTGAAACAGCATTATTGATTATGCTTTCTTTTCCTGTAAACCCGTTCCTGTCTTCTCTGTGCCATGTGCAGTTCGGCGAGAATGCTAGGATTCCTGCTCCTTTATCTACCCATTCATCTATCAGGTTATAATCAGCATTATTTGTGTTGTTCATCAGGTATGCCTGGTATGTTGTGTTTTCTTCTGGGAAGCTGGTGTTTGTTTCTCCTGTTCTTGAGAAATTTATTAGTTTTCCAAGTCCTCCTCCTTGGTTTTCTTGTCTTACTGCTATTCTTTTTGAGTCCACTGTGCTGGTGTTTGGGCAGTCACTTGCTCTTATTATTAGTCCTGGCTGGCTGCTCATGCCTGAGTATGTTTTTTCTCCTATTATTCCTTGTGTGTGGTTGTAGAAGTCTACTTTCACTATTACCTGGTGCGGTGGCACTGGCGGCGGTTCTGGTGTGAATGGTGTTTTCTTGCATGCTATTGGTACTAGTCCTATGTAGCCTGCGAGCAGTATGCTGCCTAGTGTGTAAACACTTTTTTTTAGAAAGCTTCTTCTGCTTGTTTTATCCGGTTCCTTTTTTTTGAACTTAGGATTTTCTCTCAATTTCATCAAATCTTCACCCCCTAAGCTGCTTCATTTAAGATGATACCTAGAACAAAAATATAAAGTCAATAAAATATTCGCATGAAAGAAAAAATTTCATACGAAAAATTTACGGAAAAAATAGCTGAGATACTCGTGATTGTCATTAACACCGGACCAAAGGGAAGTCCACGGAAACATGAAAAATAGGATGTGTCCCTATTTATTTTTGAGTTTTTTTGTCAAGGCAGGTACAATTTCAAAAAGGTCGCCTACGATTCCATAGGTGGCTATCTTAAATATCGGAGCACCAGGATCTTTGTTAATTGCAACTATCACGTCAGAAGACTGCATGCCTACCAAATGCTGAATTTGCCCGGAAATACCGCATGCAATATATACCTTCGGACAAACCGTCCTTCCGGTTTGTCCTACCTGGTGTGAATAAGGTATCCAGTTGGCATCTACCGCGGGGCGCGAAGCACCAACAGCAGCATTAAGAACTTTAGCTAATTCTTCCAATAGAGGAAAATTTTCAGGGCCCTTCATGCCTCTACCCCCGGAAACAATAATATCTGCTTCCGAGAGATTCACCGTAGATTCTAATTCTTCAACAATATCCAGCAATTTCACTTGAGTAGACAGAATTTCATCATTGAATTTCTCAGATATAATTTGGCCTTTTCTTTGTTTATCGTAAGGAGTGGCAGTAAACACCTTGTGTCTTACCGTAGCCATCTGAGGACGATGATTAGGAGTGATAATCGTTGCCATAATATTGCCGCCAAATGCCGGTCGTGTCTGCAGAAGAATCTTCTTTTCTTCGTCAATGTCAAGACCAGTACAATCAGCAGTCAAGCCTGTATTTATTTTAACCGCTACGCGAGAAACCAGTGAACGGCCAATGGAGGTAGCGCCTGCTAATACTATCTGGGGTTTATATTTATTGACTAACTCAACCAATACCTTGGTATAAGGCTGATCCTGAAAGTTAGCCAGCTTCTGGTCCTGCACTACATAAACCTTATCTGCACCATAAGAAATCAAATCCTGAATTCCATCTCCCAAATCATTGCCTAAGAGCACGGCCCCAACTTCGGTATTTAACTTTTTTGCCAATTCTCTGGCTTTAGCCAAGAGCTCAAAAACCACAGGCTGAACCTTTGATTTTTTCTGCTCAGCAAACACCCATACCCCTTTGTAATCCTCTAGATTTATTTTTGCTGTCCGGGTTTTTGGCTTATCCAGAATAATAGCCTTAAGTTTACAGGCATCCACACACGCCCCGCATAGATTACAGTTGTTAGAATCGATAACTGCTTTCTTATCAATAATGC
>Ga0315543_1000694_pt1 | contig 39685 bp, 37 predicted proteins | sample SalMarSW160210MG_2_FD_203098 | JGI IMG/M metagenome (GOLD analysis project Ga0315543, IMG submission 203098) | Salt marsh sediment microbial communities from the Plum Island Ecosystem LTER, Massachusetts, United States - Salt Marsh Sediment SW1601-210 ...
GCTTATTCGCCGCAGACTGGCTGGAAACCGACTGCGGGCACTGCGTGTGCGACGGGGCCGACTTTACCGACGACGGTGGAGTGGATTATTATGATTTGAAGGTGCTGTGCGACAACTGGCTGGCAGGCAAATAGATTCATTATCGAATTTAATTCAGAATCAAATTGCCGCAGGTATTTCGCTTGCGGCATTTTTTTCATCGCACAATCATGCCTCGCCTAAAACCCCCACATTGACTCAAGAATCGTAAAGACGGCTCATGCCACTGTAAAAAGCTGGAATTCGCTTGACAAGCCATGCCATATAAAGTAAACTATATTGAGAAAAATTGTCCGGCTGATGTGTCATCTTGACATAACTTGCCTTTCAGCTAAGTACAATGTTACAAAGAAGTAAAGTAAGTATTTGCTATAGTCTTAATAACTAAATGTCTGATTTGTAATTTCCTTGCCAAAAAGGTCTTAATGTTGTATAATAAGATAGAATTTGAAGACCGATAAAAATAGTCCCTTTTACACAGGTGTGTGATTTATCGTCATTATATTTCAAGGAGAATAAAATGAAATCAAAAAGCAAAAAAACGGGTTTTACCATTATCGAGCTGCTGACTGTTATGAGCATCATAATAATACTTATTGCGATGCTTGTTCCATCGCTAAATGCGGTAAGACGGTATGCCAAGGTGGTGCTGCAAAATGGTCAGTTTCATGATATCAGCAAGGGCCTGGAGGTGTTCAGCGCTGACTTTGACGGCTATCCAGACTCATCCTGCTTTGACCCAAATGGTGACCCCTATTGCGGAGCTATGAAGCTCTGCGAGGCCCTTGTCGGCCAGGACGGTATGGGATTTCATCCGGACTCAGTCTTTGACGACGAAGGCAAAAGCGGCGGCAACGAATTGTACTACATAAGAGGCAATAATCTTTCTCCCCTCCCAACGTCCCAACAAAAAGCGAATTTAAGGGACAGAAAAGTGTATCTCGAAGGCGAAACCGTCCAAGTAGCCTCCATAGCCGAAATACCCGCCGGCGGCGTCGGAGCCTTTACCAACGGAGGCTGGACAGTCCTCTGCGACGTTTTTAAGCGTAACGACGTCAGAAGAGATGGGGAAAAACTCGGCATGCCGGTATTATACTACAGAGCTGACACGACACAACTCACCCACCAATATGACCAGATGGCAACAAACATCTACCGTTATTCCGACAACCATCAGCTGCTTGAAATTCAGCCGGTCTGGATAAGCGACCCTAACGACACCCACCCTCTTTGGGACTCAGGCGTCACCGGCCCTCTCGATAATGGTGGTGCAAGATTCTATGAGATGACAACAAATCCAGATGTCATCGTAAAAATGGGTACTGGTACGGCTTATCCACAGCCCTACAATAAGGATTCCTATATCCTGATTTCCGCCGGCTGGGACGGGCTGTACGGGACAAAAGACGATGTATTCAACTTTGCTGAATAAATAACAGAATAGATTTTGTTATAACGTCAGTTTCCCTACAACGGCATCTTTAGAGTCTATAACAAAACCTAAAACGACTTTAATAAAAACATCTGGATTCCCGCTTCCGCGGGAATGACAAAAGGCAATGGGCAGTTTTGTTATAAGCTCTTAGAACAAAGACACAAAGCCGATGGTGGGAGTCGAACCCACAACCTCAGCTTTACGAAAGCTGCGCTCTACCATTGAGCTACATCGGCACTACTGTCTGCCATCATACCAAATTACTATCGGCCTTGTAAAGCACCGCCGTTGACAAAAAGGGCGGAATCAAACCACAAAAGAGGATTTCTCTTGCAAGATAAATCAACGGAAAGTAAACTAAGCCCTCTCGTTTTATGAAATATGAATACAGGGGTCGGTGCCCGAGCGGCTAAAGGGGACGGGCTGTAAACCCGTTGGCGTAAGCCTACGTTGGTTCAAATCCAACCCGGCCCAGTATCAGCAACAAAACAACCAGATGAAATCTTCGTTTGCAGACCGCCTTTCCCAAACAGCCGGCCATCGCAAAGAATACCAAAATTTCCACAGTAATAGACCCACAAATAGCAGGATAGTGCAAAAATAAGACTTGAGCATTATATTTAATCTTGCCCTTTTCAGCGATAATAGCAAAAATGAAGTTTAACGGGACAAGTATGCGGACAATATCCGCCGAGTTATCCAGCTAATTGCTGCTGTGCAAATAACTTGCGTGTCAGATGTAGTCTTTCCAAAAAGGAAAATATATGAAACTTGACCCAACTAAAATGAAGGATTGGCAGATTGCTGAAGCCGCAGAGCAATCTATGAAGCCCATCAGCCTGCTGGCTAAAGAATTAGGACTGAAAGACGATGAAGTGCTGCCTATGGGACGGCAGTTGGCAAGAGTCGATTATGCCAAGGTTCTGGAGCGGCTGGGAAGTCAAGCCAATTCGACCGCAAAATATATTGATGTTACCGCCGTTACCCCAACACCGTTAGGAGAAGGAAAAAGCACCACGGTCATCGGACTGATTGAAGGGCTGGGCAAACTGGGCAAAAACGCAACCGGTGCTATTCGCCAGCCAAGCGGAGGGCCGACATTTAACATCAAAGGCTCTGCCGCCGGAGGCGGACTCGCCCAGTGTATTCCTCTGGTGCCATTTTCCATTCGTCTTACCGGTGATATAGACTGCATCACAAACGCACATAACCTGGCAATGGTGGCCCTGACCGCCCGTATGCAGCACGAGAGAAATTACGACGATGAAAAGCTGGCAAAAAGAAACTTAAAAAGGCTGGATATCGACCCCGACCGGATTCAAATGCAATGGGTTATGGATTTTTGCGCGCAATCTTTGCGTCACATCACAATCGGCAAAGGCGGAAAGATGGACGGCTACGAAATGGAATCCGGATTTATCATCTCGGTCTCAAGCGAGCTAATGGCAATACTGGCCCTGGTCAAAGACCTGAAGGATTTGCGCGAAAGAATAAGCAAAATTGTGGTCGCATACGACAAAAAAGGCAATGAAGTTACCACCGCTGACCTCGAAGTCGATGGTGCGATGACCGCCTGGATGGTCGAGGCCCTCAATCCGAGCTTACTGCAGACCATCGAAGGCCAGCCGGTATTTGTCCATGCCGGACCGTTTGCCAATATCGCCGTCGGCCAAAGCTCAATCATCGCCGACTTACTCGCCACGAAATTGTCGGATTACCACGTGACAGAAAGCGGTTTTGGTGCAGACATCGGCTTTGAGAAGTTCTGGAACTTAAAGTGCCGTATGTCGGGCCTGAAACCCGATGCGGTTGTCATCGTTGCCACCATTCGGGCACTCAAGATGCACGGCGGCGGCCCCGTAGTCAAACCGGGAATACCATTGGATGAAGAATATGCAAAAGAAAATCTCAAGCTGGTCGAGGCGGGCTGCGACAACCTTATTGCTCATATCGAAACCGTCAAGAAAAGCGGCGTCCGCCCCGTTGTTTGCATAAACGGCTTCTGCACTGACACCAAAGCCGAAATTAACCTGGTACGCAAAATTGCAGAACAAAACGGTGCCCGAGCAGCATATTCAGAACACTGGTTAAAGGGCGGGGACGGCGCAATCGAACTTGCCGAAACCGTTATTGCGGCCTGCAAGGAAAAAAATAAATTCAAATTCCTCTATGAGCTGGAAACCCCCCTAAGAAAACAGGTCGAATTAATCGCTACCGAGGTTTACGGCGCCGACGGCGTTACATATACAGCTGAAGCCCTAAAAAAAGCCGAAACCCTCGAGCAAAACAAGGATTTCAAAAACTTCGGCACCTGTATGGTCAAGACGCATTTGAGCCTGTCCCATCATCCTGATATAAAGGGCCGGCCGAAGGGCTGGAAACTTCCTATCCGCGACTTCCTGGTATATAAAGGCGCCGGTTTCATCGTCCCACTGGCCGGTGAGATTAAACTGATGCCTGGTACAAGCTCTGACCCGGCCTTCAGGCGTATCGATGTGGACTTAAAAACCGGAAAAGTAACAGGAATGTTTTAAGTTAACCAGGCCTAAAAATTATTTACACCTAACTAAAAAACTAATAAACGGAGCTAACCAATGGCAGCAAAAATTATCGACGGAAAACAAATAGCAGCGGATATGCGAGCCGAATTAAAAGAAGAAGTAGCCAAGTTGAAGCAAGAAAGTATCGTCCCCGGCCTGGGCGTTATTCTGGTAGGCGAAGACCCCGCATCACAGTCCTATGTTAGAGCCAAGGAACGGGCCTGCGAAGAAATGGGGATTTACTCCGATGATAACCGTCTGCCTGAAGACACCACGCAGCAGGACCTAATCGCTCTAATCAATCGAATGAATGCCGACCCAAAAATAAACGGCATTCTGGTCCAGTTGCCTCTGCCCAAACATCTCGACGAGTCCGAGGTCCTTTTGGCAATTAACCCCGACAAGGATGTCGATGGCTTCCACCCAACCAATATCGGCAAAATGGTAGCGGGACAGCCGGCATTTCTGCCCTGCACGCCTCACGGAATCATTCAGCTTCTGCAGCGAAGCGGCGTCAAAATCGAAGGCTCTCACGTAGTAATCGTCGGACGCAGCAACATCGTTGGTAAACCCATTGCTAATATGCTCATTCAAAAAAACAAAAACGGCAACGCCACCGTAACGGTCTGCCACACAAGAACAGCTGACCTTGCTTACCACACCCGCCAGGCCGATATTATAATTGCCGCCGCCGGCAGGCCCAACACCATAACTGCGGATATGGTAAAGGACGGCGTCGTTGTAATCGATGTCGGCGTCAATCGCGTTGAAGACAAGGCCGCAAAAAAAGGGTATCGTCTGGTTGGCGACGTTGACTTTGAAATGGTCAAAGAAAAGGCGAATTTGATTACTCCAGTCCCCGGCGGTGTTGGGCCAATGACGATAACGATGCTACTCTACAATACGGTGGAATCTGCAAAAAAAGCTGCAGGGAAAATTTAACCAGTTTCACTCTTTTTCTTTCCCAGGTTTTTCCAGCAGACCTTTGAAGCCCTCTATAAGTTCCTTGCCGGCATCTTTGCCTCCTTCTAAAACCTTTTTTCCCCCTTTCGTAGCGGTTTTGCCCAGCTTTATGGTCGTGCCCAGGGTTAACTTCATCGCACTGGTCATCTCCTTAGGCAAAATACCCGTTCCTTTATTAGCTACGCCACCTGCGATGGCCAGTAAGATTCTGCCAGACAGCTCAGCCATATCCAATTTGTTATCGCTGCCTAAATTGGTCATCACGATAGGGTCGAGCTTCAGCGTAATGGTATCCGCCCTGCCGGGAACAGGCAGCAACTTTGCCTTAACTGTTATGTTTGAAATTTCAAGATTATCTATATGAAGTTTTCTTCCACCTCTTCCAGACTCGCCCTTGGCCTTTCGCCTATCGGATATTGTCTTTATTATATCCTGGAGGTTGTTGCTGGAAACGCCCCTTTGTTCAAGGACAACATCCACCCCATCAAGCTCGATATTTCTTATACTAACCCTGTTACTCAAAAGCGATTTTACATTAACTTCTATTTGAGCATCTTTTAGTTCAAGCAGCTTACCGTGTTGATAACCGGGCGGATTATTAATTAAAAGATTACTAATGCCGAGCTTGCCTGTCATAATTGAGAGGTCAACCTCTCCCACACTCACTCCGACGCTTAGTGTTTTAGTCGCTGCGACCTCAATACCAGCTTTTAAGGCATAGTCGGCAAAAATATCAATGACTATCGCCACAACAGCAGCCAGGGTCAGAACAGCCAACAGAACAATACCCACAGCTTTAAGTGATTTTTTCATTTTTCAACCCTCTCAGATATTTTGCTTGTAAGCCCTCCCGCCATACTTTCAGCGGATTCCCGAAAGATTTTTGCACCGACCAAATTCAATCTTTCTTCGATCCTTTCATAGCCGCGGTCGATGTGATAAACCCTGTTGACAACTGTAGTCCCCTCAGCAACCAAGCCGGCCAGAACCAATGCCGCCGACGCCCGCAGGTCAGAGGCCATTACCGGAGCGGCAATCAATTTCTTTACACCTGCCACTATGACAGTAGGCCCTTCTCTACGCAAATTCGCTGCCATTCGATTCAATTCAGCAACATGCATAAATCTATCGGGAAAAACCTTTTCAATTACGACACTATTACCCTCGCCAATGGACAAAAGAGCCATAAACTGAGCCTGCAAATCGGTAGGAAAACCTGGAAAGGGGAGGGTGGTGATGTCGGCTGGTTTAATCGAGCCCCTGCGGGCAACAACACAACCGCCATCTGCAACCTCAACTGTTACCCCAATATTTCTTAACCTATCAACAACAGCCATCATATCATCGAGCCGGCAATCCAGAAGCCGAAGCTGGCCTGCCGTTATAGCAGCAGCGACCATAAAAGTCCCAGCCTCGATTCTGTCCGGAATTACCTGATATTCAGCCGGCTGCAACTCCTTGACTCCTTCGACAATCAGTCGCGGTGAACCGATACCGTCTATCTTTGCACCCATCCTCGTAAGGCAGTTCGCCAAATCAACTATTTCCGGCTCACAGGCCGCCGACTCGATAATAGTTTTACCCTTTGCCAGCGTTGAAGCCATTAACACATTCGCCGTGCCCAGTACTGTCGAGCCAAACGGCCCGCCCATAAAAATATCACAACCGGTCAACCCATTGGGGGTTTCAGCAACAATATAGCCATTTTTAAGATGGACTTTCGCACCAAGCTCACGCAGGCCTTGCAGATGGATGTCGATGGGTCTATCACCAATTGCACATCCGCCCGGCATTGAAACCTCCGCCCTGCCATAACGGGCAAGCAACGGGCCGAGTATGCAAATGCTTGCCCGCATCCTGCGGACAATTTCATACTCGCCTACCGGATTATCAATTACCCTCGAATCTATGCACAAATCCCCGTTTGGGCTTCGGGTAATCCGGCAACCCAATTGGCCAAGGAGCTGGCTAAAAATGGAAATATCAGAAAGATAAGGCACTGCTTTTATAACTGATTCGCCGGCAGCTAAAATAGCAGCAGCCATTATGGGTAGAGAAGCGTTTTTGGAACCATTTATATTAACGACTCCGGAAAGCTGAACCGGCCCTTCAATGCGAAATATGTCCATAATCTATTTTCCCTGGGCAGCACCAGTTTACCAAACATAAGCTAATATAACCGAACACAGGCAAAAAATTGTGCTGCCTGAATATTTTTGGTAATATAGCACAAAATGGGCTTAGTTTCAAGGCCGCAAAAAGTATATAACGATGAATGTTGCTGAGACTATCAAACAACTAACCAGCTATATAACTGTAGATTTCATTATTTGCCTGACAGGGGTATTATTATTCGGCGGCTGGTTGCTCAAAACGTCCCTCGGCAGAAAAGCTTTATCCGATTCAGTGCCCCGTCGAAACAATATGCCTCTCTATCTTCCTTTCGTCCCACTGCTTATTTGGCTCGGGGTTTCTTCACTCGCAATATCGGTCGCAGAAAAACTTTTGCCTGACCTGCCGGGCTGGCAAAAGGCTCTTGTGGACAGTATTATTCTCTGTATTGGCGCGATAACAGCAATAGCAGTAATTATCTTTCTGGCCAAAATCAGTTTTGCCCGACGATTAAAAGGATTCGGCCTAAATGTAAAAACCATCCCCAAAGATTTTCTCTCCGCTTTTTTGAACCTGCTCTCCGTATGGCCACTTCTGATGCTTATGATTATACTAACAATATTCCTTGGCAAACTTATATGGGGACAGGATTTTGAAATGCAACCTCATCAGGAACTCGAACTGATAAGGGCATATCCGCAACTGCCGGTAAGAGTGCTGATTATTTTCACTGCTGTTGCCGTAGTTCCTGTGTTCGAAGAGATGCTTTTTCGAGGCATGTTTCAAACAATGATACGGTCGATTTTAGAAGGATTCCCATTTTGTGAAAGATTGCAAAAAAAGGCCTTGATGGTGTGGTTGTCAATCTTGATAAGCTCCGCTTTATTCGCAGTAGCCCATTACGACCCGGGACATTGGCCACCGCTATTTGCGCTTTCACTGGGTATGGGATATGCCTATGAAAAGAGTGGTTCTTTGTTCAGACCCATCTTTATCCACTCACTCTTTAACGCAACCAGCATAATAGCAGCCTTATATCAATAATTCGCTATTTAAGTCCGAGGACGTCGGCCATTGAATAAAGCCCCGGCTTTCTGCCGATGAGCCATTGGGCCGCTCGTAATGCCCCCCGTGCAAAACCATCTCTGCTATGTGCGGTATGACTCAAGGTTATCGTTTCGCCAAGCGTGCTAAAGATTACCGAATGAACACCGGTAATGTCACCTGCGCGGACGGCGTGTATGCCGATAGTGCCTTTTTGCCTGAGAGCGTCTTTTCCACTTCTGCCGTGAACAAGGCAATCAGGGAATTTCTTGCCGGTTGCTTTGCAGATACTCTCGGCCAAGACAATAGCCGAACCGCTTGGAGCGTCTTTTTTGAAGCGATGGTGCTGCTCGATTATCTCTGTATCATACTCGTCGCCGAGCATCAGAGCGAGCTCACCAACCAGCGAGAACAAAACGTTCATCCCCACACTCATATTAGTTCCATATATAACGGGGATTTTCGCCGAAGCAGTCTTTACCTTTTCACGCTGTTTCTCAGTCAGACCGGTAGTGCCCAAAACCAACGCCGTGCCACTTTCAAGGCAGTAATTGATAGTTTTATCCGCCGCTACAGGTTGCGAGAAGTCGATTGCCACATCGGCATCGGCTGGGTAGGCGCTACCCAGCTTAACATTTATCGGCCCTGCTGACGCCACAAGACCGGCGTCTTTGCCGATGTCAGCATGGTCCGATTTCTCGACTGCCCCGATAATATCGAATTGGCCAGCGTCCACAGCCAATGACAAGATACGTTTGCCCATCCGGCCGGCAGCGCCAACAACCACCAGTTTAGGTCTCATTTCGGCTTCCTTAAATCCTTACCGCAAATAGTAATAAGCCGATAAAAATATAACCGCTACAACCCCTATTTACAAGATTAAAGAATTATTTACTTGATTACTTCGTTCAACCGATAGTAAAATAAACGCAGAAAGTTGACAGAAAGGAATTTCGGATTTCATACTTTATAGAGAGAAAAGATAATGGAGGTGTAAAATGGTCAAAGGTTTTGGAACAATTCTAACGGTAGTCGTTGTGAGTCTGGGCCTGGCACTTGTTACCGGTTGTGAGAGCGATGCACAAACAGGCGCTCTTATTGGCACAGCGGCCGGTGCTGGTATCGGCCAGGCAATAGGCCATGATACGGAATCAACCTTGATTGGAGCTGGAGTAGGCGCCGCAGGTGGCTATATGATCGGCAGTGAGCAGGACAAGAAAAAAGCAAGAGCCGAAACAAAAGCCGAAATGGACAGCCTTCGCCAGGAAATGAACGTCGTTACCATCAATGTTACCAACAGCAACGGTTCTATTACCCCTGTAAGGCTGAGAAAGCAAGGCGTTGTTTATATCGGCCCAAGAGGCGAAACATATACGACCCTGCCAACAGAAGAGCAGCTAAAACAGGCTGGATACGGCTTTTAGAAATTATGGCTAAATGGTGATTGGTAACTGGTGATTGGCAATTATTTACTATTTAACCAGTTACCATTTAACCAATTCTACTATGTGGGATTATAAGTAATGCCTGCGTAGCCAGGCCGTTTTCGAGGCCGATCGGGCCATTTCAATGTATCAAACAAAAACTCGCTGGCCTGCCGCAGCATCACAGCAGGCATAGATGGACACATCTCAAATGAACCGATTACATCATTGTCGTATTTGCCTAAAGCGTCTAAGAGGTAGTCCCAATTCTCACGGGCTATACCACCACGCAAGCCGGGCGGCTCATGGTTGTCCGTCTGGCCGTAATTGTCAGTCAGATGCAAATGGGCCACCCTTTCACCCAACTCATCCACATACTGCTTGAAGCCAAAATCAGGGTCCAGATTAACGCAGCCGGTATCGAAGCAATACCTAACGGACTCAAACTTTTCACCGACCTGCTTGAGCGTCGATAACCGGCCGGTTTCGAAGCACAACTTCACTTCATTGAGTTCGGCCAGCCTGACTACCTCTCCGGCAAAAGCACAGCCGTCAAGCTCCGGGCCATCCGGAATACCTAAACTTTGCAAATCGGTCACAATATTTGCCTCAAGCAGCTTGGCGCATTCGATTTGCTCATCCCATTGCTTCAACGTCGGCTCATCGTTGCGAGAATGCATCGAGACCAGCATACCCTCAGTAGCAGCGGCGAGTCTGGGCCAATTACGCCTCTCATAACGGCAGTTACTTTCACCTTTCATATTGGGCCATAACTCCACGCCGAAGCCCATAGACCTTAAGAACTGGCATTCCTGCTCGAAAGAAAGGTAATTCTCCCGCCCCCAAAAAAGCATCGTTGAAACAACGTATCTAATCCGCATTATGCTATCTCCATCTACGGTCTATAAAGCGTGCCCCTCTATGTAAAGCATATGTATTATTATCGATTAAAAACATACGGAGCTTCATGCTTTCCAAAAAATTGCAGTATTTTCCTGGGCAGGTAACCTTGATTTTAATGAAAAACCGGTTTTCGCATCTCGCCCTCGTCCAATAATAGATATAAACTTACTCCGGCAAAGCGGATGAAAGCTGTTAATTGCAAAAAATTTCTATTGCAAAATCTTCCAATATTGTTAGAATCCTTTGTTTTAGGTTTTGGGAGCACTTTATTTATGAAAAAAGGGATACATCCAAAATACCAAAGGGTAGTGGTTCATTGCGGCTGCGGAAATACATTCGAGACCTACAGCACGGCAGAAGAAATACACGCCGAAATCTGCTCGATGTGCCATCCATTCTATACAGGTAAGCAGAAATTCGTTGATACCGCAGGACGGATAGAGCGATTCCAAAAGAAATACGGCAAAGATTACTTCAAGAAAAATAAAAAAGACAAACAATAGCTGACTTTCCAGTTACAATAGCATTTAGCGTTTAGTTTTCTTTTTCTATCTGCCGTCCGCTATTTTCACCTTCGCAGGGCCGTATCTATGGCTGAAAAAAAAGACACTCTTTTAGCAAAACTCGATGAAATCGAGCTTCGCTACGGCGAAATCGAAAAGCAAATTGCCGACCCGGCAATCGCCGGCAATTCAGCCAGGTTGATAACGCTTGCCAAAGAGCAGGGTAAGCTGAAAGCAATCGTTACAAAATATCGCGAATGCAAAAAAACAATAGCCGGCCTGGAAGATGCCAAACACATCCTAAAGGACAGCACAGTAGACGAAGATTTCAGGGACCTGGCGAAAGAAGAAATCGGTCAGCTTGAAGCTAAAAAGAACGTCCTCCTCGAGGAAATTCAAAATATCCTTGTAATGGCTGACGAACTAGGTATCGATTCGGTCATAATGGAAATACGTGCAGGCACCGGTGGCGAAGAAGCAGCTTTGTTCGCACGCGATTTGTTCAATATGTACACAAAATACGCTGAAGACCGCAAATGGAAGGTCGAACAGCTTGATTTCAGCCCGGCGGAAATGGGCGGCTTTCGCGAAGTTATATTCAGTATCAAAGGCCGAGGAGTATGGTCCGAATTAGGCTACGAGGCCGGCGGACACCGCGTTCAACGCGTCCCGGAAACCGAATCACAGGGCAGAATTCATACCTCTGCTGCAACAGTAGCAGTATTGCCTGAGCCGGAAGAAGTTGATATTCAGATTGCCGACAACGAAGTCGTCGAACATGTCGGCAGGTCCAGCGGCCCAGGCGGACAAAGTGTCAACAAGCTCAGCAGCGCTATCAAACTTGAGCATATCCCAACCGGCATTACCGTCAGTATGCAGGATGAAAAAAGCCAGCACAAAAACCGCGCCAAGGCCTGGCGGATTCTGAAAAGCAGAATTTACGAATATTACCAGAGTAAAAAAAGAGCACAGCGCGATTCACAACGCAAAACTATGATTGGCTCAGGCGATAGATCCCAAAAAATCAGAACATACAATTACCCACAAAATCGCCTGACTGACCACAGAATCAACTTGTCGCTTTATAGCCTGGATAAGATAATGGCCGGTGATATGGCCGAACTAATTGCAGCATTGAAAAATTACGATAGAGAACAAAGACTGAAAAACCTTTAAAGACCATAGACTCAAGACCAAAGACTAAAGGCGAAATAGATGGCAAGAGATTTTAAGAATATAAAAGCATGGCAATATGCTGATGATTTAGCTGTATTAGTCTATTCTAAAACCAAGACGTTTCCAAAAAAGGAGATATACGGAATTACATCTCAATTAAGAAGAGCCGCAGTTTCTGCAGCTACCAACGTCGCTGAAGGAGCAAGCAGAGAGCATAAAAGGGAATATCTTAATTTTCTTCATATAGCCAGAGGTTCGATAGCAGAAATAGAATATCTCTTACATCTTTCAGAGCGAGTCGGATATCCGGATAATGATTCCTACCAAAAGCTGGAAAGTCTAAGAATCAAGACAGCAAAGACATTATACGGACTTATAAATTCAGTGAAAAAAGATATTCAGGAAACCAAGGAGCTATCCTGAGTCTGGGGTCTTGTGTCTGGGGTCTTGTGTCTGGGGTCTGTTATGATAGTCGTTGTTACTGGAATGGTTGGCGTTGACAAGAAAAGCTACCTTCAACAAGCATGCCAATTCGCTACCAACAAGGACAAAGAAGTGCTTTTATGTAATGTCGGCGAAATGATGTACGCTGAAGCACCGGACATCCCGAACGGTAAAATCCTCGATATACCAATGAAAAGGCTCAGTTCACTTCGCCGCAGCGTATTCAAAGATATTATCGCAAAAGCCGAAAAGGCCACCAACCTGATTGTCAATACTCACGCAACTTTCCGCTGGCGGCACGGCTTATTTCCCGCCGTCGACTTCGACCAAATGCGACAGCTCGGTGCCGATATGTACATCTGTTTAATTGATGGTGTTATCGCACTGCACACACGGCTCATCGATGAGCACTCAGTAGAACACTCCTTGAAAGACTTGATTGTCTGGCGAGAAGAAGAAATTATCGGCACAGAAATGCTCTGCAAAGGAGTCGACGAATCAGTTCCTTTTTATTGTCTCGCCCGCGGGCCCAAAGAGGAAACCATCGAAACATTTTACAGACTTGTTTTTGAAAGCCAGGGCAAAAAAGCATATCTGAGTTTTCCAATGACCCACGTTGCTGATATGAAAAATGTCCAGAAAAAAATCGACGGGTTTCGACAGTTGATGAAAAAGCTTTTTATCTGCTTTGACCCCGCTGATTTGGAAGAATCGTATTTGCCGCATTATGCGCATAAAGCAGTCGAACAGGGGGCATATTTCATCGAGGTGTCAGCTCTGGGGCGAAAGGTTCGGCTGGACTTGAGCCAGGTTCAGCAAATCGAAAGTGACATTAACAGCCAGATATACGCCCGCGACTTTCTGCTGATTGACCAGTCGGATATGATAATCAGCTTTATTCCAACATTGGCCGACGGCCGAGCCGCAATATCCAGCGGAGTTGAAAGAGAGCTTCAGCACGCTCACGAAGCAGCCAAAGAGGTTTACGTCATCTGGACAGCAAAGCAGAGGCCGTCGGTATTCGTTACGCAGACAGCTACGAAAGTTTTTGCTGGTACGGACAGCGCCGTAGAATTCTTTAATAATAAAGGATACATAGCGTGAAAGAAAAACAACTGGCCGACCGTATCGACCATACGCTGCTTAGTGCCACGGCGACAAGTGAGCAAATCAGACAACTATGCGCAGAGGCCAAAGAATATGGCTTTTGTGCGGTGTTCGTCAATCCACGATGGCTGCCTCTGGCGGCGGAAAAGCTGCACGGCAGCAAGACAGGAGTCGGCAGCGTAGTTGGTTTTCCGCTCGGGGCCGATTCCACCAAAGTCAAAATCGCACAGGCCGAGGATTGTATCTTTGCCGGCACCGATGAGATTGATATGGTCGCCGATTTGGCAGCGGTAATCGAGGGTGATGCGGAATATCTATCCAATCAGCTGCAGGCGGTATTGAAAGTTTGTCATTCGATGAGGCCGGCTGTTTGCCTGAAAGTCATAATCGAAGCAGCTGCCCTGAACAAAGAACAAAAGATATTTGCCTGCCAGATTGCAGATAAAGTCGGAGTCGATTTCGTAAAGACAAGCACAGGGATGAACCCCGCCGGCGGAGCAACTATCGAGGACGTAAAACTGATGAAAGAATCAGCTCCAAATTGTAAAGTAAAGGCTTCCGGTGGAATCAGAACCACAGAACAGGCCCTCGAATTGCTGGAGGCCGGAGCCGATAGAATAGGCACATCTTCGGGGGTAAAGATTATGAACGAGTTCAGGGCGGGCCAAATATAATGACAACAGGGACAGTTGCCGCAAAAAATAATCGTCAAGATGGCTTACGCCAAAGCATCGCTTGTAACCTGCATTACAAAAAAATCCGCGCTTCCATAAATTTGCCAGCCGTAAGTGAAATGTTTGCAAGACTAAAATCCCCTTCGATTCTTGGCGGCAACGCAGCCAAAAAAGACGCAGACAGGTTCAGTTACTGGGCTGCAGAGCCAAAAGATATATTTGAATTTCGGGCCGGACAAAAAAACCCATTTGAAAAACTGCAATGTGCCTTGGATAAATATAAACCTAAAGGTGATTTCAATATGGATTCCCGCTTGCGCGGGAATGACAAAGGAAAAGAGGAGATTCTTCGCTTTGCTCAGAATGACAAAAGTGGTGATAGTTTGCCTGTCGGGATCTTTTGTGGTGGGTGGATTGGGTATTTTAGCTATGAACTCGGTCGATATATCGAAAAGCTACCGGAAACAACATTGGACGACCTGAAAATGCCGTTGATACGTTTGTGCTTCTACGACCGCCTTATATGTTACGACCATACTGAAGAAATCTGTTGGCTGGTCGCCCTGCAGTTGCCGAACGATATTGAAAAACCAGATGAAAAATTAGCAGGTCTCGAACAAATATTGGCCGAATCCCAAAAGATTACCGTCCCATCACCTCGCTCCACCGACCTTGACAATATCGACTTTTCACAAATCCGATGCAATATGGATAGGGATTATTACTTCAAAGCAATTGAGAAAATAAAACGCTATATTTATGATGGCGATGTCTACCAAATCAACTTTTCACAGCGATTCGAATGCGATTATGACGCTCGGCCGGTAGAGCTTTTCCACTGGCAAAACTGTTTCAACCCAAGTCCATACGCAGCTTACATCGATGCCGGTGGTTTTCATATCGTCAGCGCTTCACCCGAGATGTTTATAACAATCATCGACGGCGTCATCTCCACCAAGCCAATAAAAGGCACTCGTCCGCGAACTAACAAGACTTCTGTAGACGCTGGGAATTTCAATGAGCTTCTCAACAGCGAAAAAGAGCAGGCAGAGCTTAATATGATAATCGACTTGGAGCGAAACGACGTGGCCAGAATCTGCAAACACGGAACCAGAAAAGTTGTCCAGCCGCGAACAATTGAAAGCTATCCGACAGTCTTTCATGCAGTAGCAACCGTAGCCGGACAGCTCCGAAAGGAAATTACGTTCTGCGATGTTTTAAAAGCTATGTTCCCCGGCGGCTCTATCACCGGCGCCCCAAAAATCCGCTCGATGGAAATTATTGACGAAACCGAACCTACAGCCAGAGGCGTTTACACCGGCGGCATCGGCCTTTTAGGCATCGATGGAAGCATCTGCTTGAATATCACCATACGAACAATTATCATCAAGGACAATGTGGCCTTCGCGCAAACAGGCGGCGGAATAGTCGCAGACTCCGACCCGCAAGCCGAATGGGACGAAACTATTACAAAGGCAAGAGCACTGCTGGCAGGAATCAATAGTGTAAATCGTAAAGCACCGTTCATTTGAGATATGAGATGGCAGAAAAAGTTTTTCTAAATGATAAGTTGGTCGATGTCGATAAGGCCGGCATATCTGTTACCGACAGCGGGTTTCTGTACGGGGCAGGTCTTTTCGAGACGATGCGAAGTTATAACGGCGTGGTTTTTTCTCTTAAAGACCATCTGGACAGACTATTTTTTAGTGCAGGTGCTTTGTCGATAAAAAATACATACAGCAAAAAATATATCACCGACGCAATTTACAAAGTCCTCAAGGCAAACAAATTAACCGACGCACGTCTGCGTCTGACCCTGACCGGCGGGCCAATGTCCGAATCCGAGGAGAAACGCAGGTCCACACTACTTATCGCCGCCACAAAATTACAGCCTTACCCGCCCGAATACTATAAAAACGGCGTCCTCGTAGTCTTGAGCCCCTTCAGACAAAACCCCGCTGAGCCAATCTACGGACACAAAACGACAAGCTATTTCTCGCGTATGCTCGCACTTAAATCAGCACACCAAAAAAGAGCTGCCGAGGCATTGTGGTTCACTGTAGATAACCGCCTGGCGGAGGGCTGCATAAGCAATGTATTTCTGGTCAAGGATTCGGCCCTCTACACCCCGCCGATTGAAACACCGGTCCTTGCAGGAGTAGCGAGAAAGACTGTCTGCCAAATTACCTTAAAAAACTCCATCGAATTTGTCGAAAAAAACCTCTACATATCTGATGTCCTTGACGCCGACGAGGTTTTCCTGACGAATGTAATTATGCAGATTATGCCGATAAGTAGAGTAGAGAAGCACACGGTGGCTAATGGAAAGCCCGGGCCGTTGACTAAAAAACTGCAAAAAAAACTCGACAAATGCATTAAAGAGAATTGTAAGGCAAAGAAGACCGAAGGGAGGCAGAAATGAGAAGAAAAGTGTGGTTTATTATTGGTTTGATGGGAACGGTTAATTTGTTTTGCCGCTTGGCCTATGGCGAAGAGAATAATTTTATTCAACCCTGTCCCGATGCTGGAGGTTATCGTAGTTGGCTTGGGGGCCCAAATAAGAACCATCTAGGACACGATTACAATGCCCCCGCTGGCACCAAAGTAAGAGCTATTGCCGATGGAACCGTTTGGTATGTTGGTTTTGATATATCTGGGTTTGGAAGCGAAGGTAAACCAGGTCCAGCGATTTGGATAAGACATCGCCTTGTCAATGGAAAATACTTTTATGCTCTGTACGGACATATAAAACCTAGTTCAGATGTCCAAAAGGGAGCAGAGATCAAAAGTGGCCAAATAATCGGCACAGTCATAGAATATCGAGATAAAACGACCAAAGAAGATATTTCGCACCTGCACCTTGGAATATGGAACAGCGAATCTGACCCTCCACCTTCGAAAATGGGGTATGGGCCCACAAGGCACTTCACAGACCCCCTAAAATTCCTTAAGGATAATAAACCGTATGTCAAGGAGGAACCCCAACGGCCGGTGGAGAGCGCCAGCGTTGCGCTTAAATGGACTCGTGAAGATATTGGAAAACCAAGAATTTTCTCCGAGGTTCCATACTATTTTGTTATTTATTCTGGTGTTAGCGCGGGTCCATTCTTATTACACGGACCTAAGATTAGTAAGGACGGAATACTTTATGTTGATGTTGTTGGACCTGAGGGCCCCAAATTACACGCTATCGATATAAATTCAGGGAAAATTTTGAAAAGCAAGGAGATACAACCTGGGTATGAGCTGTGCGGGATTTCTCAAAAAGTTATTTATTTAGTTGTGCTGGGTCAATTCGAGCCTAAATCTTTGTTGGCCATCGACAGAGCCAATTGGAATCCGCTTTGGGAAAAGACTTCTACAGAGCTTGATGAGAAGTTTGGTAGTATGCTTTTAATAGAAAATGGTATATTATATAGAAGAACATTCCTTGCGGGCCAAAAGAGAGTTCCTGTGGATCCAGATTACCCAGAGCGAGGATATCGGGATATACCTCAATATAAAACTGAAATTGGCTTATTAAGTGAGGTTACTGGGAAACCAGAACCCCTCTGGGAGCCGCCGAAAGATAGGGAGGATAGTTATGTTGCCCATGCTAAAGGTATTGTCTCGTCCAGCAACTTCAAGTATTTATCTATAGAGAAACATATCAAGCTTAGGAAGTCGGCGAAAGCAAGGTATGTGAGGGAAACGTATGAAACGTATACCTCATCGGTACTTGACCTTTCTAACGGCCAAGTCCTATCTACAAAAGATTGGTCGACGATGCCCGATATTTTAGGGCAATGCGAAGCAGATAGTACATTTTTTATAAACGCAGAGGGTCCTTGTATAATCTCCATAGATATGAACACTGGTGATGTAAAATGGGAAACCGAAAAACTTATAACCTCTCCATGGTTCGTTGGAGCTACTAAGAAGGTTCTACTGGTTTATGGCAGTATAGAACAAAGAGGTACTCCTTACACCCTTTGGTATGGGATTGACGCTACGAATGGGAAAATTCTTTGGAAAAAGTGGGCGAAAGTAGATTATGAAAAAGGTGTAGCTCCCCCATTTTTTATGGGAGACGAAGGGTGGACCGAAATGATTAATGAGGTTTTGCTAATCGGAAAAGGAAACCAATTGGCTTTGATAGATGCCCTAACTGGCGAGATAATGACTCAGCAAGAAGAATTCCCGATAGCTATGTGGTATGGTGGGCACGTTTTCTATAAAGCTGTCTACAAAGATATACTCATCATAGGAACACCCAACGGACTGAGGGCTTATCAAATAAAGAGATAAGAGCTTACAACAAAAATAGCGGGACGTATTAAAGCATGGGGCACGAAAGACGAATGAAAATAAAAGACATCGCAGAAAAAATCGAAAAGATAGCCCCGCTTAAATTGGCACAAAGTTGGGACAATGTGGGACTGCTTATCGGTGACCCGCAGCGCAATGTAAAAAATATTCTGGTAACCATCGACATCACAAAAGATGTTTTAGCCGAGGCAAAAAGATTAAGGGCTGATTTGATTATAAGTTATCATCCTGTTATCTGGGACGGCCTAAAGAAAATCACTACCAACGGCCAAAGCAGTGCTGTCTATGAGTTAATTCACTCGCAGATTGCGGTCTTCTCGATACATACTGCTCTGGACTCAGCCATAGGCGGTGTAAACGACGGCCTTGCAGAGATTATCGGCATTGTCGATGGCCAGCCAATCGGCGACTACGTGGACAATCCAGCCGGCGTACATTACAAACTCGTTGTCTTTATTCCCATCGAATCAGCAGCTAAAGTCTCAAATGCGGTTTTTGCCGCCGGTGCCGGCGCGATGGGAAACTACAGCAACTGCGGTTTCGCCGCTGAAGGAACAGGCACTTTTCGGCCTCTTGCCGATGCCAAACCCGCCATCGGGAAAAAAGGGAGAATAGAAACAGTCTCTGAGATAAGATTCGAGACGATTGTGCCCGCCGAAAAACTCGGCGGCTGTATAGCCGCTATGAAAAAGGCACATCCTTATGAAGAGCCAGCCTTTGATGTGCTCAAACTCCATAACAATCAAAACAAGTTCGGCTTAGGCAGAATCGGCAAATTGCAAAAGCCAATGCAGCTAAATAAAATCCTCGAAAGAATAAAAAAACACACCGGAGCAAAAGCTGTCGGAATCGTCGGAAACCAAAAACGACTAATAAAAACCGCAGCGGTCTGCGCCGGCTCGTGCGGCAAAATCATCAACTCGGTCATCGCCGCAAAAGCTGACCTCTACCTTACCGGCGAATTAAAACACCACTACGCTGTAGCCGCACAACAGGCAAATCTGACCTGCCTCTGCCTCAGCCATACCGTCTCAGAAAGATTCATACTGAAAAAACTCGCCAAACAACTGCAAAAACAAGCAAAAGAAATTACGATTAAAATAAGCAAAAAAGATGCAGACCCATTTAAATGGAAGGTCCTATGACAGAAGAATACGAACGAGTGACGAGCGACGAGCAACGAGCGACGAGCAGTGAGCCGACCGTTGAGTCGGTTACAGAAGCGATTCTCTTTGCCAGCGACGAGCCACTAAGGGAAGCTCGATTAGCTGATATTGTCGGGACGAGCGCTCCGCAAATCCGCCGGCACATCAAAAACCTTAATGACAAGTATCAGGCCAACAATAATGCATTCAGAATAGAGCAAATCGCTGGCGGCTACCAAATGATGACTCTCAGCCCTTACAACCATTGGCTGAAAAAATTACTCCGTGTCCGAGACGCCGGCAAACTAAGTCCCGCAGCTCTGGAAACCCTCGCAATAATCGCATACAAACAGCCGATTATCCGCGCCGACATCGAAGTCATCAGAGGAGTCGCCGTCGGCGAGATAATCAGAAACCTTATGTACAAAAGACTGGTTAAAATTATAGGCCGAGCCGAAATCGTAGGCAGACCCCTGCTATACGGAACGACGAAAAAGTTCCTTGAAGTCTTCGGCCTAAATTCGCTAAAAGACCTGCCGAAAATCGAAGAACTCAAAAAACCACCTACTTAGAAAATTAACGTTTTTAACGTTTACAGTGATATATTACCGCTAATTGCCTTTTGTCTTTACAAACCCATCAGCGACTGCTAAAATCGGCGGGTGAATCGAACTCGGAAGCTAACCACTGCGTAAAAATTAAAAATGACTGGCAAAATAATTATTGATACCGAGCGATGCAAGGGCTGCGGCTTATGCGTACAGGCGTGCCCGAAGAATTGCATCATTATTTCCAAGCAGTCGAATAAATTCGGCTATTGTCCTGCACAAGCAACCAACACCAACTGTACAGGCTGTGCCGCCTGTGCCATTATCTGTCCCGATGCCGCAATCACAGTATATCGTGACAAGACTATAGTTGCAGAACCAACCAAAAAAGATAAGCCGACCTTAATTAAGGAAAAAGCGTGAGTCCCGTTATAAATCCTATAACAAGCAAAAATATGACAAAAAAAGGGCAAACTACCAACAGGGCGAGCAAAAGGATTCTAATGTGTGGCAATGAGGCCCTTGCAGAAGCAGCTATCATTGCCGGCCTCGATGCATACTTTGGCTATCCAATCACGCCGCAAAACGAAATCACCGCTTATATGTCAAGAAGGATGCCGGAGGAGAATCGGGTTTTTCTACAGAGTGAAAGTGAGCTTGCGGCTATCAATATGGTATTCGGGGCCTCGGCCACAGGCAAAAGGGCGATGACAACCTCATCCAGTCCCGGCATCAGTCTGATGCAGGAGGGGATTAGTTATCTGGCTGGGGCTGAGCTGCCGGCTGTGGTAGTCAATGTAATGCGGGGCGGGCCCGGCCTGGGCAACATCGCCCCATCACAGGGCGACTACTTCCAGGCAACACGGGGCGGCGGACACGGCGATTACAGAACCATCGTCCTGGGGCCATCCAGCGTGCAGGAGCTGGTTGATTGTATGCCGCTGGCGTTCGACCTGGCTGACCAGTATCGAATGACCGTTGTCATACTGGCCGATGGTATCCTCGGCCAGATGATGGAGCCGATAGTATTTGACAAAAAACCGCGCCGCAAACTCCCCGCTAAAAACTGGGCACTGACCGGTGCCGACGGCAGAGAGCAAAATATTGTCCGCTCCCTGTGGTTAAAGGAAGGGGTGGTTGAGCAGCACAACTATGACCTGCAGGCCAAATACAAAGAGGTAAAAAAAAATGAGGTCCTCTGCGAACAATACGAGGTTGACGACGCAGAAATTGTAGTGGTTGCATATGGCGTTGCCGCCAGAATCGTGCGAAGTGCCGTGGAAAAGGCAAGGCAGGATGGAATCAAAGCCGGCTGGATTCGCCCGATTACCCTGTGGCCTTTCCCGACGGAGCAAATCAGCAGAGCAGCCGATGAGCTGCGGATTTTTCTTGTTGTGGAGATGAGCTGCGGCCAAATGGTAGAAGATGTAAAATTAGCTGTGGCCGGCAAAGTGCCGGTACTATTTTACGGTCGGCCCGGCGGTGGTGTTCCGACCGTCGAGCAGATTTTTGAAAAGATTAAGAACCTGACCATACCTGTAAAACAAAAAGGCTGATGGTATGAAAACAGTATTTACGCGAACACCTACTCTAAAAGATTGCCCGACGCATTATTGTCCCGGATGCGGGCACGGAATAGCGCACCGACTGGTGGCCGAAGCAATCGATGAATTAGGCATACGCGGCCAAACCCTCGGCATCGCGCCCGTAGGCTGCGCAGTGCTGGCGTATGATTATCTCGACGTCGATATGGTTGAAGTAGCGCACGGAAGGGCACCGGCGGTGGCGACGGGTATGAAAAGAACAAACCCCGACAAAATAATTTTTTCATATCAGGGTGACGGTGACCTAGCTGCCATCGGAACTGCCGAAATCATTCACGCCGCACACCGGGGCGAGCAGATAACCGTGATTTTTATCAATAACGCCGTTTTCGGGATGACCGGCGGACAAATGGCCCCGACCACACTTGCCGGTCAGGTAACGACCACGACGCCGCTGGGTCGAAACGCCGAGCAGCAGGGCTATCCGCTACAGGTATCCGAGCTGTTGGCAATACTGCCCGGAGCGGTCTACATTGAGCGATGTGCGCTGCACAGGCCAGCACTGATTCGCGACGCCAAAAGAGCTGTCAAACATGCCTTTGAATTACAGGTAAATAGCACCAAAGGTCTTTCGTTGGTTGAGCTGCTTTCACCCTGCCCGACTGCCTGGCGAATGACGCCGGCCCAGGCAGTCGAGTGGATGGAAAATGAAATGATAAGGGTCTTCCCCTTAGGACGTTTGAAAGGCTGAAAGTGACACAGAACAGCTTTTATGAAGAAGTAATTATTGCCGGTTTTGGCGGCCAGGGGATTATATTGGCCGGCAAACTGCTGGCCCAAACGGCGATGAAGGCCGGCAAAGAAGTAACTTATATGCCCTCTTATGGCGCCGAGATGCGCGGCGGAACTGCCAACAGTATGGTCATAATCGCAGATTGCGCAATCGCCTCACCGCTGGTTACAAGGCCGGATTCCGCGATTATAATGAACAAGGCCTCGCTGAATAAGTTCGCCACGCGTATTAAAAACAACGGCCTTTTAGTGATGAACAGTTCCCTGATTGATAGCGAACCGGATGTGGATGAATCGATTGATATATTAGCCGTGCCCGCCGACGACATCGCTATCGAATTAGGTAATCAAAAAGCTGCTAATATGGTAGTCATCGGTGCGTATCTTCAAAGGCGGGGCTTATTCGGTCCTGACGCTGCCGCAAAGTCTTTGCCTGATGTCCTTGCCGAACGGTATCATAATACATTGCCGCTCAACACCAAAGCTCTGCAGCGAGGCGCTGAATTTGCCAAAAATAGCGTATAAAAAAGAAAACCATACGCTATCGCCGTCAGGCATCCTCCGTAAGCACCGTAAGGTGTCCTGTGGAGAACCCTTAGGACTGCGGAGAAAAACAAAAACATGCGAAGAGACATTTGTAAAGGGGTTTTTACCAGTCGGAGGCACCCCTTTACTTTGCGCATGGCACCGATGATAGATATAATATTTTTGCTGCTGATATTTTTCCTTGTCGCAGCAAAGTTCAGACCACAGGAGGATTTTCTGCCGTTCCAACTGCCCACCGCATACACGCAACACCAAACAATCGGAAAACCTGGGCCTCTGACAATACACATTTCCGCAACGCACTCCGGCTGCCAGGTACAAATAAGCCAACTCCACACCGTCCAGATAGAAAACGAAAACATCGAGGCGGATTTGGCAGTATTGATGGAAAAAACCAGAGACTGCCTGCTTGCCCAAAAAAGATTCGCCACTGACCCCATAGAAGTCATTTGTGACGCAGATGTAAAATGGCAGCACCTCGCAAAAATATATAATCTGCTTTATGGGGCAGGACTGACCGATATCACTTTCGAAATGACGGAGTAAGCAGGGTGGGCACCACAAATAAACATACCTCTAAAATCGCAACCACCCTCTGTATGGTAGTTTTATTTTTATCTGCAGAGACAACTTCAGCCAACACACTTCCGACTGAAGAGATTATCAACAACCTCGCTGAAAACACAAAGCTGACCGCCAACACATTTATGCGACAAAGCTTTAAACTGCGTATGCAGTATGAATACAGCGGCAAATTTTTAACCAACGATGATAAAGAAAATCTGCACAAACTCGCCAAAGACACCGCCGACAGACTGCAAACAATCGTAAAAAAACAGGAAGCACTAAAGAAGCGAATCGAAGATTACAAAGGCGACGATTGGGACCAAAGATATGGCTCGACAGGCCTGTGGAGAAAATCGGTTGGTGACCTGTTCAGGACAACTTTTTACAAATGTGAAATTGATTTTTATCTCGCGCTTACGTCCGGACAACCGCAAAGAAATGAAATATTACAAAAGATACTTGCTCAAATAGATTCTACATTTTCTCACGTACTATCAAACACTGTAAAACTATTAAAGATTAAAACCCTGATACTACTTGCCGAAACAGAACCTAACTACAAGAGCCAGACAGAAAAAGTGCTCAGCTCACCTGATATGATTTATCCTGGTATGCCCTGTGAATTCTATATCAGAGGACAAATACAAAAAACCAAATTCAGAGGTAAAATCAAACCTCGCCAGTTGAACGAATTAGTAGATTACTTTTTCAAGGCCGGCTGTCCTCACGATATTGAACTGGTTTTGTCTTTGGCATCTCTGCAGCGAAAGTTTAACCACCCTGAAGGCCTGGAAAAAATCGTATCTCTTTGTCCGCAAACAGAAGATGTCCTCGGCCCGTTTATTTTGTCAGATTTATCTCATCGAATCGCACAGCAGCAAAGCTTACAGCAAATCAGCATATTCGAAGCTGAATTGGCCGCACAGGCTGCTTGGAAAAATGAAACTAAAGATTATGAAACATTGTTAGACCATTTGGCAGCCACAAAAAAATTCCAAACACCTTTGATACTTTACGTCACAGCAACAACACTGGCGGAATCGTCGCCGGCTGAAGCGATTGATCTTTTAGTAAGAGCAAGTAAACTGCAGCAGCAAAAAAAAACCGGCCTGAACATCGAATCCCACAAAATCGCTGAACAAGCCGCACAACTCGCATATAACCTCTTCATTGCAGATTCACTTAATTGCCCTCTTGTCCTTGAAGCCTTTGAGAACTACTACACAATAGCCGAGGAAAAAATCGACGAAGAGCTGGAATACCTCTATACCATCATCCTGAACAATTGCAATCGGAATACAAAAACTAAAGAGGTGTTAGAAAAAATAGCCAGTCGACCTGCCGGAAACTGGCGCAACAGAGCAAGATTAGACCTCATACTACAGGAAATACAAAAAACTCAGGATAGCACTCAGGAGCAGCAGAGTGAACTGCTCGAAAAATTAGGCGATTTTATATTAAGCTGCCGCGGTCAGGATGAAAACAGTAACAAACTCCGCAGGGAGGCGATAGCCATATATCGTCAATCGCTTTCCGAATCAAAGGATAAAATCTCAACAAAAAAAGCAGTAGAAATCTTAACAAAGGCCGAAACCACCCACGGTATAAACCTTGATTTATTCAAGGCACAGGCGCTTCAGCAGTTAGGAAGATTGGACGAATCGGCCCACTATATGCTTTTAGCCATTCAGGATGACCGCGGTTCACTTGCAGGGGCAGTTACAAAACTGTTGGCTGAAGTCATTGATAAAATCGACGAGTTTAAAACAGAACCAGATAATCCTTATTCGCGCGAGATGATGGAGAACTGCAAAAAATTGGCCCAATTTTGCTACTCAACCCTCAACAACCGACAATCAGGTCTGTTTCTGGCGGAAATATCCATCTTCGCTGCGGATAAAAACAAGGAAAATTTATTAGAAGCCGATGAACTGCTCAACAATCTCGCCGGAGACAGTCGAGATGCAGATGTCGATTTGCTTCGCTGTCGCGCAAGATTATTTTCTGAGCAAGGCAAGTTCGAGCAGGCGGCAGAACTCTGGGCTAAAATCACCAGAATACAGAAAAACAAACTCCCCAAAGCAGACCAACAGAGCTGGAAATGGTGGCGAGCAAAATTTTATGAGCTTTACTGCTGGTCTAAATGCCCCCAGGCAAAAAAGAAAGAAGTCCTGCATACCATTGAGGTTCTCGAAAACAGCTTCACTGATATCCCACCATTATGGGCTGAAAAACTGAACTCTCTTAAACTCCTGTGCCGAAGTAACTTTAGCACAGGCAAATAACTTGCCTGAATGGCCGCTCTAAACTACAATATGTAAAGTGGAAAAAACTTAATTTGAGATTAGGAAGATAATAATGGCCAAGCAATCAAATAATAAAAAATCCAAGGCAATCTGTAGCTTCTGCGGCAGGTCGTCAAGCCAGACTGATACGTTCATAGAAGGCCCGAACAACGTCTTTATTTGCCCCGAATGTGTCGATTTGTGCCACAATATCATCCAGCAAAACCGCAAACGAATCAGCGGGCCGGCACTTAGTCTCAAAGAAATGCCAAAACCGAAAGAAATAAAGCAATATCTCGACCAGTACGTAATCAGTCAGGAACACGCCAAAAAATACCTCTCGGTCGCAGTGCACAACCATTATAAACGCCTGCTGCACACCGACAGTAATGATAGCGATGTCGAAATTGACAAATCCAATGTTCTTTTAATCGGCCCGACCGGCGCCGGCAAAACGCTCCTCGCACACACCCTTGCACGCTTCCTGGAAGTACCGTTCGCAATATGCGATGCCACTACTGTTACCGAAGCCGGATACGTCGGAGAAGACGTCGAAAATTTCCTGCTCCGACTGCTACAGTCAGCCGACTACGATATAGAAGCTGCGGAAAGAGGCATCGTCTATGTAGATGAAATCGACAAAATCGGAAAAACGTCTCAGAATATCTCGATTACCCGAGACGTCTCCGGCGAGGGCGTCCAGCAGGCACTATTAAAAATGCTCGAAGGTACTATCGCCAATATCCCACCGCAGGGAGGAAGAAAGCATCCGGAACAATCATACATACAAATCGACACCGCCCAGATACTTTTTATATGTGGCGGAACATTCACAGGCCTGGAAAATATCGTCAAGAAACGGCTCGGTAAAAAAATGATTGGCTTCGATTCAGAGCTGGCCGGCCGAACCGATGAAAAAACAGACTACAGCAATATAATCCAGCAGGTAATACCGGAAGACATCATCGAATACGGAATGATTCCTGAAATGGTGGGACGTCTGCCGGTAATTACCACCCTCTCGGCTCTCGATGAAAATGCGCTCATTGACATACTAACCAAGCCGAAAAATGCGCTCATCAGGCAGTATCAAAAATTCTTTGAGATGGAAGATGCTGAGCTTGAATTCACAAATGACGGCTTACACGCATTGGCACAAAAAGCGCTCGAGCGAGACACCGGCGCCAGAGCCCTTCGCGCGATTGCCGAGGAGCTGATGGTAGATTTGATGTATCAGCTACCCGAAGAACGAAAACCTGCAAAATATGTAATTACACGCGATATCGTCGAAGGTAAAGCCAAACTGTCCACCGCAAAACAAAAACCAAAAAAAGAATCAGCTTAAATTTCTGCATGCTGACAATCGAGCTGAAAAGTCATTCCAGGTCGGCGCGTTTGTTTTTCAGCGCCGCTAATTGGATATCCGTTGCGATGCTTGCGGCGACACCTGCCAGAGCGTATTGAGCCTCGCTGAAACAGACATCCTTGTCAATACGCAAAGTAATGACCCTGCCTTCGGGGGGTAAATCCTTTAACCGAACATCTATCAATCCAGCGATTGTTTCAACCACATCCGCATAGCTCGATGCGGCAATTTCTTCCGAGCCGACCGCAAAACAGCTTCTCTCTTTAGCTGTTTTCATAACTGTAACGGTGATTAGCTGAGCCCCGGCTTCCGGCTCGCTTTGGGCAAACTCACAACCGTCCGGGACAGCAACAGGAAAATTCTCCGCCTCGATAAACTGACAAACCACCAAAAAAAATATAATAAGCAAAAACACAATATCGATAATCGGCGTCATATTAAACGACTGCACGCCGCTGCGAAATTGCCCATCAATCCCAAAAGACATAAACCTTCTTTCCCAAATTTATCCGCCGTAGGCGAACTATCTTCGCAAGGGCCGGGACTCACCAATCGCCCCCTTTAGTTTGCCTCCAATCTCCCGAATCGGTTGCTTAAGTTTCGGCTCCTCAGCCTGGCTTTGTTTTAAGCTGCGTCTTATCTCCGGCACTATATTCTCAGCTTCCACTACAGCATCATTTGCCAGTGTCTCAATTCGGTTTCGAAACACGCCGTGTATCGCCAACGCCGGTATCGCAATAAACAGACCCCAGAACGTTGTCACCAGAGCAACGGATATCCCATCAGCCAGTTGCGACGGTTGCGGCTGTCCGCCGGCCATCACAATGGCGTTGAACAGCTTTATCATCCCAAAAACCGTCCCGAATAGACCCACCATCGGCGAAACATTACCTATCAGATTAAGCCATTCAATCCTGCGCAAAAGCCCTCCAGCCTGCTCCTGAAGCGATTCGGCAAGTAGGCTTCGCATCCGGAACCAATCATCCTTGCCCTGGGTAACCGCCTTAACAACCGCAATACTAACAAAATCACCCCTGTCGGCAATTCTTGCCTCCAGCTGCCGGGGGCCAAACTGCTGTACTATCTCGATAATCTGCTCACCTATACCACTGGGCAGAAGTTTTTTGCGACGAATGGTAAGACCGTGCTCAACCGCCAAAAAAACCATAACAAGTGACATCGGCAAAAGAACAAACCAGACAATAGGACCGCCTGATACAACAAACTGCGTAAAGAATGTCCGTGTCCCCCCTTGTGCAGCAATGACAGATCTCACCCCCCTGGGAACCCGTCCCTGCGAAAGCTGAGACATCATTGCAACCATCACCACCAGCACAATAGCCATCGCAACGACTAAAACAAAAGTTCTCAGCCAGAAGCTTTTACGCATCGTCGTATCCCACATCTTGTATTTCGTACCTCTTAGACCACAAACTCAATAGTCATCGACAAGGACAAAATCGCCACCGCTTTGTCTTGCTGTTGTTCTTAGCATCTCGCGGTCGTCGCTCTGTGGCCAAAATCCTATCGTGTTGATTTTTGTTCTCGGCGCAAATTTCGCCAGCAGCTTTGCTACTTCCTGCGAAAATCTCCTTTCATCCTCGTTCGTCAGCTCGAAACCATCGGTGAGAAAATAAACAACCGCAGCGCTCTGGGCCATGCTGTCACGAATTTGCACCGCTCTTTCAAGCGCCGCCAGCGCATTGGTTTGACCCGTCGGCTGAATAGAATCGATAAACTCATATGCAGCCGATTTTACTTCTTCCGTTGCTCGCAGCAACTTGCCGTCGCCAAATTCAAATAGCCTATCGCCGCCGAAAAAGATAATATAAAAATACTGGTCAGGCTGAAGATTCCCAATAGATTCGCTCAGCTTCTTTTGAACCTGGCCGAATACCCCCTGCATACTACCGGAACAATCTACCACGTAACAGACCTTACGCTCATCTGTAAAACTGCCGAAAAACTCAATTCTTTCCTCCAAATCGGCACTGCGCGGCGACGAAATTTCGCTCATCAAAACAGATGGTTTTGCTAAATTCGGCCAATCTTTAGAGACCGGCTTCACAGTGCCAAAAATCTGATTTACCGGCAGCAATCTGTCGCTCTCTTTTGCAAACCGCCTTTCGGCAGGCCTTGTTACTTTCGGCTTAGGGATTACAGGAGCTGCTTGCACAAGCTTTTTTATCTGACTTATTTTGGCCGTCGGCACAGGTTTCTGCTCCACTCCAGCTTCGGCCTGAGAGAACCCGACAAACCCAAGCGCCGTCAGCACTGTTAGATGCACCACGATAGAGACCATCCACGCCCAGAATCTCACACCACCGCTCCAAACCATCCTTTGGTTCATTAATAAAGCCAAAAAACACTCCATTATTTCTCAGAGCTACCACATATCATCCGGCGCCGCATCGACAGATTTTACCATCAATCGAAAACCAGCTTCCTTACTCTACTATTTCCACTCGCGAGTAACCCGGCATCAACACATTATAGAGCAGTATCGCATCACCGTTATGCAGACGAATACATCCCTGTGAACCTGCGATACCAATTTCGTTAGGGTCTTTCGTGCCGTGAATGGCAAAACCCATCCTGCCCACAGCATCTCCTTTGAGACCTTCCAGGCCTATCCACCTCGACCCTAAAGGATAATCCGGGTCCTCAGGCTCATATGTCTTACCGGAAACCGGGTCCGTCCACGTAGGAGCTATTAGCTTGCCATCTGACTTGACGGCCCAAAACCCAGTCGGTGTTTCCATACCCGGCTGACCAAGACCAACAGGAAAACTACGAACGAAAGTGTTCTGAAGATACAAATCCATCGTGAAAGTCGAACGATATACCCTCGCATGGAACGGGCCGTTGACCACCTTTATCGTCTCTCCTGCTTGCAGAGCCTCAGGACGGTTAATGCTGTTAATCTCCATAAGAACCTCGTACGGAACCTTAAATTGCTTGCCGATTGTCGTAAGCAGATTGCCCGGCTTGACCTTATAAGTGCCGCAAAGCCTGTCCTGAGGAAAAATCGTCCTGCTAAACAGCCATTTTTCTGCAAGCTCAGAGAGCTGCTCTTTAACAAACGCTCGCTGCTGCTCACTCATAGGTAACGGCAACGTCTCATTCAGCCTGTCCCGCGCATCTATAACCCTGGCCGGCTCCGCCTCGATATATGACATTGCCTCGGAAATAAGCTCCGCCGCCCAGGGATTAGCCTCTGCCGTTGTAGGCGCAACCTTTAATAAATTCGGTTCCGCCTCGGGCTCCGCAGCAGGTAAGATTGTTTCGCTCTCCATCGGCCCACCGGTATCGGTTGAGGTCGCAACAACTTTCTTTCTGCCGAAAGGATAACGTCCATAAATAAAAGCAATCACCACAGCAATAATCAGCAACGCCGAAATGACATATACCCACCCTTTGGTCCGGTCTCTCCGTCTGCTGTACCCGCGAGCCATCTTATTCTCCTTCTTGGTTATTGGGTTCTCCCTTAGGGAGGTCCCTTAAAATACATTATCTCTTCATCGGTCACTAAAAAATCTACCGGAACATCCGTCGAAGTTACAGGTATCGAGTCAACCACCTGCTCTGTGAAAGCAAGGCCACATTTGGGCGCCCTAAATTTATCGTCACTGAAAAATTTGTCATAATAAGAGCCGCCCCGACCAATCCGATTGCCTTTCCTGTCAAATCCCAAGGCAGGGGTAACCACCAAATCAATTTCTTCAAACGGTACCGGCACGCCAGTCACAGGACTGCGCAGGCCGGAAACCGAAGTCGAAAAACCAGTTTCCAGCGAATTTATCTCCACCGCTATCATACGCCTTTGTTGCCAGGAAATCTTCGGCACCGCAACCACCTTGCCTAATTGCCAGGCATGAAGTATCACCTCGGAAGTGTCTATTTCATGCGGGAGCGATAAATACATCATAACCGATGACGCACTCTGAAATTGCGGTATCGAAATCAAATTCTGACAAGCTCTGTGGCTTTTTTCGCCTCTCTGTTCCAATGGTATAGCAATCAGGCACTTCTGCAGCTTGCTGCGCAACTGCTCTTTGTCCATTCAACTATCCTTCTTCTCCGTACTCTCTGGGACGGGTTCGCTACTTTGTATCAGGGTTTCCAGCTTTTGTAAATAACGCTTCATATTTTTTTCACACCCGACCTCTTTCGGGCTGTAATACTTCTTCTTCAAAGCCGCCGGAAGATACTCCTGCGTCACAAAGCCATCCTTAAAATCGTGCGGATACTTGTAATCAGTCCCGAAACCCATCTTCTTTGCACCACGGTAATGGCTGTCCTTCAAATGCTTGGGCACCGGTATCGTTTTCTGCGATTTTACGTCGCCAACCGCCTGCCAAATGGCCGAAGCCGCTGCATTTGATTTCGGCGCACACGCAACATATATAGCCGCCTGCGCCAACGCCAATTGTGCTTCAGGCAAGCCCACAAATTCAGATATCTGAACGGCTGCTGCAGCCAGAACTGTCGCCATCGGGTCGGCATTGCCAACATCTTCAGCCGCACAAACCGCAATCCGCCGAGCAATAAAACGCGTATCTTCTCCACCTGATATCATCCGGGCAAGCCAATAAACAGTGGCGTCAGGGTCGCTGCCCCGCATGCTCTTCTGAAAAGCGCTCGCCAAATCGTAGTGTGTATCACCTGTGCCGTCATACTCAATCCTCTTTTGTTGTATCGACTCTTTCGCAACTTCCAGATTAAATTTTATTCTTTTGTCGTCCTGACGGGCAGCCTGAGATAACACGCCCACCTCCAGTGCTGTCAGAGCCTTTCGCGCATCGCCATCGCTCATCACCGCCAGAAATTTCAGGGCCTTTTCCTCTGCCTCGATATCAAATTCACCAAGCCCTCGCTCGGTATCGGCAATCGCGGTTTTCAGCAATCGTAAAATATCCTCCTCACTAAGCGGCTCAAAAGCAAACATAGTACTGCGGGAAATCAACGGTGAATTGACCGAAAAAAACGGATTCTCCGTCGTAGCGCCTATTAGAATTAAAACCCCGGATTCAACATCATCCAATAGAACGTCCTGCTGTGCTCGATTGAAGCGGTGTATCTCATTGATAAAAAGAACTGTCCTTTTGCCGCTGGCAGCGAGCCTGTCACGGGCACCTGCGATTATCTCACGAATATCCTTAACACTGGCCGCTGGTGCACTAAGATAGTAAAACTCTGCTTTTGTGTAATTCGCAATCACTGTTGCAAGCGACGTCTTGCCCACACCTGGCGGGCCGTAAAATATCAGACTACTCAGCACATCAGCCTCAAGCATCCTCCTCAACAGCTTATCATGCCCAAGAAAGTGCCTCTGGCCGAGGAATTCTTCGAGGTTTCGAGGCCTCATCCGAACCGCCAGTGGCGCCGCCGAGGCTATATTGCCCTCCTCAGACCGGCTGAACAGCGTTCTATCACCCTTGCCCTTAAGCATCGAATGCATTATACGCAAGATATGCTAAACTGTCGAAATTTATTTATAGGACCTATCCGTTAGCTACCAAAACACAAAAAAATCCAAAAAAAGACTTTTTTTATTTGATTTACAGCCATATGCCAATAAACTTTTCTAAGCGATTGTTAGGATTACATTAGTTTTATGTTATGGCTTTGCGCGGAGTATTGAAAAAGTTCGGATAAAAGTTTTTTAAGGGGACGAGTATGAATAAAAAAGCGATTCTACTAATTGCCGTAATCTTGTTGGGCACTGCTGGTCTCGCCCAGGCCCAGGAGCGTAACCTAAGTGGAACTTTTGATGTAACATATTTGAGCAGGTACATCTGGCGGGGCTTCGATATGTACGAGGACGACCACAGTACAATTCAACCAAGCATCGACCTCGATTTGTATGGAACAGGGCTCGGCACCAAAATCCTGTGGTCAATAGCCAATACAAGCGGCTTCGAAGATGACGAGTGGCTTAACTACACTTTATACTACAAAAATAGTCTTTTGCAGACCAAGACTTACACCACTGATTACACTGTTGGCTGGGGCTATTACAACTACCCGGATAGCTCTCCAAAGGCATCTGACCTTCAGGAATTCTTCGCAACTCTTTCCTGGCCGGAAATCCATCCCGCAGGTTTCATCCCAAGCTACACCGTTGTCCTTATGTGGCCATCCAGAAGCAATTCCACCTTCGCAAGTGACTACGGTGGCTGGTTGCACGTCTTTGGACTTGACTATGACATAGACGTCGCAGAAATGATACCGGAAATCCCGGTGCGTACCATCCATCTCTCGACAGACCTCGTCTACAACGACGGCGTTTTGGGCGCAGATGCCGGCTGGTCACACATGGTCTTTGGCCTCTCAACAGACCTGGAAATCAGAAATAATCTTACTTTCACCCCCGCAGTTTACTACCAATCATCGTGGGAAAGTTCGGTAAATGGCGAAAATGAATTCTGGGTCGGCTTGAGTATGAAGTACAAATTCTAAGACGTTAAGCACGACACATTTGCATTAAATCAAAAAAGGCCGGTTTATTAAAAACCGGCCTTCTCATTTCAACCCCGAGATAAACCAGACTTAAACCCCTTGCCGTCCAATAAATCTGGCCGTCTCAATCAAGGCTTCCTTAGCAGCATTTTCCCGCAAGCCCCGACCCCTGCTGCAGGGGCGGGGCAAGTCATTCAACGGCGCAATCGCTTTTGCAACAAACTCTTGCGCCCTGCTATATGCATATTCCAAACTCCCATAGGACCTCAGCATCTCTACTAAGCCTATCCTGTCACACAACGAATTTATCACTGCGCTTCTTCCCTTCCCATTCGTCACGCCTAATAAATGTATCACAGCCAAAGTCAGCTTGCTCTTATCAACATCATTGCCGATTGTTTTGCCCGTTTTGGCCTCATCGCCGATTATGTCGAGCAAATCATCGGTAATCTGGAACGCAATACCGAAATTCAAACCAAAATCAGACAACAGTCGAACCTCGTCTTCGTCTGCTCCAGCTAAAAGACCGCCAAGATAACAACAGCTGCTAAAAAGTGCTGCACTTTTTTCAGTGATTATGTCGATATATTCCGTTTCATTTAACTGCCAGTTTTCTCTTTGTGCTATCTGCCTTAATTCACCTTCGCAGGTTCGAGCAGCAGCAGCAGCGATTATCTTCACAACTTGCGGCTCTAAATCAGCACACATCCTGAAGACCTTGCTTAATAAAAAATCGCCTAACAAAACTGCAGATTCGTTGCCCCATAAACTGTTCACCGTAGCCCGCCCCCGACGCCTTTGACCTTCGTCTATAACATCATCGTGCAGTAGCGTGGCATTGTGAATCATCTCCACAACCGCTGCAATACGGATGTGCCTGTCTGTGATTTTACCGACAGCCCCACCGGCAAGCAAAACCAGCCCGGGACGAATCATCTTGCCGCCACAGCTATTCAGGTGTTCGACCAATCGGCTAACTCCGATTTTGTCGGTGCAGCACGCCAATTGCCCATTTATCAGTTCTTTTACCTGGCCCAATTCACCATTGATAAGTCTAAAAGTGGGAACATCGCTATGAAGGAGACCGCCGGATATGTCGGTATGTGCTGCTAACTGCATATAGTATATACTGCGTGCTTCGCCGTTTGTATCTCGTCCGGAACACGAGAGAGACGCCAACTATTTGCTCCTTCCGTGGGCGTATTTGAAGAATTTCTTTCTCAGCAGGCGGGTATACGGCCCGGGCCTGCCGTCACCGACAATCCTGCCGTCAATCTCAACGATACCAATGACCTCCGCAGCCGTCCCGGTAAGGAAAAACTCATCGCAAACGTATAAATCGAATCTCGTCAGGTTTTTTTCAACCACATCGAGCTTTTCTTTCTTGGCCAATCTGATAACGATACCACGAGTTATCCCCCCCAGCGCACCGGCTTCAACCGGAGGCGTATAAATCACTCCGTCTCTTACAATAAAAACGTTATCGCCCGTCGCCTCGGCAACATATCCTTCGTGGTTATACATAACCGCTTCCGGTACATCTCTGTCCAGAGCTTCAATCTTGGCCAGAATATTATTGAGATAATTCATACTCTTGATCTGCGGCGGAATTGACAACGGATGATTCCGAATCGTCGTTGCACTAATTACCTTCATCCCTTTTTCGTAAAGCTCCTCTGGATAAAGCTGTATGTTATCAGCTATGATAAATAATCTTCCGCCCTCGCAAACGAAAGGATTCAGTCCTAAAGTGCCTACACCACGGGTAACAACAAGCCGAATATAACCATCAATAACGTTGTTAGCTTCGACAGTCTTTTCAACCGCCCTGACGAGCTCGTCCCTGCTCATCGGAACATCAAGGCGAATCACCTTCGCCGATTCATAGAGCCGCCTGATGTGGGCATCCAGCTCAAATATCCTCCTGCTGTAAACACGAATACCTTCAAATACCCCGTCACCGTAAAGAAGACCGTGGTCAAAAACAGTTATTTTAGCATCCGTCTCATCTACAAGTTTGCCGTCAAGCCAAATCTTCAATGCCATGTCATCTTCCTCTAATAGACCCGCATCCCACAAGTATCGTATGAGTTTACGTTTCTGTGTTTTCTCACCTTATCTTGCCGTCCGACAGTGTTATTATCCGTCCGGCCTTTTGGGCAATTCTCTCATCGTGAGTTACCATCACAATCGTCTGGCCGGCTCCATTTAATCTTTCAAAAACATCTAAGATACCATTTCCCGTCGCAGAGTCAAGATTTCCAGTCGGCTCATCTGCCAAAAGTATTCTCGGTTCATTCATCAACGCCCTGCCGATAGCCACCCTTTGCCTCTCTCCCCCCGACAACTGATACGGCTTATGATTGGCCCTTTCGCTCAAACCAAGCTCGCCGAGCAATTCTTTAGCTCGGCCCCTCGCCCATCTCCGACTACCAAGCCACCCGAATACACTCTTCGAGGCCATTGCCGGCAGGAACACATTTTCCAATACACTTAATTCGTCCAATAAATGATAAAACTGAAAAACAAATCCCACCATTTTATTGCGAAATTTATTCAATTCGCCTTCCGCCAACCGGCTCAAATTCCTCCCTTCAAAGCTTACAGCGCCTTTATCCGGCCGGTCCAGCGCCCCCAGTATATGCAATAGCGTGCTTTTGCCGCTGCCTGAGGCTCCAACTATTGCAACAAACTCACTTCTTTTTACAGCTAAATCCACGCCTCTGAGCACGCTGACCTCTGCCTCACCCATCCGATAAGACTTATAAAGCCTTTCGGCCTTTAATATAAAATCGTCCTTGCTCATAATTGGCTCACCTGCAAAGCCTCTACCGCCTCTAATTTCGCCGCCTGCCAACTCGGCAAAAACGCACCGGCCAAACAGGCAGCCATTGCTGAAACTATTATCACTCCCAGAACTTTCAAATCAATAGCACTGGGAATATCACCGATAGCATACATCGTCCTGTCCCACAACTGAAAACCAAAATGCTCAAACAGAAAATCCTCTGCCTGGTTAATCTTGAGTAAAAATAACCAGCCGGCAAACACCCCAACGACACAACCCAAAAGACCTGTTAAAAAAGCAAAACACGAAAATAATTCGATAATATTCACCTTCGAAACACCTATGCTTTTTAATATGCCGACATCTTTACTTTTATGGCTGACAATCATATAAAAAACAACAAGGACAATAAATACTGTCGTAACTCCCACAAGTGCAAACATAATCGTCAGCATTGTCTGTTCTTTCTCCATCGCTGCAATAAATGGACGCCTGTATTCCTTCCAGCTTTGCACCGTAACTGTATCCAGTAACTCTGCTTGTTTTTCACCTTTTTTTTCTTCTATAAATTTCTTCCACAATGCGGCAACTTTATCACACCCATCCTCAAGTTTCACATTCGGCTTGAACTTTATATGGATTGCACTGATTCTTTTGACAGACCCGCCCATACCACAAAGCAACTGCGCCTCTTCAAGCGGCAGGTAAACAAATGAACTGTCAACCCTTGCTAATCCACTGTGCGAAGTGTCACTGTAGTAGAAAGTTTTTGTATTTACCAGTCCCGCCCCGGCTTTTGCTAAAGCGCCTTTCGAGGTTAAAGGAAAGCAGCTCACCAAAAGAGCTGCCTCAACAGGACTGACTTCATAACTATATCTGCCCTTGGCATCACGCACCAGCCATCTGTCAATCCCCACCACACAGCCGACAAGATTCGGGTCGTGGGCCGGCACAAATGCTTTAGACACATCGTTTTTACGGTGATACAGCGTCTCGCCAAAACCGGTAACTCCGCTGTGTTTAACTGGCTCAATACCCATAATCTCAATGCCGATACCCTCCTCTGAGTCACGACCCCTCACAAGGGCATAGCTTTTCACCACAGATGAGATACCCTCAATAAAATCAGACTTCTCAATTCTTTTTATAAAATCCTCATAGTATGCAAAACCAACCAGCGATTCGGTTCCAACTATGCAATCACCCACCCACTTATGGTTATTAACCTTAAAATCCCGCACCAGACCTGTAATTACAGTCATCACCACAACTACTATAAAGACGCAAAGTGCCACTGCCAAAAATGCCAGATAACTGATGCGCCTCTTGAGCAGGTAACGAAATGACAAAATAATCTTATACATTCTCAAAATTATTTATTCATAACTCAAAATATTGACCGGCCTGGTCCTTGCCGCAATAATCGCTGGTATCAGTGCTCCCACAGCCGACGCTACGACCGCCGACAATGCTATAAGCAAAGCCGACTCCCAATCAACTTCATTCGGTATTTTACTAAACATATACACGCTGCTTTTCCAGAGCTTTAAACCAAAAATTACCCTTATCCACTCTTCAATAGTATTTATATTCTTTGTTACAATATCACCCAGTATCATACCTGTCCCCGAACCGATTAGCCCGACACAAACGCCGAAGCCGACAAAAATCGATGCCGCCGAACTATTCGTCGCCCCACAGCTTTTTATTATCGCGATGTCCTTTTGTCGGGTTTCAACTATCATATAGAATATGCAAAAAATCAGCAGAACCGCACTTAAACTTACAACACCAAATATCAACAACAAAACCCCCATTTGCTTTCGAAACTCCGCCACATATTTGCTTTGCATCTGTTTGGCTGTGGCAATTACCGTCCCTCTTATAAGATACGGCTCCCACCTCAGGTGCTCAGTGGCAAAAGCCTCCCACACGCCGCGAATCTGGGCCAGTGCAACATCGGTCTCGGCGTCTGCTCTCAGCCTAATTTGAATCTGGCCGGCAACACCTTCGCTCCCATTCGGGTACAAAACCTTTTGAAGTTCTTCTATAGGTAGATACACCAGTTCCTTATCAAGATAATAAACACCCGTGAAAACAACGTCCGCAATTGCAAATTTTACCGTCCTCCTCCTGACCGCCGCCTTACCTTCCTCCTGTGCTTTCATCACCGCCCCCATCGTAAGAACAGCCTGCTCACCAATCAGCTTTTTAACTGCGTCAAAATCATACTCATCCGTCTCTTCATCCGGCTCCGCCACCACGCCGATTCCCACAAAGCCATATACAGGATGCTTGCCCTTCGACACCGGATATTCGTTCCCGGACACTCGTTCGGGTTTCGAGAACCGAGTATCGAGATTCGAGACCCCCCAAATCTCCACTCCACGAACATTGCCTTTGCCCAAATGCAATAGCCCCTGAGCCGACAGAGTCGCCGTCGCCTCCTCCACCACATTCATCCGCTCCAGACGCTCAATAAGCTCTTCGTATTTTGAAAACTTAACCGGCGGGCCCAGAACTACATCCCCTATTGCTTTAACCGCGCTTTGCTCGAAAACATCGATAAAACCACCGAACAAACTGGCAACGACTATCAGCAACGCCACTGACAGAGCAACTGCGGCTATACTCAAAAATACAATCTTTTTCTTATGCAGGTACCGCAGCCACAAAAACAATTTTAGCATATCCAGCCCAATCGTTTTATTCGGAGATAGGCCTCAGAAGCGGAAACAGCACCACGTCACGAATGCTCGCAGCACCGGTTAGAACCATTACCAATCTGTCAATTCCTATACCCAACCCCCCTGCCGGCGGCATACCATATTTCAACGCCGTTATAAAATCAGTGTCCATCTTTGCCATGGTTTCTTCCTGCCCCTTTAGCTGTAGATTGAAATTTGCTTCTTGAATAGCGGGGTCATTCAGTTCTGTATAGGCGTTGGCCAATTCCATCCTGGCGATATA
>Ga0315543_1000695_pt1 | contig 39656 bp, 29 predicted proteins | sample SalMarSW160210MG_2_FD_203098 | JGI IMG/M metagenome (GOLD analysis project Ga0315543, IMG submission 203098) | Salt marsh sediment microbial communities from the Plum Island Ecosystem LTER, Massachusetts, United States - Salt Marsh Sediment SW1601-210 ...
GGTACTGGAGGGATGCGAGTTCAAAGACGGCATTCTACAGCGAGAAAAAATGCCTGAACTGGCAGGGGTAAGGAGCTAACGAAAAATGATGCTGGAAGGAATTTCCACAACATTTGACAAGAGCTCGATAACCACCCCGGGAAAACGCCTAGATTTTGACTACAGAGCGTCTCTCGTTGTAAGGTAGGGGCTCTCCCAAGTATTCAGTGGGAGAGCCCCTCTTTTTGTCTTAGCCTTACTATTGACTTCTACCTCATTGATGGTATAGTCTCAAGGCAAAGAAAACAAAGAGGTCAATAGATGCAAGCGTACTGTATGAAGTGCCGCACCAAGAGAGAAATGAAGAACCCAAAGAGCATCACCATGAAGAACGGTAGACCAGCAACCCAGGGCATATGCCCGACCTGTGGCACGAAAATGTTCAGAATCGGCAAGAGTTAGGTCTACTCCGACATAGCAGTCAGAATCAAAAGGGCTGGATTTTCCCGGTGGCGGGATGGCCAGCCCTTTTATTTTGCCCGATCACACAAAACAAGCAATTGGTCAATATGAGGCTATTGGTATATTGACTTTAAACATGTAGTTGTCGCTCGGTCGCCTCGCTATAGTCTGTGCTTAACGCCCTGCGCGTTGACTGAACGCCGACTAGAGTGTAACATTGTCGTGGTGAGAATACCCGACTGTAGGAAGAGATGCTGAAGAATCTCAGCTTGAAATCTTAAGGAGGAACGAATAGGCAAGATGGAAAGCTTGATGAAAAAAGAGCTACAGATTCTGTTTCATTCACTCTATAATGGATTTCGTCAAGAAATTCATCAACGTAGCCTAGCTAGTTTGGTAACCGGAAGAGATTTCTCTCTAACAAATGAGCGGGAGGCTGGTGTCGCTTCGTGCCTAGCCCTACACCTGCGATCAGTAGGGTTCATTGTACAGGTCGAATCATATTTTGTTCCTGGACCAACCTCGCAGAGCGCCCAACCTTCCTCCTGGTTGCCAGGCAGCCTGCGGCGTCCAGACTTCCGCATCTGGTTGCCGGCCAGCCGGGACTACATATACATTGAACTGAAGATAGTCGCCTTGGGTGGTTACCCATATTCCTTTACAGGCGCAATTAAAGATATCAAGAAACTTCATGATGACCCTGATCCGCAAAATCAACGGAATGGGTTGATTGCGCTAGGCCTGAGCAGAAAAATTGAGAAACGGCAGGGGCAACTCTGGAATGGATTTAGAAAATTATCTTCAGATATCACCAATAACTACCCGTATGAAGAAATCGGATTAGAGCGCATTTTCGTCCAAGAAATGGATGAGCGAACCTCCTATGCGGCCCTCGGCCTTTGGTTCCACAAGCCTAGTTAATCGGTCAATACCAAAGTCACATTTTGGACGATTGTTACTTAGCTGGGCAATCCACTATATCGGACAATGGGCGTCAAAACATTCTAGAACTTGAAGCCATATTCAGTTTTACAGAAACGTTCAATATTTCTTGCAGATGTTCAGCAGAATATACGTTGCCTTCTCCAGATACTCCTTTGTTATGATTAAGGAAGGCATAAAACGTATCACGTTGTGGTAGCGACCGCATGGAACAACGATGATGCCCTGGTCCAGTAGTTCGGCCATAATTTCCCCATGGTTTCGGCGGGGAGTGGTTCCCTAGTCTCCTTATTCTTCACCAGCTCCACCCCGATAAACAGACCCCTACCTCAGACCTTCCCAATAATACCTATGCCCTTCGCGACTTCCTGGAGCCTGGCCTTGGTATCCTCGCCCAGCTTCACCGCCCTGCCCATCAGGTCGTAATCCTTATCGGTAAGAATATCGATATTGGCCATGCAGATGGCGGCGGAGAGAGAATTCCCGGCGACAATGTGCCCGGCTGCGATGATTCCACCAGTTTGTCGGCAAATTCAGCCTTAAAAGTCACCCCGGCAATGGGAAGGTCGCCGCCCATGCCCTTGCCCCTAGATGATTGTAATTTTCTAACTCAATAAAGTATAAACTTACTAAAATTCTTTTAGCCTTGCACCTTTAGCGTAATTTACCCTACCTACATAGAACTCTTCCTCGGGTTCACGCGGAGTTAGCCCTGCTGCCTTTAGGGCTGCCCTGATTCTCTCTTTATTATAATCATATAGTCTGCCGGTAGGCTGCCTCACCATACCACCGTTACCGCCGTTACACCAGTGGCAATATTTGTCAACAAGTGCAGTAACTATCCCCGTATCAAAGTAGGAGACCTGGGCTAGTACTGACCCGGAGATCTCAATAATAGGGGAAAGCTCCCAATAAATATCCATCGCTTTATCGATTTCGCCATTCAGGAGCAGGTCAAATAACCTTACCATACGCGGTTTTTCAGGAGTTTGATACAGAGTAAAAGGACCAGCACCTGCCCATTGCTGACCGCACTTAGGGACTGTTATGGGCCATCTGTCAGGTAAAGGATCGTTAACTAATATTTCATTTCCAACAAGATGGAAGCTCTGAGCTGTAAAGGCAAGGGAGCTGCCTCCTCCAATCTTCATAGCTACTACATTCGGTATATCAGCTATCCGGGGAAGGAGTGGCATTGGCCAGTAACTTGGGTGAAACTTCCTCGTATGAAGCCTACCGGGATAAAATACTATGGCCAAGTTAGTAGAATCACACATATACTTATACATCCGGTATATGTCCTCTACCGACCTAGGGTAATACTGGACGGGGTGACCGAGCATAGCGATAGAGCCACCCGCTTTTTCGCAATGTTGGAGCATCTCTATGTCCTGCTCAACGGTGTCCTGCAATACGGCAACGGAGGTATGTATTTTACCCTTGGCCTCGTCACATACTATTTCTACGAATTTTTTACGTTCTTCAAAGGTCATTCCGCAGGCCTCTGGCGCACAAAGTATGGAGACAAAGCCATTTTCTAAGAGATGTTGAACGTCATATCTAATGCCTTCCTCGTCTAGTTCCTGCAAATCAGGGGAAAAAGATGGGAAAATAACTGCCTCTAGCCCTTTCAAGTTCTCCTTGGCCCATTGTTTTGCCTCCGATTTTGTGAACTCCATGTTAAGTTCCTCCTATCCATGAATAGTACGACTTCATAACCACGTCGCTTATACGATAATAAATTCGGCTGTAAATATGAAGTACAATACAACCTGATTCTAAAACCTGGTATTATTATAATTGCCCCATGACGAACGTTGTCAATAAACTCCGGGGAGGGAGAAGGAGGCCTCCCTCCCCGGTAAACTAATCCCTCTTAAGACGGCTATCCTTGTCCCAGTCGAAAAACCTTAAGAGTTCCTCTCTCGACTGATGACAGAAGACCACGCTACTTTTTTAACCACACCTCTTCGGAATTAAACATAGAACTACTGCTTCCCTTAAAAAAGCCGCCATCCATGACATAAGGTTGCATAACCCAGCCCATTCCTGCTTGCATGATGGGGATAGCCGCCGCCTCTTTCGAAAGCTGTTCGACAGCAGCCCGTATCAGATCGACGTTCATGGTAGGCGAAGTCAGACTCGCTTCTCTCAACTCTAGAAATTCAGGTGATGGCAGGAAGTTTTTGTTCCACATAAATTGTGGGCCCATGAAAAACATCCAAGTACTATTGAAGTTCGGGCTTGACATGATAGGCTGGATAACTAACACATTGTTCAGTGAATTTGAGTCAACGATAAACGCACCCATATTTGTAGGGAAAGACAATTCTGCGGTGATTCCTATATCCGCAAGATTACTCTGCAGGGCCACGGCAATATTGTGTTCTATTATTGCAGGGTTCAAAAGAATCGTTGTCGTGAATCCATCCGGATATCCTGCCTCGGCCAAAAGCTGTTTAGCCTTTTCAGGGTCATATTTACGAGCTAGTTTGAAGTCGGGATCATAAGCAGCATTTGAAGGTGGTGGTATCTGGTAAGGGGCTTCCCAATAACCATAGCTGAAGTTATTAGCCAGAGATTCACGGTCAAGGGCGTACTCTACAGCCTCACGCACTTTCTGGTTTGCGTAGGGAGAGTCTGGATGAGCTGAATCAGGCAGGAAGCAGTAGACGGTGATAATCTGAAAACCTGCCTTGAGTCCCAGATCTTGCAGGTCCTTTGCCATCTTGCCAGGCTCAAGTTCCAGCATATCTGCCTCTCCGGCTTGCATGGCAGCTTTCTGTGTCATCGGGTCAGCTACATACATGATTTCAATGCCGTCCAGATAAGGCTTGCCTTTTATCCAATAATCCGGATTCTTAGCGACTTTATAACCAACATCACGCTGAAAACTGACGAACTTAAAGGGGCCGGTCCCCACGGGGTTATTTCTCATCCAGTCAACACCATTCTTCTCAAAAGCAGCAGGCGAAACCATCCAGGCGCCGGGTCCAGCAAACGTGTTTACATTAGTATTTGTCCACATAGTAAAGTGGACTTTAATGGCATAATCGTCGATGATATCTACCGAAGCCCAATACATTGAATAAGATGACTTTGCGGTTATATGGTTATCTAGGTTCCATTTGGCAGCTTCAGCGTTGAAGTCGGTCCCGTCATGAAATTTGACACCTTTCCGCAGGTTGAAGGTGATAGATGTTAGGTCTTCGGCGACTTTGTAAGATTCCGCCAGCCAGGGTGACACACCTCCCTTGCTATCCCCACGAAGGAGGGGTTCCATACAAAATTGATATGAGGTTGCATCGGGGCCGAATATATCTGGCGGCCAGCCGCCGGGGGTTTGCGGACCGGCGATGAGCATGATTTTCAAGGTGCCACCGTACTGGGGAGTGTCAACCGGAGCCGGTTCAGGTTCAGGTGTTGGTGCTGGCGCAGGAGTCGGTGCTGGTGCTGGTGCTGGTGCTGGCGCCGGTGCCGGTTCTGGTGCTGGTGATGGTGCTGGTGCTGGAGTAGGTGTCGGTTCGGCGCAACCGATAAGCATGGAAACCATGGCTATCAGCACCACCAAGATGATTAGGAACTTCTTCATTTGTTTTCCCCTCCTTGTCTTTCTTTGGTTGCACTTTTATTACGGTGTAACGGTTATATCGATGTTAGCTTATATACTTTCCTACCTTGTACTTAATATTTGGGTCTGGCTCCTTTGGCGTAGTTCAATCGGCCGATGTAGAACTCTTCTTCAGGTTCACGCGGAGTTATCCCCGCGGCTTTGAGACCTGCCCTCATTGCGTCTTTTTGGCGTTGAAACATCGGCATAGCTGGCTGCCGGTACATGCCACCATTGCCGCCGGTCAACCACTGCATGTATTTCACACCCATCATACCTGATTGAAACATGGCGTTTCGGGCGCCAATGGTTATCGGGGCAAGCTCCCAGTATAAATCCATGGCCTTGAGGAACTCCCCCTCCCTGAACAGGTTGAACATCCTTACGATGCGAGGATTATCGGAGGTCTGGTCGAATATGATGTAATCGGCCGGTCCCGCCCATTGCTGCTTGAATTTAGCCACGGTTATGGGCCACTCCTCTATCTCGGCGGACTGAAGTAATATCTTATCGTCGATGCGGTGTTGAATCTCAGCCCATTTGCCGATTCCATCGCTTAGGTATGCCTTTACTGCGACCACATTGGGGATGTCAGTTATTCTTTCTATTAGCTGTGGGTTGAAATGGCTGGGGTGAAACCGGACGAAGTCGAACTTGGGCTTGGGCCAGAGGTCTATGCACACATTGGTAGCATCGCATACTGTTTTAGTTGCGCGGTAAATATCTTCTTCCGATTTCGCGTAGAACATTCCAGGCCAGCCCATCAGGGTATGTGTGCCGCCTACCTTCTCGAAGTGATTGAGCAATTCGATGTCTTTTTCGATTGTATCGATGCCTGTAAACATCGAGACCAAAACCTTGTCTTTAGCTTCGTCACAGACTATCTCCACGAATCTCTTGCGCTCTTCTAAGGTCATAGCGCAGACTTCTGTCTGACAAAAGACGCTGAAAAAACCTCTAGTGATGTTAAGCTGAACATCATACCGGATACCTTCTTCATCCAATTGCTCCAGGTCTGGAGTAAAAGAGGGACTTACATTGCCATCTATTCCTTTATAGTGCTCTTTAGCCCATTGCTTGGCTTCCGATTTGGTAAATTCCATAAGTATGCTCCCTTTATTAAAATGTGATCTTCTCTTGTATATTCGATTTTTATCGTGATAGGTGTTATCTTACTTATTTAACCAAACTCCCTCCGGATTCCAGCCAGCCTCCCTGTCATTCCAATCCGCATCCATGACATAAGGTAGAAAGGCATAACCGCTACCGCCGCTAAAAACAGGGATAAGCTGAGCCTCCTCAGACAGATAATCAGTTACAGCACGGATAAGCGCAACATCCATGGTTGGTGAAGATAAAGTCGCATTATATAGGTCTATAAATTCCGGAGTTCTCAACCATACAGAATTCATCATCATTAAATTGGGGCGTAATGCGAATGATAGGGCGCTATTCCAGTTTGCCCCGCCAAAGATAGGTTGCAGAATCAGGGCGTTTTCAACAGTATTGGAGTCCTGTAAAAACTTCGGTATAGCGGCAGGAATATTCAACTCCAGAGTAATGCCTATTTCGGCGAGGTTGTTCTGTATCGCGACCGGGATGTTCCGGTCGATGCCGACGGGTATTACCAGAAGAGTAGCGGGAAAGCCATCAGGATATCCCGCCTCGGTCATGAGCTGTTTTGCTTTGTCAACGTTATATTTGCGTGCAAGAGCAAAGTTGGGATTGTAGGCCTCGCTGGATGGCGCGGGAATCTGGTAAGGAGCCTCCCAGAAGCCATAGCTAAAAGCTTTGGCTATAGCCTCGCGGTCAAGGGCGTATTCCACGGCCTCACGTACTTTCTTGTTGGCGAAGGGCGAGTCTGGATGGGCGGTGTCAGGCATCAGGATATGTGTTGAGGTTACACTAATGTCCAAGTCAAACCCCGCGGCTTCGAGGTCAGCTGCCATTTTAGCCGGCTCGATCTGTAAAACGTCCGCTTCTCCAGCCTCCAGTGCTGCTTTCTGCGTCAGCGGGTCAGCCACGTAAAGGATTTCCACTGCGTCCAGATAGGGTAAACCCTCTTTCCAATAGTCCGGGTTTTTCACGGCCTTGTAGCTGACATCGCGTTGAAAGCTAACGAACTTGAACGGGCCGGTTCCCACGGGGTTGTCTCTCATCCAATCAGCACCATTCTTTTCAAAAGCCGTCGGCGAGACCATAAAGGTACCACCACCAGCTAGACCGGTTAAAATGGTGTTAACCCATTGATTTAGATTGAGACGAATAGTATAGTCATCAACAATATCTACCGATTTCCAGTAAGGTGAAGCCGACATCGGATTGGCCATGAAGTTGTCTAGGTTCCACTTTGCTGCCTGGGCATTAAAGTCGGTACCGTCATGGAATTTAACGCCTTTTCTTAGATTAAAGGTGGTAGACAGCAGATCATCGGCAATCTGATAGCTTTCTGCTAGACATGGGATTAGATTACCCTTAGCGTCAGCATGGAATAGAGGTTCAATAATGTGAAAGGAAGACAGGAAATCGTTGCCGAAAAGCTCCCATGGTAAACCACCTGTTCCTGATGGGCTGGCCCAGAGGATTTGTTTCAGGGTGCCGCCGTACTTTGGAGCCTCGGATGGAGCAGGTTCAGGTGTTGGCGCAGGAGTAGGTTCAGGTGTTGGCGCGGGAGTCGGTTCAGGTGCTGGCGCAGGAGTCGGTGCTGGTGCTGGTGAAGGAACTGGCGTGGGCGTTGTTTCTGGTTCGGCGCAGCCGATCATCAACATGATGCAGACCAGCAGGATGGCAATTGGGACGTATAACTTTTTCATTTACTTTCCTCCTTATTTCTTATATTCCCTTTCGCCTTATGTAGACGTTATTATCCTTTTTTAAGTCTAAGAGACTTTTCAAGCCTTGTACTTCTTTAACCTGGCGCCTTTAGCGTAATTTACTCTACCCACATAGAATTCTTCTTCAGGTTCACGCGGGGTCAGTCCTAGTGCTCTAAGACCTGCTCTGATTCTCTCTTTCTGGTAATCGTGCAGCCTGCCGGTGGGCTGCCTAACGGTACCGCCGTTTCCGCCATTGCACCAGTGGGCATATTTGTCACTAAGGGCGGTGACAATGCCGGTGTGAAAATAGGAATCTGCCAGCCCTCCTGAACCTTCCCCAAAAGACCCCATCTCCCAATAAATGTCCATTGCTTTATCGATTTCACCCTTCATTAGCAGGTTGAAAATATTTACCATACGCGGTTTTTCAGGAGTCTGCATCCCGTAAAAAGGACCTGCACCCGCCCACTGCTGGCCATATACCGGGACGGTGATAAACCATCTATCAGGCATGGGGTCGTTGACCAGAATTTTATCGCCGCAAAGTCGGAAGGACATTACAGTAATCGCCATGGAACTGCCGCCACCAACCTTCATAGCTACGACATTTGGTATATCGGCTATTCTTGGGAGCAGTTCCGGGGGAAAATAACTCGGATGGAACCTCCTGGTATGGAGCCTGCCAGTGTAGAAAACTATTGCCAGGTTGGTAGAATCGCACATGTACTTATACATCTGGAAGATGTCCTCTACCGACCTAGGGTAGTATTGTACGGGGTGACCAAGCGTGGCGAAAGTGCCGCCAACTTTTTCCATGTGTTGCAGCATCTCGATGTCCTGTTCGACCGTGTCCTGCATTACCGATACCGAAGTATGTATTTTACCCTTCGCTTCATCAACTACTATTTCCACAAATCTTTTTCGTTCTTCAAATGTCATTCCGCAGGCTTCAGGTGCGATCAGGGCAGAGGTAAAACCATTAGCTATAATATGATTAACATCATACCTGATACCTTCTTCATCCAGTTCCTGCAGATCCGGGGTAAAAGAAGGGAAAATAGGTACTTCCAACCCTGTCAGATTCTTTTTAGACCACTTTTTCGCTTCTGACTTGGTGTATTCTAAAGCCATTTCGGCCTCCCTTTTGATAACTTATCGTGTATCTTTGCGGGTAAACTAATAACTCCTTAGCAGTTCACTATATCCGGTTCGAAAGTAATAGGGCCTTTATCATAAAAATTTATTCAAAGGTATAAGTTAACATGTTTTTATCGTTGGTCAACATTATTAAAGAAATTCAAATTGAGTAGTTTATGGATTATTATTTGGATACATATACGTATACGTACTTGATTTTTGTTAACCAATAATATAATATGCTTTCATGAATGTCAAGCCCCTTGGTTCATTGTTTATCAATTTACAACCCTATATTAAACAAATATTTATTTTCATCTTTAGTATATAGAAGTAATTTCTCGATAGGCCCTAATGTTCGGAGACAATCAGGAGTAATTATTTATGGAAAAACACCAATCTGAAATGACCAAAGAACAAAAACGTGAGCAGAGGTTACAAAGATGGCTTTCACCACCGGGGGTAACCTTTCGCGATGCCAGAGCTGAACAAGCGTACAAGGAGAGGGTCACCCGGTTCATGAAGGCGTTTCTGTGTATGGAGCCAGACCGTGTACCGGTAATGGTACCGGCGGGTAACTTTCCCATTCTTTATTCCGGATTGAGTCTCAAGCAATTGATGTATGATCCCGCACTAATCCGTCCCACCTGGACTAAATTTATGAATGATTTTAACGATGATATGGATGATTTTCTCGGACCGGCGGGTATTAGTTGCGGGCGGATGTTTGATATTTTAGATTATAAATCATTTAAGTGGCCGGGGCATGGGTTGCCTGATGATGCGGGATACGAACAATACGTAGAAACAATTTTAATGCATGAAGATGAGTATGCTGCTTTACTCAAGGACCCTTCCGATTTCGGGTTCAGAGTAATAACGCCGCGGGTCTTAGGTGCCCTGGAGGTATTGAAGGATTTCCCTCCACTTAGCTCTTTGATGGGTATGCCTATAATGCTTGCTTATCCTTTCGCCAGACCGGAAGTGCGGACAGCGTTTCAAAAATTGATAGAAGCCGGTGAAGAATTAGAAAAGTTCCAGGTACAGCTTATGACCGTAAACAGAGAAGCAGTCGCAGCTGGATTTCCGATGAGCATGGGCGGTCTCGCCCTTGCCCCCTTTGACATGATCGCTGACCATCTCCGCGGGACGCAGGGGAGCGCCATAGACATGTATCGTAACCCGGAGATACTCCTGGAAGCTACCGAGATGATTCTCGAACAGATGATAAAGCGTACTATCGACAGCGTTAACGCGATGGGTGTTTTTACCGTGAATTTCCCCTTACATAAGGGAGATGATACCTTCATGTCTAATAAACAGTTTGAAAAATTTTACTGGCCGAGTCTGAAAAAATTGATCCTGGCACTTATCGACGAAGGTATCATGGTTTCGCTGTTTTGTGAGGGTCGCTACAACAACAGGTTAGAGTATATCGGGGATTTCCCCAAAGGCTGGGTAACCTGGCAGTTTGACCAGACTGACATGGCTAAAGCCAAGCGGATGATCGGGAAAAATTGTTGTGTCGTTGGCAACGTGCCGGCTTCATTGTTGGCTTTTGGGGCGGTTAAAGATGTCAGGGAGTATTGCCGTAAACTCATTGAGGCTTGTGCTCCCGGCGGTGGCTACGTGCTAACCGGCGGCACTGCGGTCACAGAAGCCAAACCTGAAAATCTTCGCGCCTTTATGGAGGTGGCGAGGGAATACGGTGTTTATCATTAATTAATAAAACGAAGATGCTATCTCAAGAAGGGGTGAAAAAATTGAAAGAAAAAGTCTCATTTGTTTGTTTAAATCCTCAGGGTGTGGTTGAAGTTCCGGCGCCTTTGGGGCTCATTAACCCTCGCGTAAAGGATCTGTCAGGCAAGAAAATAGCAATAATCTGGGATGGTAAGAAAGGTGGGGATAAGTACTGTATCGCGGTTGAAGAGCTGCTGAACAAGAGGTATCCAACGGCGACGACCACTCGGCTTGTCTGGGGAGATGCCGAGGCGGCGGAGAAGGCAAAAAAAGAAATGGATACATTTATCTACGGCGTCGCCGATAACGGGATGGGAGGATGGATTCAGTGCTTGCAGGTAGTCACATTAGAAAAACTTGGCAAACCCGGCGTTTTCGTGGTCGGTGATAACGCTACTCACACCGCTAAGATGTCCGCCGAGGACGCGGGAATGCCCGCGTTACGCATCGTAAGCCTGCCTTCTATAGATTATTACCCGAACCGGTCGACCGTGGAAAATATTAGACCTGTTGCCGAAGCGTCCATTGATGCTATTATCGACGCCTTAACCCGGCCCCTGACCCCGGAGGAGAAAACCCCGAAGCTAAAGGCGCAAAAAAAGACAGACGAAACAGTCAAGATAACTGCGGAGGACTATGAGTCCGCCCTTGAATCATTCAACCAGTTGTATCTTGAGAACCACTGGGGCGATGGTTTGCCCCTGATACCTCCTACGAAACAGACCGTCCAGCAGATGCTATCAGGGACCAAGCGTTCTCCCAATGAAGTTATCGGCCTGGTACCTTATCGAAAAGGTATTGCCACTGTTGAAAAGATAGCCATTAATGCGGTAATGGCGGGGGCAAAGCCTGAGTATCTGCCGGTGATAATTTCAGCCATGGAATGCCTGGTTGAAGATAATACTTATACTCACATGATGAGTTCGGAAGGTTCCTTCACCCTTATGATAATGGTAAGCGGGCCTCTTGGCAAAGAGCTCAATATGAATTCCGGCGTAGGCTTATTAGGTCACGGCTGGCGAGCCAACAACACCATCGGTCGCGCCGTAAGATTGAGCCTGATTAATATCGGTTACCTGTGGCCGGGAGAGATAGATATGGCGTTGATTGGTCGCCCGTCCTCGCATACCTTCTACACTTTCGCCGAAAATCTGGAGCAGAACCCCTGGGAAACGTTTAACGAGGGCCTAGGATATCAACCGGAAGACAGTTGCGTGACGGTGGACACCGTCATGGGTGGTTTAGGTATGAGGATATACGGCGGAGGAGTGGTTGAGCCCTGGGATGTAAAGCCGGTCCTCGACAGCATAGTGAAAGAAGCAGCTGCTGACCGCGGCACGTTTGCTCAATATAAAGTTGGGGTGGCTAACCCCATGGCTCATCTCAGAAAACACATAATCATCATTCATCCCGAAATGGCTATCATGCTGCAACGTATCGGTTATAATAGCAAGCGAAGTCTGCGAGATTACATCTACGAGAGTACATTGGTACCGTACGAAGAGCTCAGTGAACAGGAAATCCAGGGTATACATGACAGGATTAACACCACGCCCCCCGATATAGATATATTCTTTCCACACGATGCCATTCCTGAAGACCGCTTACCGGTGATTAAAGAATCACTCAAACCGGGAGGAAAGGTCCCTGTTGTAAACCCGGAAGACATTCATATCGTCGTGTCCGGTAGTATACCGGGTTATTCTTTTGGAATGTCGTATTTCCGTACGGCACACAAGACAAAGCTGATAAGAGGAGCCACTTTGACTAAATCAGGCCGCTAATACAAGCTACGGAATTTTTATAGATAAGGTGTATGATATGCAGATTGTCAGAACCGATAAGGGCTACGTTTCAGGTACTCTAATTGGTGAGCCGGGGAAAGAAATATCTATCTTCCGTGGAATACCGTTTGCAGCTCCTCCGGTGGGAGACCTGCGCTGGAAACCACCGCAGCCTGTTGTGCCCTGGGAAGGAATCCGCGAATGTACCCAATTCAGTCATATCTCACCCCAGCCTGTCATGCCCGGTATATCAGGTGAAATGCCCCAAAGTGAAGACTGCCTTTATCTGAACGTGGTTACACCAGCACGCGAACCGGATGAGAAACTACCGGTCATGGTCTGGATGCATGGCGGAGGATACTCAATGGGCTGCGGCAATGACAAGATCTGGAACAACTACCGCCTGCCTCAATATGGTGTCGTGGTTGTTACTCTGAATCACAGGCTTGGACCAATGGGTTTGTTCGCCCACCCTGCACTTTCGGAAGAATCGCCGATGGGCGTCTCGGGTAATTACCTGTTCCTTGACCTCATTGCCTCCCTCCAGTGGGTACGAGGCAACATCTCGGCGTTCGGCGGCGACCCGGATAATGTCACCATCTTCGGAGAGTCCGGCGGTGGAGCCAAGGTGTCCGTTATGATGTCGTCACCTCTTGCAAAAGGGCTGTTCCACCGAGCCATCTGCGAAAGCGGCACGGCTTTGGCCATCTTGCAGGGTAAATCACTGGCGGAAGTCGAAAACAGCGGAAAAACGCTTTTTGAAAAGCTGGGGATAGACTCGACGGTTGACGCACTGGAACAGGCCCGCGCGATACCCTTTATAGAAATCATCAAAGCCAGTCAGGCAATGGAAGGGCCGCGCACTCCTGCCAGCCGCCCGGCGTTTGTTTGGGATGCCGCTGTGGATGGTTGGGTGTTGCCGGAGAGTCCCGAGAATACGTTTAAGTCCGGTTCCTGCAATGCTGTACCCCTCATAGTTTCCGCAAACCTGGGAGAGTTGACCGGGCCCGGTCCGCTAGTCATGCCGTATATTATTCCGGCCTACATCGAGATGCTGGAAGCTGTTAGTAAGCAAGGATACAACGGGTATGCTTGCATCTTCGACCAAGTACCCTCATTATGGAGGAATGAAGGCTGCGTCTCAGTGCACTCGATGGAACTTCCTTACGTCTTCGGCGATTGGGATGATTCCACAGGATGGTGGACCTCCGTGTATATGCTGGCGCAACAGTCAGGCGCTAAAACGGCCAATCCCGGGCTGAGTGAGATTGACAGAAACGTTTCGGAGGCCATAATGGGCTTATGGGCTGGCTTCACGAAGACCGGTATACCTCGGGCACAAGAGGTTCCCGACTGGCCCGAATATTCGGGAAACACGGACCAGTACCTGTATATCTTTAACCAGTCTGAAGTACGGACCGGCTTCTCGAAATTAGTGGAGCAAACTTCACCGTAGTCCCTTTCACAACATGAACTGGCATCAAATGATTTGCCGACTGAAAAGGAGATTTCATTTGTTACTGCTTCTTTTCTTGAGTCTCCATGCGCAGTTTAGTCCGAGGAATTTTACCCGATCCCATGTCTTTTTTATGTTCCTTTGCTCAGTCAATGCGAGAGGGCCGGAGGTTTTAAAAACTCCAGTTCCTAATCACTCTATTGGGGTAGGGTCAGCGCTAGCCGAATGTTAATATCGTTATGAATATTATTCCGCAACAGAACCTTTAACAAACAGGAAGGGAATTCGTGGCGTTTTTACCTCCATGTATCTACTGATGCTGACGCCATACAAGAAAGATCTCCAGCCATCCAAAATGCATCGGTTCCCCCTCCCACTACCACTATCTCAACCGGGACATCGCGTAGGATAAGTGGTCGCGGCGAGTTCGCCTCCGGTGGAAGTTTCAACAAAGACGCAAATGGCTCGACACCTGCCTTGCCAGATTCAAGGTCATCAGGCATAGCTGCCCAATAGTTCCAAAGAGTCATATAGGCATTTTCCTTGAGCCATTGGCTTAACTGCTCCTTGCTATCGAAGCCTTCATTCCTGAGATCTCTAGACGTTATCGGGCTTAATAAAAAAGTAGCTTGAGTTCCGGGGTTTATTCCAGGAGTGTGGTGTGTGCCGGCTCCACTGGTTTCAAAACTCTGCAGCTGCCGCTTCATTATTTCGTGATGTGGATGTGGTTTATAAGCAGCGTAGTTAAGCATACTCCAACCGCCTAAAATACTAACAACGCTTTCATCTGACTTATATCCCTTTTGTATATGTAAAGGATTCCATCCTTCGGGCAATGCCTCCTCATTTTCTGCGAAACAATTATTATTGTAGTTGGTATTATTACCTAAATCACCCAGATAAGTTTCACCCAGTATCGATCCTCCCAAATTCTTGGATATGAGTGTCCAGGCCCTTCCAATGACAGCGTTAGCCTGATTAAACGGGCCCAGTGCACTCAGACCACAATTCATATTTATCTCTTTTCGTATAGGCCCATTAGCGACGACCATCCTCGTCATAGAAGTCGCGGAACTGAACAGCGAGGTTGCCCCTGTCGATGCTATGGCCAATATTACCGGGAAATGCTCTGGTTTGGCTCCTGCCATCACGGCGTTAATGGCGATATGCTCTACGGTGTACTCCCAGGCCTCATGAGGAGGGGAGGGTTGCATAACTATCGGGAAATGTTCTCTTTCAGCTCCTCTTCTCAGTCCACCGGAACCAAGCCGCTTGGTGAGGTTGTCCCAGACCTCGTTGGGAGGGATGGGTTGCATTATGCCAACTACTTCATCAGGTTTATGTCTTGTTCCTTTGAGCATCTCGGCTACTCTTTCTTCCGTAGGAAGCACTATCGGAAGATAATCAGTCCAGCCTTTTTCAAGAAAGAGGCGCTCCAGATTCTCCGGTGTATCAGGCTCTAACAACCTTGGCATTGACCTATCTATAGTCCCTGTCTTCGTTTCCTTATCAGTTATCGGTTTGGTCAATGCCTCAACAATTTCGTCTAAAACTGGCTTGCCGTTTATTGGGTCGTTACCCTCCAGATATTTCCGGTGTACTTCGAGTGGTCTATTTGCGAAAGGATGGGGAACAAAAGTAAATCGTAGTTCGGGCATTCCCTTCTTATACGCAAAGCTCTTTGCGATCCTTGGAAATGCCTCCGTAACAACAGGTGCTGTAGGCAGCCCTAATTTTTCTAATATCGAGCAAAAGATGATGACCGACGGCGTACAGGTATCTAACTGACCAATACCCATTATCACTCCATCGCCTTTTTCTTTAATTTCAGCCCATAGTTCTGGGTCATTGTGAAAGTAAGTGCCTACCTTAATCCTGAGTACCCAGGTCGTCTCGGGATATCTGTTGGCGAGCATTTTTTGCATCTCTTCCCAGAATTGATGCGTTCGCGGAAAATTCATATCTACGATGTATACTGTTTTGCCCTTGAGGGTATCAAGTCGAGGTGCCATAGGCTCCAATTGTATTGGAGAAGCTTTGCCTTGCGGTCTCAAAACTGCTACTTTTTTACTTGTCATGTAAATCTGTATACTCCTTAATATTTCATTTTTTCTGAAATCAAATCTGAAGTATCCGTCAAAAAAGACTTCCTTTGTTAATGAATTTCAGAGTTTTTATCTAGGTCCAAAAGAATTGCCGGATTCACTTTAGCCATCAACTTAACTTCTTCCTGTGATATTCCGTGATGAAGCAGGGTGGCCATAAGTAACCTCATACCCTCGACCGGGAGCGGATTTTGGGGTTGACCAAGATCGGTACTGATGATACAGTGTTCCGCGCCGATAGTCCTGATTGTCCGCGCGATTTGTGCTGGATCATGACAAAACTCATTCGGTAACATTCCAACCAAAGTGAACTCAATAAACGCTCCTATCTTGGCCAGTTGCTGCAGTTCATCAATACTGAAATGTTTTTCTGAAAATTCTGTATCCGTAGGATGGGTGACGATGAATTTTTTTATCCCGATTCTCTGCGCTTCATTTAGGAGAATAAACGTTTCTTGCGGAGAAATATGACCAGTAGCTAATATCATATTATGTTCTTTTATAAGCGTGAGTATGGGTTCCATTTCCGGTACCAGTTTGCCCGCATCATCTATTAGTGAGAGTCCCTCACCTTTAAGGGGAAGTCCCAACGCCCTCATCTTATTGATTGAATTGGCGGAAGAGAAGGTAGGCATCCAGACTACTTTAGCCCCGAGATAGGCTGCGTTTTCCACGGCGTGAGAATTAAGCCCCCCGATTTCATAATCGAGGCAGACACTTCCGAAAACGTGTATGTCAGTTACTAATTGATTCACGATGATTGCCACTGCAGAGGCAGTATAACTATGGCTCTTAAGGACAATGCCCCTCATTCTGGCCTGCTTTGCCTGCTCGGCTGCTTCAAGAGCATCGAGGCGGCAAGGGCCTCCAGCAGGGCCCGGATGCATATGCATGTCTATTGAGCCGCTGAGTAACTCATCAATATTAATATTTATCATTTCGCTTCTCCTTTTTAGCCGACAATATTGCAATTCAACTGGTAAGATTCTACCAGCCTTTTCATGTTATGCAAGACACTATCTGGAATAAGAGGAATATCGGCTATTGGATAGGCAAGGTTCAGGCTATCATACCTTGCCTTCCCTAGATGGTGTAATGGTAAAAGGTCTATATTTACCGGTGAAGATAAACCACGGGCGAACTCACAGGTAGCCCTGATATTCTCTTCCGAATCGTTGTAGCCCGGGATTACGGGCACCCTGATATAAAGAGGTATATTTCTCTCGGAAACAGAACGAGCATTACTTAGAATAAGCTTGTTAGAGACTCCGGTAAATTTCCTGTGTTCTTCTCCATCCATATGCTTTATATCCCAGAGAAAAAAATCAATATAGGGTAACACTTTCTCAATGTCCGTCCAAGGCACATGGCCGCAGGTATCAACTCCAACACTGATGTTCTCTTCTTTGAATGCCCTAAGCAATTCCTGAGTGAATTGAGGATTCAACAGGGGTTCTCCTCCTGAGATAGTGACTCCGCCACGGGAGTGTTTGTAGACGATGGCGTCCTTTTTCGCCTCCGTAAGCAGTTCTTCGATAGTCATCTCCTGTCCTAGAAGTTTTATAGCTTCTGTGTAGCAAACCTTAGCACACTTCCCGCAATTGTTGCACACGGCACGATTAATGCTAACCGTCTCGCCCGTTAAGTCTGTAGCGTTCGTGGGGCAGACCGGGACACACTGTTCACAATGGGTGCATCTATCCGGGTAGAGAGCAATCTCAACTTCGTCCTTCTGAGCCTCCGGCGTCGAACACCATAGGCAACGTAAAGGGCACCCTTTGAACAGAATTAAGGTACGTATCCCCGGACCATTGTGAATGGTCATTCTGGTAATGCTTAGAACGAGTCGCTTTGTAGTGGCCGTTTCTGAATTTTTTACCAAGTCTTTTGATGCTCCCTTTGTGTCATCTATCTTGACACTGAAATCCCTAGGATAACGTCTGCTTACGTAGGTGGACCTCAGTTCTCAGAAGCAGAGGTTTTTACCAGGCTTGCTGCTCGGTACGATTAATAATATCGAGCTGTTGTTCCTCAGTAAGCTCGCAAAAGTAGGCACAGTAACTGGCTACCCTGACCAGCAGGTCTCGATAGTTTTCTGGTTCTTTCATCGCCTTGCGCAGGAGCTCCGATGAAATCACGTTGAACTGTGTGTGATATATCCCCAGTTCTTCGATGGCTCTGAGGAAGGATACGAAGTTATCCAGATCGCGGTCAGTGGCCAGGAGTTGACGACTCAGCCTCAGATTCAGGGGACCACCCATGGCAAACCGGTGTGTTGGCAGTTTACTAACTGACTTGACTACAGCCGTGGGGCCATTCTTGTCGACGCCTGGAGACGGAGATATACAGTCAGCCAGAGGTCTTGGATAGATGCGTCCATTGGGTAGAGCACCAGGCCAGGGCCCGAAGGTTACATTGTTCTGACCGATAATCCCGGCACCAATGTATAAACCACCGTAGTACGGCAGCAGATCCTTTTGGGTGTTAATCCAGTCCACCTTATCGTACCAGGTGTCCATGATCCAGGACGCCCAGCTATCGGCAAAATCATTATCATTACCATATTTAGGTACTCCGTTAATGCAAAGTTGGCGAAAATTTTCGTGGCCCTCCCAATTGGCCTTGATAGCCTCAAGCATTTGGTCCCATGTTATCTTTTTGTCGCGATAGATTAGCTTGTCAATCACGGCTAGAGAGTCAGCGGTGTCGGCGAGGCCGGCGAGATATACACCGTAAGTAGTGTACCAGGCACCACCCCGAGCAAGGTCAAGCCCCTTCTGCAACGGGCCCTCCGAGAGGGAAGAGCAAAACGGAGCCATCATCCTCTCAGCCTGTGCCTCCTTCACTAATTTTATGCCCCTGGCCATGTGCTTCATCCAGTAAGACACCTGCTCCTGAAGCGCCTGCCTCACTGCTGCCATAGACTCAAAATTCCTGGGATCACCAGTCAGGGGTCCTATCTGTCGGCCGCAGAGGGCACACTTTCCGTCGTTCAGCGCCAGTTCCAGTATCTTGGGTAGAATGCAAACTCCTTCCCAGCTATGCTGCATGGTTATGTGAGGCAAACAAAGCTCCGAGCACCCCATCATCACACACTCTCGCCAGTCCTCGATGGTTCTATCAGGATAGGCCTTAGCCATCATTTGAATAGCTTTCCGGTCGCCAATAAATTTCGGCTTACCCCAGCCCAGACGGATGAGCTCGGCGGCTTTCTTTAAGTAATTATCAGGTGTCCCTTCCCATATTCTCATGGCGAATTCCGGCTGGGGCCGGGCTAATTGTTCCTCGGCTTCCAGACAGAGCATAGTAACTTCGTTGCAGGCGTCTCTACCGTCGTGGGTCTGGCCCCCGATGGTTATCGTCTGACTTAGCCCCTGCCCTGGCTGGTAACTGGCAACGTCGTAGCTAAGCAGTATGGCCCACTCGTTAAACTTAATCCAGAAACATTCCAAAAGCTCCAGAGCCTCGTCATGGCTCATTACCTTCTCGTCAATTACTGATTTTTTATAGAAGGGATACATGTACTGGTCGAAGCGGCCCAGGGAGTTGGCAAGGTTGTAGACATCGCAATGGATGAGGACGTGAATCATCCACACGGACTGCAGGGCTTCCCACCAGTCCCTGGCAGGATTGGCCGGTACCCACTGACAAACTTCCGCGATATGGTCGAGTTCCTGCTTACGCTTGGGGTCAGCTTCTTTAGCAGCCATTTCACGCGCCAAGTCAGCGTGCCGCCTAGCGTAGGCCATAGCCGCATCAAGTGCAATTAGTACCGCCTTGTAGAAGTCGCGCTTCTCCTGAAGACCAAAGTGCTGGTACGGTTGGTCGAGTTGAGCCAGATACCACTCAACCTCTTCTTTGATGCCTTTAAGACCTTTATGGAGCACCTTTTCGTAGTTGGCCATCTGATGGCCAACGTCTTTGTCTAATGATAAATCAGCGATGACAGGAATGTGAGGGCAGGAAGAGGTCACTGAGTAAGCCTTTTCCTTGACCTCGGCGTCGGCTATTTCCAGAATATGATCGCCAAGAGTCTTCCCCTTGAAGTAGGGGATAAGCACTTCCCGAATCTCTCTCCTCTCTTCGGGGGTAATTATAATCTTTTCGTATGGGCGAATCTCAAAGTCCTTTACCGGGTCGCCAAGCTCTTTATCCACAAATCGAGACATTTCACTGGAGAAGGAAGCACCGCGTACTTTACTGGTGATATTGCCTGCGATTAGCTCATCTTCCAGAATGTAAGCGGTTTTCTCCTTGAGATAGGTCTCAAAGATGAGTGCCCGCTGAACGACTCTGGGTTCGTTCTTGTATTGTTCCAGGGCCTTCATCTCGGCACGAGCACGCTCCAAGCAGATCTCCATCGGTCTGAGTACACGATTTTTCACTCTCTGAATGCGCTCGGAACAGGTTGGAGTAAAGGACTCCTGCCAGTTGCCTGCATCTCTGACTTTTTTATCGCCGTGTACGGTTGACATATTCCGCCTCCTTTAAAGAGCCGACCTTACCCTGAATCCGTGTTACTTACCACTCCTCTCCCTAACCATAAACTACCACCGCTGGGGGCAGATCAAAGTTATAGTAACTATCTGTATAAAAGCTGCTTCAACAGGAATCTTAATTAGTTTTTGGGAAAGAACATATCGACTTTTTTACTTTTTTCGAATGCAAATGTTTCATAGTGAATAATTGATTATTAAAAGCGTCGCTAACTACAATTGGTTTTTCTTCTTATAATACTTCGATATTAGAGAAGGCCGCATGACTGTCTTTTGGGTAATAACTAGCTCATTGATAGCGGTGTCGCGTAACATTTCCATGGATGACTCAAGTTGTAGTTTTTCCTCCTCGGTCAGCGATGACATCACCTTATGAAGGTATTTTCTATTTTTGGAAAGTTTTAATGCTTTTTCTCCCTTGGGTGTTAGACTAACTATGACACGTTTATTACCACTCGCTTTGTTTTTTTTCCTTATGAGGCCTTGCTTTACCATTCTGTTGAGGATGTCCGAAATTGAACTTCGCTGTTGATAAACATATTCAGATATATGCGAGGGAGTAGTTTCATTTCCGAGAGCTTTTATAACGAATAAGATATAGGATTGCACCGGGAGAATTTTGTATTTTGAAAGCTCTAAATTTCTTAACATGGCTATAAGGTGATATACCCGGCTAAACAATATCCAGAGGTCATATTCTTTATCTTCGACTTTGCTCATCGTTTTCAGTCCTTCCTTATTCCATTACCGCTTTATTTCATAATTTACGACTTAATATAATTTAAAGTAACTAAATAGTGAAATCAAGAGCATCCTTTTTAAGCTCCATTGAGTAATTGACAACCATTAGTATATAAGATATTATATCACAAATGATGTACGTACACGTATTATTTTTTATGGATCCAAATAATGTTTTTAACTAGAGTCCTTTTCGTGATATAAATACACAATTGGTCAAGTCCTTATAAAATAGTAACATATTCTGGTTCATTACCTAAATATTCTTAATATAAGAAGTGCGTTATGGCAGGGAAAAAAGTGAAGATGGCTGAAGCCCGCATTAATCAAGAGATGATAGAAGGAATGCGTGCTAAGCTAGGTACCAAACTGCGTATCGATGACTCCACGCATAATGAATATGCCACCAGGATGGCCATATTAAAGTTTACTCATGGTATTGGCGATAAGAATCCTCTCTGGACAGATGGAGTTTATGCTAGCAAATCTCCCTATGGTGGTATTGTAGCTCCCCCTTCGTTTATCTGGGCATGTTTTGCGCAGGTTCAGTTTGGCTGGAGGGGACTCGGAGGGTTCCACGCCGGTTGTGACGTAGAATTTCTAAAGCCGGTTTGTCTGGGTGACAAGATAACCGCAGAGTGCGTGTTTAAAAGTTTTGAGGGGCCGAAAAAGAGTGGCTTTGCGGAAGAGACCATAATTGACCATTTTGAGAATCAATACTGGAATCAAAGAGGTGATCTGATAGCAAGGTATCATTGGTGGATTGTACGTTTCGCCAGAGCTAAAGCCCAGCAGAAAGCTGATAGAAACAGTATAGAATTACCACATCCATGGACGGATGAACAGTTAGCAAAGATTGAAGATGAAATCCTCTCCGAAGAAATCAGAGGAGCCGTCCCCCGCTACTGGGAGGACGTTGACATTGGCGAAGAGCTAAAGCCAGTCGTCAAGGGGCCGCTGGGAACTACCGATGAGGTCGCCTATATTATCGGGGGAGGAGTGCCCATACCGAGGATGGCGGCTCATGGTGTGTCATTAAGAGCTTACCGTAAACATCCTGCCTGGGCTTTCAGGGACCCAAGTACGTATGCTCTGGAACCAATATTTGCTGTCCACTACAATAAGCAAGCGGCCAACGCCATGGGACAACCCCAGGCGTATGATGTCGGTCTCCAGAGGCACTGCTGGGGAATTCACTTAGTTACCAACTGGATGGGAGATGACGCATGGTTGAAGAGGAGCTATGCCGAATACAGAAAATTCGTTTATCTATCAGACGTAGTCTGGCTTAAAGGCAAAGTCATCAAGAAATATATCGATGATGATGGAGATTACTGTGTTGAGATTGAACGTCATGCGGTTAACCAGAGGGGAGAAGATGTGATGCCTGGCTTCGCTATCGTAGCGTTACCATCCAAGGAAAATAGAATTGCGCCCCTTGATACGCGTTTACGGAGTAAGATTAAAAACCCGGCCAGCCCGAAAACGGAATAAGTTCATATTTCTAAACTCCGTTTCTAAAAGGATTTTCACGATGGTAATGCGAATGATGTTTAAGAAGAAAGCAATCGGTATATGAAACAGCAAAAAGGGCTCCTAGGCTCTTATCGTGTGCTGGATTTAACTAACGAAAAAGGTTTTCTTTGCGGGAAGATACTCGCTGATATAGGAGCCGATGTTATAAAAATCGAGAAGCCAGGGGGAGATGAATCCCGCAGCCTCGGACCTTTTTATCATGATATCCCCGACCCCGAGAAAAGTCTTTACTGGTTTGCCCATAATCTCAACAAACGAGGTATTACTCTGGATATCGAGTCCAGAGATGGACAGCAGATTTTCAAGAAATTGGTTCAGACAGCCGACTTCATAATTGAGTCTTATACTCCCGATTATTTGGACAAGCTCGGCTTTGGCTATACGGCTCTAAGCAAGATCAATCCTCGCGTGATAATGACATCGATTACACCTTTTGGTCTTGATGGACCGTATAGGAATTATAAAGCGACGGATATTGTAGTCATGGCTATGGGTGGCCTGATGTATATCACGGGAAACCCGGACCAGCCCCCTTTGAGGATCAGCCTGCCTCAGGCTTTTTTACTGGCTTCGGCTCATGGCGCGGCTGCTACAATGGTAGCCCATTTCTATCGTGAAACCAGTGGGGAGGGGCAGCACGTGGATGTATCGGCTCAGGAGTGTGTGCTGTGGGAGATTGCTAACGCCATTCCTCTTTGGGAGTTAAACCAGAATATCTTGAGGCGAGCAGGTTCCTATATGACTGGCCGGTGGACGGGTACCAAGCAACGTCTGCTGTGGAGATGCCGGGATGGATATGTGCTGTTTTACGTCTTGGGCGGTGCCTTTGGGGTCAAGACTAACAAGGCAATTGTCGCGTGGATGGAAGAGGAGAACATGGTCCCCGAATACTTGAAGGCTTTTAACTGGGAAGTTTTCGATATGGCGAATCAAACTCAAGAGATTCAGGAATTAATAGAAGTTCCAATTGCCGGCCTGTTCATGAAATATACTAAAGAAGAACTTTATAATGAGGCTCAAAAAAGGGGAATAATGTTATGCCCTGTTTGCACCAGTAAAGATATATTAGAAAATACCCAATTGAAATCCAGGGACTTCTGGGTGGAGGTCAGCCATCCCGAGCTATCAACCAGCATTACATACCCCGGTGCTTTCGCCAAGCTGTCTCAAACGCCGCTAACGATTAAGCACAGGGCTCCTTTAATTGGCGAACATAACCTCGATATTTACCAGGGTGAACTGGGTCTATCTCATTCCGAGCTGACCGCTCTGCAGCAAAGGGGGGTGATATAGAACATGACGAATCCTGGTGAAACTGAAAGCGAATAGAAAAACACATGGATAAGAGTGTTTTTAATGGGATAATAGTCGTCGATTTTGGCTGGGCGATTGCCGGTCCATTGACCCTGAAATACCTGGCTGATTACGGTGCCAAAGTGATCTGTATAGAATCTTTCCAGCGGCCTGACCTCCTGCGGACATCCACACCATATAAAGACGAAGCTGCCGGAGTTGATCGAGCCGGCTACTTCGCCTATTTTGCCGCGAACAAATACAGCTTCAGTCTTAATCTGAATAAACCTAATGGTCTAAAGATCGCCAGAAAATTAGTATCCCAGGCAGATATCGTTGCCGATAGCCATAGGCCCGGGGTGATGGAGCGTTGGAAATTAGGCTACGATAACCTGGTAAAAATTAAACCTGACATCATCATGATACGTAATTCAAACCAGGGTTTGACGGGACCGGCGGCTACCCACCCAGGGCTTGGTAACCATATCAACGGATTAGCCGGGATAGTCAATCTTGTTGGTTGGCCAGAGCAAGGACCAATATCTTTAATGGTTGCTTATACCGATTATTTAGTACCGCATTTTGCAATCACAGCCCTGATAGGTGCGTTAGATTATCGGAGAAAAACTGGCAAGGGACAGCTGATAGATGTCTCTCAATTCGAGGTCGGCCTCCAGCTTCTAGCCCCGTCCCTAATCAATTATTCTGTGAACAAGAAAGAAGAAAAGGCAAGGGGAAATTCAAGCGATTACGCAGTGCCACATGGCGTCTATCGGTGTAAAGGAAATGACCGCTGGTGTGCTATCAGTGTACTTACTGATGCGGAGTGGCAGGCATTTTGTAATAGAATTGGAAAATCAGACTGGCTAAAAAAGCCAGAGTTCCGTACCGCTATGGATAGAAAGAAACGCGAAGCGCAGCTTGACCGATCAATAGAGCAGTGGACATCTCAACATGAGGCTGAAGAAGTAATGAGAATGCTTCAAGAAGCGGGGGTGGCTGCGGCTGTAGTTCAGAATGCAGAGGATTTGTACAACGATGTGCAGTTGAAAGAAAGAGAGTGTTTCTGGGTTGAGAACCATAAGGAGCTCGGGAGATTTTCACATCTGGGACAACCATCCAGGTTATCAAAAACACCGGCGAGGCTGTATAACGTCGCTCCCTGCCTCGGTGAACATACGGAATACATCTGCCGAAATCTGTTAGGCATGTCCGAGGAAGAGTATGATAAGTATCTACTAGAAGGGATTTTTGAATAAGATTGGTTTGAAATTGATCTGACCATAGTAAGTATGATTACCATATTATACTAAAGGGAGGTAATTCGATGTATAAAGGCGGTTATGCGGGGAAAATACTAAGGATTGACTTAAGCAAACAAACATTTAAAGAAGAGACCTTACCCGAGGAACTGGTTAAAAATTATCTGGGAGGTGCCGGCTTCGCCATTAAAACCCTTTATGACGAAGTAAAACCGGATACCCCGCCCCTGGACAAAGCCAACAAGCTCATGTTCGCGGTCGGCCCCCTGACGGCCACGGGAGCCAGCTGTTCCAGTCGCATGGCCGTGGTGGCTAAATCGCCGCTGACGGGTGCCGTCGGCATGGCCCTCGCCGGCGGGCAGTTCCCCGCCGAGATGAAAATGGCCGGTTACGACATGATAATCATCGAAGGGAAAGCGGAGAAGTCTACCTATGTAGCCATCAAAGACGGCAAGGTGCGTTTCCGCAACGCCGATAAGGTAAGTGGTATGCTGACCACCGATACGCAGCTGGTTATCAAGGATGAACTCGGCGACCATAATTACCGGATAGCCTGCATCGGCCCCGCCGGAGAGAACCTTAGTCCCATGGCATGTATAATAAACGAACGCCGCGCCGCGGGAAGAAAAGGTCTGGGGGCGGTGATGGGTTCCAAGAACCTCAAAGCCATCGCTGTACGAGGCACTCAACATCCTAATGTAGTCGATGCCGAGAAATTCAAGAAAGCACGTCAAGTGATGAACAAAGCCATGAAGGAAAGTCCGGTGCTCTACCCGCAGTTTTCGAAATCGGGCACGCCGATGGTCGTGGACGCTACCTCGGCTATGGGCATCTATCCCATCAATAACTGGTCGGCTACCGGTGAAATCGACATGGTCAAGGGACTCGGTGACGCGGCTCAGTCCAAGATGATTATCCACAAAGCCCACTGCCACGACTGCCCAGTTGGGTGCAGTCAGATAAAACTGGTCACATCGGGGCCATACGCGGGCTACATGAGTGAGGGCCCCGAATATGAGACTACCTACTCATTGGGCAGTACGCTGGGAATAGACTACCTGCCCGCCGTCATCGCCGCTGACCGGCTATGTGATGAATACGGACTGGACACCATGTCTGCCGGCGTGGTCATTGGGTTTGCTATGGAATTATACGAAAAAGGTATACTCACTAAAAAAGATACCGATGGACTGGAACTCAAGTTCGGGAACCACAGCATTCTTCTGGAAATGCTGCGAAAAATAACCTACCGCGAGGGGCTCGGGGATATCCTGAGTCAGGGTACAAAGAAAGCCGCCGAAATAATTGGCAAGGGCTCTGAGTTCTATGCTATGCACATTAAGGGACTAGAACTGCCAGCCTACGACGTGCGGGGCGCCAAGGCGCACGGTCTTAACTACGCCACCGCATATACCGGCGCCGACCACAACCGGGGTTACGCCTTCCAGGAAATTTTCGATATTCCCGTCCCGGAAAAAGTGGACAGGTTTGCCATCAAGGGCAAGGGGCGGCTGACCAGGTGGAACCAGGACGTCCGCTCCGTCACCTGCGACTGCGCTCCCATGTGCGCCTTCCTCCTCGATATGGCCGTACCCGATATCGCCTGCCAGAATACCGCCGACCTCGTTAACGCCGCCAGCGGCACGAGCTTCACCGCCGCAGAAATCCAGCGCATCGGGGAAAGGCTCAATAATATCGCCCGACTATTCAACATCGGCGCGGGTTTCACCCGCAAGGACGATACCTTCCCCAAGCGTCTCATGACCGAGCCCATCAAGGCGGGGGCTTCCAGGGGGCAGCTCATCAGCCAGAAAGACCTCGATGAAATGCTCGATGAATACTATACCGAACGCGGCTGGGACAAAGACGGTAAACCCACCGCCGCCAAGCTCAAGGAACTTGGTCTGTAAACGTGGTAAAGCCTGTACCTAGTAACACTCTTGAATAAAGGCCGAGGCTGAATATGACAACATATATTATACGCAGATTGATACTGGCGGTGATTGTCTTAGTTCTTGTCTCGTTATTTGTCTTTTTGTCAATGCGCCTTCTGCCGGGTGACCCGGTGCTAATGTATATGTCTGCCAGATCTGTACAGGAAATCACCGAAGAACAGCTTGATCTGGTACGGCAAGAATTCGGATTGGATAAGTCATTGCCATTGCAGTACCTGGACTGGATCTCCGGTGTTCTCCACGGCGATTTTGGTACGTCGATACTTAATCGCTCACCTGTGATACAGGAAATACTCAGGCGTTTACCCATAACCTTCCACCTCGGTATACTTGCTTTTATTATTGCTATTGTTATTGGTATCCCCGCAGGAGTGCTGTGCGCTGTCAGACGGGGTGGCTGGTTGGATAACTTCGTAACTACCTTGGCCAATATCGGAATAACCGTGCCCGTTTTTTGGTTGGGTATTATATTAATATATGTATTTGCTCTATATTTCGGGTGGCTTCCGGTGATGGGGTATATTTCACCTTTTGAAAACTTTTGGTTAAATACCAAGCAGATTATCATGCCGGTTTTTTGCTTAGCTTTAGGCCCAATCGCCGGAAATGCCCGTCAGGCTCGGTCTAGTATGCTTGAGGTTATACGTAAAGACTATATCCGTACAGCATGGTCCAAGGGCTTGAAAGAGCGGGCGATAATAATGAAACACGCCCTGAAAAACGGCTTGATGCCGGTGGTTACTCTTTCCGGTATGGGAGTTGGAACTATTCTTGGGGGAGCTGTACTAATTGAGCAGGTATTCAATATCCCCGGGATGGGTAGATTAGCAGTGACATCTGTCATGAACCAGGATTACCCCTATGTTCAGGCGGTTGCTTTAATTATGGCGATAAGTATTGTCTTAGCTAACCTTCTAGTAGATATATCTTACGGATGGCTCGATCCCAGGGTACGTTATAACTGATAAGGAAAAAGACGTGTTAGAAGAAGCTAATCTAGGGTCAACCATAATCGAAAATGCTCCACGCACTAGCGAAATACGCCGCTTCTTCCGGGTATTTCTTAACCGGGGCGTGGTGGTGTTTGGGATGGTTATCATTCTATTGTTTGTAATAACCGCTATTTTCGCTCCGTGGTTGGCTCCTTATAACCCGGATAAAATTGATATGAACAATGCGCTGCTCCAACCTGAAAAAGCTCATTGGCTGGGTACCGATTCGCTGGGGAGAGATACTTTGAGCCGGGTTATTTACAGCACGCGAATTTCCATGTTAATCGGCTTAGTCGTAGTCGTCCTTAGCGGAATAGTCGGAATGGCGTTGGGATTAATCGCGGGCTATTTTGGCGGTTGGACACACGCAGTCGTTATGAGGCTGATAGACACGCTGATGGCCTTCCCGATGTTAATATTAGCTTTACTAATTGCGTCTCTTCTTGGAGGAGGAATTAATAATGTCGTCATGGCACTCGCTTTTGCGATGGTACCTATATACGCTAGGTTAATGTGCGGTCAGGTGATGAGTGTCAAGGAAAACGATTATATACTCGCGGGACACTCCATGGGAGCCAGTCATATATGCATTATGCTCCGCCATCTGGCCCCCAACTGTTTTCCACCGCTAATTGTCATGATGACCATGATGCTGGGGACGACGATATTGGCTGAAGCCGGGCTAAGTTTTCTTGGAATTGGTGTGGAGGCGCCTACTCCAACCTGGGGGAATATGGTCAATGACGGTCGCCAATATTTACTCACAAATCCTATTCTTTCTTTTGCCCCGGGACTGGCAATCATGTTGATAGTGTATGCCTTTAATATGGTAGGGGACGGATTGAGGGATGCTCTTGACCCCCAGTTAAGGGGTGTTATCTAAGAAAACTTGTCAGATTAGATACGGGGTCAAACCACTATATCACTTTTTAAGCCGTATGATTCTTTTCATTTTTAACAAAATGTCATCTGGAATGAGAGGGATACCAGCAAGAGGATAGGTACGGTCTAAACTCTTGTATCTATGTTCTCCCAAGTGGTGCAACGGAAGAAGGTCTACTTCCACGGCAGAACGTAGACCCCGACTAAATTCGCATACCGCTCTGATATTTTATGCCTCCTCGAGTTCTTTATAATATGTGCTATAAAAGGTGGTCAATATATAGAGTGTCAGGTTAGCACTAACGGAACTCGTCATTGTGCGTATACGTTGTTTCCCTATATTATTAAATACTATATCTTTTAAAGATTATCAATTTGATTTCGCAGGTGTTGACATTTGATAAACAAACCTGTATCATTTACTTTACTTAATGATAGTACGTATACGTATTATCATTAAATTGATACTATCAATGAAAATATATACAGTGAATTACTAGACAAAACAAATATATAGAAATATTCATAAAATTAAGGAGGGAACTTTAATATGCTTAACTAATAACCGGTAATCAAACCGGCTGGTATCATAATCTCTTGAACGCGTAGTTCGCAGTCAACTTCAGGCTATCATAAAGATAGGAGATTATATACAGTACAAGAAAAACAAGGAGGAATCAGATGAAAAGGAGATTTTTTCTGGCAATTACAATCTGTCTCGGTATTATACTACTCAGTTCCTTTATCGTAGTTGGATGCGCTGAGCCAACTCCAACCCCAGCACCCGAAAAGCCAGCGCCACCCACAACTCCAGCCGAGCCGGTGACTATTAAGCTTGCCTCAGGACTTCCCCCTTTAGACCCTGTTGTAGTCAAAGCCCAGGAATTAGCTGAAAGATTCAACAAACGAGTTAACGGCAGGTATATAATCGAAGTCTATCCTGGAGGCACGCTGGCTACTATGGAAGAAGAAATGGAAATGCTGAGAACGGGAGCTATTCAAATGGCCGAATTCCCGATCGAATACCTATCTGGCAGCGACATCCGATTTTCAGCTATTACGTTACCCTTTTTAGTCGATAGCCTGGAAGCAAACGTAGAGTTCTTAAAAAATATAAACGAATCGCTTTTTAATGATATCCTCGGCACAAAATTTAATGCCAAGCCACTTGTTGTATGGACTACCGGTATACATGAATACTGTGGCGCGAAAAAACCGGTAAAGACTCTGGATGACTGGAAGGGCTTATTGATATGGGTGGCGAACCCCGCCGAGGCACAAACCATAGAAGCCTTTGGAGCCTCACCTGTATCACTTCCATTTTTCGATGGATACCCGGCATTGCAGAAAGGAACGGTAGATGCCGGTGTAGGCCTGAACCCAACTGGGGTATGGAATTTCAAATGGTACGACGCGATTCGTTATATCACAGTCGCTAACACGTTTGGCACCTCGGGTTATTACGACATTAACTTGGATGTATGGAATGCCATGCCCAAGGATATCCAGGATATCTTGCTTGATGAATGCCAACGCACCGAAAATGAGCTGAAGACATTCTTCTCGCAATACACCAAGGACGCGCTAGCCGGTTTGGAAGAAGCTGGCGTTCAGGTCTATTACCTGCCTGATGCGGAGAGAGCTAAATGGATTGAGACAAGCAAGCCAGTTTTAGACGCATTCTATGAGCAGGTTGGAGCCGCGGATGCTGAAAAAATCAAGGAGGCTGCTCGCAAGGCTAACCAGTAACTTGGTTTGCTAACACAACCGCAACTGGAGGAAGCGTAGGCCGCTTTGTCGCTTCCTCCAGTGAATAATTAACCAATGATTGGGCTAAAATTGAACAGGGCCAAAAGAGTATTGCAGGTTTTGAGTTCATGGCTAGACCGCGTGGTTCATTTCTTCTGGTACTTTGCTGGAGCTTTGATTACCCTGATGGCTTTTGTGACTGGTTACGGGGTTTTCACGAGATACGTCTTAAGGAATCCTGATCCATATACGTATGAAATTGATTCTATCTTGATGTTGGCGTGTGTCGTTTTCGCTATAGCTCACACCCAAAAGCTCGGCCGGCACCTCAGGATTGATCTGTTGGATCGCTCTCTTCCAGAAACGTTACGTTTAATCTTGCTGAACGTTATCAATCCCACGATAGGTTTAATTTTTTGCGCTGTCCTAACCTGGAAAACCTGGGAAACTGCGTGGAGCGCTCTACAAACCGGGGAGGTCACCCGTGGTACCTGGGTAATTCCCACATTCCCGATAAGGATGATAGTCCCATTTGGTTTCAGCTTGCTTTGCGTAGTATTGTTAGCTCAAATCTTGCGTCATATTGCCTCGCCAAAAGGTACATACCAAGCTATTAAAGAATAAGTTAAAATATCCTTGCATCTTCGTGTATTTCTGCTTGGTAATAATTAGGAAAATATTGTGGATATTCTTGCGGTAAGTGCCATATTCATTGCTTTATCGTTAATCATGATTATCATGGGCGTACCAATAGCCTTTGCTCTAGGGTTTTGCGCATTATTTGGTATCCTTTTTGGCTCAGGTGGAGCTCCCCTTGTGAAGCTGGGATTGACCCCGTTTTCCGTGTTTCATGGCTTAAATTGGCTCCCACTCCCAATGTTCATACTGATGGCTTTTATAATCAGTGAAACTGACATAGGCCGAGATATTTTCAGCACGGCAAATAAATGGCTTTCTCGTATCCCCGGAGGGCTGGTCGTCTCTAGCATCTTGGCAGAAGGGGCTATGGCGGCAACGATGGGTGCGAGCGGAACAACCATACTTGCTGTGGGAACAGTAGCGTTACCCGAGATGGAGAGACTCGGCTGTAATAAAAAATTCAGTGTAGGTGCATTATTAAGTGGGGGCGTTCTCGGCCCTTTGATACCACCCAGCATTCCTTTGATTGTCTATGCAATATTATCGCAGCAATCCATAGGTAAACTCTTCATTGCCGGTATAATTCCCGGCATCCTCTTAGTTATTATGCTCTCAGCTTACACTATGATAGCTTGCTTGAGACGTCCTGAGCTCGCTCCTCGTCCAGCGGCGGTTATCTGGAAAGAGAGACTTGTTTCTCTCAAGAAGGTCTGGCCTGTAGTTGCCTTGCTGGTTGGTGTATTGGGCGGAATTTACCTTGGAGTAGTGACCGCTACTGAGGCAGGTGGAGCGGGTGTTCTTATCATCCTGCTTATCGCTATCGTGTTTTACCGCTTTCGACTTGCTAATTTAGGCCGGGCAATGACTGAGGCGGCAACATTAACGGGAATGGTTGGCTTGATGATTATTGCTACCACAATTTTTGTCTTTGTGGTGGGAGTATCCGGGCTGGCACAGGAACTGAGTAATATTATCGTTTCTTCAGGTTTACCGCCGATGCTGGTAATAATCTGCATAAACATCGCTCTTCTTATTTTAGGATGTATTATGGATGGGCTTGCTATCCTTATGGTGACTATGCCTCTCTTTATTCCTATTATCACAAACCTGGGTTTCGATCCGGTGTGGTTTGGAATAGTGGTAACAGTTAACATTGAGATAGCGCTGATTACACCACCAGTAGCGCTGAATCTGTTTCTGGTGAGTGGTACTTTTCGTGTGCCTGTAACCGACATTATTCGTGGTGTAGCACCCTTCTTGGCCGTGTTGGTAATTTTTTTAGGGCTGCTGATCGCCTTTCCTCAAATAAGTCTTTGGCTCCCAAGTATGATGAGTGGGAGATAAAATGTAAATACACCGTTGTAGGCATTCAAACCGTCAGGTTAGCTTTCAAATTGTGATATTGTTTCCCAGACGGTACGGCTCTACAATGTGTGAATTAGACATAGTCTTGTGCTGGGGTCCCTACCATTAGCAGTTTGATGCATATTTGTTCAAGGGGTATCCCCACAAATTTTTATAAGTTGATATCGATATACTACTTATACGTACCCAGAATTAAAAAGTCTGTTTTATCTCATATCACATTACTCGTATATGAGAATGTCGCGGAACGTGATTTAACACTATAGTATTTTATTACCTCATTGCACATTGCATCTTTTCGTGTGATCAGCTGTCTTAAGAAACGACCGGCCGGGACGAAAACGCGATTAATTGGGTAATGTTATCTTAACAATTAGAGGCTAAGTGTCCCAGCCAATTGCCCCGGATACGATTTAGTGTCACAGTGTCAATGACCCTAACTCAATTATATCTGGAAGTGCCCCAGTGCTGCGGGGTGCTAACCAGTTGTTGGCTTTTTTTAAAGGCTGGTAAATACACCGTAGCCCACTCGAATTACCTGTTCTCCCTCAGGAACTCGATTGCCGATATCAGGTTTCCCTCTGCCACTTCAGATTTAAGAGACTTAATAAAAGCTGAGAAACTACCCGGTCTTAGGATGTAAAAGTCCTGTGATTTCAGCCGCTTGAGCCAGGGATCAGAGTCCTCGTCACTGTAGGTCTTGTCTACGGTGACCCTGCCTTCAGGCGAGACAAGCACCACAACTGACCCCCAGGTTATCTTGGCTGCCTCCGACCTGATCCTGCTTGACAGCCGGTCAAGGCTTCCCTCGATAATGGTTTGGGACTCCTCCTCGAGGTAGCTTTGCAGCTCATCCACGATGCCGGCCAGGCTTTGCGCTTCTTTTTGTGCTCTGTCCAACATCTGCATAAGATTGGATGCCACGCTCTTAACTTCACCCATCAGCTTCCGCCTAGATACCCTGTCAGTTCTTCGAGGTTTTTTTCTATGAGAGATGGAAACCTGAATTTATCTTTATTAATGTTAGTCCAAACACCGATGGACTTAAGCAAAACGAGGACGAGTGGCAGACACTCTTCATAGCCTGCCGCCACCGGGTTCTGGAGGATGTTCAAAAGATCACGGGCTTTGCTATCTTTTCTCAGCTGCTCCTCAACAATCCCCACTGTACGGCCAACCTCAATCGCCTTTGCACCTAAGGCGTCAAGCTGAGCAAAGAGGTTATCAAGCCCCTTTCTAACTTCCCGGCCTACAACCTGGGTCTCCTTTATCTGGGTAGCCGCCAGTGCCTTTAGCTGCTTACCAGCTGCTTCAGTCATCCCTTTAAGTTCTTTAACCCCGGCTACTTTAAGGGCGTTAATCGCTGCCTCGATTTTACTCCTCTCCTTGTCCAGAGTTTCCACCTGACTTTGGACTTGTGCTAATCTGAGCTCGTAACTTTCGGTCTCCCCTTTTCTGGTGTTTAGCAGTTTTATTAAGTCACCATAGCGTGATAGGTCTTCATCAAATTGCTCTAGCGTTTCAAACCGGTTCAGGATTCGCTGCCACGTCATTATTTGGCTTACCTCAATGCCTTTGTCACGAAGAGCATATATGGCTGCGATAGCTTCCTTCAGGTCATCGTGTTTTCTCCTTAGTGCCTCCTCTTTTACCTGCCAGTTTTCTGCCTCCAGCTTCTCGGTCTCAATTTTGGTCTGGAGCCCTTTAAGTATTGACTCAGCCTCGAGTACAACCTCGTAATCTTTTAAGTCATGAAAGAATTTGCCAACAGTCTCTTTACCCTTAAGCCCGTGTTTTGCGCCAATCTCGGTGAGGGTTTCTCGCAACTGCCTTAGCCTCTCGATATCGAAGCCAAGCTTCCCTAACTCCCCCACTTGCTCTATCACCTCACTTTTCTCGGCAAGCTTCGTCTCAAGGGTCTCAATCTGCTCATTGAGGACATTTTTCCTATCCTCCAGGGGCGCAAGGCTGCTCTTAGCTTCCTTTATCTTCTGGTCCAGGGAGTCCAACTCAAGTCCAGCGGCGTCCAGTTTGGCTTGGACTTCACTGAGCGCTCTCACTTTGGGTTCCATGTCGTTGAGGAACCTCCCTATCGCATTATACGTTGGCCCTTTGCTATCCCTGTGTTCAGCTAGAAAATGTGTCCAGTCCAAGCCTGTCTTAAGTCCATCCACGAGTTCCTGATAAATTTTATCGGTGAGGCTCTTATCGTCCATTTTCTCTCCCCCCAGGTTTAGTACAACATCCTTCCCCAAAATATGGGCATACAACGGGCGTTACAGCGCTTAAGCCCCCCAGTCCCAGTATACCACAAGAAACGCACAAGGCTAAGACATGATGGCTTTAGCCCTCCTGAGACACCGTTACGAGACGGTATTTTGAGGGTAATTATTATTAAAAAGAGGGCCCGATTGCCTATGGTAAACCACTATGGTAAACTGAGTGGTAAACGACTTGGTAATCCATAGGGTAAGTTGATATGGTGGACTACCGGTTGGACTAGCTGAAAAATGGTAAAGGGTAGCCACAAACCACCAGCCCGGGTAAGGTATGAGCAGAGCCACCCCACCGTGTCCTGTAGGCTTTCCAAAGACGAGTACGACCTGTTGAAGCAGCGCCTTGAGGACCTGGGAGGGGTATCGTTTGCTGACTTTGTTAAGGACTCGCTGGGCCTCCTCCAGCTTAAGATGCCCGATATCGAGGAGATAAGAAAAAAAGAGTGGAATAAAGGCTATGACGAAGCGAAAAAGGAACACCAAATCTGGTATTTCTGTGCCGTGTGTGGAAAGCGTATAGACATCGAACCCAATGGCGACTCGCACAAGGCAATGATAGGCTATATGAAGGAACATAGCTGGGCACATGCAAAGTGTCACCGACAGTAGCCCATTAGAAGTGAGGTTTAAGCGCCAGGGAGTCCCTATTGTTTCCGTCTAACATGTGGAGCGGGTTGTGGCAAGTGGACGCACCGCCGAAAAATTGAGCCATTCGCGTTTGGCTCAATTTTAGACCGTTGCCACCAGTCAAGCTCTAAAATCAATTTTTAGCCCCCTTCCCCAGCTTTTGAAAGGATTGGGGTGTGTATGGATGCTTCCTAGTTTGAATCAAGTTCGCCTCAGCAAACAGGATACCTGAGCCCTGAACCTAGTTATTCCACAGATGGGGAAGGGTAACATTCCGATGAATTGTGCAAGTCTGGTCTTCACTAAGTAAATCTCGCCGGTGGGTACGGTGCACCTTGCCACAATGCTTGCATTGCAGTAACATAAATATCGATGCCGCAGGTAAAGCAGCGACCAGAAAGCAACCAGAGGTAACGGGGTGAAACGTCCAAAAGCCGATATCTTCAAACAATTGACGTGGGGTGACATCAAGGCGTGGGCAGGTGTCAATATTACATCTCGCGGGCAGAGTTACCAGCGCAGCCACCGGGTACAGGAACTCGCATTCACACCGGGCGGCGGCTTGGTGGCATGGGTAAAAGGTACGGAAAGGTATGCTACAGTGGTTGGTATCGAAGAGGAAGAACTGACCTCAGCCTGCACCTGCCCATATGAGGATGTCTGCAAGCATGCGGTAGCGGTAGTGCTCGAATACTTGGAGAAATTACGCCAGAACATTCAGGTTCCCACTATTGCCGAAGGAGACCCCAGGTTAACCCTGCTGGAAAACGCTCAGGAAGAGATGTGGTACGGGGAGTATGAAGACCTGGAGACTGTGGATACGCCACACCCGGTTTCACGTTCTAGAAAACCCGTCCCCGATGTATTGCACTCCTACTTGGAGAAACAAAACAAGGCTGATCTCATCGCCCTGATCAAGGATATGGCGGGACGCTACCCGGAGGTACATGAAGCCCTGCACGACCGGAGTCATCTGTCGATGGGAGAAACCTCGACACTGGTATATAACGTGAGAAAAGAGATAGAGAGGCTTAGCGCCGAACCAGCCTGGGTTAACCCATGGAAGGGTGAGGGAAATGTTCCCGACTATTCGGAAGTGCGTGACCGACTGGAGATGCTTCTGGCTAAAGGATACGCGGACGAGGTGATTGGCCTGGGGAAGAGACTGCTGGAAGTGGGCACCGAGCAGGTGGAGGCGAGTGATGACGAGGGAGAAACGGCAGAGGAAATCGCCACCTGCATGGAGGTGGTCTTCAAGGCATTATCCCGGTCAAGCATGCCTCCGAGTGAACAGATGCTCTGGGCTGTGGACGCGGAACTGAACGATGAGTATGAACTCTGTGGTGGAGCAGATATGTTCTGGGAACAGCAACACGCGGTCGCCGACTGGGATACCCTGGCAGACAAGCTGTTACAGCGCCTGGAGACATTCGTACCGGTGAAGAGCGAAGACCATTTTTCGAGGGACTACCAGCGCGACCGCCTGGCCGACTGGGTTATCATCGCCCTCGAGAATGCCGGTCGCCAAGACGAGATCATCCCTCTCTGTGAACGAGAGGCAATCAAGATGGGAAGTTACGTCCGCCTGACCAAGCGACTGTTGGCGGCGGGACGTCGTGAGGAAGCGGAACAATGGATACGTCAGGGGATTAACGCCATACAGAGCAGGTGGCCGGGTATCACCAGCGAGCTCCGGGTTATCCTGCGCGGGATGAGGGAACGGGAAGAGGACTGGCTCAGCGTCGCCTCTTTTCGTGGCGATGACTTCTTTACACGTTCAACATTGGAGACCTTTAAAGCATTGCAGGAGGCGGCAGAGCAAGCTAAAATATGGCCGTCGGTAAGGGCAGCGGCGATCCATTATCTGGAGACAGGGCAGCTCCCTGAGAAGACGGAACGGGCTGTTGAAGGCAGGACTATTCCGCCTTGGCCCCTGCCGGAGACAGGGGTGAGGGAAACCGCCGGGATGAGTCAGAAGGACTTCCCCATGACCAGAACGCTTATTGACATCGCTATTGCGGAAAAAAGACCTGACGAGGTAATTCGCTGGTATGACCGGCAAGAGGCGCAGCCGTTCGGCTGGCGACTAACCTGGTTTCAGGAAGACCATGTGGCGAAGGCTATAGCCGAAGCCCATCCCGATCACGCTATCGCCATCTGGAAGAAACTTGCCGAAGGCCAGATTGCGCAGACCCAGCCGAAGGCTTACGAGGTAGCTGCCGGATTCCTGCGCGGCATGCGCCGCACCCTTAAAAAGCTGGGGAGAGATAGGGAGTGGCAGGGTTATATCGCCGGATTACGGCAGGTTAATGCACGCAAGAGACGGTTGCTGGAGGTTCTTGATGGATTGGACGGTCGCCCGATTATCGAAACGGGAGAGTCGTGACGGAAGCCGGTGCCCGCCGGTCAACTTGAGAGGAACAGCATCAGATGGGAAACGTCTATATCACTGATATGACTCATTTTGAGGGTATTCCATCCGGTCCTTCGCACGAGCCGGCAAGGAGAATGGCTCAGTTCTTTGGTGCTATTGTGTTGGCCGCCTCGGTCTCTCCCGCAGACGAGTTGATTGAGGCCGCTCTCTTTTGTCGGAGACGTCCGGGCAGGATGCAATGTCCTGGACATCTCCAAATCCGCAGGGACGAAGTTTCAAATGTCATATCCTGGCACTGCAGCCGGTGCGATGACCAGGGGGAGATAAGTAACTGGGAAGATACCTCCTGGAATTTTAGTCGGTGGGTACAAGACCGTTCCGATAATCAGAAACTCCATGAATTGGTTGTGGCCGAGGATGAACTCCGTGAACTCAAGCGTAGTCTTGTCCTCAGTCCCGAATGTGAATGCTTGCTTTATGGTGCCACCATTGCTCATGGCGGTATTGTTATTAGAGCAACCCTGGAGGAATTCGAAGAGCTCGAAGAACATATCGCGGCTGACGCCAATCATGAAGAAAACAGACGTCGTCGAAGGATACTGGACCGTATCTATGAACGCATTGAGGCTCTTTTCGACCAGGAGAATTTTTATGGGTCTGACTTTGAAGAGTGGATGCAAGGTAACCAGGGGGAATTATCCCCGGAAATCGAGAGTTTTGTAAACGAACTGGATAAGAAAATGAAACAAAGCCAGGACTTTACATCAACGGCTGAGAATTCAATATCAGCGGAGGTGGTGGAGAGAACTTGGCACAGGATTGCTGGCCAATCAGCAAAAGACGCCCAGAAGCTGATTAATCGCATGTCAAAAGAACAGCCGGTTGTCTTGGCATATCTCATGGCAGTTGATAATGATGGTTTCAACCAGAGTGAGCGAGAAGTCCTGCTTTTTCTGGGAGTGGTCGTGTGGCAGATAATGCTACAAGGGGATCGGCCTTTGCCGAAGGTCACCGAAGAGATACTTGATAACGCGGAAGCTGGTAACCTCAAGATGGCGGAATACCTCCGAGACGAGACTGAGGTGGGCTTTGAGGAAGCCACAAGGAAAATTATCGAAAACTACAAGCAACCCGAGGTCCTGCGGTACGTTGTAGAAGCGATCATGGAGGACACGGAAGATGCCAGCCCGATTAGAGAAGAAAACAAAGGCATTATGTTCCTCGATTTGAAAACTGTCATCGATTGTTTTGATGCCTAAATCCACCTCTTCCTCCCTATCAAAGCCACCGAGAAACTCAACAAAAAGATGTATTAGTATATAGAGTAACTAACGGAGATGGCTCCGGCTACAGTAGAATGTTGTAAACGCAAACGCCAAATCTAAAGTAGGAGGAGCCATCACAAATGCAGAATACTGCAGCCAGGAAACGAAAGCAA
>Ga0315543_1000697_pt1 | contig 39598 bp, 33 predicted proteins | sample SalMarSW160210MG_2_FD_203098 | JGI IMG/M metagenome (GOLD analysis project Ga0315543, IMG submission 203098) | Salt marsh sediment microbial communities from the Plum Island Ecosystem LTER, Massachusetts, United States - Salt Marsh Sediment SW1601-210 ...
CTGTTATTATTGACCATAGCATCCTCCAATATATTAATAATATGATTGAATATTAGTATATTAGAGGATTTTGTCAAGCATTATTTATGACCACCCCTCAATTAATTGTTATTAAGATAAAAGGAGCATGAGATGTCGGATAATAAACCCCTCGTCAGTGTTGTCATGGGCAGTGCGTCGGATCGTGATATCATGGAAGGATGCCTGAATCAGCTGAAAGAACTCGGCATACCTTATGAGGTGAAGGTCTCCTCCGCCCACAGGACTCCGGACCAGATCAGCGAATTCGCCAAAAAGGCGGCTGGATTGGGTATAGAGGTTATTATAGCAGGCGCGGGATGGGCGGCTCACCTTGCCGGGGCCATAGCGGCACAAACACTGTTGCCTGTAATCGGGGTCCCCATAGACTCTTCGCCTCTCCAAGGCATGGACGCACTCCTTTCCACCGTCCAGATGCCGCCGGGGACGCCGGTAGCTACTGTTGCCATCGGGAAGGGGGGCGCGAAAAATGCCGCGATACTGGCTGCTCAGATTTTGGCCTTGAAACACCCTGAGATAGCTGCAAATCTAAAAGCATACCGTGAAAGCATTATGTAACAGGCAAATGAAGATCCAGAGGATCCCAACGGTTGACAGAAAAGACGAACCTTATCATAACCGACACACAGGACGAGCTAAAAAGAGGACTGGAGACCGCGAGGAAGATAATCCTATCAGGAGGAGTGGTCGCTTTCCCGACGGAGTCCTTTTACGGTCTTGGGGTTAATGCTTCGGATGAGGGGGCTATAAATCGCCTTTTTATCACAAAAAGAAGGGGGAGTGATCGTCCTGTTTTAGTATTGATACCATGCCCGGGATACATCGAAGGTTATGTGGCCTGTATACCTGAAACAGCGTCAGAACTCATAAAACAGTTCTGGCCGGGCGGGCTGACCTTGGTGTTCAAGGCAGGCCCTGAGGTTTCTCCCCTCCTTACAGCCGGAACTGGCAAGATAGGCATACGGGTTTCAAGCCATCCGGTCGCCGCGGGCCTTACCAGGACACTCGGCTCACCCATTACCGGTACAAGCGCCAATATATCCGGTCAGGATGGATGTATCACCGCGCAGGAGGTGTATAAATCTTTAGGTTCCGGCGTGGACCTGATCCTGGACGGAGGAAAGACAGGGGGAGGAAAGGGTTCCACGATCCTGGATGTAACGGTTGAGCCGCCTGAAATCCTGAGGGAAGGGATGGTAGGGCGTGAACAGCTTCAGGATTTTATACCATTAAGTGTCCGGCAAGGATGATGTGTGATAAATATCCTAAATCTATGTCCGGCAAATGTCCCTTTTAAGGAGAGAGTGTTTTAGATAGGGGATCAGCACAAGGTTCTCGCGGGATGGCAAGTACGATCAGACGTCCAGCGGTTTTTTCAGGATTGATGTTATTATGGTTTTCAGAAGATGGTGATCAGTCCGTGAAAGCTCGGGGTCTGATTTTATAAGATCCTTGGCTTCCTTTTTCGCACTGACAAGAAGATCCTGATAGGTGATCATTTCCGAAATATCGATCTCTCCCGCCCCTGACTGTCTTGTGCCCGTCAATTCCCCGTGACCGCGGAGTTCAAGGTCTTTTCGGGAAATCTCAAATCCGTCATGGGTTTCAGCAAGGATCTTTACCCTGGCAGTTGCTTTCTCAGAAAGGTCCCCGGACAGCATAAGGAAACATACGCCGCCCTCACTTCCTCTCCCAATCCTACCCCTTAACTGGTGCAGTTGTGCCAGGCCGAATCGCTCAGGGTGTTCTATTACCATTACCGTGGCGTTGGACACGTCTATACCCACCTCTATAACCGTAGTCCCCACTAGGAGGTCTATCTCCCCTTTATGAAACGCACTCATGACCTTGTCTTTTTCATCAGTGGGGAGTCGGCCATGGATGACGCCTATTCGAAAGGGTGGACTGAGTACCTTTCTCAATCTTTCCTCCATCTCCCGAGCGCTCTTCAGGTCCTGTTCTTGAGATTCTTCAATAACAGGACATATGACAAAGGCCTGCCGCCCCGCGGACATCCTCTGTCTTAATGTCTCAAAGACCTGTCTCTTTTGCCGCTCTTCCACAAGGCGGGTGGCGACAGGGATATGTCCTTCCGGGTACTCCCTGATTATTGAAACATCCATGTCGGCATAGAGTGTGATGGCGAGTGTCCTGGGGATAGGGGTAGCGGACATAACAAGGATATGAGGGTTATTCCCCTTCCCGTCCATCAAGGCCCTTTGCCTTACGCCAAACCTGTGCTGTTCGTCAATAATGGCAAGGCCCAGATCTGAAAAGGTAAGCCCTTTTTGGATAAGCGAATGAGTACCGATTATGAGATTATACCGGCCGGTCTTTATCCCTTCATACACATCCTCTCGTTCAGCCTTTTTCAGATCACCGGTCAGGATAACGCACCGGAATCCCAACTCTTCCGGAAGAGCGGAAAAATTACGCATATGCTGATCAGCCAGGACCTGGGTCGGGGTCATCAATGCTGCCTGCCGGTTATTCTGAACCACGATATAGGAAGCTATTGCCGCTACCACGGTCTTTCCCGTTCCCACATCTCCCATCAGCAATCTGTTCATAGGCCTGCCGCTTGTCAAATCGATTTTTATCTCGTTAACCGCTTTTACCTGGTCCGATGTAAGTCTGAATTTGAAGTATTTTCTCATCTCATTCACCAGGTCCTTAGGTATCAGGTAGATGGATTTTGAAACCCTTTCCCTAGACATCTTTCTAAATGTCATGATCAGCATGGCATAGAAGAACCGGTCAAAGATGAGCCGTTTATGTGAATGGGTAGAGAATTGTCTTAACTGGTCCATGGAGGATTCTTTTGGGGGAAAGTGCACGTCTTCTATTGCCGAAGCCAGTCCGGGAAGATCCAGACGGTTTATGATATCGGCAGGGACGGGATCAATAATGCTATCCAGGTATTTGTTTAATGAGGTCCTTATAAGACGCCTTAATAGGTTGCCGGAGATCCCCTCAATAGAAGAATATACGGGGAAAACCCCGAGCATATCTTCCGGCCGGCGGTCAATCAGCATGGTTATATCCGGGTGAAAGATCTGTTTCAGTCCCCTGTTCTTTTTTAGTGCCCCATATGCCATCAACTCGGCGCCTGGTTTGACAAAACCTGTAAGATAGGCTTTTCTGTAATGAAACCAGAGGAGTTCCAGTTCGTCATCCTCATCTTCTATCTTTATCCTGAACAATCGCTTCCTGCTCTTGAAGAATCCCTCTTCTCGTCCATATAAGATCTTGCCTCTGACAAGGGCGGGGACCCCCTCCTGAAGGTCTTTTATAGGTGATAGACGGGTTCGGTCTTCATATCGGATAGGTATAAAATAGAAGAGGTCGAGTATGGTATGGAGGCCCTTTCGAGCCAGCAGCGCGGCCCTCCCGGGCCCGATCCCTTTAAGACGGGTCAGGGGCAAGGACAGGTCCTGTATCTCTCTAGTGTGGATATCCTTAGGGCTAATCATTCTTTCCAGCCGTGAACGCCTATCAGATCCACAAAACGACATCCCCCCAGATTTTCTTTCTCATAACCGTCCTTCGCCTTTGTCACCTTAATCAACTCCTGGCTGAACCTGTCTCCGATCGGAATTATCATTCTTCCCTCCTCGACGAGTTGATCGAGTAAAGGGTCGGGGATTTTTGGAGTGCCGGCCGTGATAATGACCGCATCGAAAGGGGCATATTCCTCCCAGCCCAGAGTTCCGTCATAGGACTTGAAAAGGATATTTGTGTATCCCAGCTCGTTTAACAGGGTCCTCGCCTTTTCCATAAGGGGCCTAATCCTTTCTATTGTGTAAACCTTTTCGGACAGTTCAGCCAGGATCGCAGTCTGGTATCCGCTTCCGGTTCCTATTTCAAGGGTCTTCTCATTGCCTGTAAGTTCAAGGGCCTCTGTCATTAAAGCCACAATATAGGGTTGTGATATGGTCTGTTTATGACCGATCGGCAGGGGATGATCATTGTAGGCCTCCCCGATCAAGGCTTCTTCCGTAAACAGGTGCCTCGGTATCTTTCTCATGGCACTTAGGACGCCTTTATCCGTTATTCTGCGAGAGACAAGTTGATGGCTGACCATCCTTTCCCTGGCCACTCGATAATCGTTGGTCATTGAGGCTCCTTGATCAAAAGGGGCGTTATTGGAGAACGTGCAATATGGGGTTTTCCAATAATAGTTATAATGCATTTTATCAACAAGAGAATAAATATCAAGTCCACATTCTTGCAGTAAAGGGGATAGTTTTTTGCATGCCAAGACAGGCAAGACTTGATGCCCGCCCGCCTTGCCTGAGCCTCGCGATGGCGGGCAGGCACCCGGTGCTTTAGATCATGTTATGGACCCCGATCGGGATTTTCGCTATGCTCCAGCAGTAACATGGATGGAACAACAATATTTAACAACAGAAAGGATCGGGAAGATTTTCTTGAACGTCTGGCCGGCTTTAAATAAACACTTCTGCTGTTAGTTGGTGAGCCCTTTCCGATTAAATGAGAGAGATAGAGTAATATATGTAAGTCGTTTTGGAACCAAAGTCCCCCTTTACGATAATTATTATTATTGACTTTTAAAATTATCGGGCTAAAATAGAAACATGATAAAAAGAAACCTTTTTGAGGATCTGAAACAGCATCTTGCCCAGAAAGAGATAAGCCTTCTTGTTGGCCCTAGACAGGCAGGTAAAACCACCCTGATGCTTATGCTTCGCGATTATCTTGTTGCACAAGGAAGCAATACACTATTTCTGAGTCTTGACTTTGACTCGGATCTCCCTTTTTTTACCTCGCAGAGACACTTGGTTAACAAGATACAATTAGAAATAGGCAAAAGCAAAGGGTATGTGTTCATTGATGAGATTCAACGAAGGGATGATGCAGGCCTATTTCTCAAAGGGCTCTATGATTTGAATCTTCCATACAAGTTCATCGTATCTGGATCAGGCAGCATTGAGTTAAAAGAGAAGATTCATGAATCTCTCGTGGGAAGAAAGAGAATCTTTGAACTCAATACCGTATCTTTCACCGAGTTTGTTAACTACAAAACAGACTACCGCTACAAAGATTCTCTTGGTTCATTCTTTGCTTTGGAGAAAGACAGGACAAGGCAATTGCTTATGGAGTATCTCAATTTTGGTGGGTATCCCCGCTTATTGTTAGAGGAAGAACAAAAAGAAAAGATCAGGATTATCGATGAAATCTATCGGAGCTATCTCGAAAGAGATATTTCATACCTTTTAAGGGTAGAAAAAACAGACGCCTTCAGTGATTTGATCAAGGTAGTGGCCTCTCAGATCGGAAGGCTTATCAATTACTCCGAGCTTTCCTCCACTCTGGGCATTGCTCTTCAGACTATCAAAAAGTATCTCTGGTATGCCGAAAAGACCTTTATCATGAAGAGAATAACTCCATTTTTCAGAAACACAAGGAAGGAGATTACCAAGTCCCCTGTTGCCTATTTTTATGATGTGGGCTTACGGAACTATGCCCTTGGTCTTTATGGGAGCTTGATTCATTCTCCTGAAACCGGTTTTGTTTTTCAAAATTTCATCTTTAACCTTTTGAAAGAAAAATTCCTGTTTTCTCCTGCGGAAATCCATTTCTGGAGAACAAAAGATAAGGCAGAGGTAGATTTTGTCATCACCCTTGGGCAACAAGCTCTCCCTGTTGAGATAAAATTCAAAGAATTGAAGAAACCGGAAATTGGTCGCTCTTTAAGGAGTTTTATTACCAGGTATCAGCCGGAGATGGCGTGGGTCATAAACCTGGAACTAAAGGAAAAGATCAACCTGGACAATACAGAGATCCATTTCCTTCCATTTTGGGACCTTTTTGCTACTGAAATGGTGAAAGAAAACCTTCATCTGAATACTAAGTTCTATGAACTGCTTTCAGAATAACGTGTCGATGACAGCGAAGCGTATTTAACATAGGCGCAGCGTACTTGTCCGCCGGACTTGTGGCGGATTTAACTGGGACTTGACCCGTTTTCTATAAAAAATCGCTTGACTTTCTGGTCTGGTCTGGCCAGACTATTATGAAGAGGTATCAGAGATGTTGATAACAAATATCACAGAGGCAAAGGCTCAACTTTCAGCGCTTATCGAAAAGGTCATGTCCGGGCAAGACGTGATCATCGGAAAAGCAGGTAAACCGGTGGCAAAGCTGGTGCGGTACGAACGAAGCGATAAACAGCGCCATCCTGGCGCTTTACAGGGGAAAATAATAATTTCTGATGATTTTGATGAGTTACCCGCAGATATCGCCGAAGCTTTTGGAATTGAGGAGCTATGAATCTATTACTCGATACACATGTTCTTTTATGGTGGCTTGATGATCACCAGAATCTTTCCCCGCGAGCAAAATCTGTAATTGCGGACGGTGAAAATTTAGTTTTTGTAAGTGCAGCCGTTATCTGGGAAATTCGGATTAAGCACGCATTAGGTAAGCTGGAAATCCCTGCGAATTTTCGGAAGGTATTAGATCAGCAGGGCTTTGAGCTGCTTGATATTACCGTGGATCACGCCTATGCGGTCGGAGACCTGCCGTCACATCACCGGGACCCCTTTGACAGAATGCTTGTGGCCCAGGCAAAATTAGAAAGTCTGACCCTTGTAACCCGTGATATCCGTCTGAAAAAATACAAAATTCCCATTGTCGATGCGTGAGGTTTTAAAGCGGGGTCAATGAGTGGCAAAATCACTACAAATCGAGCTACGCTACTCCTATGGGGCAGAACCTATTTCACCGGGGAGCTAAAAATAGTGGAGCTTTTTTACGTCTATTCTTGTGAATGACACGTGCTGGTAAGCAAAAAAAACAGAACATGAGTCAAACGGAGATTTATCCCGCCTGCCCCGTAGGTAGGAACTATCGTACTGGGGTGGAATTTGAAGACTAATCCACTGGGACTTGACCCGTTGAAAAAAAAGATTTGACTGATAGGAGAAAAAGGAATGACGGATAATGTACCTGAAAAATCGGCAACATCATCCCAGATTTTGTTTTATCAAACAGAAGACGGCCGCAGCCGCATCGAGGTGTGGCTGGAAGATGAGACAGTATGGCTTTCTCAAGACTTGATGGCAGAACTTTTCCAGACGACCAAGCAGAATATTAGCCTCCACATTCACAACATATTTAAAGAAGGTGAATTGGATCAACATTCAGTTGTCAAGGAATACTTGACAACTGCCAGCGACGGGAAAAGATACAAAACCAGGTTTTACAACCTAGATCTCATTATTGCCGTAGGGTACCGGGTCCGATCACACCGTGGCACCCAGTTCCGCCGTTGGGCCACAGAACGCCTGAGGGAATACATCGTCAAGGGCTTTACATTGGATGACGATCGCCTCAAACAGGCTGACGGACGCAACTATTTCGACGAACTGCTCGCCCGCATCCGCGACATCCGGTCGTCCGAAAAGGTTTTCTGGCGCAAAGTCCTCGATATCTACGCGACGAGTATCGACTACGATCCCGGCACGGATCTTTCCCTGCAGTTCTTTGCCACGGTGCAAAACAAGATGCACTGGGCCGCGCATGGACATACGGCCGCTGAGATAGTCAAAAGCCGCGCTGACTCGTCACAGGCCAATATGGGCCTAACCACATGGACTGGCTCAGGCCCGACGGTTCAGGACATCGAGATTGCCAAGAACTATCTCCAAGAGGACGAGCTAGACGCACTGAACCGCATTGTGACCATCTACCTGGAATTCGCCGAACTGCAGGCCCTGAACCGTAACCCCATGACAATGCATGACTGGATCACCAAACTTGACGACTTCCTGCGTCTGAGTGGTCGTGAGATCCTCACGCATGCCGGACAAGTCAGCCATGACAAGGCTCTGAATACAGCGCGTGCTGAGCACGAAAAGTACCGAAAAGCCCGCCTGATGGATGCGTCGCCCGTGGAACGCCATTTTTTGAAATCCGTTGAGGAATTGAAGCAGATTGAAGGGAAGGGCCAAACCGGGAAGGATCGCGAAGAATGAACCACGGAACACATAAAAAACACGAGAATGGAAAGAGCAGTCTTTCTGGACTGGCTCAGAAGATCAAACCCTTAGTGGAAGACATTATACGGATTCAGAAGCAGGCAAAGTCGCTGGGTATCTTCGTGAACGACCGTGAACTATTGGAGTGCACCGGCTGTGACCTTGTGGAGGACGTGGCATTCGACGGCTCACTGATAACCTATCACGGAGATAGCGATGATATGACTGATTCCGGCCTGCGGTTTGAGGAAATGGGCGACGAAAAATACCGATGCCCAGTATGCGGGACCGTGTCGAAGGCGCAGTTTTTGTGACTGGCAGAACCCATTCAACATCCGGGATGACATCCATCAACTCCGCCTGGAAGCATGTGAGATCGCAAAATGCGACCTTAAAGCCGCCACCTGAAAAACCAAGGAAGAAGATTTACCCCGTTAAACTTATATCACCTGTCTCAGCAATACTATATTATGAGGATAAAGCTGCAACTTTGGAATTAACTCATATTGTTATGTCATTTAACCGGGGTGGGTTTGAGATCAAGGAAGCCAAAGCTCGGTATGGTAAAAAAGGGGGAAAGAAACAGTGAATTTAGAACCCTGCCAGAAAACGGCAGGTAAGTTCGGAACCCTGAACTCACAAAATAAATGACAAAAAAGAAATCCAAATATCCCATACCAATTCGAGAATGGTCGGAGGATGACATGTCGTAGCGAAGCGGAGATCCCGATCATAGGGACCTTCTATGAGCGGTGAACTATGAGCTTTTTGCTGCCCGCATATGCGGGCATTGTTTCCTTGACAAACCCCAACCACAGGCATAAGCTTTTCTCAACTTAATTTCAGCCCTTCAAGGAGGGTATTATGTTTACCCCATACAATGTGAAACCTGTTTCACTGGGGATCTACTGTAATAAAAACAGTTTTCCAAAAGCTCCACCAACGCAGTGTTCGTGGAGCTTTTTTACGTCTATTCTTTAGAATGACACGTGCCGGTAAGCAAGAAAAACAGAACATGAGCCAAGAGCAGACCCATTTTATTTTCTTCCTAGAATAGATGACGTAGGAGGATAGAAATAATGAAATTGCGTAAGGTGAATATTAAGGGGTTTAGATCAATTCGAGATATTTCCTTTGAGATAAACGATTTCTTGTGTTTCGTTGGTCAGAATAACCATGGCAAATCAAACATTTTTCAGGCTCTTAATCTATTCTTTTCTTCGGGAACTAAGGGAATAATACCTGGCATCTTCTTTAGATGTCCAACTGGGAAAGAGTGCGAAGTAGTTATAGAGGCTAAGTTTGAAGATTTATCGCGAGCAGAATTGGAAAAACTGCGCCCATGGACTGTTGATGAGGTTTTTACTGTTTCGAAAAAATATTGGATTGAGGATGGTAAGCCTCAAGTTTCATATGAAGCTCTTATGAAGATTCCTAAAGATGAATGGCTCCGAGAGGACTTTGAGAACTATAGCGACAGAAGCGTAGTTTCAGGATTGCCTATATCAAAATTCGTTCCTGAAAGCGGTAGGATAAGTAAGCAAGCTTATAAAGAAGCAATAGAAAAATATATCGAAGCCTATCCTGATATAGAGCAAATAGAGGAAAGGCGTGTAAATCCTGCAGGATACAAGCAAGTCCTAGACGGGTACTTACCCGAATTTCATTTAGTGCCCGCAGTCCGGGATGTTACTGAGGAGACCAAGACGAGTGGTGCGACCCTTCTTTCAAGGCTTCTCAATGTTATTATAAGTCGTATCGCGAGACAAAACCCTGCATTTAAAAACTTAGAAGAAACCGTTCAAAAAATTAAGATAATGATCGAAGGCAAAACTCCGGAAGAGAAGCTTGTCGAAATTACAGAACTAGAAGAGAAATTAAGGCATGAGCTTGGCCCTTGGGATGTTGGCCTAATTATAGGTGTTGAAGCACCTGACATAGAAAGAGTTTTTCAACTAGGAACAAGCATAACATTAGATGACGGTATTCCAACAGGCGTAAATGAAAAAGGGCACGGATTACAAAGGTATTTAATCTTCGCTCTAATGCGCGTTTGGGCTGCTGAGGCGATGCGAGCACAAGCTGAAGAAGATAGAGAAATTAGAGAACGGTCAAATATTTTTGCATTTGAAGAGCCTGAACTTTTCCTTCACCCACAGATGTGCAGAGCTACCTATGAATCCCTAAAGCAGATATCAAACACAGATCAAAGTTTGATCTGCACCCATTCACCTCATTTCATAGACATGGAAGACTACCGACATATTGTTATTGTAAAAAAAATGGACCTTGAGATAGGCACGAAGGTTCAGCGTATAGAAAGAGAACTTTTTGAAGATGAGAGAAAAAGACAATTTAACATGGTCCGATTTTTCAATCCTGATAGAAATGAACTCTTCTTTGCCAGAAAGGTTGTGTTGGTAGAGGGGGCAACTGAGAAGACAGTTTTACCGCTTCTTGGGCGACGTATCGGCTGTTTTGATCATAAGGTCAGTATTATTGACTGTGGAAGCAAGTTCAACCTATCTTTGTTTATAGATGTTTTGAATGCTTTCCGCATTCCATATCTAGTCATTCATGATGAAGACCCAATAGATACAGAACTTAAGCCAGAAGGCACTAAATATGACCCTGACAAATTCAAAGAAGCTAAACAGACATTTGAGGAAAACCAAAGAATAAACAACACAGTTAATCCTGATATTGGCAAGATTAGGCAAATAACAGGAGAATTTGAGAAGTTGTTGGTTATCTCAAGGAGTCAAGCTGAAAAACTTGGGAAGCCCTTTGCCGCAGTTGAAAAGTACGCTAATGAAAGTGTAAAAATTTCTGAAGACGTCGAAAAGCTTGTTAGGGCAGTTTATGGATAATGGGGGAATTAACCTTAGTTTTTGAAGCATAGGGAATTTCCATTAATTTCCTCATTGAGGAGGATTACTATGCCAGAACAAATAATAATATGCCCACACTGCAAAAGGGAAATACCTTTAACTGAGGCAGTTTCCCATCAAATTCGGAACGAGTTGCGCAAGGAATTCGAAGCTGAAGCTAAAGGAAGAGAAGAAGAACTTGTGCAAAGGGAAAATGCTCTCTCAGTGAGAGAAAAAGGGATCGAAGATGACATTGCCAAAAAACTGAAAATTGAAAGGGAAAAAATTAAGGAAGAAGAGAGGAAGAAAGCTGAAGAAAATATTACTGTCGAATTGAAGGATCTCCGTAGCGAGGTTGAGGATAAGAATAAGAAATTACGGGAAGCTCAAGAATTAGAATTAGATTTGAGAAGACAACGTAGACAACTTGAAGAAAGCAAAGAAGCATTTCAACTTGAAATGGCTCGGAAACTTGATGAGGAAAGGGAAAAGACCAGAGAGGAAACATCAAAAAAGGTAATGGAAGACCACCGGCTAAAAGATCTGGAGAAAGAGAAACAAATCAATGATATGAGGAAACAAATTGGGGAATTAAAAAGAAAAGCGGAGCAGGGCTCTCAGCAAACGCAGGGTGAAGTTCTAGAGCTTGAGTTGGAGGAAATCCTAAAAGCTAATTTTCCGCTCGATCATATCGAGCCCGTACCACAGGGCATAAGAGGGGCTGACGTCTTACAGAAAGTTCACAATCAGTCAGGGCAATATTGTGGAACGATTATCTGGGAATCAAAAAGAACAAAGGCATGGAGCGATGCTTGGATAGAAAAGCTAAAGGATGACCAAAGAGAAGTGAAAGCAGAAATTGCAGCTTTGATGACAATAGCTTTACCAAAAGATATAAGTAATTTCGCTTATATTGACGGAGTTTGGATTACAGATCCTGGGTCTATTATCAGCTTAACGACCGCATTGAGAATAAACCTTATCCAAGTTGCCATAACTAAGATGGCAGCAGTAGGTAAGCACGATAAGATGGAGGTCCTCTACAATTATTTATCCGGCCCGGAATTCAGACAAAAGATCGAAGCCATTGTAGAAGCCTTTTCTTTCATGAAAAGCGATTTAGACCAGGAAAAAAGGGCAATGGGCAGGATTTGGGCAAAAAGGGAAAAGCAATTAGAAAGGATCATAAATAATACCGTCGTGATGTATGGTGATATGCAGGGAATAATAGGGGCATCATTGCAGCAGATAGAGAGCTTGGAATTAAAGGCACTGACTGATGGGCCAGACAATGAAGTCGCTAATAGCGTAGATAAAAATTGATGGCACCAATACATTTATTATCCCTTGGGCAGATTGAACAAGTTAAGAGAAAAATGCTTTATTAACGACCAATTGAAAAAGTTAAATGAAAAAGAAAGAATCCAAATACCCTATCCCAATTCGAGAATGGTCTGAAGATGACCGGCCGCGGGAAAAGCTCTTAAAATATGGCGAGCATACCCTGAGCAACGCAGAACTGCTCGCAATAATGATCAGAACAGGCGCACCGGGAAAGAGTGCTGTGGATATCGGCAGGGAACTGCTCCATAGGTTTAAATCTTTACGAGCAATGAGTGGTGTTGATACCTCTGAGTTCAAGAAAATAACCGGCCTCAAGAATGCAAAAATCGCCCAGATTAAGGCAGCCATAGAGCTCGGAAGGAGAATGCTGAGCGAAGAGAAGGCCCTTGAAGGCCCTGTAAAATCATCCTCTGATGTGGTAGGGTTTTTGATGCCCCTCATGGGGAATCAGAAAAAGGAGCGGTTTGTATTGCTTTTGCTTGACAAACGAAACGCTATATCAGAGGTCATGGATATTGAGTATGGCACGGTTGATCAGGCGAATCCATACATTCGGGATATTATCCAGATGGCTATTCGCTATAATGCCCCATCGATCATTGTCGCCCACAATCACCCGTCAGGTTCGATAACACCCAGTGACGCTGATAAACGATTTACCAAAAGCCTTATGATGGCAGCAAAGGCAACGGGTATCAGTTTCTTTGATCACATCATAATTGGTGATAACAGCTACTTCAGCTTTGCAGATGAGGGTCTCATTGGTGAATATAAAGCAGTAGCGATTCGGGAATTATGAATTTGTGCAGCCGCGGAGGGTTGGGAAAATATGGTCATTGATGAGGTTTTGATTTACATCAGCATATTGTATTAATATTCCTTAACACTCGATAGAAACTATATCCTACCATGTTATGTGCACATTAAAGGTGGAATTAACATGAACAAAACACCCGAACAAAAGGCAAGAGACAATATAGACACAATGCTTGAACGGGCCGGATGGGCGGTTGTTGACAAAAATGCAATCAACTGGAGCCTTGGCCCGGGGATTGCGGTTCGGGAATATCAGACCGATATCGGTCCAGCTGACTATGTCCTGTTTGTTGAACGTGAACCAATAGGGGTGATTGAAGCAAAAAGGGAAGAGGAAGGTCACCGGCTGCCTATCCATGAACAGCAGGCGGAAGACTATGCCAAAAGCAAACTGAAATGGTTTGCCGGTAGCCAACCGCTCCCGTTTGTTTATGAAAGCACCGGCATAGTAACACGGTATACCGATCTGCGGGACCCCAAACCCCGCGCAAGGCATATCTTTTCATTTCACCATCCGAAAACATTAAAAGACAGGATACGGCAGAAGACCAGCCTGCGGCAGCGATTACAGCAGTTACCCGAATTGCCTGCTGAGGGGCTATGGGATTGCCAGGTAAGAGCCATTACTAACCTGGAAAAATCCTTCAAAGAAAACCGGCCCCGCGCCCTGGTCCAAATGGCAACCGGCAGCGGCAAAACCTTCACCGCCATCACCGCCATTTACCGCCTGCTGAAATTTGCCGATGCCAAACGCGCCCTGTTCCTGGTGGATACCAAAAACCTTGGCGAGCAAGCCGAACAGGAATTCATGGGGTATATGCCGAGTGACGACAACCGGAAATTCACGGAACTTTATAACGTCCGGCGATTGAACTCGCGATATGTCCCGCCGGATAGTCAGGTATGCATCAGCACTATCCAGCGGATGTATTCCATACTCAAGGGGGAAGAACTCGATGAAACCGCAGAACAGACCAATCCCCATGAATACGTAGAGGTGGGACGGCCCCGTGAAGTTGAATACAATGAAAATGTCCCACCCGAATTTTTTGATTTCATTGTGATCGATGAATGCCACCGCTCCATCTACAACCTGTGGAAGCAGGTGCTGGATTATTTTGACGCCTTTTACATAGGGTTGACCGCGACCCCGGACAAGCGGACATTCGGGTTTTTCAACGAAAACGTGGTCAGCGAATATCGGCATGAAGAAGCAGTGGCCGATGGCGTCAATGTCGGATTTGACATCTATCTGATTAAAACCAAAATCACCAAAGACGGCGGCAAGCTGGTTGCCGAGCAATGGGTGGATAAAAGGGACCGCCTGACCCGTAAAAAGCGTTGGGAGCAACTCGATGAAGAAGTATTATACAATGGAAACGATCTTGACCGGGATGTGGTCAATCCCAGCCAGATCAGGAATGTGATCAAGGCCTTGCGGGATAACCTGCCGGAAATGTTTCCCGGGCGTGCGGAAGTCCCCAAAACGCTCATTTTTGCAAAGACCGACAGCCACGCTGACGATATCATCAGCATCGTGCGCGAAGAATTTGCCGAGGGAAACGCGTTCTGTAAAAAAGTCACCTATAAAGCGGATGAAGATCCCAAATCCGTGCTGGCGTCTTTCCGCAATGATTATTATCCCAGGATTGCCGTAACCGTTGATATGATCGCTACCGGCACAGACGTCAAGCCCCTGGAATGCCTGGTCTTCATGCGGGATGTCAGATCCAGGAACTATTTTGAACAGATGAAAGGCAGGGGAACCCGCACCCTGGGATATGATGATCTGAAAAAGGTTACCCCTTCGGTTTACACCAACAAGACCGGGTTTGTTATCGTTGATGCCGTGGGGGTCAGCAGGTCCGTCAAAACCGACAGCCGGCCCCTTGAACGGAAAAAATCGGTTCCCTTAAAAGATCTCCTACAGGCGGTATTGATGGGACAAACCGATGAAGATACCTATACGTCGCTGGCAGGCCGTCTGGCCCGGCTGGAAAAGCAGATCACGGAAGATGAACGGAAAAAATTCAAGCAATTATCCGGCGGAAAAATTGTTAATAAACTGGTTCATGACCTGCTGGACGCCTACAATCCGGATAAAATTATTGAAACTGCAGTGGAAAAGTTCAACCTGCCGCCGGGTAGGTCGGCGGACGAGGGTCAAAAGCATGATGCCCAACAAGAATTGATCAACCGTGCCAGGGACACATTTACCGGTAAACTCAATGAATTTATCGAAAACGTCCGCACGTCCCATGAGCAGATTATCGACGGAATCAACATTGACGAGTTGCAGTACGCCGGATGGGATCAACAGGCCAGGGTAAAGGCAGAAGATACCATAGAGGATTTTAAGTCCTTTATGGAAGCACACAAGGATGAGATCACGGCCCTTTCCATCTTCTATAACCAGCCCTATAACCGCAGAGATATCACCTATGAAATGATCAAAGAGGTGCTGGACACCTTGAAACGGAACAAGCCCCGCCTTGCACCGGCGAGGGTCTGGCAGGCGTACGAGCAGTTGGAAAAGGTGAACGGCAGATCCCCGAAAAACGAACTCACCGCCCTGGTTTCCCTGATCCGGCGCATCACCGGCATTGATGACACGCTGACCTCATTTGAACAAACGGTCAACCGAAACTTTCAGAAATGGGTATTTGATAAACAGGCTGGCCCCCTGAAATTCTCCGAGGAGCAGATGGCATGGCTGCGCATGATCAAAGAGCACATCATCAGTTCCGCGCATATTGAAAAGGACGATCTGGATTATGCCCCCTTTGACGGCAAGGGCGGCATTGGAAAGATGATTCAGTTATTCGGCGATGACATGTATATGATCATTGATGAGATGAATGAGGCGCTGGCGGCATAAGATGAGTGGGAGTATGGAATTACCGAATAGTTGGGAAATTCTAAAGTTGAGAGAGGTCGCAACTTATATAAATGGCAAAGCCTTTAAACCAAGTGAATGGAGCAAAGAAGGATTACCTATCATAAGGATTCAAAATCTCAATCAAAAAAAATCGGAGTTCAACTACTGCAATTTTTCTGTTGATGACAAGTATTATGTTAACAAAGGTGATTTGCTTTTTGCTTGGTCAGGAACACCAGATACATCATTTGGTGCACATATTTGGTTGGGTGAACGTGCTGTATTGAATCAGCACATTTTCCGAATCATAATTGACAAAAAGAAAATAACAAAACAGTATTATTTATATGCACTAAACCACAAAGTTAAAGAATTTGTAAGTAAGGCTCATGGGACTGCAGGGCTTGCTCACATAACCAAAAAAAAATTCGAAGATTCAGAGATTGCTTTCCCCACCCTCCCCGAACAACACCAAATCGTTGCCAAAATCGAGGAGTTCTTTTCCGAACTGGACAATGGCATCGAAAGCCTGAAAAAAGCCCGGGATCAACTGAAAATCTACCGGCAGGCTGTGCTGAAATATGCCTTTGAAGGTAAGCTGACCAAAGAATGGCGCACTCAACACCTGCCTGCCGGCAGGCAGGGGCAGGCGGGAACCCCGCCGGAACCGGTGGAAAAACTACTGGAACAGATCAAGACAGAGCGAGAAAAACATTATCAAAGGCAGTTGGAAGATTGGAAAAAGACCTGCGAACAGGCAAAAACAGAAGGCAAGAAGAAACCCGCCAGACCTAAGAAACCGAAGGAACTGCCACCGTTGACGGAAAAGGAACTGGTGGAATTGCCGAAGCTGCCGGATGGTTGGGGGTGGGTAAGATTGGAGGAAATCGCCTACAAGATAACAGATGGAACGCACCATACCCCAGAGTATATCCCGGACGGAGTGCCGTTTATTTCCGTCAAAGACATCTTTTCTTCGAGGATTCACTTTGACGAATGTAAGTATATATCTAAAGAAGCTCATCAAAACCTTATAAAAAGGTGCCATCCCGAAGAAGGTGATTTATTGATAACAAAGAGCGGTACAATTGGCAGGCTAGCCATTGTTCCACGTGGTACTCATTTCAGTTTGTTTGTCAGTGTGGCTCTTGTAAAAAAAGTTAAGGAGTCTGTTGATAGCCACTATCTAAAATATTGCATGGAGAATCATGTCAATCATTTGGACATAGATCAAGATGTTAAGGGTGGCCTGTTAAAAAATTACCACCTTGAAGATCTTAGGATAGCAATACTATCGCTGTGTGGAAGGACAGAACAAGATCAGATCGTACAGAACATTGAATCCCGCCTGTCCGTCTGCGACAAAATCGAACAAACCATCGAAGACAGCCTCAATAAGGCGGAAGCTTTGCGGCAGAGCATCCTCAAGAAGGCATTTTCGGGGGAACTGACAAAAGAGTGGCGCCTGCCTGCCGGCAGGCAGGGGAAGAATGGAGATGTTTACATTGTTGAAAATAGATCCGGAAAACTTATGCCAAAAAGAAAAGAGGCTTATTTCGTATATGTTTTAGAGTGTGAGGATGGCTCCATTTATAAGGGAGTTACATCAGATTTGAATAAAAGAATAAATGATCATTTAGCTGGCATTGGAGCTGAATGGACAAAGGCACATCGACCAATTGCATTAATACACTATGAAGAATTCAAATCTGAAAAAGAAGCCGTTGAGAGAGAAAAATATCTTAAATCAGGTGTAGGCAGAGAGTGGTTAAAAGAACTGCAAAAAGAAAAGGCAGAGCGATATCTTTCTGCAGAAAAACTGCTGGAGAGCATCAAGGCGGAAAAGGCCCATGCCTATCGGCAGGCAGGCCTTGCAGCAGATCGAGAAAAAGTGCAATCAAAGAAGATTAAGAAAAAATGAACAAAGCCGGGATAAAAAACCTTATCCAAAAAGGGGAAGGCATCTCCACCGAATTCAAGGAATGCCGGAATAAGCTGGGCAAAGATGTTTTTGAAAGTATCTGCGCGTTTTTGAACCGCAATGGCGGGGAATTATTCCTTGGTGTCAATGACAAAGGAAAGATAACCGGCATTAACCCCGAAGTAGTGGATCAGGTCAAAAACGAGTTAGTAACCGCCCTGAATAATCCTCAGAAGCTGAATCCTCCATTTTATCTGACGCCCGAGGATTGGGTCATTGGAGGGAAACGGATCATCCGCCTCTTTGTCCCTGAAAGCTCCCAGGTTCACCGTTGCAATGGTAAAATATATGACCGCAATGAAGACGGAGACCTTGATATCACCAGCAATACTAATCAGGTCACCGAGCTTTACATTCGAAAGCAGACCAGCTATTCGGAAAATCGTATATATCCCTATGTGGCCTTAAAAGACCTGCGCCAGGACCTAATCGACAAAGCAAGGAAGCTGGCAGTCAATCAAAGGCCCGGACATCCTTGGGCCGGCATGTCGGATATTGAACTGCTCAAAAGCGCTCAGCTTTTTCAAAGGGACTATCAAAGCGGCAAGGAAGGGTTTACACTGGCCGCGATCCTCCTTTTAGGAGACGATAATGTTATTTTATCCGTGCTGACCCATCATCGCACCGATGCTCTACTCCGGCGGGAGAACATAGACAGGTACGATGATCGCGATGACATCCGGACCAACATGATTGAGAGTTATGACCGCCTGATGGCATTTGTGGCCAAACATCTTCCGGATAAATTTTTTCTGGAAAAGGACCAGCGAATCAGCCTGAGAGACCATATATTCAGGGAAGTGGCGGCAAATATGCTAATCCACCGTGAATTTTTAAATCCTTACCCGGCAAAGTTTATTATTGAAACCAGCCGGTTGTTTGCTGAAAACAGCAACAAGCCCCATGGACACGGATTGATCGATCCTGCAAATTTTTCTCCCTTCCCAAAAAACCCGGTTATGGCCCTTTTTTTCAAGGAAATCGGACGCGCGGATGAACTTGGTTCCGGGGTGAGAAATCTTTTTAAATACTGTAGGCATTATTCTGATGGAGGTGTCCCTGAACTGTTAGAGGGGGATGTTTTTAAGTGTATCGTGCCGCTTACCCCGGAAGTTACCGAGCAAGTCACCGTGCAAGATACAGTGCAAGTAACCATGCAAGCTGCCATGCAAGATGAACGGATAAAAAAAATAATAGAATTCTGCGAATTGCCGCGTAGTAGAGAAGACATACAAAAATATCTAAAACTGAAAAATCGGGATTACTTAAGGAAATATATTCTTCTTCCGCTTATACAAAAGGGAGTCTTACATCTTACAATACCAGATAAGCCACGCAGCCCGAACCAAAAATATTATTCAACCAAAGAGAAAGGATAAGATGAACAACACCGCAAGTATTATTTCAAAAGTCTGGAGCTTTTGCCACACCCTGCGGGATGACGGTGTGAGTTACGGCGATTATTTAGAGCAGCTTACCTATCTGCTGTTTCTCAAGATGGCCGATGAATATAGCAAAACCTATAAAAAGGAAGTTGGCATTCCGGCTGAATACAACTGGGAGAGCTTACAAAACTTAAAAGGGGCGGAACTCGAATCCCATTACATCAAACTGCTCAGGGCGTTGGGCCAGCAGAAAGGCATGATCGGCCAGATTTTTGTAAAATCCCAGAACCAGATCCAGGACCCGGCCAAGCTCTACAAAATCATCCACATGATCGATGCGGAAAACTGGGTCATGATGGGAGCGGACGTCAAGGGTGTTATTTACGAGGGCCTGCTTGAAAAAAATGCCGAAGACGTCAAGAGCGGCGCCGGCCAGTATTTTACCCCACGGTCGCTGATCAAGGCTATGGTCGAATGTATCAGGCCCGAACCTGGTAAAACCATAGCTGACCCTGCCTGTGGCACAGGCGGCTTTTTTCTGGTGGCATATGATTTTTTACTCAACCATTACAACCCGGACAAGGGGCAGAAAATATTTTTAAAAAATCAAACCTTTTTCGGCAACGAAATCGTGGCTAATGCCCGCCGCTTGGCATTGATGAACATGTTTCTACATAATATCGGTGAGATTACCGGCAAATCTACCATTTCCCCCAACGATTCTCTGATTGCCAATACCGGTGACCGGTACGACTATGTCCTGACCAATCCCCCGTTCGGTAAAAAAAGCAGCATCACCATCACCAATGGAGAGGGGAAACAGGAAAAGGAAGATTTGAGATATAACCGGCAAGACTTCTGGGCCACCACCTCGAACAAGCAGCTCAATTTTGTCCAGCACGTCCACACCATGCTCAAAACCACCGGCCAGGCAGCCGTGGTGGTTCCGGATAATGTGCTTTTTGAAGGTGGGGCCGGTGAAACGGTACGACGGAAACTGCTTCAAAATACCGATCTGCACACCATCCTGAGGCTGCCCACCGGCATATTTTATGCCCAGGGGGTTAAGGCAAATGTGATTTTTTTCGATAATAAACCTGCCAGCAAATACCCGTGGACAAAAGACGTCTGGTTTTATGACTTCCGGACTAATATCCATTTCACGAAAAAGAAAAATCAGATGACCTATGACGATCTGAAGGATTTCATAACCTGCTACAAGCCTGAAAACCAGCACAAACGGGAGGAGACTTGGTCAGAAGACAACCCCGACGGCAGATGGCGCAAATTTACCTATGAAGAAATCATCGCCCGCGACAAAACCAGCCTGGACATCTTCTGGATCAGAGACGAGAGCCTGGCCGATCTGGACAACCTCCCCGATCCGGATGTGCTGGCTGAAGAGATTATCGAAAACCTCGAAGCAGGTGTCGAGAGCTTTAAGCAAATCATGGAATCAATCAATGGGCAATGAGAAATTCACATGGAAGGGGCCAGATCTACGCTTGACTCTTGTTAGATCAGGTAACATTTAAGGAAATGCTAAATGAAGGGCTTTATAGGCGTCACAGATAATGATTGGTTTGCATTTCTCTCCCAGCAACCAGGGATTGATGAGGTCAATTTCTGGCAGCCGGGAGGAACAAGCCAGTTTCGTGCACTTGCGCCTAGTGAGCCTTTTTTATTCAAGCTACATGTTCCACACCACTATATTGTTGGTGGTGGCTTTTTCGCTCACAGCACTATTTTGCCGGTTAGCCTAGCTTGGCAGGCATTTGGGATTAAAAACGGGGCGGATTCTCTATTGCAGATGAAGAGGTTGATCGAAAGAAGGCGGCCTAAAGCTGCTTTGTTTGAAGATTACAAGATCGGATGTATACTTCTCGAGCAGCCTTTTTTCTTTGAACGGCAAGACTGGATTCCCATACCTCCTGATTTTAGCCTTAATATTGTCCAAGGGAAAACCTATGATTTGGAACAAGGTCATGGCCTTCGGCTTTGGCAGGATGTTCTCCTGAGATTAACTTCAATGCGACATAACTCCAGAGAGGTTGAAGGAGTTGCCGAACCGGAAGCACGCTATGGGGAGCCAGTGATAGTTTTGCCACGATTGGGCCAGGGAAGCTTTCGGGTCATTGTTACGGATGCTTATGAAAGAAGGTGCGCGATTACAAAAGAAAAAACACTCCCCACGCTTGAAGCTGCACATATAAAACCCTTCAGCCAGGAAGGACCTCATTCAGTTGACAATGGTATTCTGCTTCGGTCAGACTTCCATAGGCTTTTCGATGCCGGCTACGCCACAGTAACAACCGAACACCATCTTGAAGTCAGTCGTCGCATTCACGATGAATTTGATAACGGCGAGTATTATTACAACTTCAATGGCAAAAGATTACATGTTCCCTCGAACAAGCGATTTCAGCCCAGCCCCGAATTCCTCACCTGGCACAATGAAAACATATTTCGGGGATGAATTAACAAATATTACAAACAGGGGAGACCGGCCTCAACATTTGGTCATAAATTAGGTTATAGGGGACGTACTTCACATTTACACTTTTAATTAAGGTAACGCCTTTGTTTTCAAAGCCTTTAACCTTGCTCCGCTGATTGTGCCATGGTTAAATATGTGTTTGCAATTAATGTGAAAATGTGAAGTACGTCCCGCTTTGCATAATTGAATTTCGACGATTCCTGTGGCAGGTTTTGTTTTTACTACATTACACGGGCAACCATTTCGAAGCCACCCAGCAAAGCAGGAATTCACCTATTAGATTATTGCCAACGTTCGCAGTTTCCCATGTAATTTCTGAGTAAACTCATATTAGAATCAGAGTATAATGCCAGATTTAGCGACAACATTGCTCAAGTAAAACCAGATGCCTTCCCTAGCTGAATTATAAATAATTAATTATTACAGTATGTTATAAAACTTTTGATAAATTTCTTAAAAGCAAAAATCGATTCTTTAAAAATGTAACTTGTATCTTTATCTATAAATCGGTATGAAAAGGATAGACACTGACATCAATTCCTATTATACTCGGATTAGCACAACCAGAAAGGAATTATACTTCATTGGGCAAGAACATTTTATTAGTCGAACCTGGATATAAGACCAAATTTCCTCCCTTGGGGTTAATGAAAATCTCAGCCTACCATAAGAAACTGGGAGACACGGTTAAGTTTGTAAAGGGAATTAACCATGACGCTGGATATGAATACTGGGACAGAGTATACATCGCTACCCTGTTCACTTATCATTGGAAAACAACTGTCGACACTATAAAGTATTACAAGAGGCTTGTCAGGGGCGATTCGAGTCGTATTGTTATCGGCGGCATTTTGGCGAGCTTGATGCCACAAGAGATATGGCGAGAAACTGGCATATTGCCTATTACCGGTGTCTTAAACTTCATTGACGCTTTTGGTGATGGGACTGCCCTTGTTGTTGATGAAATGATTCCCGACTATAATCTGTTCGACGGTTTAGCTCAGGAATACTCTTTGATCTATGACAGCTATTTTGGCTATTCAACTAGAGGGTGCATCCATAAGTGCAAGTTCTGTGGAGTACATCGTCTTGAGCCTCAGTTCATCGAGTACAAAGGAATTAAGCCTTATGTGATGGAGATAAAACGCCTCTACGGCGAAAAAAGGCACCTAGTACTCTTTGACAACAATGTATTGGCTTCAAAGAGATTTGATCAAATTATAAATGATATTTTAGACTTGGGGTTCGAAGTTGGAGCGAAGATTTGCAATAAAAATAAGGCAGGCCGAATGTCATACAAACAGCGTTATGTCGATTTCAACCAGGGAACAGATGCGCGACTTCTCACAAAGCATAAAGCCAAGTTGCTTTCTAAAATAGCAATGCATCCGCTTAGGATTGCGTTTGACAGCATTAAGCTAAAAGAAAGGTATAAACATGCTGTTGCCCTAGCTGCTGAATATGGTATTCGCCACCTTTCCAATTATATTCTCTACAACTACAAAGATACTACCGAGGACTTCTGGCAAAGACTTAAGATAAATATTGAGCTGAACAGGGAATATGGCCTCACAATCTATTCTTTCCCCATGAAATATATCCCACTCAATGCTAAGGACAGGAGCTACATAAATAAACCAAATTGGAACTGGTACTTTCTTCGAAGCATCCAAAGGATTCTCAATGTTCTCAAAGGGGCTGTGATGCCCCGAGAGGATTTTTTTTACAGGGCATTCGGAGAGAATAAAGATGAATTTCAGGTTATTCTACATATGCCTGAGCAAATTCTAATGTACAGGGGTTCCGAACCGAAATCTGAAGAAAAAGGCTGGATAACAAAATTCAAAAATCTATCCACTGGAGAAAAAAAGGAACTTCTTGTGACACTGTGTCAAAACAGGACGAGGCAAAAACTCGTCACTGCTTATACGCAAACCAAGGACCGAAAGCTGAAAGAGATTCTGGAGTACTATATTCCCCCAAAAACTATTAGTGGCGACCTATCAATTTTTTTTAATATGGAGTAGGTAACTATGGCGGTTGAAAAGAAAAGGAAAAGGGAGAGAGTGTTCAGGACCGGCATGTATCTTTTGGAAACACTCACCTCCGGCATGTACAATGAACCCTTGTCCATTTATCGCGAGTACATTCAGAATGCGGTTGATTCCATTGATATGATAGATTTTAAATCGCGGAGTCCCAAAATGGTCGTTAAAATCGACCTTGATCCCGTTGCTCAACAGATAAGAATTTCGGACAATGGTGGTGGAATTCCTGCCGAAGTAGCGGAAGAAACTCTTAACAACATAGGGCTCAGTGCCAAGTCAAGCGAAGATTTGAGAGGTTTTCGGGGTATCGGACGCCTAGGAGGAATTGCCTTCAGCGATAGAGCGGTTTTTAAAACCAAGGCAAAGGGAGAGGAAATTGAGTCAGTCCAAACATGGGACTGCAGAGAACTGAGAAAACTGCTATCCAACCAGAAAAAGTCCTCTCTGAAACTTCAAGACGTATTAAACCGAATCACTGAGTTTGAGCAAGCTAATAGCAAACGAGGGTCTGGTAGTTATTTTGAGGTGACCCTGGAGGGCGTGACGAGTTTCAGAAACTACATTTTCGATATCCGAAAAGTCCGCGATTACTTGGCACAGGTTGCCCCTGTGCCATTTGATCCACAGACATTCTCATATGGCAAGATGGTAGACGAGTACCTCCATCCAAGACTAAGCCGCTATGGGGTGTATGATATCAAGCTCAATGGGGAATCTACATACAAACCATACAAAGAGACTATTATGTTGACAAAGAAATCTGCCGATAAGATAGTCGGTATCAAAACCTTTGAGATAAGAGTAAAGGATTCACCTCTTGCATATGGCTGGTATGGAGAGCGCCGAGAGCTGTTGGGCGCCATAGTCAAGAGGGAAGGGACGGAAGGCATTCGTGCCCGGGTGGGTAACATATTGCTAGGAGATGCACATCTGCTTGACGGGTGCTTTAGGGAGCCAAGGTTCAATAGCTATCTAATTGGCGAGATACATGTGTCACACCCCGAGCTAATCCCGAATAGCCGAAGAGATGACTTTGTGGATAACGAAATGAAGACTTTGTTTTACAATGAGGTGGAGCGAGAGATAGGTATTCCTCTCTCTAAAGAAATAAGGATTAGATCAAGAGTGAAATCGAAGTCTATCTTTACTCCTGACAGACAAGTTAAAAATAAAGCAGACTGCATATTTCACATAGGAAGAGAAGGTAAAACCTTTGAGGCAAGGCAACCGGGTTCAATTTCCGGGGGCATCTTAGTGAGTGACGTCCTAAATAGCATAAAAACCATATGTGGAAATTGCCCAAAGCTTTCTGCGGTCTTATCCATCCTAAATCGCTCTTCGTGAGATATTGTACCATGAGGCTAGGCTTGGCTATTCGCACGGAGAGGCTGTATAAAGGGAAACTGAATTTGTGCAAAGACTTCCTGAACAGGAGAACTAGAATCAATGTATGCTTGACCTGATTTATAATCTCTAATCTCATCACCGGTAAATTCTAAAATATGACTGTTCAAGAACATGTTTGTTGTCTGTAACGTTAGTGGAGCTACATTCCCGATATGATTGGCGTGAGAGAGAATCATAAAATGTGCCATTCGGCTATTTGGGGAATCCCCGACATAAAGGACCATAGGGTACCAGTAGCATGAGAAACGAATGCCTTCCAGGGCCGCTTTGATAGTTTTATACAAGAAGGCCTTTAACTTGAACGGATTCCTTAACAAATTGTTGCCCTTTGGCATGTCATAATTATTATATTGATCAACCCAGTCACCAATTGAGCGGTCGTCGAGATTTTGTTTCCATTGAATATACTGGTTAATATCTATCTCTTCTCTAAGCGTAACAAACCATACCGAACCAGAGATGCCCTCATTGTCCCATAATCCCTTCAACATAGAAGCTAGCTGACTGAAGGTTTCATATCTGGCTGGTACTCTAACCTGGTCTATGACCGCTCGGCTTGTTAAGTGGTTCATAAAATCCAAGTTGAGCAATGTGTAAAATCTTTCAGGCTCGAATGGCCGACCGCGGTTATCAACCATTGTTTGAATGATGTTTTCAAGAAATCCGACATAACATAACGGCTCGTATCCCAGTTCGACCAGCCTGAGTTCAAGCTTAGCTACATTTTTTTCTCCCATACCTGATCGAGGATTATCGGGTGCTTCAAAAGCAGTCACAGTCTCTATATAGTCTCTCCAAAGCACGATGTCGTGAGCTTCGATGCCGGGCAACCCGAAATAATGAAAGCGAATTTTATGAAGATCACTCAAATATGCCAACAAAGGGGTGTTCCATTCTTGACGGACTTTTATCTTGCGTGCTGAGTCGAAGGCCATTATTTTGACGCTCCTTCCAATAGGTCTGAAAATGATTCCACTAGATTTTCGTAATCTGCTGGTTCAACAAGTTCCCTAATTTCTCTATCAAGAAACTCAATCCAGGAAAGTGTTTCGTCAATGGACTGAGGCCCGGCCGACTTGGCAAGTTCAGAGACAGTCTTTTGGGGTGCCTCTGCTCTTGCTTCATCTACAGTCCGTTCTTTTGCTGCCTTGATTTGCTTTTGAACCGTGTCGACTGCCTGCTCTTTTGCTTGGGTTGTTAGTTCGGATATAGCTTTTTTAAGGGTGGCCAATCTTTCGCTTATCAAGCCAAGCATATCACTGTCAACTTGAGCAGCAAGACGACGTTTGTGCTTCAAATCATCTGAAAGTGAGGCGATTCTGCTGGAATAAACGTTCAGGTCTGGTCCAGAGAGTTTTCCATATGATATTTCCTTATCTATTTCCTCAATGCCAGACAACGCACCATTCATCCACTCAAGTGTTTTGTAATTATTCTGTAATTGGTTTCCTTTTTGACTTATCTCTGAGACGAGTTTTACTAGTGCACGGTCTAAGGACTCCTTTTCAGGGCCAGGTTCGAAATCGCTTCTTGCGGCATTAGGAAGGAGTTGTTTGTTAAGGATGATTGCTTCCCCTGTGGAGCGACGCGAGAAAACAACCCTGGTAAATAGCGGTTCAAGCTTCGGCCTGGTTCCAACTGAAAATCCCATTTTTTTGAGCAAAATGCCCCTGAGTTCATTATATGGAAGATACAAATTAGCATCATTAAAGCAGACCCAGGCAAAGCCATGGGATTTTTTTGAAAATTTATCATCAAGGTCTATCTTCATAGGTTCATTTGGGTTGCCCTGGGAGAACATTTCATCGCGGTAAGGCCTAAGGATTTCAGTTTCATATGAGTCGATTTTCAGAAAAACTCTAATAGTCTTAATTTGTACATCAGAGAGCCACTTAGTGATTAGGGTACCATGTCTAAAGTCAGGTGAGAATGGTAACGAGACTGCATCCTGAAGATATTTTATGGTTCTCTCTCTTTCAGAAAACGATTTCATTAAAATGGGATCAACACCTGCGATAATTACCTTAGTCCCGTGGGAGGGCAAAACGTTGGTATCCTCTTCAGTAACGAATACACTGTCGGTCAGAAGTTCTTCAAGACTTAACCTGGAGGGATGTCCTTCTAATCGGGAAGCGTGTTCATTGAGCAGTTTTCCTTTGATGGAATCCCAATCAAAGGTCATTCTCGACGGCTTTGAACCGCCCTTCGGTACGGTAATGATTTGTAATTTTGAACTAAGGTCATAGCTGCTATAGATTCCAACGCCACGGAATCCAACCTGCTCTTCTGGCTGTTTATCAGAGAGCCCTATCCTAATAGCGTCTTCAGCTTGTTTTAAGGTCATCCCGTCACCGTCATCTTCAATCATGATCGTTGAGCCTAGAATCACAATCCGCACATATGTCGCATTAGCATCGATGGCGTTTTGGATATACTCTCTTAAGGTATCGCGGTGGTCAGGGTAGATACCTTTCGTGATTATGGGAAGTAGTTCTCCTCCTATATCCTTGCTTTTGAAACTCCGATATTTCTCATTCATTTTTTACCTCTATTATTGAAGGCTTGACTCAATAAAAATTATATAAGAGTTCCTACTATATGAGCATCCCCACACTTCTTTTCTATCTGAAGAGTTCTTAATACGATAGATATGCCTATTATGTTAAAGATCAAATAAGTTGTATTAAGTCAACAGAAATGTAACGTTTGCAATTGTACAACCATATCATGAGAGGGGACATGAGAGGGGAGTTTCTGAATGAACTTGTGAATAGGGGACAGGCCCTCCATAAAAACAGCGGACAGGCATAAGTAAATAAGAGAACGGGTCAATGAGTAAGGCGGGACGCCCTTAAGTTTTTCAGTTTCTATCAATCGGAAAAGGTGGACATACGTTAATATGAAAATTCTGTTATTAATTCATATTTTAACGTACGTCCACCGCTGTAAACAACAGAGTCAGACCTTCATTCTTCACTCTCTTCACTCACAATCTAAGACCATACCCCATTTGCTTTTCACGTTATTTTCAATTTTCAGGCTAAAGCCGGATTAAACCTCATATCTCTTCACGAATAATGGCGGCGAAGCCCGCCATAAATAGTCGAGTGAAAAGGGAATGCACAAAAACGTTATAGGGCACGTACTTCACATTTACACTTTTAATTAAGGTAACGCCTTTGTTTTCAAAGCCTTTAACCTTGCTCTGCTGATTGTGCCATGGTTAAATATGTGTTTGCAATTAATGTGAAAATGTGAAGTACGTCCCTCTTTATTTTATGGAAGGCAAATAAATTATTGTATATGTAGGGTATGACTATATACCGCGATTTCTTTCATTGGGGGAGAAGCCTGAAACAGAGAAGGGTGTTATTGTAAAGCGTTTGAAAGCAATCTCATAGCAAGGAGGAGAAAATGCCTGCAAGGGAAGATAATTCAAAAAAGGAATTCTCAAAAGACACTATGCCGTCGGAGGGTGGTGGCGGGAGATCTCAGAAGATCAAGTATGCCTGTCCCTACTGCACTCCAGAGACATTATTTGAGACGGCAGCCGATTTGAAAGGCCATATCTACATGCAACATATCTGGAACAACTCTTTAGGCCATGCACGAATCCCTATTCCAATGTGCATGTCTATTGGGGGAATGGAGACACAGGAGCAGCTTTCAAGACGAATAGATGTAATGCTTAAAATGGGATTCGTGTGTGACTTAGAGGTAAGCGAAGGCGTTCTCAGCGATGCGTATACACGAAAACTGACAGATGCCGGCTTCGAGATGGAACTGGACTGGTCCGGCATTGAAGAATTAGAGGATAATTACGAAATCCAACTACAATTCATCTCTGAAAAGAAAAAGGCTTTGGAAGACATAATTGGTAGGCCGGTGTTAGGGGGCAGGAGAAAGCATTCTCTTAGGGATACATATACCTATGATATCTGCGATGCTCTTGGTTTTAAGTGGTATCATATTAGACCGTCCTATACTCCTTTCCCTTATCAAGCTACTGCGCCCTACCGGGCGCCAGGTCATAATGTGGCGTTATGTCCAAGACTATCGGTGCATTTATGGAATGCCGCAGGCGATGTAGCCCCCTATCAAGATGCTATCGACGGAGGCGATTATTTCTGAGACAACATAACGAAGCTGGAAGCTTCGCAGTATGATCAAGCACTCCAAGATGCCATCGATCTCAGCATAAGGGAGGGTACCCATCAAGAGGTGAGGTGGTTCTGCTGGATGGATAACCCGGAAAGAAAAGAAAACGGGGGTTCTCAGTGGTTTGAAGGCATGAAAAGCTCCCTTGCCTTTATAAAGGCAAAACAGGATGCTGGGCTACTTAAGACGATGCTCTTTGGCGATTTAGTTAAATTGTTTTGTCCCGAAATCTTTTCCTAAAGCGGGACGCCCTTAAGTTTTTCAGTTTCTATCAATCGGAAAAGGTGGACGTACGTTAATATGAAAATTCTGTTATTAATTCATATTTTAACGTATGTCCACCACTGTAAACAACAGAGTCAGACCTTCATTCTTCACACTTTTCATTCACAATCTAAGACCATTCCCCATTTGATTTTCACGTTATCTGATTTTAAGACCAAAGCCGGATTACACCTCATATCTCTTCACGAATAATGGCGGCGAAGCCCGCCATAAATAGTCGAGTGAAAAGGGAATGCACAAAAACGTGTGTCTGGATGCCCTGTAAGGTGTGCAAATAGATCGAGCCCCATGGATGAACTTAGCCCCGAATCAGGTTGTGGCAAAGGGGCGGGGGCCCGGCATGAAAATTGCTGAAGGGAGCTTCCAAGTATTTAATCTAAATGGGAGAGCCTCTATCCATGGGCAACCCGCCTTCTTTAATCCCGATTGACAATCTCGTTCTGGATAATGAGATATATCCTCGAAGCGCCATCGATCACAAGCGTGTCCGGATATTCACGGAGAATCTTCAGGACGGTTTTGAATTTGATCCAATCCACGTCCAATTACATCCCGAAGAGGCCGGTAAATACTGCATCCTGGACGGTGCGCACCGCTGGCAGGCTTACAAGGTTGTCGGAGCAAAGGAGATACCTGCCAGTATCATCGATCTGGACGGGCATGATCCATTGCTTTATGCGGCTAAAAAGGCAATAGGTCCCAGACAGCTAAACGAAGAAGAGTGCAGAGAAACGGCAAGGCGGGCGTTTCAGAAAAATCCCAGGTTGACATCCGGGGAGATTGGAAAGGCAATCGGCCGTTCAAGGCAGGCAGTAGATAACTATATCAAAGACCTCCGTGCAAAAACCCAGATGGATCTTGGCATAAAACTGTTCCGTATGAATGTCCTTGGCATCCCACAGGAAAGAATCGCCAGAAGAATTGGAAAGGACCAAAAATCGATTCATAACCATTTAGGAGAAATGCCAAAATTAGCATTTCTCCTAAATAGCGATTTGAAACAGGGTTTCACCGTCCCCCAGGTAGCTGAAAAGCACGGTTGGCCGGTACCTTTGGTCTGGTCTTTAGCACTGGAAGGAAAGGAAGATCTTGAACGATTCAGGGAACTTAAGTGGGGTTTAAGGACATGGGATCTGTGGAACTGGAACGACTGCGACAAGCGCTTTGGTGACAATTGGCCGGGAAGGATACCGGCACAGTTGGTCGCACATATCCTGTACTTCTTTTCCAGACAGAATGACCTTGTATTCGATCCCATGAAGGGGTCAGGTCTCCGGTTGACTTTTGTTTAGAGGGATAATAAGAAAACAGATTATGTCGAGACCATTAAGAATAGAGTACTCTGGAGCTTGGTACCATGTCATGAACCGAGGCAGGAGAGGAGAAGAGATCTATACTGAAAGAAATGACTATCTATTATTCATTGAAATACTAGAAGAATCAGTAAAACTATCTAATGTAAAGATATCAGAATTTTAACCGGTCTCATAAATATGGAGTTATAACGACCTATCTTACCCGGATGATAAGAAGTGATGGTCTTATGGATATTTGTAAGGATTACAATCTTAAGAAATATAGTTCTACAAGCACTGTTGTTGAAAATGTTAAGAAGAAGCTGTCAAAGGATCGAAAGTTCCGTAATAGAGTCAATGAATTGAGTAAAAAACTAACTAAAAGTCAACCGGAGACCTGACCCTTTTACCTTTACGATCCCAAACAAGGTTAGGTCTATTATCACCGACCCTTTTTTCTGAAGCCGAGAAAGATCCAGAAGATGCCCCAGAACAAGACGACTGGGCTAAGGCCCATATACAAAAAGATATGCCAGTCGTTATTCCACGGCTTTAGATAAAGCGCGAAGAAGGCCAGCCAGAGGAACGAGGCCAAAATCGCCATACGCTCCCAGCCGGTAAGTTTCAAGACTCGCTTCAGAGGTCTGATCTCAAACTCAGGCTGCCTGCGCAGCATTCTGGGGAGCAGAATAATGCTTAAAATAATCGCAACAATAATGATAATTTCTATTAAACCTGACATCGCGGAGTTTCCTGACACTAACAAAATTAATTGATTATACCCACAAAGGCCTGCGCTCCAACTAACTGGATTTTCTATCAGAAAAAAAAGGATAATGCAACAGGGGAAATCAATTTCAAAATTCAAGATTCACCCTGTTAAATTATTAAGTTAATCAAACTCGAATTTTAAAACCTAACAGCGTCCATGTTTTCTGTTCACTCACTTACTCGCATAGCAAAGGTCGGACCACCAGGCAAGCTGGTGGTTTACGGTGTTAATTAATCTTCAGCAGAATAAAAGGAGTGCAGATATGCAAATCGATTTAGATAAAGAAAAGATACTGATCGTCTATTTTTCTCATAGCGGAAATACACGTAAAATTGCAAAACAAATTCATACGAATATCGGCGGAGATTTAATTGAAATTGAAACCATAGATAAGTATCCCGCAGACCATAGTGAAATTCTGGAACAGGCAAGAAAGGAAATAAACGCGGGCTATAAACCTGCTTTGAAAACCAAAATAGAAAGCATTAAAGAGTATACTGTTTTCTTTCTAGGATATCCCAACTGGTGGGGTACCATACCTACACCGGTTTCTGCTTTTTTAGCGGAATACGATCTTTCCGGAAAAATAATTGCACCGTTCTGTACACATGGCACCGGCAGTCTGGCAAGAACTGTAGAGGCTATTAAAAAAATATGTCCTGATTCAAAAGTGCTGGACGCCTTGGGAATTGCTAATAGCAAAGTTAATGAAGCGGAGAGTGAAGTGTTAGAATGGTTATCTCTTATTTTAAAGGGAGTCTCCGTTTGACATACAACACGGGGCTCCATATACTCCTTCATTCAAAAGCGGCACCCCGCCGCGTCACTAAAATGCTTTCCTGTTGACTCTCCTATGCCTTTCCCAAAGCCTTGAGAACCTTGTCCGGAGTGGCCGGCGGATCAACCCACTTGCCGATTGCATTTTGTATAGCACAGATAACGAGATGCGTATTGGCCAGCGAATGGCTGATGCCATTGGCCCCGTAAGCAGCATTGCCTGCCCGTGTTTCCAGAAACTTCATATCGACGCGGGGCATGTCCAGCATAGAAACCTTCTTGTAGTCAAACATATTTGCATTCAGTTTTACTCCGGTCTCTTTGTCATAGAAATAATCTTCCTGTAGCTGGCATCCTGCACTGAAATCCATCACCTGGTTAATCTGGCTTTCGAGTGAAGTTGGCCGGATTACTTTACCGGGGTCTGCAACCACTCCAAACCTGATTATCTCAACCAGTCCGGTTTCTGTGTCTACGGCGACCTCGCACATCGCGATGTTCATGGTATCGAGATATCTCCCCATGCCGGTGGCCCAGAGAGCCGTAGGAGGCCTGCCCGAGAAGGTCGCAAACAGATGAGCCTGTCCTACAGCCCTGGCGAGCGGGACGGATTTGCTCTCGTCGGATTTGACGTATACATTCCCATCCTTCATGTCCAGATCGTCGGGGGTATAACCTTTCAGGGGACTGGGTTCAGGTTTTTTGGGTGGACCGAAAGCGAATCCGCCCATGTCCGGAGGATTGTTTGCGTTCTCAATAGCGGCTTCCAAAAAAAAAGGGGTCAAATCTCCTATTAGCTTTTGTCATTTCAAAACATGTATTGTATAACTCTGCCTATGTCACGTCCATTAAGAATAGAATATCCAGGCGAGGATAAAGAAAACAATAAGCAAGAGCTAATAGGAGATTTGAGCCTTTATTTTTATTCGTTCAAGAATTTTTTGATCAGATGGAAGGATACAACCACGGAAAAGCAGATAGTGTAAAAGGGGATGTTGGTTCCAAAACGATTTATGAATGGGTTGCCGTTTGACTTATGTTTAATCAGTGAGTGTTCCAGTGGAGCCCCGCCGACTGCAGTCGGCGGCACCAATGCTCCAGCTTCGGCGAAACCCGCCGAAGCACATCCGCCTACGCTAATCATGTTAGCAATAAACGCGGCTATTCGCCGCACTGCTAACACGGCTTCGGCGGATACCCTTTCCGCATTCATCCGCCAACTGAAGTTGGCGGCTTTCTGCGAAGGCGGGTAAATATGAAATGAAAGGTTTTATCCTAAAGGGCGACGTTCGTGCAGAACGTGCATAACTTCTTTGAAGGGAATCAGGTCTCTGTTTGATTTATGTACGTTAAGTAAAGGGTTCAAGAAATCGAGCGGTCGAGGGGTCAGCCGATGATTTGTGCGGATAGGCTAATGGAACTCAAGGGAAAAACCTTGATGTTTTAGGTGGTGTATGCAATCTACAGACAAATCAATCTTAAAGGAGATTTTTTAATGAAGAATGTAGAGATGACCGTTGAAGGGGAGACCCTTATCGTTAAAGTAGATTTGTCCAGGGATTTCGGTCCATCTAAGTCAGGTAAGACCATCATGATAGCTTCCACGGAAGGAAATGTGTCTGTCCCGGAAAGGGATGAAAAGATTGGGTTGAATATTTATCGTTATCCTGATTGAGCATTGTTTTCATCAAGCTCCAAGAAATAAAAAAGGACTAAACCGCCCTTAAATGAAAGGGGTCTGCTCTTGACTCATGTTAACTCATTAGGCGTTCCAAGGAGTACGAAATGAAGGGTTTTATCCCGACCGCAGAAAGCCACGGGCTTGAATGAGAATCTGAGATCCAGACCCAACCTCTTCTAAAGTTCCGGTGCGCGCTGGCAAGAACAAGTATCCCGTGAAAAAAGAAGCATAGGAGGAAACGATGACCACTACTATTTCTAAGGAAGAGATCCACCAAGCAGTGGCAAAGGTAAGACATCCCGAGATCGATCGCACCCTGGTTGAACTGGGGATGATAAAAGATATAGCTGTTGAGGATGACAAGGTTATACTGAGCATGGGCCTGCCTTTTCTGGGAATTCCTATCAGGGACTATCTTGTCCATAGCGTGGAAGAGGTGGTAACCAAGCTAGGTGTGGAGATTGAGGTGAAGCTGACAGAGATGAACAAAGAAGAACGGGATGCCTTCATGGCTATGGCCCAGGAGGGCTGGATAGGTTAAATGGGCGTAGGGCCAGGTCGGACCAAGCTACTCGGTTGATATTCAAAGATTATTATCTCAAAAGTAGTGGTTTTCAAGCCTTAAACCTTCATTTTCATGCTCAAAAATAGCATTGTAAGGCACTGGAACTTCTCCCAACTTAATAACTTATAGAATGAATATTTCTTAGAAGGCCATTTTGCCATGGTAAAAATATGATCATAAGCATCAAAAAGGGGTATATTTTATGATATTGATTTATAATTTCAATCAGTTGATTTGGTCTGACCCCATCCCAACATGCTACAACGCTATAGCTTATTCGTCATTCCCCGACTTGATCGGGGAATCCAGCTCTTGTCGTTGATGAAAGCTTTATATCCTTTAAAGCCAATAAAACTCTTTAATAATAATACCACTTCATTCTAGCTTATATCATTCTGATATAATTAACTTTTTTAATCAACTGTCGTTTACTAAAAGCTGCAAAACTTATGTTATACCTTTTATTCCCATCCGGTCTTGGTTCCATAGGGCAGAACCAGGCCTGTTGCCTCAATGTCATATATTTTTCCTTTTTTAATTTTGAAAAAATGGATAGCGGGCATATTGAAAGTCCCCTGAAAGGCCGGAACGCTGTCCACGCCAGGGACTCCCTTTAGCTTCATGGTTTTGAGCTTACTGTCGTGATAGAGGTTGGAAAATCCCACAGCCAGTCCCTTCTGCTCATCTATTACCAGAAGACGTCGGTTTCTGATTTCGGTTATATAACCCCATACTCCGGCAGTGATCTGACCTTCACATGTATTTGGTACAAGCGAAAGCGCCATTGCCAGTTTCATCATCTCAGGATCTATTGCCTCAGGTGGCGCAAAATCTCTTGGTGCTTCCTTTGCTTCAGGGAAATCTTCTTTCTTTCCGCCTACAGATATACCCCCATTCTCACGGCGTTGACATTCCAGGGCAAATGGTGCAAGTGTTCCGTCTTCACCTGTAAGGGCGTCATAGTAAGAAAGCCCGATATCGAACATCTGATCTCGAGGCGTTTTATCTTCAGGAGCTATATCTTCAACAAGTCCGGGACGAGGTTTTTTTAAATTCTGTATACTGATTTCATTACTTTTAACCACATGATGTTCGACTTCAGAGATTTTGCCCCGCCGCAGGGCAAGACGAACTCCAAGCAGAATATCCTCGTTGTTGTTTTCCTTCATCATAACAAGGCAGGCCACCTGTTGATTTACCGGATCGGCAGCATATACCTGAAATTCGGAAGGACCACCGGAAGCAGTTTCCCACAAGCCGTATCCAACAGGAATCTCAGCTGTGTTCTGGGTATATTTTACGTACCTGTCAAAGGGAACCGCTGACGCATCATGGGCAACCAGAGCAGCTAGGTAATCTTTCATGAGTTTGACAAGGCACTCACGGTCACAGGTCCCGGATGTATAGGCAAAAGAAGTAGTAGATAACAAAAGAATAGTAACCAAAGATAAGCCAATTTTTTTCATTCTCATTTAAGAATCTCCTTTAATATGTTTGAATATTAATCATTAGGTGGGGTGTAAAACCCCACTCTTCTAGAATAATAAGTTTGATTGTAGGGTGGCATTTTATATGCCACCGGATGCGGAAAGCCCAGATTGAACCAAAATAAAACTTCCCGATTGTCGAAGTCTGAACGCTCCAACCATAGATTAACAATTTATGGTTGGCCTTATCTAATACTCTGTATGCTGTCAGATATCCCCTGTTCATAGGTACTCCAACCCGAGTTCATACCATAGGGGCACCTGTGAAAAATAGCTTCAATTCGTCGAATATAACCTTTTTCAATTTTAAAAAGTTCTGCAAGCTGCCATGTCCAGTTAAGTGAATCGTGATCAAAAAAACCAAAGGCAAATACGATCCCACGCTCTTGATCCACGGCTACGAATCTACGGTCCCGGACTCGCGATATAAAACCCATAGTCCCTGACTCAAACTGCTCTTTACATCCCCAGTGTGATGAATAAATGGTAGCAGTCTTTGGATCGGGCCGTTTCTGTCCCTCAGGAACAGGAACATTAGTGGCCGGGGTTCCGTTTTCAACGCGATGACAGTCGTCCGTAAAGGGATAATAGCCTTTGCCATGATCATTCTTCTGCAATCCCGAAAAGTAATAGTTGGCCGTCTTGATCAGTTCTTCCCTGGAGGCACGTTCTTTCACTGGAATAGCTTCCATAAAAATTTTATGGGGTGCTCCCAGTTTCTCTACACTGGCGCCCGTTGACATATCCCCGGTCAGTCCCATAGTGTCGCTGGCCTGCCTGATAACTATCTGTTCAGCTTCGGTAATCAGTTTATTAACTATCTTAAGTCTTATGGCAAAAGCTACCAGTTGACCTTCCCCCTGACCATTGCCGCCGCCTTCGCGTGCCGTCCCCAAAAAGGCAATCTGTTGTGTTTCCACATCCGGAACATAGAATTTGTAGTTTCCCTTGGCGGACATATTAAACCATAAACCTTCATTCCCAAGAGGAAGCCTGACTCCGTTCTCGGTAAATTTACAGTCTCTTGAAAATAGATCAAGGGCTGGATCATTCGCAAGCATTGCGTCCATATATTTATCAATATAACCCTCAAGACAGGTACGGTCACAGGAATTATTATTCCCTTGAGCGTTAACCGCAATGGGAAGAAGAATGAAAATAAAAGTAATAATGAAAATTCTGATTCGCATATAAATTCCTCCTGTTTTTTATTGATTATTAACTAGTGTTTATTCAGTTATTCAGCACACACAAAACTATCCGCATTGTTTACATCGCCTCCCTTGTATCGAGCCACAAGAGGGTATGGGCAAAGCGGTCTCGTTATGTCTGGAAAAGCCTGTCCGGTAGCTAGAATCCGGTCGGGAGTGCGCCCTTCTTCCACCCATGTCATTATTGCTTCGAGCATGTCGAAGCGGTCTGTTGCCTTACCACCGTCACAATGACACATGCCGGGAATGAGAAACAGCCTTACAGATTCCCTTATAGACTCGCCGTTGACCCTGACTACCTCGTCGTACCAGTCGGCAAGCACGCTGGAGGCCATGCCCTGATCGGAAAGCCCGTTGTAGAGAATCATTTTACCATGACGTGCGAAGGTCTCCAGAAAGGTGGAATCGGCGTCACTTATTGCTCCCGTATGACGAGTACGTTCTACATCCTGATCAAAATCAAAGTCAAGGGGATCGAGGTCAGGAACTGGAGGTGTCAATTGATAATATTTAATATTACTTAAACCAAGTCCTGCGTCAGCAGCATCCCATTCTCCCGTGCCGGATGAACCAAAATGCATAGCCCGCCAGATTGGATCGGCAATACCTGTATCATAGTTAAAAACACCGTATAGCGGTTCCCCTTTACTTGTTCGCGGACCTGAATGGATATCACGCAAAGCCTCTACCTGTGCCACAGAGAGACAGGTATCTGTCTTTTCAGCTTTGCAAATTAGAACTCCGGCATCAAAGTCGCAGCCACGCCAGTCGTTGATAATGCCGTCAGCGAGTCCGTCCAGTGCATCGCAATGTTTAAGGACGCTGTCAGCCACCAGGCGCAGATCAGCGTCAGAAAAGGCACGGGAAATGATGGGACGGCCCTTGTCATCCTTTGGAGCAATACGGGCAGCTACCTGGAGATTCCACATTTCGTCAACGGCTATTCTGGAGAATTTAATGGAAGGATCGCCGGCGACAATGCCATCAAAATAGAGTGGGAAACGCTGAGAAGCCATCAACCCCTGACGGCCCCCATTGGAACATCCCAACAGATAAGAGTAAGTTGGCGCAGCACCGTAATATTGCTCAACCAGTTCCTTGGCCTTAAGTGTGACTTTGTCCAGTGCGTTATAGGCATAATCGATACGGGCTTGCTGGTCGAGTCCGAAAGAGCCATCGAGCCAATCGCCACGATGTCCACCATCAGTGGAAACAACGGCAAAACCGCGCGCCAGCGCCGAGGGCCTTACAGAGCCGAAAATATCACCCAAAGCGGGCGCAAGCCTGCCGTCAAGACCACCTCCACCATGGAAAGCAAACCGGCCATTCCAGTTAGTTGGCATACGAAGATCAAAGCCCAGACCGAACTTTCGCCCGCCGGCACCTATGCGTGGATTGAGCATACCCTGAACCAGGCAATGCTCAGGGAGAGATTCACCGCTGATATCTATAATACCACTGCCATCTGCCGCAGGCGCGGGCCCGGCCGGAACAATCTCTGCCTTTTCAACCACGAAGCCCGGCTCTACAAGTTCCGCAAGAGCCGCACAGCGCGAGGTTTTGGCAGTCATATCTGCTCCGAATGTCTTTTCAATGGGAAGAGGAGCAATCAGCATTACGCAGATAAATCCCCGCCCCATGGGGTTCCAGAAAGACAATTTTCTAAAAAAACTCGATTTGAAAGCCATATGAACACCCTCCTTCTATGTTCTTTCCCGTGAGTCAGTAGCGGAATAACCTTCGTCACCAATTCCGTATAACTGTTTAACAGGTCCGGAACTCAAGGCGCGACTTCACCGGCGATTCTATCTAAAACCACACCCTGTTCTTATAGAGCCAGTAGGGCCAGGTCGGACCAGGCTACTCGGTTGATATTCAAAGATTATCATCTCAAAAGTAGTGGTTTTCAAGCCTTAAATCCTCATTTTCATGCTCAAAAATAGCATTGTATGAAGGGGTCACCCATTAAAGAGCTCGTCAAGAGAAAAAACACCTCCCCATCAAAAAGATATACTTTTTTTTCGAATGACGATGAAGCACGATACCGCTTTATCTTCCGTCACGCACCCGATATTTCGTTATTGTAGGTTAGCGGTCGG